>ERZ777010.161-NODE-161-length-83514-cov-9.616386_pt1 | contig 83514 bp, 64 predicted proteins | sample MGYA00374963_ERZ777010 | MGnify/ENA primary metagenome ERZ777010 (study PRJEB29309, sample SAMN06268256) | bioreactor metagenome | isolation source: Joint BioEnergy Institute, California, USA | place: USA:Joint BioEnergy Institute, California, USA | collected...
AGACGTCGGGCAGGAAGTGCATCTCGATCTTGATGACGCCGTCGCCCTGGCAGGCTTCGCAGCGCCCGCCCTTGACATTGAAGGAGAAGCGCCCCGGCTGGTAGCCGCGCGCCTTTGCCTCGGGCAATCCCGCGAACCACTCGCGGATCGGCGTGAAGGCGCCGGTGTAGGTCGCCGGGTTCGAGCGCGGTGTGCGGCCGATGGGCGACTGGTCGATGTCGATGACCTTGTCGAGATGCTCCAGCCCCTCGATGGCATCGAAGGGGGCGGGATGCTCGATGGCGCCGTTGAGGCGTCGCGCCACTGCCTTGTAGAGCGTGTCGATGACGAGGGTGGACTTGCCGCCGCCGGACACGCCTGTGACGCAGGTGAAGAGGCCCAGAGGCACGTTCACCGTCACGTTCTTGAGGTTGTTGCCGCGGGCGCCGACGAGCCGGAGCATCCGGCTCTTCTGCGGCTTGCGCCGCTTCTCCGGCACAGGCACGGACAGACGCCCGCTCAGATACTGCCCTGTCAGCGAGTTGGGGTTGGCGATGATCTCCTCGGGCGTGCCCTGGGCGACGATCTGCCCGCCGTGTATGCCGGCGCCGGGCCCCACGTCCACCACATGATCCGCCGACAGGATCGCGTCCTCGTCATGCTCGACGACGATGACGGAATTGCCGAGGTCGCGCAGGCGGCGCAGCGTGGCGAGGAGCCGCTCGTTGTCGCGCTGGTGCAGGCCGATGGAGGGCTCGTCCAGCACATAGAGCACGCCCGTCAGGCCGGAGCCGATCTGCGAGGCGAGGCGGATGCGCTGGCTCTCGCCGCCCGACAGCGAGCCCGAGTTGCGGGAGAGGGTCAGATAGTCGAGGCCGACGTCGAGCAGGAAGGTCAGGCGCTCGCGAATTTCCTTGAGGATGCGTCCGGCGATCTCGTTCTGCTTGTCGGTCAGCTTGCCGGGCAGGGCCTCGAACCACTTGCGTGCGTCGGCGACGGACATCTGCGCCACCTCGCCGATGTGCAGCCCGTCGATCTTCACCGCCAGGGCCTCGGGTTTGAGGCGGTGCCCCCCGCAGGCGCCGCAGGGCGTCTCCGACATGAAGCGGCCGATCTCCTCGCGCGCCCAGTCGCTCTCCGTCTCCTTCCAGCGGCGCTCGAGGTTGTTGACGACGCCCTCGAAAGGCTTCTTCACCTCGTAGGAGCGCAGGCCGTCGTCATAGGCGAAACGCACGGCCTCGTCGCCCGTGCCGTAGAGGATAACGTCGCGCGCCTTCTGGGGCAGCTCCTCCCAGGGCACGGTGAGGGAGAAGCCGAAGTGCTTCGCCAGCGCCTCGAGCGTCTGGCCATAGTAGGGCGAGGTGGACTTCGCCCACGGCGCGATGGCGCCGCCGCGCAGCGTCAGCCGTCTGTCCGGCACGACGAGGTCGGGGTCAATCTGCATCTCGTGGCCGATGCCACCGCAGACCGGGCAGGCGCCGAACGGGTTGTTGAAGGAGAAGAGCCGCGGCTCGATTTCGGGGATGGTGAAGCCCGAGACGGGGCAGGCGAAACGGGAGGAGAAGACGAGGCGCCTGGGTTGGCCCTTTTCGTCCTTCTCGTCGGCGAATTCCATCACGGCGATGCCGTCCGCGAGCTCGAGTGCGGTCTCGAGCGACTCCGACAGGCGCGCTGCGATGTCACGGCGCACCACGAGGCGATCGACCACCACGTCGATGTCGTGCTTGAGCTTTTTGTCGAGGGTCGGCGCCTCGGCAATCTCGTAGAACTCGCCGTCGATCTTCACGCGCTGGAAGCCGCGCTTCATGAAATCGGCGAGCTCCTTGCGGTACTCGCCCTTGCGCCCGCGCACGACGGGGGCGAGGAGGTAGAGGCGGGTCTTCTCCGGCAGTGCGAGCACCCGGTCGACCATCTGGCTCACCGTCTGGCTCTCGATCGGCAGGCCGGTGGCCGGGGAGTAGGGCACGCCCACGCGCGCCCACAACAGGCGCATGTAGTCGTAGATCTCGGTGACGGTGCCGACAGTGGAACGCGGGTTCTTCGAGGTCGTCTTCTGCTCGATGGAGATGGCCGGCGAGAGGCCGTCGATCTGGTCGACGTCCGGCTTCTGCATCATCTCCAGGAACTGGCGGGCATAGGCCGACAGGGATTCCACGTAGCGGCGCTGGCCCTCGGCGTAGATCGTGTCGAAGGCGAGCGACGACTTGCCGGAGCCGGACAGGCCCGTGAAGACGACGAGCTTGTCGCGCGGAATGGTGAGGTCGACGTTCTTGAGGTTATGCTCGCGCGCCCCGCGGATCGTGATGGTGCGGGTGGCGGCCGCCTCCGCGGCATGGTCGAAGAGATCGTCGATGGAAGCCATGGGTCCACAAACCGGCTGAGCTGCGCCGAAGCCTCGACGCCGCAGGAAAAGCTGCTGTCACCGCATCACGTGCGGGGTCCCTGAAGCCGTCCTCAGGGGAGTGCGCCGCCACATCCCCGGAAACGACAGTCGGACCCGTGAGCCAACCCGATATAGTGCGCCTTGCGCCAATTGCCCACTGGAGCAGATCGCCGCCGGCGGGCGCGGCCGCCGCGGCCCGGCCGGCGCCGTCGTAACGGGCAGCTTGCGCGCCGCGAGTCGGAGCGGTAAGAACATACCAAGAACAACTGGGCATGCAACTGTGGACAAGCCGCCGCGGGGACCGTCCGGCGCTATCAGGCGTCGGGTCGGCTCTGGTTTAAGGTCGGTGGAGAGAAGATCGGAGGTGCAGGTATGGCCGGCAGCGTCAACAAGGTGATCCTCATCGGCAATCTGGGACGCGACCCGGAAGTGCGCACGTTCCAGAACGGCGGCCGTGTCTGCAACCTGCGCGTCGCGACATCCGAGACCTGGCGCGACAAGGCGACCGGCGAGCGGCGCGAGAAGACCGAATGGCACTCGGTCGTCATCTTCAACGAGAACCTGCTGCGCGTGGCCGAGCAGTATCTCAAGAAGGGCTCGAAGGTTTACATCGAGGGCCAGCTCGAGACCCGCAAGGCGACGGACGCCTCGGGTGCCGAGCGCTATTTCACCGAGGTCGTGCTTCGCCCCTACCGCGGCGAGCTTACCATCCTCGACAGCCGTGGTGGCGGCGGCGAAATCGTTGACGACGAGGGTGGCTTCGGCGGCTCGCGCGGCTCAGACTTCGGCCGCGCCTCGCCGATGGAGCGCAGGCCGGCGGCATCGGGTGGCGGTGGCGGCTACGCGGGCGATCTCGACGACGATATCCCGTTCTGATAGCAAGGATTCCACGGAAGTTCGGGCGACGGAGGCATCCGTCGCCCGTATCGTGTGGGGCTGGGGACGGCGATGACGAGCGAGTTCGACACGGATGCGATGGTGGCGGGCCTGTCGCGCTGGGTACTGGAGGAGAGCCCGACCCGGGATGCTGCTGCGGTCAACCGCATGATCGACCTCGTCACCGCCGAGGTCGAGGAGCTGCCGATCGCGGTCGAGCGGCTGCCCGGCAGGCAGGGGCTCGGCGACACGCTCGTCATGCGTGCCGGCCCTCGCACGGATGCCAAGGGTATCCTCGTCATGTCGCATGTCGACACCGTCCACCCGAAGGGCACCATCGACGGGCCTTTGCCGCTGCGCCGCGACGGGGACAGGCTCTACGGGCCTGGCGTCTATGACATGAAGGGTGGTGCCTATCTGGCGCTCGAGGCCTTCAAGCGCGTGGCCGTGGCGGGATCGGCGCAGCTGCCGATCACCTTCCTGTTCACGCCCGACGAGGAGATCGGCAGCCCGACGACGCGCGAGATCATCGAGGACGAGGGCCGCCGGGCATCCTATGCGCTGGTGACGGAGCCGGCGCGCGACGGCGGCAAGATCGTCACCGCCCGCAAGGGGGTGGGGCGCTTCGACGTGCGCGTCGAGGGGCGGCCGGCCCATTCGGGCACCAGCCACCAGCTCGGCCGCAGCGCCATCCGCGAGGCGGCGCGGCAGATCCTCGATATCGAGGCGATGACCGATTACGGACGCGGCATCACGACCACGGTCGGGCTCGTCTCTGGCGGCACGGCGGCCAACGTCATTCCGCACTTCACCTATTTCTCAGTCGATCTCAGGGTCATCAACGAGGCCGACGGCGTCGCGGCCAGCGAGAAAATCCTGTCCCTGAAGCCCTATGATCCGGACGTGAAGCTCACGGTCACCGGCGGCATGAACCGCCCGGCCTACGTGAAGACTGACGAGATAGCCCGGCTGCTCGCCCATGCGCAGCAGCTCGCCGCCGACATCGGCTTCGAGCTCGTCGATTCGCCGATGACCGGCGGCGGCAGCGACGGCAACTTCACCGCCGCGCTCGGTGTGCCGACCCTCGATGGCCTCGGCATCGACGGCGACGGAGCGCACACGCTGCAGGAATACGGCCTCATCTCCTCGCTCGCGCCGCGCGCCAGGCTGATGCAGCGCCTGCTCGAGACGCTGGCCTGACGACCTTCTTCCGGCAGGCTTCGGGCAAGCTTCGCCCTGCAGTTTCCTCCGCGATGCGGCTTCACTCCCGTCGGCCTGCCCGGCGGGCTCTTGTTGCGTGCCTGATGGAGGCGTTCGGGCGCGCCGGGTGACAGCTTGGGGCGAAACGTCTGAGAATGGACGCGGATCGGGCACTGAAGCGCACGGCCGGGCAAGCTGCCCGCCAGAAGCTGGAGGACGAAATCGCCCTCGTCGGCTTTGATCGCAGGGACCGCGAGAGGCTGCGTCAGCTCAAGCCCGTGGTTGCGGAAGAGCTTCCGGCGATCCTCGACGATCTCGTCGATCATCTGGGTGCCAGCGGCGTGGCTGGTGACCTCTTCGCGCGCAAGGACGTGCGCCGCAACGTCCGCACCGTGCTGCTGGCGCACTGGCTGCGCGTCTGTGATGCGCGCTTCGACGAGGGCTATCGCCAGTCCGTCAAGGCGGTGGCGGAGATGTACGCCAGCCTCGGGCTGTGCCCGCGCCTGTGCCTTGGCGGCTACGCCCGCACCACGAGCGCCCTCACGCGCTCCGTCACCCGGGCCATCCTGCGCTCGCGCCATATCTGGGGCCACAACAGCCTCGGGGCCAATCTCGACCTTGCGCTGGATGCGCTGATCAAGGCGGCGATGTTCGATCTCGACCAGTGCACGGCCGCCATGGAGGCACGCCGGAAGGAGGACGAAACGGCGCAGCGTCAGGCGATTGTGGAGGAATTCGAACATCTTGCATCAAGTGTCGTCGAGGCTGTCGCCGCAGCCTCGCGGAACGTGGAGACCATGGTCGGCAAGCTGCAGGCGGCTGCCGAACAGGCGAGCCGGCGCTCGCACCAGGCTTCCGCCGTGGTCGATGACGCCGGCGCCGGTGCGTCGGCGGTGAGCCAGGCGGCGGACGTCCTGCGGCAGGCCATTGCCGAGGTGGCGCGGCGTGCCGGCGAGGCCGCGCAGTCGGCCAACGAGGCGAGCAGCCAGGCCGGCCGCACGCGCGAGACGGTCGGTGCACTTTCGGAGGCCGCCCGGCGCATCGGCGAGATCCTCGGCGTCATCGAGGCGGTGGCCAAGCAGACGAACCTGCTGGCGCTCAACGCCACCATCGAGGCGGCCCGCGCGGGCGAGGCGGGACGGGGCTTTGCCGTCGTCGCGTCCGAGGTCAAGCAGCTTGCCCAGCAGACGGCTCGCGCCACCGAGGACATCGCCGGCCACATCCGCGACATCCAGGCGGTGGTTGACCGCGCCGTGGAGGACATCGGCGCCGTGAGTGCCAGCATCGAGGGCATCAATCTCGCCTCGGCGTCGATCTTCTCGGCCGTCGAGCAGCAGAGCGCCGGCGCGGCGGAGATCGGCACCCATACCGGCCGGGCCAGCGACGGCGTACATCGCGCCAAGGACGAGCTCGGGCTGCTCATGGCCGATGCCGAGGCAGCCGGGCGTCTGGCCCAGGAGGTGGTGGAGGCGTCCCGGGCGCTTCTGGCGCAGGCGGACAGCTTCAAGGGCGAGACGGCCCGCATCCTCGCGCAGCTGAGGGCTGCCTGACCGGCCCGCATGCCGCGGCCGGGCTCCGGGGCGCACCTCGGGAACAAAGCGTCGACGGTCCGGTTCCTGCGATCTCGGACAGTGCCGGAGATGCGCATGGCGACGGACAGCGGCTTCTCACGCGCCCGGAAGGCTCTCGTGACCCATGGTTGCCACGGCGGGCGGGACCATTCCGAGATGGGCCATCTGTCGCTCGCGCGGATACTCGCCGCCACCCTCGACCTTGACTATGCGGGACGGGTGGAGGACAGCGTGGGGGCGGGCAGCCTCTATCATTTCCCCCGCCGCACGCTGTGCGGGCGCGACGAGGTCGAGCGCCTCCGGGTCACGGGAGAGGATGACCTGTTCGGCGGTTGGGTTGCCGAGCCGTTCATGGCGACGAAAGCCATCGTCCATCCGCTCGTGTCGGACCGGGCCGAGGCGCCGCCCTCGTGGCTGCCTGCCTTTCCGCGTGACGTGGAGGGGGTGGTGCTCGACGGCCTCACCGTGTTCAACGCTGCTGACGCGCAGGAGGCTGGCCGTCGCCTCCTCGCGCGCGGGCCGGTCCGCCTCAAGCCGGTGCGAGCCGAGGGAGCGCGCGGGCAGGTTGTCGTCCACTCCCGGGAGGAGTTCGGGCAGGCACTCGCCGCTGTCCTCGCCTTTCACGACGTGCGCCACGGTCTGGTGCTCGAGGAAAACCTCTCGGATGTCGGCACCGCCAGCGTGGGCGAGGTGCGGGCGGCCGGGCTCACGGTGGCCTATTTCGGCATCCAGAGCCTGACACAAGACAACGCGGGCGAGACGGTCTATGGCGGCTCCTCGCTCTATGTCGTGCGCGGAGGCATGGCCGCGCTCCTCGACCATCCACTGGATGAGAAGGCCCGGCGATGCGTCGAGGTGGCCCGCGTCTTCGACCGGGCGGCGGATGCCCACCTCGGCGGCTTCTTCGCCTCGCGCCGTAACTATGACATCGCCTTCGGCACGGCGGCGGATGGGAATGAGCAGCTCGCCGTTCTCGAACAGTCGTGGCGCGCCGGCGGCGCGACCGGAGCCGAGATTGCGGCGCTCGCCCTGTTTCGCGCCGACCCGCGCGTCTTCGCCGTGCGGGCCAGGACCGTCGAGTGCTACGGCGACGCGCATGTGCCGGACGGGGCTGCCGTGCACTATCGCGGCGACGATCCCGAGCTCGGCCGGCTGGCGAAATACACTATCGTCGACGACGTCATCCGGTCCTGAGCCGAGGGTGCAGGGAGCGGCCGCCGCACCGCGAACCAAAGGCAGACCGGCGCGTTATCCCGTTGGGGGCAGGTCCGGATCCGCCGGACAGCCATGCCTGAGACGGCGCATCGCTATGGAAACGGCTGGCCTGGGACACGCAACGCGCGCCCGACGACGCGGCAAGGTTCTGCGTGACACGGGCCGGGCGCTGGGCGGTGCATTGATCTTCTCCATGCCGATGCTGATGACCATGGAGATGTGGTGGCTGGGCTTCACGATAGATCCGCTGCGCCTTGTGTTGCTGGTCATCTTCTGCCTGCCACTCCTCGTTCTTCTGTCGCGGCGGGTCGGTTTCGAGGCCACCCGTGGCTGGTGGGAGGACGTGGTCGACGCGCTCTTCGCGCTGGGCATCAGCATGGTGACGAGCACCGTGTGCCTCGTCGCTTTCGGCGCCATCGGCCCCGGCATGTCCGCTCGCGAGATTGCGGGAAAGATCGCCATTCAGGTTGTGCCGGCCAGCATCGGCGCCCTGCTGGCGCGCAGCCAGCTCGGCTCTGACGGGCCGGACGAGGGGAAGCGGCAGGAGAGCTATGGCGGCGAGATGTTCCTCATGGCTGTCGGTGCGCTGTTCCTCGGTTTCAATGTGGCGCCGACGGAGGAAATGATCGTCATCTCCCACCGCATGACGCCCTGGCATGCGGCGGCGCTCGTTGTGCTCTCGCTGATGGTGATGCACGGCTTCATCTTCGCCGTGGGCTTCCGGGGCGGGACAGAGCTGACGCCACAGACGCCCTGGTGGAGCGCCTTCATCCGCTTCACGCTGCCCGGGTACGTGATCGCAATGGCGATGAGCCTCTATGTCCTCTGGACGTTCGGCCGCTTGGACGACGCGGCGTTTGAACAGGCGATCGCCACGACGATCGTGCTTGGCTTTCCGTCTTCTGCCGGCGCAGCCGCCGCCCGGCTCATTCTCTAGGAGGCGGCCATGAACGCCAGCCGAAAACGCAGGGACGTCTCCGCGAGCCACGGGAAACGGTTCGAATGGGCCGTGGGCGCTGTGGCCTTCGTCATTGTCGTGGTCCTGCTCGGCTATCTCCTCGGCCTCGGCACCGCGTCCGGCAGGCAGCCGCCGCACTTCTCCATCACGGCCGGCGATGTGGTGCGGGTTGGCACCGGATACCAGATGCAGGTGGTCGTGACCAACGAAGGAGATGAGACTGCAGCGGACGTGACGTTGCGCGCGGTGCTGCACCGCGACGCCGGCGAGGAGGCGCGGGAGCTGCGCTTCGACTTCGTGCCGCAGCGCTCGACGCGGCGCGGCACGCTGATCTTCGAGCAGGATCCGGGCAGCCGCGCGGCAGTGCGCCTCTCCGTCAGCAGCTACGTGGAGCCCTGAAGAGCCGTCAACCGGAGGCGGTCTTGGGCAGGGATTCGGTCGGGAAGGTCTCCGTCCGCTCGATGCAGCTCGATGTCGAACGCTCGTCGAGCTCCTCAAGGAGCCGCAGCCGTGCCCGGCTGAGGCGACTCTTCACCGTGCCCAGCGCGCAGCCGCAGATCGCGCCCGCTTCCTCGTAACTGAGGCCAAGCACGCCCACGAGAACGATGATCTCGCGATGCTGGGGCTGCAGGCGCTGGATGGCGTCGCGGAGCTCGCGCCCCCGCGTCGACCACTCCTGCGTCGCGTCGACCCGAAGGCGTGTCGAGGCGCAGTCGCTGGCGCCGGGGGCCTCGCGCCGGGCAAGCTTTGCCTGCGTGTAGAAGGTGTTGCGCATGATGGTGAAGAGCCAGGACTTGAGGCTGGTGCCAGGCTCGAACTGCTCGATCTTGGCCAGGGCCTTTGTAAGCGTCTCCTGAACGAGGTCGTCGGCATCGGTGGCATTCCGGCAGAACGTCCGCGCGAAGGCGCGCAGGGCTGGAATAAGCGTGACGATCTCGGAGCCGGGTTCCTGGTGCGAGGCGTGTCCTTTCTCGAGCCTTTGGTCAGGCTGCATGGCGTGATGCCTCCGCAAATGCTGTGCTTTTGGCCGGCCCCCCTTCCATCCCCGTCTACAGGGGACAATGTCCGCCCCGCTCGATAGTTCCGCCCTTCGGGAGAAATGGGCGAGAGCGGAGAGCCGGCCCCGATGCGGCCGGCGTCCCGAGCGGACGGGGCAAGCTGCGGAGACTGCCGGACGGAACAACCCGGCCCGCCCGGCCGTTGAGCCAATGGACCATTTTGCAAGGATCAACGGAGGAGCGCGCCATGGCCGAGCGCCCGGTCTGGAAGGGGCAGCTGCGCCTGTCGCTCGTCTCCATCCCGGTGGAGATGTATTCGGCGACGAACTCGTCGGCGCGCGTTGCCTTCCGCCAGATACACAAGCCGTCTGGCAAGCGGGTGCAGTACCAGAAGGTCGTCCCCGGCGTCGGGCCGGTGAAGAACGACGACATCTGGAAGGGCTACGAGGTGGAGGACGACGAATATGTGCTGATCGATCCGGATGAGATCGACGCCATCCGCCTCGAGACGAAGAAGACGCTGGAACTCGTCCATTTCGTCGACGCCTGCGAGATCCCGCCACTCTATTTCGACCGGCCCTATTTCCTCGCCCCCACCGACGAACTGGCGGAGGACGCCTTTCGCGTTGTGCGCGATGCGCTCGCGCAGACCCGCAAGGCGGGGCTCGGCCAGCTCGCCATGCGCGGCCGGGAATATCTCGTCGCCGTGCGTCCGTGCGGCAGCGGCCTGATGGCGGAGACGCTCCATTACGAGGAAGAGATCCGCAAGACGGACCCCTTCTTTTCCTCGATCTCGAGCAAGCCCGCCGAGAAGGATCTGCTCGACGTTGCCAGGCAGCTCATCGAGCGCAAGAGCGGCCCCTTCGACGCCAGCGCCTTCGAGGACCGTTATGCCGAGGCCATCCGCAACCTCGTCGAGGAAAAGGCCAAGGGGCGGAAGCCCCGGCGCGTGCGGGCCGAGGAAGAGGCGCGGCCGCGCGGCGGCAATGTCGTCGACCTGATGTCGGCTCTCAAGCAGAGCCTCGAGAAGTCTGGCAAGAAGCAGCCGCAGAAGAAGCCGGCGGCGAAGGCGGGCTCGTCCTCGCGGCGCCGGAAGTCGGCGTGAGGGGTCCATGGCCGTGACGCAGAACCTCCTGCGGGAGTACAGAGAGCGGCGGGACTTCACCAGGACCGCCGAGCCCGACATCACGGACCGGGAGGCCCAGGGTGGCGAGGGACTGCTGTTCGTCGTGCAGAAGCATGCCGCCACCCGCCTCCACTACGATTTCCGCCTTGAATGGAAGGGCGTCCTGAAGAGCTGGGCGGTGACGCGCGGGCCGAGCCTCGACCCCGGCGACAAGCGCCTTGCTGTGCGGACGGAGGACCATCCGCTCGCCTACGGCGAGTTCGAGGGCGTCATTCCCGAGGGGCAGTACGGCGCGGGCACGGTCATGCTGTGGGACCGCGGCACCTGGGAGCCGGTGGAGGACCCCGAGAAGGGCCTGCGCCGCGGCAAGCTGACCTTCCGCCTGAACGGGGAGCGCCTGAAGGGCGAGTGGGCGCTGGTGCGCATGGCGCCGAAGCCGGGTGAAAAGCGCGAGAACTGGCTGCTGATCAAGCACCGGGAAGGGCAGGCTGGCCGGCGTCGCCCGGCCGACATCCTGGCGCGGCATACCCGCAGCGTCGCATCCGGCCGCACGATGAGGGACATCGCCGCTGCCGGGCGCACGATCGCCCCCGAGGATGTGGCGTCCGAGCGGCGCGCCCGCCGGCCATCGGCAAAATCCGCAGTTCCGAAGGCGGCGAAGGGGCGACGCGGCGAGCACGCGCTGCCGCGCTGGGTGGAGCCGCAGCTCGCCACGCTGGTCGACGCCGCCCCCGAGGGCGGACAATGGCTGGCGGAGATGAAGTATGACGGCTACAGGGCCCTCGTCGCCATAGGCCGCGGCGCCTGCCGAGTCTATACGCGCAACGGCAAGGACTGGACCCACCGTTTCGGCGAAATCGCACGGGCGGCCAGCCGTCTGGACACGTCGGGCGCGCTGATCGACGGCGAGATCGTTGCTTTCGACGACAAGGGCAGGACCGACTTCTCCACCCTGCAGGCGGCGCTGCAGGCGGGTGGCAAGGGGCTTGCGTTTTTTGCCTTCGACCTCCTGTGGCTCGACGGGGCGGATATCCGCTCGCGCCCGCTCGTGGAACGCAAGGACCTGCTGCACCAGCTGCTGGCCGAGGCCGGGCCGCCGCTTGTCTACTCGACGCATGTTGTCGGCAACGCGCCCGAGGTGAACCGGCGGCTGTGCGCCGCGGGGCACGAGGGCATCGTGGCCAAGCGCGCGCAGGACGCCTATCGTTCCGGCCGCGGGCGCAGCTGGCTGAAGGTGAAATGCGCGGCGCGGCAGGAGTTTGTCATCGGCGGCTATCGGCCCAGCGACAAGAAGGGCCGCACCGTCGCCTCGCTTCTCATCGGGGTGAACGAGGGAGGTCGGCTCGTCTACAAGGGGCGTGTCGGCGCCTTCGAGGGGGACCATCTGGCCCGGCTCGAGCGCCTGCTCGCCAGCCGTGGCCGCAAGACATCCCCCTTCGTCGAGCTTCCGCGCGACATTGCGCGCGAGGCGCGCTTCGTTCGGCCGGACATCGTCGTCGAGGTGGGGTTCGCCGAGTTCACGCGCGAGGGCGTCGTGCGCCATGGCGTGCTCAAGGGCATCCGCGAGGACAAGCCGGCGCGCGAGGTGGTGATGGAAACTCCGGGGGCAACCGCCATGCAGGACCATGAAGCGCGGGATGTCATCGCCGGCGTGAAGCTGTCCAACCCCGATAAGGTGCTCTTCGCCGGGCAGGGTGTCACAAAAGCGGACCTTGCGGCTCACTACGAGCGGGTCGCCGGGCGCATCCTGCCTTTCGTCACCGGGCGACTCCTCAGCCTCGTGCGCTGTCCCGAGGGGGCCGGCACGCAGTGCTTCTTCCAGAAGCACGGCAACAAGACCGTGGCACGGCAGTTCCGGCGCCATGAGATCACCGAGAGCGACGGCGAGCGCGGCATCTATCTCTATGTCGACGACCTTGCCGGCCTCGTGGCCGGCGTGCAGATGGGAACGCTCGAATTTCACATCTGGGGCTCGCGCATCGACCGACTCGAGCAGCCGGACCGGCTCGTCTTCGATCTCGACCCTGACGAGGCGCTCGACTTTGCCGCCGTGCGTGCCGCCGCCTTCGATCTGCGCGAGCGGCTGGCTGCTCTCGGTCTGACGACCGTGCCGCTGTTGACGGGCGGCAAGGGCATCCATGTCATCGCGCCGCTGGCGCGCCGGGCCGCGTGGCCGACGGTCAAGGCTTTCGCCCGCGCCTTTGCCCGGCATGTCGCCGCAGAGGCGCCGGAGCGCTACGTTGCCCAGGCCGCGAAGGCCAAGCGCACCGGCCGCATCTTTATCGACTGGCTGCGCAACGAGCGTGGCGCCACCGCCATCGCGCCCTATTCGACACGGGCGAAGAAGAACGCGCCGGTTGCCACGCCGGTGGGCTGGGACGAGCTGAAGACCATCTCATCCGCGCAGGCCTTCACCATTGCCGACATGGAAGCGCGCCTTTCCGCCCCCGACCCCTGGGCGGATGAGGCCGAGCTGCGCCAGACCATCACCAAGGCCATGCTCGGCAAGGTCAACGCGAGGGACGACGACTGAGTCTCGGCGCCGGGAACCGTCTGCTCGCGGGGCGGTTGGAGGAGTTCCCCCACGAGCAAGGTGAATGTCCATGACCGATGCACGACCGATGAAGGCCCCGTCCGACGATCCGGCCGCCGTAGCGCGACTGCGACACGACGTCGATCTCGGCAGGACGAGGGACAAGGTGGCCTTTCCCGACCCGGCCGCCGCGCCACTCGGTACGGACGATGAGGCGGCCGGCACGCCCGCAACCACTGCGGAACTGCACATGGAGAACGAGGCGCTGCCGCCGCCGCCGTCCCGGCCGCCGGACAGCCGCCGCGCCATCCTAGTCGGCGCCAGCATCGCCGCGGCCGCGGCCGTCGTCATCGTCGCTGTCGCGGCCCTCGTGTGAGGGGCGCGCAGGGCGCTGGCGGCAGCGTGCCGGGGATGGTCGGGGCCGGCCCGTGGGCAGCCCCGAAGACGGCCGAAGGGCCGGCGGAGAAAGGGCCCAGCCGGCGTCTGCCACGTCGCAGACCAGGGGAAGGGGGGATGGGGGCGACGCACCATCGCCGGCTGGACGTCTACCAACCAGCGGCAAGGGACGAGGTTCCGCCGCTCACGAAAAATTCTTGCGGGCCGTGATCGCGGTTCCGCCGCCAGGGCTGATCGGCGTTGGCAGAAGCGTCAGGTCGTGGAGCCGGCAGGCTCGGGGCCGCTGGGAAACTCGGCCGCGACATCGTGCAGCCAGCTGCAGAAGGCTTCCGCCTTGCGGTTGTGGTTCCGCCGGCGCAGCGTGACGTAGTCCTGCCCGCTGTCGATGAAACCGTAGGGCGCGACGAGCCGGCCCGCGGCGATGTCGTCCGCCACGAGAGGCCAGGGGGCGATCCCGACGCCGAGGCCGCCGACGGCGGCCTCCAGCATGAAGTAGAAGTGCTCGAACTCGCTGGCCGGCCGCAGTTCCACGTCAACAGCGGCACGCTCGCACCAGTCGCTCCATGCCGAGCGGCGCGTCTGCGTCTGCAGCATCGGCAGCGAGAAGAGGTTGTCCGGCCCCGCGCCGAGCTTCGGCGAGCAGACCGGGCCGAACCGCTCGGCGAAGAGCGGGATCACTTCGGCGTCCTCCGGCAAGGGGCCTGCGCCGACGCGGATCGCGACATCGAAGCTCTCCCGCGAGAAGTCGACCGGCGTGTCCGCGGTGCTGAGCCTGATGGTGATGGCGGGATAGCTCTGGCGGAAGCGGTGGAGCCGCGGGATCAGCCATTTCATCAGGAAGGTGCCGAGGCAAGACACGTCGAGATGACCTTCCTCCGCACTGGCGACGAGGCGCACCGCCGCGTCGATACGGTCGAAAGCCTCGCTCAGCGCCGGCAGCAGCGTCCGGCCCGCGTCGGTCAGCCTCGGCGCGTTCTTCGGCCCTTCGAACAGGCGCACGCCGAGCGCCTCCTCGAGATTCTGGATCTGGCGGCTGATGGCGCTGTGGGTGACGTGCAGCTCCTCGGCAGCCAGCTTCATGAGGCCGTGCCGCCCGGCGGCCTCGAATGCACGCAGGGCGTTGAGCGAGGGCAGGCGGCGCGCCATGTGCGTTTTCCTTGCATAGGAAGTGATTACTTCTCGTTTTTCGCGCCCGTTTTTCCCCATTATAGCGTGCAGCCATGTCCGCTGCGAAGTTCCTAAAACTGAATTTTCCTCGCCGCCTCCGACCGTCCCTGGTGCGTCCGTGCGCCGGACGGCTCGCGCCCGGCGTCCGGGGCATGCCCGAGCTTTCGGAAAATGCAGGTTGTGAATGCAGCACACCTTTCCGGAGAAAGCAGGATGAGCCTTTCACTCTGCCTCGCCCGCCCCGGCAGTGATCGGTGCACCATGAAGCGCCGGGGGCGGGCATGACCTTTGGCCCGATCCTGCTCGTCATCACGGCAGCCTTCGTCCACGCGACCTGGAACCTCCTGGCCAAGCGTGCCTCGTCCGCCGGAGCGGCCTTCGTGTTCGTCTACAATGTCGTCGCCTGTGTCGCGTACCTGCCGTGGGTGGTCTACCTGATGGCGGGCGGAGACATGCGATGGAGCTGGGAGGGAGTTACCTTCATCGTTCTCAGCGGCCTCGTCCATCTGGCCTACAGCCTGTGCCTGCAACGGGGCTACCAGCACGCCGACTTTTCCGTCGTCTACCCCGTCGCCCGGGGCACGGGTCCGATGCTCTCGAGCATCGGGGCGGTGCTGATCCTCGGCGAGCAGCCGACGCTCGCGGTCGTCGCGGGCCTCGTCGCCGTCGTGACCGGCATCGGCCTGATTGCGACGCAGGGTGACCTCTCCGCCTTCCGCAAGCCGGGAGGGCGGGTGGGCGTCAGCTGGGGGACGGTGACGGGCGGCCTGATCGCCTCCTACACCGTGGTGGACGCCTATGCCGTCAAGGCGCTCGGCATCGCGCCCGTGATCCTCGACTGGTTCTCGAACCTGGTGCGCTTCTTCCTGCTGGCGCCCGTCGTCATCGCCAACCCGCGCCGCGCCGCAGCCGCCATGCGCGGGCACTGGCTCAGGGCCATCGGCGTCGGCCTGTTGTCACCGCTCTCCTACATTCTTGTGCTGACGGCGCTGAATCTTGGCGCTCCGCTGAGTGTCGTCGCACCGATGCGCGAGATGTCGATGATGGTCGGGGCACTCATGGGCATGTTGATCCTGCGCGAGAAGGTGGGCCCGTGGCGGCTCGTCGGCTGCGCGGTCCTGATTGGCGGCGTCATCCTGCTGACGTCCCGCTGAAGGCCGTCTTCCACGGTCATGGGGCTGGCTTGCCGGCCCGCCTGTCCGGTCAGTCACGCCCGGCAGCGGGTTCCGGCTGTCTCGGCAACGGTCTCGACTGCGCGCCGCGCCGGCCGAGGCTGTTGACGATGACGACGCCGGCAAGCGCGAGGCTGCCGCCCAGAAGGGTGGCGAGAGACGGTGCCTCGCCGAGGGCGATCCAGGCCAGGACTACCGCACAGGGCGGGATGAGATAGAGAAACATGCCGGCGCGGGCAGCACCGAAGCTGCGGATCGCATAGGTCCAGCACGCCTGTCCGACGATGCCCGGCCCGATGGCTAGGAAGATCACTGACAGCATGGTGTCCGTGCCGGCTGCACGCACCTGGGAAAGGCCGTCGCGCAGCCAGGGCAACAGCATCACCGCGCCAGCCAGCAGCACGAAGGCGGTCACGTCGGGCGGGGCCAGCCGCTGCAGCAGGTCGCGCTGGAGAACGGAGTAGAGCGCGGCACAGACAGCGGCGCCGAGGACGAGGCTTGAGCCGGCGCCGAACGCGATGCCGCCCGGCTGCCCCCAGGCGATCACGGCAACCCCGGCGAGGCCGGTCACGGCCCCCAGCCAGCCCCAGGGCGTGAAGACCTCGCGGAGGAAGATGACGGCGAGCAGCGCCATGAAAAGCGGCTGGGTATTGACGATGAAGCTCGCCGCCCCGGCGGACACCTCGGCCTGCCCTAGGTTGAGCAGGATGTTGTAGAGCGCGATGCCCAGGCACCCGCACAGCGCCACCCGCCCGTAGTCCCGCGCGGAAAAGCCGCGCGGCCGCCGCCAGGCGAGCCATGCGCCCACGAGGAGCGCCGCAAGGGCGAAGCGCAGCGAGGCGAGCGGCTGCGGAGAAAGCTCGCGCAGGGCAAACCGGATGGCCGGAAAGGACGCCGACCAGGTCAGCACCGTGCCGGCGACGGCGAGGGCGGGCAGAAGCCCCGGGATGGAGCGTGTGTTCGACATACGAGCTATGTGCCACAGACGCAGCTATTGACATATCGCGCCGATCTACATTCAGCTGTGAGCGTCATGCACATCTTGTCTCTTCCTCCGCTCGAATACCTGCAGGCGGTGGTGGCCGCTGCAACGCTGGGATCTTTCAGCGCCGCAGCGGAACGGCTCGGCATCACGCATGGTGCGGTGAGCCGCAGGATCGCGGCGGTGGAGCACTGGGCCGGTCGGCCTCTCTTCATGCGGCACGGCCGGGGCGTCCGCCCGACGCTGGAAGGTGAGCAGCTCGTCGCCCGGATTGAAACGGCTATCACCATGCTGGAGGATGGGCGGCCCTCCCGCAGGGGGGAGGGTGAGCTTCCGGTCATCCGCGTCGGCGTGGTGGCATCCTTCGCGCGGCTGTGGCTGATCCCGAACCTGCCGTTTCTGGAAGGGACACCCGCCGATCTGCGTGTCGAGCCCGACGTCGACGATCGCCTGATGACGCTGTCCGATGCGCGTATGGCGATCCGGCTCGGCAAAGGCGACTGGCCTGGCGTCGTGGCCGAGCCGCTCGTCACGGAGACGCTCTATCCCGTCGCGGCGCCCTCGCTCGCCGGCGCCCTCGGCTGCTCCCCTTCGCCGGAGAGGCTGCTGGAGCATCCGTTGCTTCACGATGCCTCGACGATCGGCTGGCGCCACTGGCTGACCGGCCTCTCTGTCGACTATGCGCTGCGGCCGCAGGATCGTATCCTGCAGGGGCACGACCTCGCCCTGCTGGCTGCTGCGGCTGGCCTCGGTATATCCCTCGTGCGCGATCCCTACGGGCTCGCCTTTTCCCGCAGCCTGGGGCTCGTGCCCGTCCACGAGCACAGGGCCGTCAACCCCAACCGTTTCCATGTCGTCACACGCCCCGGCCAGCGCCACCCGGCGATGCAGAGGCTGATCACGCGGTTCCACCAGCTTTTTCACGCCGGCGCCGACCGCGCCTGAACATTCGCCGGTCTGACGCGGCACGGCCAGCGCGCCGGACTCCTGCCGCCGCCATGGGCCTGCGGGTCGCCACCGTCGTCCAGATTCCACGAAATGTTGCCGAATTGACGGGGGTCAATTCGGTGGCCGGCAGTCCTTGCGAAGCTCTCCATGCGGCGGTCAAGCATGGAGGACTATCGGTGTCATGAGAAATCAGCTGAAAGAACGTGTCGCCATTTCTGGCGTCGGATGTTCCCGTTTCGGTGATTTGCTTCGAACGCCCGACCTCAAGGGTCTCTCCATCCAGGAGCTGACGGCGCGCGCGGTCAAGGAAGCGCTCGATGATGCGGGACTGACCGGACAGGACGTGGACGCGGTGTTCGCCGGCAACGCCATGGTTCACAGCTCGCAGGTGCCTGCGACCTATTCGCAGCTGTCGAAGTGGACGGGCACGCAGTTCAAGGCGGGCGTGCATTTCGAGGCCCAGTGCTCGACCACCAACATCGGTGCCATTCTGGCGGCCATGTCGATTGCGGCCGGTGTGTACGACACGGTCCTCGTCTTCGGCCTCGAGACCACGCGCACCAAGGTGAAGGGCCACAGTCCCTATGAGCGCGAGCCGATTTCCCACCAGCAGACCTGGTTGTGGACCGACATGGCCGTGAACCAGGCCTATGCCGTGGCCCAGGGTTACGACATCTTCTCCACCTACAATGGCCTCGTCTCGCTGGGGTACTGCCGCAAGTACGGCGTCTCGATCGAGGATTTCGACCGCTCCATGTACGAGCTGTGCCGCACGCGGCGGTTCCACGGCTCGCTGAACCCCAAGGCCAATATTCAGGAGACGCTGGAGGCCCGCGCGGCCCGCGCCGGCTACTCCGACCCCTACGAATACTGGCAGTCGGACGAGCACAATCCGTTCGTCGCCTGGCCTTCGCGTCTGCTCAGCTTGGTGACGACCGCCGACGGCGCTTCCGCCATGGTGCTGACCCGCGCCGACCTCGCCAGGGGCGGCAAGTCGCAGCCCGTCGAGGTCAAGGGCTTCGGCGTCAGCTACAGCGACCTGCCGTGGTATGGCGAAGACCCGACTTATTGGGAGTTCGACAGGCGCGCGGTCGATGCGGCGTTCGACATGGCGGGCATCAAGGCCGCTGACATCGACTACCTGCACACGCACGACTGCTCGCACATCAGCAGCATCTGCACGGCCGAGACGATCGGCTACCTGGAGCCGGGCAAGGGACTTCAGGCCGCCCGTGAAGGCCGCCTGCGGTTTGACGGCGACCGCCCCATGTCCACCCATGGCGGGCGTCACGCCTTCGGCCATGCCTGGGGGGCGAGTGCCGGATCGGACACCTACGAGGCCGTCCTGCAGATGCGGGGGCAGGCCGGGGCGCGGCAGATCCCGAAGGCCCCGGAAGTCTCGGTCATCCATACCCACGGCTACGCCATGATCGGTGCCGTGCTTGTCCTGGGGAGCATGTGAGATGAACGCCGTTCAAGAACAGCCGAGCGTGATCCGCTCCTACTACGAGAAGCTGGCGCAAGGAAAACTGCTGGCCGTCACCTGCAAGTCCTGCGGCACTCACACCTTCGCGCCAACCGGCTGCTGCGAGCGTTGCGGAAGCTGGGAAGTCGAGCCGGTGGAGCTGAGCGGCGAGGCGACGTTGCTCTATGCGACCCACAACCTCTCGCCCGCCTGCCATCCGCGTTTCGAGAAGATCGCGCCCTATGTCTACGGCCATCTGCGGCTGAAGGAGGGGCCGATCGTTCAGGCGATCATCCTGGGCGTTGAGCCGAAGCCCGCCGCGTTGCGGGAGCTTTTCGAGCGCGGGCCCGTTCCCGCGGTCGCCGAAACGCTCCAGATGGATGACTTGCCGGTTCTCGCCTTCCGCATCAGGGCGTGAAGGCTGCGGTATCGGCTCTCGATGGGCGTGCAGGCCGCTGAGGCTGCCTCTCCATCGACTGGCCGAGGGCAGGGCCGTGCCGCTGCGACGCGGGGCACGGCCCTGGCGCTGAAGCCCGTGTGGGGCCACATGCCCTCGCGGTATCATCGCCGAGGCCTTGGCCTCTACGCATTTCGGTACGTTTGCGACTATCTCAATTTCGTCAACATCTTGCCGGCTGCTTTCGGGCGTCACTGGAGAACGGCAGGCCGCAGACGGCGGAGCTTCACGACAATGGACAATCAGGACCGGCAGGCGATCGAGGGCTTGTTTGCGCGCCTCCGCGAGGTCGAGCGCCAGGCGGGCCCGCGGGATCACGAGGCAGAGAACTTCATCCGCGAGCGCATCGCGCAGCAGCCGGGCGCCCCGTACTACATGGCGCAGACTATCGTCATGCAGGACTATGCACTTCAGGAAGCGCAGCGACGCATCGAGGAGCTGGAGCGCGAGGCGTCGCGCCGGACCGGCCGCCTCCTGACGGGGGTCTTCGGCGGCGACCAGCCGAGCCGCGGCTCCGTCCCCTCGGTGCCGCGCAGCGCGGCGGGGCAGGGGGACCTGGGGACGGCCCCGCCGGCCGAAAAACGGCAGTCCGGCCATGGCAGCTTCCTCGCCGGCGCAGCGCAGACCGCACTCGGCGTCACCGGCGGCATGCTGCTGGGTGCTGCCATAGGAAGCCTGTTCGGCGGCATTGCGACGCAGGCTGCTGAAGTGCCGCCCGCCGCAGCGCCTGAACACGCGGCCAACGACGAGGGGGGCGGCTTCTTCGATGGATTCTTCGGTGACCTCTTCGGCGGCGACGAGGGGCCGTGAAGCGCGTCCGCTGACGGGCCGGGCACCTCATGCTGGCAGGTCGTTCAGCTCTTTCGATATGCGCCTGAAGCGGTTGGCGAGGAAGTTCACCAGCGTGCGCACACGCACCGGAATGAAGCGGCCGCTGGGCAGGATCACGTTCAGCGGATAGTGGTCGAGCTGCCAGTCCGCCAGCAGGCGAACGAGACGCCCGTCGCGCATCTCGTGGCGCATCTCGACCGGGGTCTTGAGGAGGATGCCGGCCCCCGCGACGGCCCATTGGCGGGCGAGCGACGCGTCGTCGACGCTGCGGTTCCCGCTCACGTGCACCTCGATCGACTGGCCGTCGCGGGTGAAGCGCCAGGTGCGGTGAGGCCGGCCGGCGCGGTCGTAGGCAAGGCAGTTGTGGCGAATGAGGTCCATCGGCGTCTTCGGTGCGGGGTGCCGCACCAGATAGGCGGGCGCGGCGACGACCACGGGCGCGGTGTCCATGAGGGGGCGGGCCACCAGCCGTGAGTCGACGAGGTGCCCGTAGCGGATCGCGAGATCGACCTCGTCGCGCACCACGTCGAGCGGCCGGTCGCCTACCGACAGGGCCAGCTGCACGCCGGGGTGCGCCTCCAGAAATTCGTCCAGCATGGGCAGGAGCGTCGAGCGCGTCAGGTCGGACGGTGCCGCGACGCGGATCAGGCCCACCAGGCCGGCCCTGTCGCTGGTCGCCTGTGCCTCGCCCTCCGCGATGAGATCGAAGGCCCGGCTCGCATAGTTCAGCAAGATCTGCCCTTGCGGCGTCAGCCGCATGGTCCGCGTGGAGCGTTCGAACAGGCGAACGCCAAGCTGCGTTTCCATCCGTTTCAGGGCCGCACTGGCTGCTGCCGGCGTGACGCCGAGGGCCCTCGCTGCCCCCGTGAGGCTGCCGGCGCGTGCAGTCTGCAACAGCACCCGCAAGTCACCGATATTTTCAATCATTATTTGAATATGTATCAATATGGCTTCTCTTATCAAACACTTATTGAAGGATATCGTGCGGTCCGTTCTTCCTCTCCTGAAAGGACGGCCCACCATGAAAGCTGTTGGATACCGCCAGAACCTGCCGATCACTGACGACAGGTCGCTCGAGGATGTCGAGCTGCCAACCCCGGCCTTCCGCCCGCGCGACCTGCTGGTCCGGGTCAAGGCCATCTCCGTGAACCCGGTCGATACGAAGATCCGCCAGGCACGCAAGCCGGCGGAAGGACAGGTTGAGGTGCTCGGCTGGGATGCGGTCGGCGTGGTCGAGGCCGTGGGGCGCGACGTCAGCCAGTTTGCCCCGGGCGATCGCGTCTACTATGCCGGCGCCATAAACCGGCCCGGTGCCAACAGCGAGCTGCACGCCGTGGACGAGAGGATCGTCGCGCGCGCGCCGCGCTCGCTCGACGATGTGGCGGCTGCCGCCCTGCCGCTGACGTCGATCACGGCCTACGAGATGCTCTTCGACCGCCTGCGTATCGGCAAGGGCGGGGGCGCCGGGCAGACACTGCTGATCGTCGGCGGTGCCGGCGGCGTCGGCTCCATCCTGATCCAGCTCGCCCGGCAGCTCACGCAGCTGTCCGTCATCGCGACGGCGTCGCGACCGGAAACCCGCCAGTGGTGCCTCGATCTCGGCGCCCATGCGGTGATCGACCACCGGCAGCCGCTGTCGGCCGGGCTGAAGGCAGCGGGCGTCGGCGCGGTCGACTACGTCGCTGCGCTGACCCGGACTGGGCAGCACCTCGACGAGATCGTCGAAAGCCTCAGGCCGCAGGGCGCGATGGCTGTGATCGACGATGATCCGCTGGACATCCTGAAGCTGAAGACGAAGTCCATCGCGCTGCACTGGGAGCTGATGTTCACCCGTTCGCTGTTCGAGACGCCCGACATGGGCGAGCAGGGACGGCTGCTGACGGAGGTGGCCGAACTGGTGGACGCCGGCCGCATCCGGAGCACCGTCAATCACCAGCTCGGCGCCATCAACGCCGAGAACCTGCGCCGCGCCCACGCGCTCATCGAGAGCGGAAAGGCGCAGGGCAAGGTTGTACTCGCCGGCTTCTGACAGCGGGAAGCTCGGACGGACGAGAGAAAGGGCAGCATTGCCGCCAGCCTGATTCCCGGCTGACATGCCGCTGCATCGCTGGTCCTGTTTCCGTGGCCGCGGCATCGCCGCGGCCATTTCTTCGTCTGCATCTCCGATCCCAGCTGTCGGGCGGCGGACGTCATGTCCGGGGACGTCGGCCATGCCGGGTCGTCGATGGTCGGGCGCCGATGCGCGGCCAGCTGGGCCATCCAATCATCGGGTTCCAGTAAGTCATGAATGGCAACTATTTATGGTCATTTGGTCAAAGCAGTATGTGAGGACGTAGTGCTGAGAGAAGAGGGCTTGGCTGCCGCTGCCCTGATCGCAGTTCCTCATCCGGGCAAGGGGCGGCTCCTTGGGTGGGCCTGCCGCGACCGCACGGGGCATCTTTCATGACAGCAGCCCCCTCGGGCTTGAGGATCCGAGGGGGCTTCGATGGAATCCGGGGCTGCCGGGCGTCCGGGCGGGGCGCATCATGCATCCCATGCAGCCGACGCCGCTTCGCCGGAGTTGCCCCCTGTTCGCGGCACAGGGAGCGACAGCGGATCAGTGACCGAGGCGCGCGCGCAGGTAGCCTTCAACGTCGGTGACCTTGATGCGGCGCCGCTCGTTGAAGGTGCCGGACTTGTCCCACCACATGCCGTCGCCGAGAGCGAACGCAGCGCGATAGCGGACCATCACGTCGCTCGGTGCTTCAGCCAGGTCTGCCCGCAGCTTGTCCAGGGTCCACTCGGTCTTCTCGAACGTGCGGCCCGTGACACGCTCGACAACCTCGGCGAGGTGGCCGTAGGAGATGGTGTCCCCGGCGACGAAAACCACCTCGTTGGCGATGCGCGGCTCCGAGAGAAGAATTTCGGTGGTCAGCCTGCCCACGTCCTCGGGTGTCGTCACCGTCACCTTCGTGTCCCAGCTGCCGAGCCCGTGGATCGTACCGCGGTCGAGATTGACCACGTCGAACGAGGGCTCGAACAGGAAGCTGGTGAACATGCCGGTCGAGACGATCACCCACTCCACCGCATTCTGGGAGCGGAGCAGCTGACGCACCTCGTACTGCTCGTCAAAGACGGGCTGTCCGCTTCCACGCCCGACGATGTCGTAATCGACGCCGAACTGCCACGGGAAGTACCGTCTGACACCCGCCTTGATCACTGCACGGGTGATGCGCAGCTGCGTGCCTGGTCCGGCGACGAAGCCTGTGCAGTTCACGACAGTTCGGTAGGGGCGGAAGGCCTCGGCCAGCGAGTCCTCGTCCGCGCTCAGGTCGAGGCTGATGACCGTCACGCCGAGCGAACGCAGCTCCTCGAGATTGGCCTTTTCCTGCTCGGAGGGATTGTTCAGCATCTGGGGCGCCACCAGGCAGGTGATGGAATTGCCTGCCGCGCGAATTCGCGGCGCGAGCGCCCGCAGGACGGCCATGCCCAGCTGTCCGGCGCCGAGCACGAGGATGTCGCGCGTGTCGACCTTTCCGTTGTCCGTAGCCATTTGCGTGTCCTTTCACTTGCTCATGTTGAATCTGCTGGAGGGGGCGGTCAGGCAGCCTGATTGATGACATTGACCTGGCAGAACTCGGCGAGACCGAGCTCCGTCCACTCCACGCCGATGCCGGATTGCTTGGCGCCCGCGAGCGGCACGTCCGGGCCGAAGTTGAGATGCTGGTTCACCCAGACCGTGCCTGACTGCATCCGCTGCGCGAGCTCCTTTGCGCGCGCGGGATCGCCGGACCAGACCGAGCCGCCCAGGCCGAAGTCGCTGTGGTTGGCCAGTGTGAGAGCTTCCTCGCCGTCCGCGACGCGGACGATCGGCAAGATCGGGCAGAACTGCTCCTGCGCGACGAGCTCGCTGGAATCGTTGATGTCGCGCACCACGGTCGGCCGGACAAAGTAGCCGGGTCCATCGATTGTCGAGCCTCCGGCGATGATGTGTCCGTCGCGGCGTGCGACCTCGAGGAAGTACTTCGCCTTCTCGAACTGCTGGCGGTTCTGCAGTGGGCCGAACCGGGAGGCCGGGTCGTTGCCCGGGCCGACGACGGCTTCGCGGGCGCGGCGCGCAATCGCTTCGCTGAACGCGTCGTAGATCGTGTCCGCGACATAGACCCGCTTGATGGCGAGGCATGCCTGGCCCGTGTTGAAGAAGGCGGCGTTGAAGATGCGCTCCGCGGTCTCTTCGACGTTCACGTCCTCAAGCACGATCGCCGCGTCGTTGCCGCCCAGCTCCAGCGTCAGCCGCTTCAGCGTCGGCGCCGCGCTCGCCATGATCCGCCGCCCGGTCGCCGTGGAGCCCGTGAATGTGACCTTGGCGATGTCCGGATGCGAGGTGAGCAGGTCGCCTAAGTCATTCTGGTCCGTGATGACGTTGAGCACGCCCGCAGGCAGAATGGCGGCTGCCAGCTCACCGAGCATCAGGGTGAGGATCGGTGTCGTGGGCGCCGGCTTCATCACCATCGTGTTTCCGGTGACGAGCGCCGGGGCGATCTTGGCCGCGGGAATGAGCAGCGGGAAGTTCCACGGGCTGATCCCCGCCACGACCCCGAGAGGGCGGTGGCGCAGCTCGACCCGGCCGCCCTGCATCCGAATGTCCTTCTCGGGCAGTCTGAGCCCAGCGAAGTGGCGGATGAAGGCGATGGAATAATCCACCTCCTGCGCGGCTTCGACGCGCGGCTTGCCCTGTTCGGCGACCATCGTGTCGATGAAGTCCTGCCGCCGTTCTTCCACGGCGTCGGCGAGAGCCTTCAAGAGATCGCTTCGTGCATCCCACCCCAGCGCGTCCCAGGCCGGCTGGGCCCTCTTCGCAGCCTCAATGGCCGCTTCCGCCTGCCGGCGAGACGCGCGTGCCACCGTCGCAAACACTTCGCCCGTGGCCGGGTTGACCACGTCGAGGGTGTAGTCACCGGCCACGAGTTCCCCGTCGATGAGGAGTCTTGATCCGAATGTCATGGGTATAGCTCCAGTTGAAGAACCAGCTTCGGTCCGGTCGGGAGGACGGGAGCCGGGTTATTCGTCCTGGGAGGGAAGACCGCTGCCGTGCTCGCGGATGATGCGCCATCCGTTGGCGGATCGGCGCCAAACGAGGCTCGAAAGCGTGTGCGCCCGGCCTTCCTCGCCTTCTGCAGTCACGAAGGAGGTGATGAACTGGACGCTTGTGACGGCGAGATCGGACGACACGAGCGTGCTCGGGCGTCCCACAAGGATGTTTGTGAGGCGCCGCATACGCGGAATGACCTCGTCCCAGATCGCGGCATACTGGGCGACATTTCTGTTAACGCGCCGCTTCTGGTCGAAATCGTCGAAGAACTGGGTTCCCTCGGATGACCAGTCGTAGAAGCGTTCGAGGCGCTCGCGGAAGTTGAATGGCGCTTCCGGGGTATGTCGCCAGCCTGTCTCGACCCAATCCTGGACGAGATTATTCAATATAATGATGTCAGATCGTGAATTTTGGATATCCGTCGTATGTATGTTCATCGTTCTTATCCTTGTGCGTTAGAAGCATGACGGTGATATCTGAACGCCTTTGCATCCCGTCACCGAGCATATGGCTGCGGACGCGCGTGGGATAAGAGCGAAGAAACTGATCTCGTTGTTCGTATAGAATGAATAATCGCCGGAGCACGCGCGCATGGTGCAATCCGTGCGCCGCTAGTCGCGGCGCACCAGGGCCGGATCGGCAGGGCGGGGAATGAAAAGATGGATCGGCTTCAGGCGATGGAAACGTTCACGCTCGTCGTGGAGACAGGAGGCTTCAAGCGCGCTGCCGAAACGCTCCGTATCCTGCCCTCAACGGTGACCAAGACCATCAAGGATCTGGAGGCGCATCTCGGTGTCCAGCTGCTCAACAGGACGACCCGGGCGGTCAGCGTCACCGACGCGGGGTTGCGCTATTACGAGAGCTGCAAGGCCATCCTGCGTGACATCGAGGCCGCGGAGGGGGAGGTGGCCGGCCGGGGCGGCACGATCCGGGGAACCGTGCGCGTCGGTACAACGCCCACGCTCGCGCGCCACGTCATCATTCCGGCGCTTCCGCAGTTCGCGGCGCGGCATCCGGGCATCTACATCGACCTGCACCTGAGCGATGCGGTGATCGATCTTGTTCACGAGGGGGTCGACTGTGTCATCAGGGCCGGTGAGCCACAGCTGTCAAACCTTGTGCTCCGGCGGCTCGCCCGTTTCCCGTGGTACGTGTGCGCGTCGCCCGCCTATCTGCGGCGATACGGCGAACCGCAGAGCCTGGCCGACCTGCAGGCTCATCTGGCCGTGGGATACGCCGACAGCCGCAGGAGCCGCTCCACGAACTGGACGTTCCGGGACGGCGATGAGACTGTCATCGTGTCGATGAAGGACAGTATCACCGTGGATGACACGGACGCATATGTCGCCGCGGGCGTGGCAGGGCTGGGCCTCATCCGCGCGGGGAGCTTCGTGGTGCGTGAGCATCTGGCCGAGGGGCGCTTGGTCAGGCTTCTGGCCCATGTGGAGCCATCGACCGACCCGTTGTCGGCGCTCTATCCGCAAAGCCGCCATCTTTCGCCGGCCGTTCGCGCTTTCGTTGACTGGAGTGTGGAGGTCATCGGCCGGGAGGCGAGAGGCTGGTAGTCGCAGGTCGCGCGTTGCCGCCGTCGGGGAGATCTCTGCCGGCGATCAGAACTCGCGCCGGATCACGAGCCGGTCGATCGAGAAGGGACCTCCGCCAAAGGCGGCGATGAGACCGGCGCCGGCGGCCCAGAACGTCGAGTTGAACACCGCCTTCTCCTGCACCTCCATTAGAAACGCGTGCCCTCCATCGACCAGGAGGCGTTGCTGGCCCGCCTGTGTCAGGTAGTGGGAGGCGTTCGACAGGAATGTCAGGCCCTCGGCGGTCAGGAACGCCTCGCCGTAGGGATGGACGGCGTGAAACCAGAGGGTGACGAGCAGCATGACCGCATTGGCAAAGGCGACGGGGCGCGTCAGCAGGCCGAGGCAGATCAGGAGCCCGCCGACGAACTGGAGCGCCGCCAGCACCGGCGAGAACAGCCAGCCGGGATAAAGGCCGATGCTCTCCACGAAACCGGCCTGGGCCAAGGGCGCGAGGATCTTGGGCCAGCCCGCGACCACCAGATGACCGCCGATGATGAGCCGAAAGGCGACCCAACCGGCCGGCTGGGCGACGTGGGCGTAGAAGCCAGCCATGAAGGGCAGGAAAAGGCGCTTTTCGGCGCAGAAGCTCTTTCCAGTCATATCGGATCTCTCTTGCAACTTAAGCCCGCTTTTCCTGTGGGGGATCGGCGCTGCGCGTGTGCCGCATTTCCGCCCGCGCGGGAGCGGAGCGGGCTTCGCCCACCTGCTCTCAGCCTTCTGTCGTCCAGCGTGTGTGGGGAAAGAGGTTGAGCGCCCGGTGCAGCAGCGAGATGAACACCAGCATCAGCGTGATCGAGATGACCACGGATACACCGCGGTACAGCGAGTTCTGGATCATGTCGTCGGTCGGCGTGAGCAGGCCGAAGAGGATTGCGAGCGCCGTGACGGCGGCAAAGCCCTTGCCGGGGATTCCCTCGCGGGTGTGCGCCGCGCTGAACCAGATGAGGCCCACCAGGAAGGCGCAGGCAGTCAGCGGCCAGAAGCTCGAGTGACCTGAGATCGCCAGTTGGGCGAGCGTGGCATGGACCGAGCCGATGACCGAGCCGTAAAGGCGCGTGCGGCCGGCGCTCCAGATGCCATCGTGGCTCAGCGCGAGCAGGATAAGCACGGTCGCCATCTGCGCGCTCAGCGAGTCGCTCATCTCGAACAGCTGGAAAAACGCGAACGACCCTGTTGCGCCCAGTGCGCAGAGCAGGACGATGTGGCGCCGCTGCGCCGGGGTCCGGGGTGGCGGAACGCGGGGCGCGCGGGGCTCCGCGTCCGGAAAGATGGTGAACGCCGCATAGTACAGGGCGACGCTGCAGACGATGGAGCCGCAGGCAGCCCAGAACAGCTCCTCCCACAACATCTGCGGATAGCTGCCGTAGTGGACGAGGCCGCTGGAGATGGCCAGCGACAGGGCGCCGAACATGAAGAGCTTTCGCGGGCTGGTCATCAGCCAGAAGCAGATGCTGACGAAGCCCAGGTAGGCCGCCGTCATGACGACGGGATGCGTGGACAGCACGGCCACCATGATGCCGGCGGCAACCATCCCCGTCGGGGCGCTGACGAGGAACTGCAGGGCGATGTGCCGGTCGAACGCCGGCGCCAGACCGATCAGGACCAGCGGGTAGACGGCGTAGTAGACGGCATAGGGCCAGGCAAGGAGCGTTGCCAGCGTCCAGCCGGCGAAGGCTCCGAACGCCATGCGGCAGGCCTGCCGCCAGTCGTTCGCGCTCATGACGGGGGTCGTTTCAGTAGACATAGCGCACCAGGGCGAAGAGCCGGATCTGGGCCTGCGCGAGAGCGCGGGCAATGACGGAGCCGTTCGGCACGAGTTGCACGGTCGCGCGGGCACCGCTGACGAGCCTGGGCGGGGCGTCGAGGCTCACGTTGACGCGCACGCGCTGGGCACGCCGGATCCAGCGATCGGTTTCCACCGTCTGGGCCAGCGTGCCGTCCGCATTGACCTGCCCCTGCGCGACGCCGGCATCAATTGATGCGACGCGTCCTGCGAATACCCGGCCGGGCAGGGCATCGAAGCTCACCAGCGCCTCGTCGCCGACGCCAACCCGGGTCAGGGCCTTCTCCCGAAAATCGGCCGCAATGATCGGATTGAGGCCGACCACAGCGAGGACTGGAGTGCCAGGGGCGACATAATCGCCGGGACGCAGCCGCATGTTGGCGATGACGCCGTCTTCCGCCGCGACGACCCGTGTCTGCGCGAGATCGCGCCGCGCCAGGGCCACCTTGTTGCGGGCTTCCCGCAGGTAAAGGTTGTCGGGTCCATCCTCGCCGCGCTGGACGAGGCTGGCGCGCAGTCGCGCCTTCGCCACCTCCACGGCGGCAAGCGCCGCATCGCGTTCGGCCGCTGCAGTTTCGGCGACGCTGAGCGAGACGGCATTGCGCTTGCTCAGCTCCCACTTCCGGGTCGCCTGGCGGACGGCTTCCTCGGCCGTCGCCTTTGCACTGACGATGGCGGCACGCGCTTCGGCGATATCCGCATCCCGCTGCCGGATCGTCTGCTTGGCTTGGTCGAGCGCCAGTTCCGCCGCATCGACGGCGATCTGGTAGCGTGTAGGGTCGATCTCGAACAGCACCTGCCCGGCCTTCACCCGCTGGTCGTTGGTGATGTGGACGCGGACGACGGTGCCGGACACTTCCGGCGCTACGCGGGTCGTGTCGTAGAGCACCCGTGCCTCGGGGGTGATCGGCATGAATTGGTCGGCCACCACGGCGTAGAGGAGCAACAAGGCTCCAGCGGCGGTTGCGGTGTAGACGCTGCGGCGGAAGCGCTGCTCCGGCGTCAGCGCGGGGCGCGTTGTATCGGTCATGGCAAGTGGCGCTTTGATAGTGTCAGCCGTTGCTTGTCGCCGGCTATTTGGCTGCCCGCGCCCGACCTTGTAGCCGCAGAAATTTGCAGGCATCCTTCCGAAAAACGGAAGGATGCTGGTGACGGACGATCTCAACGACCTGCGCTTGTTCGTGCGTATCGTCGCCGCCGGAAGCCTCTCGGAAGCGGCGCGACGCATGCAGAGCTCGCTGCCCGCCGTGAGCCGGCGCCTCGCCGCCCTGGAGGCGCGCCTCGGCGTGCGGCTGATCGAGCGCGGTCCGCGCCGCTTCACGCTGACGGAAGAGGGCAGCTTCCTGCTGGAGCGCGCCGAGGCCATTTTGCGCGACCTCGACGCCGCCGAGGCCGAGGTCATGGCCCGCGCGAGGTATCCGCAGGGACATATGCGGATCGGCGCGCCGCTCGAAATCGGCCGGAACCGCATCGCGCCGCTGGTTGCGGAGTTCACGGCGCGCTATCCTGGCATCAGCATCGAGCTGGTGCTGAACGATGCCCACGTCGACATTCTCGAGGATGAGATCGACATTGGCATCTTTCTCGATGAGCCAAGCGACGGAAGCCTCATCACGCGAACCCTGCTGCGCAGCCGGCGCGTGACCGTCGCATCGCCCCGGTACCTCGCAACGCACCCGCCGATCACCCGGCCTGCCGATCTTCTCCATCACGATTGCGCAAGGCTCGTGCGCGGCCGCCGGATCTTTGATCGCTGGCTGTACAGGGAGCACGGCCAGGTGCAGGATATCCGGGTCTCGGGAAGGCTGCTGTCGAACAGCGCCGAGGTGGTCCACCAGTGGGCCCTCGCCGGCGAGGCCATCGCCTACAAGGCCCTGTGGGACGTGGAGCAGGATATCCGGGCAGGAAGGCTGGTGCGCCTCCTGCAGGATTTCGAGTGCGACGAGATCAATCTTTACGCCGTCTATGCGTCGCGCTCACACCTGCCACTCCGCATGCGGCTGTTTCTCGATTTCGTCGCCGAACGGCTCCAGGCCGAATGCTGGCAGCTCACCCGTGATGCCTCCGAGCCCGGCTGGCACGCAACGCATTCTGAGATATGAACTGCCCGCCGCAGGGGCCTGTGGCGGGCAGTTGCCTGGATTGGGGCAGTCAGATACGCGGCTTGCGCAATTCGAGAATTCACAGAGGACTGAAAGCAAGGCGTCCGAGCAAGTGGATGGAACTCTTCTACGTGCAGGACGGCGCGCGTTGGTCGACCGGGATTACCGGAAACGGCCTCGCGCTCGCCTGATGAGGCAGGATCACGGCCGCTGCGTGAGCGCTGCCATCGCAGGGGAGCCGGTGGTGTTCCTCCATCAGCTCAGAGAGAAGGGAGTTCACGGACCGGGACGCCGTCCACTGGACAACGCCCGGCGTTCCGCAAACAGTGCTGAAAGGGCTTGTGACGCGGCTATCGCCCGCGGGAAGCCGGCCGTGACCGTCGTCAGATAGACGATTTCCTTCAGTTCCTCTTCGCTCACCCCGACGTTGAGCGCATAGCTGGCATGGATCTTCATGAATGCGGGCTCGCCCATCGCTGCGAAGGCAGCCACCGCTGCGAGCTGGCGTGTCCGGGTATCGAGACCCGACCGCGACCAGACCTCACCCAGCGCGTATCCCCGGGTCGCATCGGCGAGGAACGGGAACTCTTCCTTCATTCGCTCGAGCGCAGGTTGGGTGGCACCGTTGTTCAGTTCCTTGACAACGCCGTCGCCGCGGCGCTGCCGTTCGTCAGCAGACTGGGCCTGAGCCGTTGCGGGAGAAGCCGCGAGCAGCAACATGACAGCAACGGCACGAGGATGAAGAGAGAAGGTCATGGCGGCGGCTCTCACATTGTCGCCGTCGGACGCACGACGATCTCGCTGACGTCGACATCCTCAGGCTGCTCGATTGCGTAGCGCACCGCACGGGCGATGGCGTCAGGCTTGAGCGCTATGGCGCGGTAGGTCCGCATCAGCTCGGCGGCGGTGGGATCGGTGATCGTGTCAGCGAGTTCACTTTCCACGACGCCGGGATGGATGCAGGTGACGCGGATCCGGTCATTCTCCTGTCGCAGGCCATCCGAGATCGCCCGCACGGCAAACTTCGTCGCGCAATAGACGGCAGCCGTTGGCGAGACTGTCAGAGCACCGATCGAAGCAATATTGATGATGTGGCCCGAGCCGCGCGCCCTCATCTCCGGCAGCACGGCAGCGATACCGTAGAGCACGCCCTTGATGTTGACATCGACCATCCGGTCCCATTCGTCGACCTGGAGTGAGGACATCAACGACAGCGGCATGACACCGGCGTTGTTGACGATCACATCGACGCGCCCGAAGGCTTCGCGGGCAGTCTCTGCAAAGGCCGAAACATCGGCGCGCTCGGTGACATCCAATCTCCGGGTCAGCGCCTCTCCGCCCTGGCTGCGAATTTCTTCGGCGAGCGCCTGAAGCCGGTCCGTTCGGCGGGCGCCGAGGACCAGCTTCGCTCCGGCCTTGCCAAGTTCGCGAGCAATGCCGGCCCCGATGCCGCTGGATGCGCCGGTGATGAGAACCACTTTTCCCATGCTGGTCTCCTTTCAACCTCTTCACGGCGGTTGAAAGGACGGTAGCTGTAGGCGACTGTTGCGATAAGCCGCCCCTTGCTTCCCAGAATGGAAAGCTATTCTAACCAATGGCACCGGATCTCAACGCCCTTTCCGTCTTCGCCCTGGTGGCGGAGGAGCGGAACTTTCGTGCTGCGGCGGATCGCCTTGGCGTGAGCCGCTCGGCAGTGAGCCAGAGCGTGCGCCGGCTGGAGGAAAGGCTCGGAATTGCACTCGTTCGGCGGACAACACGGAGCGTCAGCCTGACCGAGGCCGGGGAACGCCTCTATCGGCAAGTTGCTCCCGCAATCGCTGAGATGCAGTCAGCCGTTGAAACGGCCAGAAGTTTTCGGGAGCGTCCGCGCGGGCAGCTGCGTCTAGCGGTCTCCTCGATAGCCGAACACTTCCTGGCCGGTCCGTTCCTGGCGCGCTTCACCGAAGCCAATCCCGAGATCCAACTGGACGTCTACGTGACGGACGACGAACTCGACATCGTCGCCGAGGGGTATGATGCCGGTGTTCGTCTCGGGGAGGTCATCGAGCAGGATATGATTGCCATACCCGTCGCCGGGGATGAACGCCAGCTCGCGGTCTGCTCGCCTGCCTACCGGAACAGATTCGGAGTCCCTTCGCATCCGAGCGAACTTGCTGCCCATCGCTGCATCGGCTGGCGGCCGTCTCCAAAATCCGCGCCATACCGCTGGGAGTTCGCGGATGAAGGCAAGGCGTTCAGCGTCGACGTGGCGCCCGAGATCACCACCAACGACATGGCCTTGATGATCAAGCTCGCCGTCGCGGGCGCCGGCATCACATTTGGAATGGAGGAGAGTTTCCGGCCGTCGATCGATCGAGGCGAACTCATCCCTCTGCTCGAGGATTACTGCCCCTACTTCTCAGGTTTTTATCTCTATTATCCGAGCCGCAGGAACGTCGCTCCAAAGCTGCGTGCGCTCATTGAACACCTGCGACGGCGAGAGTGACCATCCTCGGTTCCCCGGAGCGCGGACGCTTCGATCTGACAGTCGAGAATAGATGGGCAATCCGCGGCGCCAGCTTTTCCGACGTGAGGCCGCGGCATGCCGGCTGTCTCTGGCGATCCGGGGGACCAGGCCCCTGCAAGGAGGCTCCCGACATGGGAAGAAAATGCCCGCCGCGGGGGCTGCGGCGGGCAGTTGCCTGGATTGGGTCAGTCAGATGCGCGACTTGCGCAATTCGAATGACGATTCACATTCGCCAGTTCGCTGGCGGTCTGCGCTCATGAGCACCCGGTCGTGCCGCCGCAGGTGTCGCACTTCATGCAGGTGCCGTTGCGGACGAGCGTGAAGTTGCCGCATTCGGGGCAGGCTTCGCCTTCGTAGCCCTTCATGCGGGCTTCGGCGCGGCGGTCGGCGAGGGAGCGGTCCTTGCCCGTCTCCGGCTGGGCGGGTGCGGCGAAACCGAGGCGGGACATCTCCTGCTCGCTCAGGGGCTCCTCGTCCTCCTCGAAGGCGGGCTCGCCCTTGAGCGCCGTTGCCCCCGCGAGGGAGACGACCGTCGAGCTGCGGCCGGCCGTCGGCGCGGGGCGGCTGTCGCCGCCGCCGGCGATGGTGAGGAAGTTCGTCGCCCGTCCGCGCACGAAGCCGCGCGAGATGACCTGCGGGGCCGGCGCCTGCGGGGCAGGGGCCTTGCCCTGGTCCACGCCGCCGCCGAGCACGTCGTGGCCGATCTCGCCCGGGTCGACGTGGGCGAGGTCATGGCGCCCGAGGTAGGAGATGGCGAGCTCGCGGAACACGTAGTCGAGGATCGACGTCGCGTTCTTGATCGACTGGTTGCCCTGCACGAAGCCGGCCGGCTCGAAGCGCGTGAAGGTGAAGGCCTCCACATATTCCTCGAGCGGCACGCCATACTGCAGGCCGAGCGAGACCGCGATGGCGAAGTTGTTCATCATCGCCCGAAAGGCCGCGCCCTCCTTGTGCATGTCGATGAAGATCTCGCCGAGGCGCCCGTCAGCATATTCGCCGGTGTGGAGATAGACCTTGTGGCCGCCGACGATGGCCTTCTGGGTGTAGCCGGTGCGCCTGTCAGGCAGCTTCTCGCGCTCGCGCACGCGCTCGACGCGCTCGATGACCTTCTCGACGATCTTCTCGGCCACGTGGGTGGTCCGCGCCGCCGGGGCCTGGGCGAGGAACGCCTCCACCGCATCTTCCTCGTCATCGTCCTCATCGGCGATGAGGGCGGCGTTGAGCGGCTGCGACAGCTTGGAGCCGTCGCGGTAGAGGGCGTTTGCCTTCAGCCCGAGCCGCCAGGAGAGCAGGTAGGCGTTCTTGCAGTCCTCCACCGTGGCGTCGTTCGGCATGTTGATGGTCTTGGAGATCGCGCCCGAAATGAAGGGCTGCGCCGCCGCCATCATGCGGATGTGGCTCTCGACCGAGAGGTAGCGCTTGCCGATGCGGCCGCAGGGATTGGCGCAGTCGAAGACCGGATAGTGCTCCTCCTTGAGATGCGGCGCGCCCTCGAGCGTCATCGCACCGCAGACGTGGATGTTGGCGGCCTCGATCTCGGCCTTGGAGAAGCCGAGGAAGGGCAGCAGCTCGAAGGACGGGTCGTTCAGCTTCTCGGCCGGCACCTTGAGAGTGTCGCGCAGAAAATCCTCGCCCAGCGTCCACTTGTTGAAGACAAACTTGATGTCGAAGGCCGACTTCAGGCTCGCCTCGATGGCGGCAATCTTCTCGTCGGTGAAGCCCTTGGCCCGCAGTGAGGTGTGGTTGATGCCCGGCGCCTGGGCAAGCGAGCCGTGGCCAACGGCGTAGGCCTCGATCTCGGCGATCTGGGCTTCGGAATAGCCCAGCACGCGCAGGGCGTCCGGTACGGCGCGGTTGATGATCTTGAAGTAGCCGCCGCCGGCGAGCTTCTTGAACTTCACGAGCGCGAAGTCAGGCTCGATGCCGGTCGTGTCGCAGTCCATCACGAGGCCGATCGTCCCCGTGGGGGCGATCACCGTGGCCTGCGCGTTGCGGTAGCCGTGCTGCTCGCCCAGCTCGAGCGCCTTGTCCCAGGCGTGCTTGGCGCGCGCCACGAACTCCTCGCCCTGGGGCAGCTTCTCGCAGGAGGCGTGGTCGAGCGGCACCGGGGGCGTCGACAGCTTCTCGTAGCCCTCGGTCTTGCCGTAGGCGGCGCGGCGGTGGTTGCGGATGACGCGCAGCATGTGCTGGGCGTTCTTCCTGTAGCCGGGGAAGGGGCCAAGCTCGCTCGCCATCTCGGCCGAGGTGGCGTAGGCCACGCCCGTCATGATGGCCGTGAGCGCACCGGCGATGGCGCGGCCTTCATCGGAATCGTAGGGCAGGCCCATCGTCATCAGGAGGCCGCCGATGTTGGCATAGCCGAGGCCGAGCGTGCGGAACTCGTAGGACAGCTCGGCGATCTCCTTCGACGGGAACTGCGCCATCAGCACCGAAATCTCGAGCACGATGGTCCACAGCCGGCAGGCGTGCTCGTAAGCCGCGATGTCGAAGCGGCGCGACGCACGGTCATAGAACTGCAAGAGGTTCGCCGAGGCGAGGTTGCAGGCCGTGTCGTCGAGGAACATGTACTCCGAGCACGGGTTCGAGGCGCGGATCGGCCCCGAGGCCGGGCAGGTGTGCCAGTCGTTGATGGTGGTGTGGAACTGGATGCCCGGATCGGCGCAGGCCCAGGCGGCGTAGCCGATCTTCTCCCACAGGTCGCGGGCCTTCACGGTCTTCGTGACGCGGCCGGTGAGGCGCGCCTTCAGCTCCCAGTCGCCGTCGGCCTCGACGGCCTTCAGGAAGGCGTCATCGACGCGCACCGAGTTGTTGGAATTCTGGCCGGAGACCGTGGCATAGGCCTCCGAATCCCAGTCGGTGTCGTAGGTCTCGAAGTCGATGTCCTTGTAGCCCTGGCGGGCGAACTGGATGACGCGCTTGATGTAGTTGTCCGGCACCATGGCGCGGCGGGCGAGCTTGATCTCGCGCTTGAGCGCCGGGTTCTTCTCGGGATCGAAGCAGGCGTCGCCCTCGGCCTCGCAGTTCACGCAGGCCTTCATCAGCGCCTTCATGTGCTTCTTGACGATCTTGGAGCCGGTGACCAGGCTCGCGACCTTCTGCTCCTCCTTCACCTTCCAGTCGATGTAGGCCTCGATGTCGGGATGGTCGATGTCGACCACCACCATCTTGGCCGCGCGGCGCGTGGTGCCGCCGGACTTGATGGCCCCGGCCGCCCGGTCGCCGATCTTGAGGAAGGACATGAGGCCGGAGGATTTGCCGCCGCCCGAGAGCTTCTCGCCCTCACCGCGCAGGGCCGAGAAGTTGGTGCCGGTGCCCGAGCCGTACTTGAACAGGCGCGCCTCACGCACCCACAGGTCCATGATGCCGCCCTCGTTGACGAGGTCGTCCTTCACGGACTGGATGAAGCACGCGTGCGGCTGCGGGCGCTCGTAGGCCGACTTGGACTTCACCACCCGGCCCGTCGTGTGGTCGACATAATAGTGGCCCTGGCTCGGCCCATCGATGCCGTAGGCCCAGTGCAGGCCCGTGTTGAACCACTGCGGCGAATTGGGCGCCACCATCTGGTTGGCGAGCATGTAGCGCAGCTCGTCGAAGAAGGCGGAGGCGTCCTCCTCGCTGGAGAAATAGCCGCCCTTCCAGCCCCAGTAGGTCCAGCAGCCGGCGAGGCGATCGAACACCTGGGTGGACGAGGTCTCGGAGCCGTAGCGCTCGTTTTCGGGCAGGGCGGCGAGGGCCTCCTCGTCCGGCACGGACCGCCAGAGGAAGGAGGGAACGTCGTTCTCCTCCACCTTCTTGAGGCGTGCGGGCACGCCGGCCTTGCGGAAATACTTCTGGGCGAGGACGTCCGTGGCCACCTGGCTCCAGGACGCGGGCACGCTGATACCCTCGAGGCGGAAGACGACGGAGCCGTCCGGATTGCGGATCTCGCTGGTCGCGAGCCGGAACTCGATTGTCGAGTAGGGAGATTGGCCCGCCTTCGTGTACCGCCGCTCGATCCGCATTGTCGTCATCCCCATGAGCCGGGCAGAATCTGCCCGCGAAGCCGCCAACCGGCGGCTCCCACCCGCAGCTCTGTTTGTTGCCTCTAGAACATCCGGGGCAGGCTCCGCCTGCCTCGCTCGTGAACCGCCGCCAGCGACCGCATGCCCCACAAGGACAAGAACCGCCCCAGGGACGCCCTCACGACGCCGCCCGGCTGCCTCGCTACCCATCCGCGGGCACTCTTCAGGACCGCTGAGAGCCCCGTGCGGCGCCGCCGCGACGTAAGGTTTAACCTAGTGCCAGAACGCCATATCCGTCAAGAAATGGTGCCGGCCCAAATGGGCGCCCCCTATATCTTGTGACGAGATGTGAACAGTGGGGAAGGCCCCCAAGGGCGCTGCATAAGTATCGAAAATTCTAGCAGGATTTGCGAGCCGTTGAAGTGTCGCTTGAACGAGCGGGCCGGTTCAGGGGCTCCACGCCGGTGCATGGCGGGGCCCGCCGAAATGCACCTCGCAGGTGGTGGTCCGGCAGGGCCTACAAGGGCTGATTGTCCGATGGTCGAGGCACCAGGGGCGCTGAAAGCGGTGCTGGCCAAGGGGCGAATCGGATTTGCCCGCCGGGCGGGCGAGGGAGCCGGCCACGCAGGAGCCGGCAATGATCGCGACGAATTGGCAGGACAGGGGCCCCTTGACGCCCTTCGCGCCGCCGAGACGGCGATTCTCTTTCGGTGCTGCGGCAAGGCGCAGCTGGACATCGGGCGAGGAGGCAGTCATATTCGCGCGCGATTTCGCTGCGTCGCACCAGCGGCCGCAGCCCATGCAACGAGAGTCAGCCTTGAAGAACTTCCTGCTTCAGTTCTTTACCTGGTGGAGCGGCCAGACGCTGGGCACGCGCTTCTACACCTGGCGCAACGGTGAGTTTGTCGGCGAGGACGAGTTCGGCAACAAGTACTATCGCACCCGCGGCGGCAGGAAGGATCCGGCCCTCGGCATCGAGCGGCGCTGGGTCATCTACAACGGCGAGGCCGAGGCTTCGATGACGCCGCCTGGCTGGAACGGCTGGCTGCACCACACGGTGGACGTGCCGCCGACGCAGGAGGATTACAAGCCCCGCGAGTGGCAGAAGCCGCACCGCCCCAACTACACCGGCACGCCGAAGGCCTACCGTCCCGCCGGCTCGACTCTGGCGAGCGGCCGCCGGCCGCAGGCCACCGGCGACTATCAGGCGTGGTCGCCGGGCAGCTGAGCCGGCGCCTCATTGCGACGGAAACCGACGGGGCCGCGATGCGGCCCCTTTTCGTTTCGCCGGCAGCCCTGCTGTCTTTTCTGCGTCTGCGCCCTTTTTCCACCATGCCTGCCATGTTAACCGGAACGCGGCGCTGGGTTGCTGTGGCGCCGGCCGGCATGTCCGGGATCATGCGAACGAGGCTTGGTTGATGCGCTTGGCTGTGCCCCTTCTTTCCGCCCTGGTGCTGAGCACACTGGCCGTCTCGCAGGCCAGCGCGGACAAGATCCGCAATCCGACGGCCATCTTCTCCGGGCTCGACAAGGTGACCGGACGCATCGTCTCGTTCGAGGTCGCGATCGACGAGACGGTCCAGTTCGGCGCCCTGCAGCTCACGCCGCGCGTCTGCTACACCCGGCCCGAGACGGAGACGCCGAATACCACCGCCTTCATCGAGGTGGATGAGGTGACGGTGAACAACGAGTACCACCGCATCTTCACGGGCTGGGTGTTCGCCGCTTCGCCCGGCCTGCACGGCATCGAGCATCCGGTCTACGACATCTGGCTCACGGGATGCAGCGGCGGGACCGAGATCATCCCCGACCCCAAGCCCGCGCAGCCTGCGGCGAACGGCGGCTGAGGCGGCCGGCCGGCGCCTAGCGGGCCGCCGAAACGATGTAGCGGCCGTCCCTGTGGGCGTCGACGGGGAGAGCGTCCCAGTCGGCCGGCGTGGCTATGCTCTTCTGCAACATCTGCAGATAGGTCTTCTTCGGCACCTCGGTGGCGCCGAACTGGCGCAGATGCTCGGTGACGAACTGCGTGTCGAGCAGGGTGAAGCCACCCCGGCGCAGGCGGGCGACGAGGTGGACGAGCGCCACCTTCGAGGCGTCGCGCTCGCGGTGGAACATGCTCTCGCCGAAGAAGGCGCCGCCGAGTGCCACGCCATAGAGGCCGCCGACGAGCCTGCCGCCGTCCCACACCTCGACGGTGTGGCAGTGGCCGAGGTCGAAGAGTTCCCCGTAGAGCGTTCTGATCTTCTGGTTGATCCAGGTCCGCTCGCGCCCCGGCGCGGCTTCGGCGCAGCCTGCGATCACCGCATCGAAGGCGCTGTCGATGCGAATCTCGAAACGGCCCGACGCAACGGTCCGCGCCAGGCGACGCGGCAGGTGGAAGCCGTCGAGCGGCAGGATGCCGCGCTCACGCGGCTCGACCCAGAAGAGCCCCGGCTCGTCGGCGCTCTCGGCCATGGGGAAGAGGCCGCAGGCGTAGGCTTTGAGCAGAAGCCCCGTCGTGATCTCGCCGCTGCGCCCACCTTCGCTCATCGGTTCGGCGTCCGCTATTCCGCCGCCTCGTCATAGGCCGGGCGGTCGGCCGGCATCTCCTCGGGCAATCCCGCGAGCAGCGCCAGCAGCGCCCGGTCATGCAGCAGCACCATGCGCTCCTTTGGCTTCAGCCAGGCCACAGCATCGTCGATCGAGCGGGCATCGACAAGCTTGGCCTGCGCCAGCGCACGCTCGGCCTCGATCATGCCGCGCGGGCGCGGCTCGGCCGGCGGCAGCATCGCCTCGTGCGCCGCGCGCAGGACCGGGTCGGCATGGATGGCGCGCAGGCCATCGGCCTCGTCGAATCCGTGGGCCGCGAACTCCTTCGTAAGCGCGGCCGCGCGCAGGGCGATCGGCGGCGGGGCGGCTTCCTCCGGCGTGAGCAGGAGGCCCCACCGCTTGAGGGCGAGGCCCGCCGCCAGCGTGCCGCTGAGCCACGAGAGCGGTATGGCGAGCACGAGGCCGAGAATCGTCGGCGACATCCAGGCGAACAGCGACGTGGAAATCAGGAAGGCGGAGACGCCAGTGATGATGCCGAGCAGGACATGCATGCGGTGGCGCCGCACGATGTCGCGAAAGGGAACCGAGCCGTCGTCGCGCCGCTGCGGCTGCCAGCCGGTGTCGCGCCCGGCCAGGATCTGGAAGACCGCCCCGGACTGGATGAGCATCATCATCGGGGCGAGCATCGCCGAGAGCACGATCTCGATCAGCGCCGAGAGCACGAGCCGGAGGCCGCCGCCGCTCGGCCGCCGGATCGAGCCGCGCAGCAGGGCGAGGATGAGGCCGAAGAGCTTCGGCGCCAGCAACACGGCCATGGTCAGCGCGAAGAGCGCGAGCGCCCGCTCGGCGTCGAAGCGCGGCCAGATAGGAGACAGGGCGAACTCGCTCGTGAAATACTCCGGCTTCACGTAGCGCGTCTGCAGCACGAGGACGAGACCGACCACGAGCTGCATGAGCCAGAAGGGCGAGGCGAGGTAGGACATGATGCCGGTGGCGAAATGCTGCCGGCTGGCGAGTTTCAGTCCCCGTGCGCCGATGACGCGTATGTGCTGAAGGTTGCCCTGACACCAGCGGCGGTCCCGCGCGGCCACGTCGATGAGGGAGGGCGGGCTTTCCTCGTAGCTGCCCTGGAGGTCCGGCAGCATGTAGACCGACCAGCCGGCGCGCCGGATCAGTGCCGCCTCGACGAAGTCGTGGCTGAGGATGTGACCGCCGAACGGCGGCTTGCCCGGCAGGTCCGGCAGGCCACAGTGGGCCGCAAAGGCGGCGGTGCGGATGATGGCGTTGTGGCCCCAGTAGTTGCCGTCACGGCCCATCCAGACGGCGAGTCCCTTGGCAATGACGGGGCCATAGATGCGCGCCGCGAATTGCTGCAGGCGGGCGAACAGCGTGTTGCGGTTGATGACGAGCGGCAGGCTCTGGATGATGCCGGCGTCGGGGTCCGCCTCCATCGCCGCCGCGAGCCGCACGATGCAGTCGCCGGTCATCAGGCTGTCGGCATCGAGCACCAGCATATGATCGTAGCGGGCGCCCCAGCGCGTCACGAAGTCCGCGATGTTGCCGGCCTTGCGGTGGGTGTTCTTCGGACGGTGGCGATAATAGAGGCGGGCATTGGGGCCAAGGCGCTGGCGCAGTGCCAGGAAGGCCCGCTCCTCCGCGATCCACACGTCGGGGTTGGTGGTGTCGGAGAGGATGAAATAGTCGAAATGGTCGCCGAATCCGGTTTCCTCAACGGATTCCCGGATGGCCGCGACCGCGGCGAAGACCCGCGCGGTGGACTCGTTGTAGATCGGCATCACGACGGCGGTGCGTCGCGTGAGCGCCGTGGGCTTCGGCGGGACCTGCCGGCTGAAGAGCAGGGCGAGAAAGCCGACGACCGCCGAGCTGAAGGCCAGCGCGATCCACGAGAAGTTGACGGAGAAGAGCGCAACCAGCACCCACTGCAGCACCGTGGTGTGGCTGACGGACACGACCTGCACCATCTCCCACACGCCGTAGGCGGTCAGGGCCGCTCCGCCGCCGAAGACGGCGAGCCGCGCGAGCCAGGGCACGGGAAAGGGCTTCGTCGGCTGGCGCCGCTCGGTCCGCGGGTCGAAACGCCGCAGGGACTGGGTCGGCATCGCGAGCGGTGCCTCGGGCGGCATCGCGTCCGGGATGGTCGTCATCAGGCGTGGATCGGCGTGGTCCGTCATGGCGTCCAACGATATAGCCACGTCTCGCTCGCAGCCTTGCCGGCCGCCTCAAGCAGCAGGCGCAACTCGGAAGCCGTCTCGTTTCCCGGATCGAGCTCGAAGGTCACACGCAGTGTGCGCCTTTCGGGGTAAGACCACAATCTGAGATCGTGGATCTGGCCCGGCGTAGCCGAAAGAGACGGCTTTATTTCGACAATTGCGGCAGGGTCTGCCAGGCGCTCGCCGACGAAATCGATGGCGAAGCGCCGCCGGTTGCCGGAGCTGCCCCGGCCGGCGCGGGTGTTGGCGACGATGGCGAGCGGCGGGCGCTCCGGCGGCGTCCAGCACCAGTAGAGGCGGTAGGAGATGTTCGCCTCCACGCCGGCCTTGTAGGGCGCGGCCGGGCGCCAGTAGGCGATGACGTTGTCGTTCCGGTCCGAATCCGTGGGCACCTCGATGAGCTGCACGTTGCCCTTGCCCCACTCCCCGAAGGGCTCGAGCCAAAGGCTGGGGCGCAGCTCGAAGCGGCGCACGTCGTCCTGAAAGGCCGAGAAATCGCGGTCGCGCTGTAACAGGCCGAAGCCGCGCGGATTGTCGTCGATGAAGGCGGAGATCTGCAGCGTCTCCGGGTTCGACAGCGGGCGCCATATCCACTCGCCGCGGCCGTTGAGGATCTGCAGACCCTTGGCCTCGTAGGCGGCGACGCGCACGTCGTCGGCCGCCCCGTCATTGGGTCCGAAGACGTAGGTGGCGTTCATGGGACCGATGCCGACGTGGTCGAGGTTGGTGCGCGGGAACAGCGCCACCTCCACGTCCGTGATCGTCATGTCGCCGGGGCGCAGCGTGAAGCGCACCGCGCCGGCAGCGCTCGGCGCATCGAGAAGTGCGTGCATGGCGAGACTGTCGGACCCCGGCGCCGGCCGCTCGATCCAGAAGGCGCGGAACAGCGGAAACTCCTCGCCGCGTGCATCGGCGGGCTGCAGCGCCAGCGTGCGGGCCGTGACGCCGTAGTTCTGGCCGGAGGCGATGGCGCGGAAGAAGGTTCCGCCCTGAAAGACGGCAACCTCGCGCTTGGGCTCGCGCCCGGAGCCGAAGAACACCTTGAAGCCGGAGAAGTCGAGGTTGCCGACGTCCGCCGGCGGCTGCCGGTTGCCGAAGGAGAAGCGCCCCGGGTCGTAGACCACCCGGCGGATGATGCCGTCCTCGACGACGTAGATCGTCACGGCATTCGTGTAGATGAACCCGCGGTGCAGCGGCTCGATGGAGAAGCTGCGGCCCTCGCCGGCCCACACCCGCGCCGTCTCGTGCAGGCGGATAGTTGAATAGTCCTCGAAGGAGAGGTTGGCGAACGCGTCGGGCAGATTCGTCGGCGGCGGGACATAGTCCTTGCGCGCGATGGTGCTCGCCACCTCCGCCACGTGGGCGGCGTGGAACGGCTTACCTTCGGAGAGGACGGCCTCGATCGCGACCTGCGGAAAGGACTTGTCCTGGGCGAAGGCGGGCCTTCCCGGCAGGCCGAGCGCCATCCCGCCCGCAAGGCCGAGGCCGAGACGTAGCGCCTCCCGGCGATCGAGACGGAGTGCGGACGCGACGGAGCCGGAGGGGGTAGGCGATTCGTTCAGCACTTTGGCAGTCAACTCGGCCTATCGGTCAATTCGGAGTGCTGGCGCGGGCTTCTATCACGCTTTCTTTGCCAGCGGCGAAATTTCATAGAGTCGCGAACAGCTTCCATGTCGGACGCAAGCACCTTTGACAGTGGCAACGATTTGCGGTCGTAAAGAGGCCGAAATTTGGACGCTGTCCGCGGGGAAAAAGCGGATGAGACGCGGGAGAGGACATTGGTGAACGCATCGAATCCGGCGGCGGCCCGTCGCTGCCTCGTCGTCGTGCTGGCTGCGGGCGAGGGCAAGCGCATGCAGTCGCATAAGCCCAAGGTTCTCCATGCGCTGGCCGGGCGTAGCCTTCTCGCCCATGTGCTCCATGCCGTCTCGGCCGCCGGGGCTGATGCGGTATCCGTCGTCGTCGGCCCGGGCCGGGACGACGTGGCGGCCGAGGCGCGCCGCGTGCGCCCGGACGCCACGGTGTACGTGCAGGCCGAGCGTCTCGGCACCGCCCATGCTGTGCTGGCGGCGCGCGAGGAGATCGCGCGGGGCTATGACGATGTCATCGTCGCCTTCGCCGATACGCCGCTCGTCACGGCCGAGACCTTCTGCCGCCTGCGGGCGGAGCTCGCCCGCGGGGCGGCCGTCGCCGTGCTCGGCTTCGAGGCGTCCGACCCCAACGGCTACGGGCGCCTCATCGTCGAGGGCGACGATCTCCTCGCCATCCGCGAGCACAAGGACGCGACGGAGGAGGAGCGGCGCATCCCCCTGTGCAACGCCGGCCTGATGGCGCTCGCAGGCAGCGAGGCGCTCGCGCTGCTCGAGGCGATCGGCCAGGACAATGCCCAGCGTGAGTTCTACCTGACCGACGCCGTGGCGGTGGCGCGCGCCCGCGGCCTCACGACCCATGTCGTGGTTGCCGATGAGGCGGAGGTGCAGGGCATCAACGACCGCGTGCAGCTTGCGCAGGCCGAGGCAACGCTGCAGTCGCGCCTGCGCCTTGCCGCCATGCGCGAGGGCGCGACGCTGCAGGCGCCGGAGACGGTCTTCCTCAGCGCCGACACGCGTCTTGGCCGCGACGTGGTGGTGGAGCCACACGTTGTCTTCGGGCCGGGCGTGACGGTGGAGGACGGGGCCGTCATCCATGCCTTCTCGCATCTGGAAGGCGCGCGTATCCGCGCCGGCGCCTCCGTAGGCCCCTATGCCCGCCTGCGTCCGGGCGCCGACGTCGGTGAAGGGGCGCGCGTGGGCAATTTCGTCGAGATCAAGAACGCGACGCTCGGGGCGGGCGCCAAGGCCAATCACCTGAGCTACCTGGGCGATGCAACGATCGGCGCCAAGGTCAACATCGGCGCCGGAACCATCACCTGCAACTACGACGGCTTCCGCAAGCACCGTACCGAGATCGGCGCAGGTGCTTTTGTCGGTTCCAACTCCTCCCTCGTTGCGCCGGTCGTGATCGGGGAGGGAGCCTTCATCGGGTCGGGCTCCGTGGTGACGATGGACGTGCCGGCGGACGCGCTCGCCGTGGGCCGCGCGCGGCAGGTCACCAAGGATGGCTGGGCACAGAAATTCCGCGAAACGTTTAGTGACGCTTCTACCAAAAAGAGCGAATGACGGGCATGCTTGGCTGAAGCCCGACGTCACAAACGGATATCGAACGTGATTTGAACCTGCGCGCCGCGATCGTATACCACGTCGTCCCGTCTGGGTCGGCGACACGACTGTTCCGGCCTTTTCGGGGAGTAGAACATCCATGTGCGGCATCGTGGGAATACTCGGACGGCAGCCGGCTGCTCCGCTCGTGGTCGATGCGCTGAAGCGTCTCGAATACCGCGGCTACGACTCCGCTGGCGTCGCCACCCTCGAGAACGGGCGGCTGGAGCGTCGCCGGGCCGAGGGCAAGCTGCGCAACCTGGAGGAGAAGCTGGCCCGCTCGCCTCTGTCGGGCCCGATCGGCATCGGCCACACCCGCTGGGCGACGCACGGGCGCCCCAACGAGACCAACGCGCACCCTCACGCGACGGACCGCCTCGCCGTGGTCCACAACGGCATCATCGAGAACTTCCGCACGCTCAAGGAAGAGCTGCAGGCCGAGGGTGTCGTCTTCGAGACCGAGACCGACACGGAGGTTGTCGCCCAGCTCGTGACGCGCGAGATGCGGGCGGGCAGGGGCCCGGTCGACGCCGTTGCCGCCGTCCTGCCGCGGCTGAGGGGCGCATTCGCGCTCGCCTTCCTCTTCGCGGGCGAGGAGGACCTGCTCATCGGTGCCCGCCACGGGGCGCCGCTAGCCATCGGCTACGGCGACGGCGAGATGTACCTTGGCTCGGATGCGCTGGCGCTGGCCCCGCTCACGGACGAGATCTGCTACCTTGAGGACGGCGACTGGGTGGTGCTGTCCCATCAGGGTGCCGTCATCCGCGACATGTCGGGCAAGGTCGTGCAGCGTGAGCGCCAGCGCTTCGCGCCGGGCGCCTTCATCGCCGACAAAGGCAACCACCGCCATTTCATGGCCAAGGAGATCCATGAGCAGCCCGAGGTTGTGGGGCGCACCATTGCCCACTACGTCGATCTCGCGGCCGGCCGGATCAAGATGCCGGCGGAGCTCGACGTTGATTTCCGCAAGGTGAACCGCCTCGTCATCTCCGCCTGCGGCACGGCCTATTACGCCGGGCTCGTCGCTCGCTACTGGTTCGAGCGGCTGGCGCGCCTGCCGGTGGAGATCGACGTCGCCTCCGAGTTCCGCTACCGCGAGACGCCGCTCTTCGAGACGGATCTGGCGCTGTTCATCTCGCAGTCGGGCGAGACCGCCGATACGCTTGCCTCGCTGCGCTATGCAAGGGCGAGCGGTGCCAAGGTCCTGTCCGTCGTCAATGTGCCGACCTCCACCATCGCCCGTGAAAGCACGGCGGTCCTGCCCACGCTCGCCGGCCCGGAGATCGGCGTGGCGTCGACCAAGGCCTTCACGTGCCAGCTCGCCGTCCTGCTGGCCCTGGCCATCGCCGCCGGGCGCGCGCGGGGTACGCTGAGCGAGCGGGACGAGGAGGGGCTCGTCTCTGCTCTCGTCTCGGTGCCGGGGCTGATGGCCGAGGCACTGAAGAGCGAGCCCGAGATCGAGGGCTTGGCGCGCGAGCTGTCAAAGGCGCGCGACGTGCTCTATCTCGGCCGCGGCATGGCCTATCCGCTCGCGCTTGAGGGGGCGTTGAAGCTCAAGGAAATCTCCTACATCCATGCCGAGGGCTACGCCGCTGGCGAACTCAAGCATGGTCCCATCGCCCTCATCGACGAGACGGTGCCCGTCATCGTGCTGGCGCCGAACGACGCCGTGTTCGAGAAGACCGTGTCGAACATGCAGGAGGTGGCGGCGCGCGGCGGGCGCATCATCCTCGTCGGCGAGGAGAATGCGGCACGCGAGGCGGCTGTGGACACGATGGCCACCATCGCCATGCCCGCGATGAACCCGATCATCGCACCCATGGTCTACGCCGTCCCGGCGCAGCTGATCGCCTATCACACGGCGCTCTTCATGGGGAAGGACGTGGACCAGCCGCGCAATCTCGCCAAATCCGTCACCGTCGAGTGAGGCAGCGGGCGGGGCCCGTCGCTCACGATTCTGCGATGGGCTCCGGCCGCGTCACGATATAGACCGCCACCGCGATGAAGCACGCGGCGGCCGCGATGCGGCCGATCAGCGGTGCGGCAGAGGCTAGTACCAGGCCGTAGCTGGCGACGAGGCTGAGGCAGGCGATCCACTTCACCCGGCGCGGGAGGGAGCCGTTGGCGCGCCATGCGCGGACGGAGGGCCCGAGATAGCGGTGCTCGAGCAGCCATTGCTCGAAGCGCGGCGAGGATCTGGCGAAGCAGGCCGCCGCGAGGATGAGGAAGACCGTGCCCGGCAGCAGCGGCATGACGAGGCCGACTGCACCAACGGGGACGAAGAGGCAGCCGAGACCGAGATAGACGAGGCGCACGGCCGGCGAGCGGGGCGCAATGCGGCGCTCCGCACGGGTCGCTTCGCCTGGGCGGTCCTCTCTGCTCGTCCTGTCTTCCACGGCCCCTTCCGTTGCGAGCCGACCGGGTGCCGGTCGCGGGTTGGCATGCTTGCAAGGAAAATGGCAAAGGCCCATCAATTGTGGAAGGGCTCCGCGGCGGTGGTGCGGCCGCATGACACGCCCGGGCAAGCCTTGCAGGGCAGGTTGAGCGGATGGACGACAGACAGACACATCCGGAAGAGGGAGGCGCCATCCCGACGGCGCACCAGATCGCCCAGGAGGTGGCCGCTTCGGCGGTGGGGCCGCAGACAGCCGGCTCGCGCGTGAGAAACTACTTCCTGACGGGCGTCGTTGTCGCCGGGCCGCTCGCCATCACCGCCTACATCGTCACGTGGATCATCGGCCTCATCGACGGCTGGGTGAAGCCGCTCATTCCCGCGGCCTACCTGCCGGACACCTATCTGCCCTTCGCCATCCCCGGATTCGGGCTGGTGGTGGCCTTCGTCGGTCTGACGCTGCTCGGTTTCCTGACGGCGAATCTCGTCGGACGCTCGCTGCTCAATTTCGGCGAGCGCATCCTGGCGCGCATGCCGGTGGTGCGGGGTCTCTACAAGGGGGTGAAGCAGGTCTTCGAGACGGTGTTCTCGGAGCACGGCACGTCGTTCCGCTCGGTGGTGCTCATTCCCTATCCCTCGCGCGAGGTGTGGTCGATCGCCTTCCTCTCCGCGCCGCCAAGCCCCGCCATCGCCGAGCGTCTGCCGGAGGCCGGCGAGTATGTCGGCGTCTTCATGCCCTGCACGCCCAACCCGACGACGGGCTTCTTCTTCTATCTGCCGCGCAAGGACGTCATTGAGGTCTCCATGACGGTGGAGGACGCAGCCAAGCTGATCATGTCCGGCGGCGTCATCCAGCCGGACAGCGCCGCGTCGGCGCCCAGAACGCTGCCGGCGCACAGGCGCAAGGGCCTCGAGGCGGCGTCGCCGTAGTCAGCCGGCGCGCAGCAGGCGGATGGCCTCATCGCGCTCGAAGAGATAGAGCAGCAGCCGCAGGGCCTCGCCGCGCGGGCTCGCGAGCTTCGGATCGCGCTCGATGATGAGCCGGGCGTCGTCGCGGGCGGCGGCGATGAGGTCCGCGTCCGTCTCCGTGCGCACCAGGCGGAAGTCGGGCGCGCCGGACTGACGCGTGCCCAGGATCTCGCCCTCGCCGCGCAGCCGCAGATCCTCCTCGGCAATGCGGAAGCCGTCGTCCGTCTCGCGCATGATCCTGAGCCGCGCCTCGGCGACGGGACCCGGCGGCGCCTTGTAGAGGAGGAGGCAAGTGGAGGCGGATGCCCCGCGGCCGATGCGTCCGCGCAACTGGTGAAGCTGCGCGAGGCCGAAGCGCTCCGCATGTTCGATGACCATGACGGTGGCCTCGGGCACGTCGACGCCCACCTCGATGACCGTCGTCGCGACGAGGATCTTGATGTCTCCCGCCGCGAAGCGGGCCATGACGGCGTCCTTGTCCCGCCCCGCCATCTTGCCGTGCAGCAGGCCGACGGCCTCGGCGCCGAAGGCAGCGGCAAGGCTCGCGTACCGCTCCTCCGCCGCCGCAACGTCGAGCGTTTCCGATTCGGCAACGAGCGGGCACACCCAGTAGACGCGCGCCCCCGCGCGGATGGCGCGGCCGGTGGCGCTCACCACTTCGTCGAGCCGCTCGAGCGGCACCGCGCGCGTGTCGATGGGTTTGCGGCCGGCCGGCTTTTCCCTGAGCACGGACACGTCCATGTCGCCGAAATAGGTAAGTACAAGAGTGCGCGGGATGGGCGTGGCGGTCATGACGAGGACGTCCACCGCCGCGCCCTTGGCGCCGAGGGCGAAGCGCTGGTGCACGCCGAAGCGATGCTGCTCGTCGATGACGGCGAGGCCGAGATCCCGGAAGGCGACCTCGTCCTGAAAGAGCGCGTGCGTCCCCACCACGATGTCCAGCCCGCCGTCGGCGAGCGCGGCGAGTGTGCGGCGCCGCTCGCTGCCCTTGTCCCGTCCGGTGAGAAGGCCGAGGCGCAGGCCGGCGGCCTCGGCGAGCGGCGCGAGACGCTCGAAATGCTGGCGGGCGAGGATCTCCGTCGGCGCCATCATCGCAGCCTGACGGCCAGCCTCGACGGCGCTCGCCATGGCCATAAGGGCGACGACCGTCTTGCCCGAGCCGACGTCGCCCTGCACGAGGCGCAGCATCCGCTGCGGCGCAGCAAGGTCGCGCCGGATGTCGGCCACCGCCTGCTCCTGCGACGCGGTGAGCGCGAAGGGCAGGGCCGCGCGCAGGCGGGCAACGATGCGGCCGTCGCCAACGTTCACCCGTCCCGGTGCGCGGCGCAGGCTCTTGCGCAACAGCGCAAGGGCGAGCTGGGTGGCCAGCAACTCGTCGTAGGCGAGGCGGCGTCGCGCCGGACTGTCGGGTGTGAAGGCCGCCATGTCCTGCGGGGCGTGCAGGCGCTCGAGCGCTGTGCGGAAATCGGGAAAGTCGTTCCTGGCCAGCCAGCTCTCCTCCTGCCACTCGGGCAGGGCCGGCACCCGGGCGAGGGCGGCGCGGGCGATGCGATTCACGTAGCGCGCCGACAGCCCCTCCGTCAGGTTGTAGGTCGGTTCTACCGCCGGCATATCCGCGAGCCCGGCGGCATCGACGATGCGGTCCGGATGGACCATCTGGCGCCGGCCGTCCCACAGCTCGATCTTGCCCGAGACAAAACGCTGCTCTCCAGGAGGCAGCAGCTTGTCGAGGCGCCGCCTGTCGGCGTTGAAGAAAACGAGAGTCACATCGCCCGTCTCGTCCTCGACGACGACGCGATAGGGCGCGCGCGAGCGGCCGGGGGGCGCGGGGTGGTGCGAGACGACGCGGACGCAGAGTGTGACGACCTCGCCCGGCACGGCGTCGGCCACCGTCGGGCGGGCGCGCCGGTCGACCGCGCCGTGAGGCAGGTGGAAGAGCAGGTCGAGCACCCGCGCAGGTTTGCCCGGCTCGCCCACGAGCCGGTCGAACAGCAGTCTCATGCGTGGGCCGACGCCAGGCAGAGAGGTCACTTCAGCAAAGAGCGGATCGAGGGACGAGGGGCGCATCGCCGTGGGCTCGAGGCTCGGAGGAGAGAATCGCGGGCGTATCGTGTGACAGCTGCCTATCATAGCTGCCGACAGCCGTGGGCGGCCCGACGATAGACCACGCCGGACCGCCAGCCACGGGGACCGGGGCAGCGGAGCCCGATGACAGGTGGTCGCGGATCGGCTGACAGGATGCCGGCAAGGGCTTATATGCACGTGACTTGTGCAGACGGGAGAAAGCCATGGACAGCGCGACCGAGGCGATGGATATGCGCCGCCGGCGCATCCTTTACCGGGCCTGGCATCGCGGCATGCGGGAAATGGATCTCATCATGGGCCGCTTTGCCGATGCCCATGTCGCCGGCCTGAGCGAGCAGGAGATCACGGAGTTCGAGAAGCTGATCGAGCTTCCCGACCAGGATCTCTTTTCCTGGATCGCCGGCAGCGTGCCGGTGCCGCCCGACTACGATACGCCGCTCTTCCATCGCATGCGGGATTTCCACGCCAGCGGCAATCCCTCGGGATCGTAACGTTCGAGAACCCTTGCGCCCCGGCACGATCCGGCTGACGGGTGCGTTCGTCATCCAAGAAGATCATGCAGCTCAAACGCGCCATCGAAGCCCTGCAGCGGGCGGAAAGCCTCACCATCGCGAGCGCTCCGGATGGATTGGATGCCATCGTGGTGGCCGATCTCGCGCGTGGCCTCGCCAGGGGCGAGGAACGTCCGGCGACGCTCGTGCACGTGGCGCGTGACGGCCAGCGCATGGCCGCCATGGAATCGGCGCTCGCCTTCGTCGCGCCGGAGATCGACGTTCTCTCCTTTCCTGCCTGGGATTGCCAGCCCTACGATCGCGTCTCACCCAATGCCGCGATCACGGCGCGGCGCATGACGACGCTCTCCCGCCTCGCCCGCACCCGCGCGGGGGAGGACAAGCCGCGCATTCTCCTCACCACGGTCAACGCCATCCTGCAGCGCGTGCCGCCCATTGCCCGCATCGCTACCGAGACCCTTTCTGCGGCGCCGGGCAACGTCATGGACATGGAGGCGCTCATCAGCTGGCTGGAGGTCAACGGCTTCCTGCGCACCGGCACCGTGCGCGACACGGGCGAATATGCCGTGCGCGGCGGCATTGTGGATCTCTATGCGCCCGGAATGCCGGAGCCACTGCGCCTCGACTTCTTCGGCGACACGCTCGAATCCATCCGCGCCTTCGACCCGGAGACGCAGCGCTCGACGCACCAGCTGCGCGCGCTCGATCTTGTGCCGATGAGCGAGTTGCAGCTGACCACCGAGACGATGCGGCGCTTCCGCCAGGGCTACGTCGCGACCTTCGGGGCGGCGACCCGGGACGACACGCTCTACCAGGCGGTGAGCGAAGGGCGCCGCCATCCCGGCGTTGAGCACTGGCTGCCGCTGTTCCACGACCATCTCGACACGCTCTTCACCTACCTGCCGGGCGTGCCCTTCATCTTCGACGCGCTTGTCGACGATGCGGCGGGCGAGCGTCTCGCGCAGATCGCCGACTATTACGACGCCCGCAAGGCGGCGCTGGAGCAGCCCACCATGGGCGGGACACCCTACAAGCCCCTGCCGCCGGATGCGCTCTATCTCGGCGCGAGCGAGTGGGCGGAGCAGATTGAGAAGGAAGCCGTCGCGCGCCTGACGCCCTTCGCCCAGCCGCAGACGAGCGGACGGCTCGTGGTCGATGTCGGCGGCCGGCAGGGGCGCAGCTTTGCCGCCGAGCGGGCGGACGAGACGGCGAATGTCTTCGATGCCGCCGTGCGCCACGTGCGCGAGCTGCAGAAGGCGGGCAAACGCGTGGTGCTCGCCGCCTGGTCCGAGGGCTCGCGCGAGCGTCTGGCGCACGTGCTGGCCGACCACGGGCTGACGCAGGCCAAGCCGATATCGCGCCTTGCCCATGTCTCGGCGCTCGCCCGCAACGAGGCCGCGCTCGCCGTCTGGGGGCTGGAGCACGGTTTCGAGACAGATGATCTCGCCGTCATCGGCGAGCAGGACATCCTCGGCGACCGGCTGGTGCGCGCCAAGCGCAAGACCAGGCGCGCGCAGGATTTCATCGCCGAAGTCTCGAGCCTTACCGCCGGCGATCTCGTGGTGCATGTCAACCACGGCATCGGCCGCTTCGTCGGGCTCAAGACCATCGATGCTGCCGGCGCGCCGCACGACTGCCTCGAGCTGCACTACGCGGGCGGGGACAAGCTGTTCCTGCCGGTGGAGAATATCGAACTGCTGTCGCGCTACGGCTCGGAGGACACCGAGGCGGTGCTCGACAAGCTCGGCGGCGTCGCCTGGCAGGCGCGCAAGGCCAAGCTCAAGAAGCGCATCCGCGAGATGGCCGGCGCGCTCATCAAGATCGCTGCGGCGCGCGCCCTCAAGGAGGCGCCGCGCATCGAGCCCCCCGCCGGGCTCTACGACGAGTTCGCGGCGCGGTTCCCCTACGAGGAGACCGAGGACCAGCAGAACGCCATCGACGCGGTGCTCGACGATCTCGCCGCCGGTCGGCCCATGGACCGACTCATCTGCGGCGACGTTGGCTTCGGCAAGACCGAGGTGGCGCTGCGGGCCGCCTTTGCGGTCGCCATGTCGGGTTACCAGGTGGCCGTGGTCGTGCCGACGACGCTCCTGGCGCGCCAGCACTACAAGGCCTTCACCGAGCGTTTCCAGGGGCTGCCGGTGCGCATCGCCCAGGCTTCCCGTTTCGTCTCCGCAGGTGAGATGAAGAAGGTGAAGGAGGGGCTCGCCGATGGCACCATTGATATCGTCATCGGCACGCACGCCCTGCTGGGCAAGACCATCCGCTTCAAGGAGCTGGGCCTCATCATCGTCGACGAGGAGCAGCATTTCGGCGTGGCTCACAAGGAGCGGCTGAAGGAGTTGCGCGCCGAGGTGCACGTGCTGACCCTGACGGCCACGCCCATCCCGCGCACCCTCCAGCTTGCCCTGACGGGCGTGAGGGAGCTGTCGATCATCGCCACGCCACCGGTGGACCGCCTGGCGGTGCGCACCTTCATCACGCCGTTCGACCCGCTCGTCATCCGCGAGGCACTGCTGCGCGAGCGCTATCGCGGCGGCCAGGCGTTCTACGTCTGCCCGCGCATCGAGGATCTCGCGGAGGTGAAGGCGTTCCTCGATGCCGAGGTGCCCGAGGCACGCGTGGTCGTCGCTCATGGCCAGATGCCTGCCGGCCAGCTCGAAGACGCCATGACGGCTTTCTACGATGGCAAGTTCGACATCCTCCTGTCGACGACGATCGTTGAATCGGGCCTCGACATCCCGCGTGCCAACACGCTCATCGTCCACCGGGCGGACATGTTCGGCCTCGCCCAGCTCTACCAGCTGCGCGGCCGTGTCGGCCGTTCGAAGACGCGCGCCTATGCGCTCTTCACCGTGCCCGCCAACCGCACGCTGACGGCGACGGCCGAACGCCGGCTCAAAGTGCTGCAGTCGCTCGACACGCTCGGCGCCGGTTTCCAGCTCGCCAGCCACGACCTCGACATCCGCGGCGCGGGCAACCTCCTCGGCGAGGAGCAGTCCGGCCACATCAAGGAGGTGGGCTACGAGCTCTACCAGCAGATGCTGGAGGAGGCGGTGGCGCAGCTCAAGGCTGGCGTCGCCGACGAGGAGACGGAGGAGCAGTGGTCGCCGTCGATCACCATCGGTACGCCAGTGATGATCCCCGAGAGCTATGTGCCGGACCTGCAGCTGCGCCTCGGCCTCTACAAGCGCCTGTCGACGCTGGAGCGCGACGACGAGATCGAAGCCTTCGGCGCCGAACTCATCGACCGCTTCGGCCCCCTGCCGGAGGAGGTGGACCAGCTTCTCAAGCTCGTGGCCATCAAGGCCCTGTGCCGGCGCGCCAATGTGGAGAAGGTCGAGGCCGGTCCCAAGGGCCTCATCGTTGCCTTCCGCGACAATGCCTTCGCCAATCCGGAGGGCCTCATCGCCTATGTGGCCGGTGAGGGCACGCTGGCAAAGGTGCGGCCCGACATGCGGATCGTCTTCATTCAGGACATGGACACCGCAGAAGCGCGCCTCAAGGGCACGGCCCGCGTGCTGCGCGACCTCGTGCGCATCGCGGAGCAGAAAAAGGCAGCGTAACGCGTCGCCGCGCCTCATCCGGCGGCGGCGCCTCGGGCATCGCGATGATGCGTGCTGCAGCGAGTCTTTCGATCATCGCGCGACGTCGAAGAAGCGCCGACACGGCCAGGTGACGGTGATCGGATTCCTTGTATGGCGCTTCAATATATCTGCATAAGTTATTGCATATTATGCATATTGCCGTCTTGCTGGCGATCAGCTCTGCCGGGTTGACAGCAGGAGCGGAACGTTTCTTAATAAATCAACATGATTTATAAAAAGGTCGCTGCTGGCGGCCGGGAAACGTCAGGACGGGCCATGCGTGCCATGCGGTCCGGGCAGGGGACGAATTCCCTGCAGATCCGGCAGTACAATCAGCGTCTGGTCTTGCGCTGGCTGCGCCGCCTCGGCGAGGCGTCCAAGGCGGATCTTGCCCGCGCAGCGGACCTCACCAGCACGGCCGTCGGCCAGATCGTCGACGAACTCGACGCCCTCGGGCTCGTGGAGACGGTCGGCAAGCGTCATCGCGGCCAGCGTGGCCAGCCGGCGACGATCCTGCGGCTCAACAGGGCGGGCGCTTACGGCATCGGCGTCCGGCTCGACCGCAGCCGCATCGAGACGGCGCTCGTCGATCTGGGCGGCCATCTCCTTGCCCAGTACACACATGACATCGACCTGCCGTCGCCGGCCGCGACGCTCGAGATCGTCCAGCGTGACGTGGAGCAGCTGCTCGCCTTCTGCACACCCGAGATGCGCGAGCGTATCACCGGCATCGGCATCGGCCGTCCCTACAATCTCGGCAGCTGGCTTCAGCAGCTCGATCTCGTCGAGGTGCCATCGCTGCGCGAGTGGGATGATGCGGATTTTGCCGGCGACCTTGCGCGCGCCACGGGCCTTGCCACGGTGGAGGAGAACGACGGCGCCGCGGCGGCGATTGCCGAGCTGTTCCATGGCCTGGGCCACGAGGCGGACAACTTCCTCTACCTGTTCATCGGCCCTTGCATCGGCGGCGGGCTCGCCATGGGCGGGGATTACCTGCGCGGCGAGACCGGCAACGCCGCCGACGTCGCCGTGATGCCGGTGGGGCCGAGCCGGCTGCCCTCGGCGCCGCAAGGCCCCGAGACCAACATTCTCCTCACACGCGCCTCGCTCAACGCGCTCATCCGCCATCTGCGCCACTGCGGGGCGCGGGTGACCGGCCTCGGCGACCTGGCGGGGGCGATGAACGCCCATCCCCGAGCGGTCGAGGAATGGATGGACGACTGCGTCGACGCGCTCGTCGGGCCGCTCCTCTCCATGCGGGCCTTGCTCGACATCTCGCTCGTCGCGCTCGACAGCGACCTCGACCGGGTGTGGATCGACCGTCTGATCGTGCGGCTCGAGAAGGCGCTCGCCGCCGGTGTTGCCGAGGCCCGTACGCCGCCGCTGGTGCGGGCCGGCCATTTCGGCCCCTATGCCGGCGCGCTCGGCGCGGCGAGCCTGCCGCTCTTCGTCCACCTCAGCCCGCGGACGGGCATCCTTACCGGCGAGGCAACCGTCGGCGTCAAGGGAGGCAGCGAGCATGTCTTCGCCTGAGCCCATCCTCGAGATGCGCGGCATCTCCAAGACCTTTCCCGGGGTCAGGGCGCTCTCCGACGTGCAGCTCACCATCTATCCGGGCGAGATACACGCCCTGATGGGCGAGAACGGCGCCGGCAAGTCCACGCTGATGAAGGTGCTGGCCGGCGCCTATCAGGCCGACCCCGGCGGCGAGATCCGCATTGACGGCAAGCCCGTGACCATCGACGGGCCGCTCGCTGCCAAGGCGCACGGCATCGCGATCATCTACCAGGAGCTGGCACTCGCCCCGAACCTCACTGTGGCCGAGAACATCCATCTCGGCATGGAGATCAGCCGCCATGGCATGATCGACCGCCAGGCCATGGCGGAGGCCTGCAGCGAAGTGCTCAAGCGGCTCGGTGCCACCTTTGGCCCGCGCACGCTGGTCGCCGACCTGTCGATCGCCGAGCGCCAGCTCGTCGAGATTGCGCGAGCGGTGCATGCGAGGTCACGCATCCTCGTCATGGACGAGCCGACCACGGCGCTTTCCTCGCGCGAGACGGACCGTCTCTTCGCCCTCGTGCGCCAGCTGCGGGCGGAGGGGCTGGCCATCATCTACATTTCCCACCGCATGGCCGAGGTCTACGAACTGTCCGACCGTGTCTCGGTTCTGCGCGACGGCACCTATGTGGGCACGCTCGGCCGCGACGAGATCAGGCCCGATACCATCGTGCGCATGATGGTGGGGCGCGACCTGTCCTCCTTCTACAAGAAGGACCATACGGCAGGCGTGCGCAACGCGCCCGTGCTCGAGGTGCGCAACGTCGGCGACGGCACGCGCGTCAGGGGCTGCTCCTTCACGCTCCACGCAGGCGAGGTGCTCGGGCTCGCCGGCCTCGTCGGGGCCGGGCGCACGGAGCTCGCGCGCCTCATCTACGGCGCCGACAGGCGCACTAGCGGCGAGATCGTCGTGGGGGGCAGGCCGGTCGACATCCGCAGGCCGCAGGATGCCATCGACGCCGGACTCGTCTATCTCACCGAGGATCGGAAGGCACAGGGCCTCTTCCTCGACATGACGGTGGCCGAGAACCTCAATCTCGGCGTCATCGGCCGCGATGCACGCGCCGGCGTGCTCAATCGCAGCAAGGCTCGCTGGCGGGCAGAGCGGGCCATCAAGTCGCTCGCCATCCGCGTGGCGAGCCCGGAGGTGACGGTCGGCTCCCTCTCGGGCGGCAACCAGCAGAAGGTGCTGCTCTCGCGCCTTCTCGAGACGGAGCCCAGGGTACTCATCCTCGACGAGCCCACGCGCGGCGTGGACATCGGCGCCAAGTCGGAGATCTACCGCATCATCGACCAGCTGGCGAAGAGCGGCGTCGGCGTCCTCGTCATTTCCTCCGAGCTGCCCGAGATCGTCGGCATCGCCGACCGCGTCCTCGTGATGCGCGAGGGCGAGATCGCGGGCGAGGTCGGCGGCGACACCGGCCTCGCCATCACCCAGGAAAACATCATCGCGCTCGCGACCGGCGTCGACCGCGCCCTGATGGCGGCCGAGTGAGCGACCAGAGGAGAGGGACCCCCATGTCCGCAGCCGAAGAAGCCGCTCTTGCAACGCATCGGCGCATCATGCTGCAGGGGCTCGTGCGCACTGTCGGCATGCTGCCGGTACTCGTCATCCTGTGTATCCTCATCCACCTGCTCACCATCTACGTGGCCGGGGAGGGGCGGTTCCTGACGGCGCAGAACCTGTCCATCGTCGCCCAGCAGGCATCGATCAACACGGTGCTCGCGGCGGGCATGACCTTCGTGATCCTCACAGGCGGCATCGACCTGTCCGTCGGCTCGATCCTCGCCGCCTCGGCTATGATCGCCGTCATCGCCTCGCAGGATTTCGGCAACCTCGGTGTGCCGGCCGCCATGGCGACGGGCCTGTTCTTCGGCCTCGTCAACGGTGCGCTCATCGCCTTCGTGCGGCTGCCGCCGTTCATCGTCACGCTCGGCTCGCTCACGGCCGTGCGCGGTATCGCGCGTCTGCTCGGCAACGACACGACCGTATTCAACCCGGAGCTGCCCTTCGCCTTCATCGGCAACGGCTCGCTCGTCCTCGTGCCGGGGGTCATCGCCATCCCGTGGCTCGCGGTCATCGCCATGGCGGTGATCCTGGCCTCGTGGTTCATCCTGCGGCGCACGGTGCTTGGCGTCCACATCTACGCCGTCGGCGGCAATGCCGACGCGGCCCGCCTGTCGGGCATCAAGGTCTGGGCCGTCCTGCTCTTCGTCTATGCGGTCTCGGGCCTGCTCGCCGGGCTCGGCGGGGTCATGTCGGCGGCGCGTCTCTATGCCGCCAACGGCCTGCAACTCGGCCAGTCCTACGAGCTTGACGCCATTGCCGCCGTCATCCTCGGTGGCACGAGCTTTGTCGGCGGCATCGGCTCCATCTGGGGCACGCTCATCGGCGCGCTGATCATCGCCGTGCTGTCGAACGGCCTCATTCTGCTCGGCGTCTCCGACATCTGGCAGTTCATCATCAAGGGGCTGGTCATCATCGGCGCTGTGGCGCTCGACCGCTTCCGCCTGCAGGGCAGCGCCCGCACCTGACGGGCCGTCGGCTCACCCAGAAGGCGCCGTTCTGGTCCGGCGCCAGGATCTCAACGACCGACCAGGGGAGGAAAACACCATGCTGAAACGCGTTCTGCTTGCCGGTGCCGCGCTCGCGCTCGCGACCTCCGTCGCCAGTGCCAAGGAGCTCAAGTCGGTCGGCATCACCCTCGGCTCCCTCGGCAACCCGTTCTTCGTCACACTCGCCAAGGGGGCCGAGGCCAAGGCCAAGGAGATCAATCCCAACGTGCGCGTCACCTCGGTTTCGGCCGACTACGACCTCAACAAGCAGTTCACGCAGATTGACAACTTCATCGCCTCCGGCGTCGATCTCATCCTGCTCAATGCTGTCGATCCCAAGGCCATCGAGCCTGCGGTGAAGAAGGCCCAGGCGGCCGGCATCGTCGTCATGGCGGTTGACGTCGCGGCGGCGGGCGCGGATGCGACGGTGCAGACCAACAACGTCCAGGCCGGCGAGATCGCCTGCCAGTACATCGTCGACAAGCTCGGCGGCAAGGGCGACGTCATCATCCAGAACGGCCCGCAGGTCTCGGCCGTCATCGACCGCGTCAACGGCTGCAAGGCGGTGTTCGAGAAGGCGCCGGGCATCAACATCCTGTCGTCGGACCAGGACGGCAAGGGATCCCGTGAGGGCGGTCTCAATGTCATGCAGGGGCACCTGACGCGCTTCCCGAAGATCGATGCCGTCTTCGCCATCAACGATCCGCAGGCTATCGGCACCGATCTCGCCGCCAAGCAGCTCAACCGCAAGGGCATCATCATCACCTCGGTTGACGGCGCGCCGGACATCGAGGCGGCCCTCAAGGGCGACACGATGATCGAGGCTTCCGCAAGCCAGGATCCCTATGCCATGGCACAGCTGGCGGTGGAGGTCGGCTATGGCATCATGAACGGCAAGAAGCCCGAGCAGCCGATGGTGCTGATGCCTTCGACACTCGTCACGCGCGACAACGTCAAGGACTACAAGGGCTGGTCGGCGCCGCGCGGCTGAGCCGGCCCGTTGCGGAAGGCGGGCGCCGGTCATTCCGGCGCCCCCACGACAAGAAGGCATGCAAGGGCCATGATTCTCGTTTGCGGCGAGGCACTCGTCGATCTGTTCATCAAGGCACGCGGCGAGGGAGGGCTCGACGCAGCGGCCGTCGTCGGCGGCTCGCCCTTCAACGTCGCCGTCGGCCTCGCGCGCCTCGGCTGCCCGGCGGCGTTCTGCGGCGCCATCGCCCGCGACCCGCTCGGCGAGGAGCTCGTCGCCACGCTGGTACGCAACGGGGTCGACGTGGCGCATGTACGGCGCAGCGACCGGCCGACGACCCTCTCGCTGGCCTCCGCCACCCCGGATGGAAGTGTGCACTACCGCTTCTATGGCGAGCAGGCGGCGGACCGGGACCTGCCCGCCGCGGCGCTGCCCGATTGCAGCGGCTTTGCCGCCATCGCCGTGGGTTCCTACAGCCTCGGCGTCGAGCCGGTCGGCTCCACAATCGAGACACTCCTGGCCCGCGAGGGGGGCCGCCGGGTCGTGAGCATCGATCCCAACCTGCGGCCGGACATCATTGGCGACATGGGCCGCTGGCGCGAGCGCTTTGCGCGCCTTGTCTCCCACGCCACCATCGTCAAGGCGAGCGCCGAGGACATCGCCACGGCCTACGGGCAGGACGCGGATGTCGGCGCCATGGCGGCGGCCTGGCTCGCGGCCGGTGCGAAGCTCGTCGTGGTCACCCGGGGCGAGCAGGGCGCCAGCGCCTATCTTGCCGACGGCGCCGTGCTCGATGTGCCGGCACGGCCTGTCGACCTCGTCGACGCGGTAGGCGCCGGCGACACCTTTCATGCCGCACTGCTTGCGTTCCTTGCCGAGCGAGGCAAGCTCGACCGTCAATCGATCGCGACGGTCGACCACGAGACCGTCACCAATGCGCTGCACTATGCGGCGAGCGCCGCCTCTGTCACCTGCAGCCGCAGGGGCGCAGACCTGCCAACGCGGCAGGATGTGGAAGCGATTTTGCACGAAAGAACAGTGGCATGACGAGCCGTGTTATTCCTGTTTCTCCGTTCGTGCTCGTGGTCTTCGGCGCGACGGGCGATCTCTCCCAGCGCAAGCTGTTGCCCGCGCTCTACCATCGCGATCAGGCGGGCCAGCTTCCCCCCGAGGCCAGGATCGTCGGCGCCTCGCGCCGTCATCTGAGCGACGAGGATTTTCGCGCGCTGGCGAGGAAAGCTCTCGAGGAGCACGTCCCGGCGCGCGACATCGAGCCCGGCGCGCTCGAGCGGTTCCTCGCCCGGCTGAGCTATGTTGCGGTGGATGCGACCGGCAAGGATGGCTGGGATGCGCTCGCCCGTGCCGCCGGTGCGGCGGAACATTTCGTCCGCGTCTTCTATCTTGCCACCTCGCCCGATCTGTTCGGGCCCATCTGCGAGCAGATCGGCGCCCATGGCCTGGTCGACGGGCGCACGCGTGTGGTGGTGGAAAAGCCCCTCGGCAAGGATCTCGCCTCTGCCCAGCGGCTCAACGCTGCCATCGGACGCGTCTTCCCCGAGGAAAGCATCTACCGCATCGACCACTATCTCGGGAAGGAGACGGTCCAGAACCTGATGGCGCTGCGCTTCGCCAACGCGCTGTTTGAGCCGCTGTGGAACGCCGCCCATATCGACCACGTGCAGATCACCGTGGCCGAATCCCTCGGCGTGGAGGGGCGGGCCGGCTATTACGACACGGCCGGCGCCATGCGCGACATGGTGCAGAACCACCTGCTGCAGCTGCTCTGCCTCGTCGCCATGGAGACGCCCACGTCGCTCGCGGCAGACCCGGTGCGTGACGAGAAGCTCAAGGTCCTCAAGGCGCTTGTGCCCATCGGCCGGCACAATGCTGCGCAGGTGACCGTGCGCGGCCAGTACCGCGCCGGCGCCTCGGCCGGGGGCGCTGTGCCGGGCTATCTGGAAGAGCTCGGCGCGCATGCCAGCAACACCGAGACCTTCGTTGCCCTCAAGGTCGAGATCGCGAACTGGCGCTGGGCCGGCGTGCCGTTCTACCTGCGCACGGGCAAGCGGCTCGCCACGCGTGTGTCGGAGATCGTCGTCACCTTCCGGGCCATTCCCCATTCGGTGTTTGATGCGAGCGCCGGGCCGATCACGCCCAACCGCCTCGTCATCAGGCTGCAGCCGGACGAGGGGGTGAAGCTGTGGCTGATGATCAAGGATCCTGGCCCCGGCGGCATGCGCCTGCAGCACCTGCCGCTCGACATGAGCTTCGCCGAAGCCTTCGGCGTGCGCAATCCGGATGCGTACGAGCGCCTCATCCTCGATGTCGTGCGCGGCAACCAGACGCTTTTCATGCGCCGCGACGAGGTGGAGGCAGCCTGGGCCTGGATCGATCCCATCATCGAGGCGTGGCAGGAGACGCGCGACGCCCCCAAATCCTACACGGCGGGCACCTGGGGGCCCTCGGCGTCGATCGCGCTCATCGAGCGCGACGGCCGCACCTGGTACGAAGACGGCGCGATGTAGTGCAGCCCACGGAGATTGCCATGACCGTTCAAGCGCGGATCGGCGAGGTCACCGAACGCATCGCAAGGCGCAGCCGCGACGCGCGCGCCCGCTATCTCGAGCGCATCGCCGCCGCGGCGGAGGCGAAGCCGCGGCGCGGCCATCTCGGCTGCGCCAATCTCGCGCACGGTGTCGCCGCCTGCGGAGCGATGGACAAGGAGCGGCTCGCCGGCTCGGACGCGCCGAACCTCGGCATCGTCACCGCCTACAACGACATGCTCTCGGCGCATCAGCCGTTCGAGCGCTTCCCCGAGATCATCCGGGACGCTGTGCGCGAGGTGGGCGCCACCGCCCAGGTTGCTGGCGGCGTGCCGGCCATGTGTGATGGGGTCACCCAGGGCGAGGCCGGCATGGAGCTGTCGCTGTTCTCGCGCGACGTCATCGCGCTGTCGACGGCGATTGCCTTGTCGCACCAGATGTTCGACGCCGCCGTTTTCCTCGGCGTCTGCGACAAGATCGTGCCGGGGCTCGTCATCGGCGCCCTGTCTTTCGGCCATCTGCCGGCCGTCTTCGTGCCTGCGGGGCCGATGACCTCGGGCCTGTCCAACGACGAGAAGGCCCGGACCCGCCAGCTCTATGCCGAGGGCAAGGTGGGGCGCGAGGCGCTGCTGGCATCCGAGATGAAGTCCTATCACGGGCCCGGCACCTGTACCTTCTACGGCACGGCCAATTCCAACCAGATGCTCATGGAGATCATGGGCCTGCACCTGCCGGGTGCGTCCTTCGTCAACCCCAACACGCCGCTGCGCGACGAGCTGACGCGGGTGGCGGCCAGGCGTGCAATCGCCATCTCGGCCCTTGGCAACGAATACACGCCCGTCGGGCGCATCATCGACGAGAAGGCCGTGGTCAACGGCGTGGTCGGGCTGCACGCCACCGGCGGCTCGACCAATCACACCCTGCACCTCGTTGCCATGGCGGCCGCCGCCGGCATCACGCTGACCTGGGACGACTTCGCCGATCTCGCCGAGGTGACGCCGCTGCTCGCCCGCGTCTATCCCAACGGCAAGGCGGACGTGAACCACTTCCACGCCGCCGGCGGCATGGGGTTCCTCATCCGCGAGCTTCTGGGCGCCGGTCTGCTGCACCGCGACGTGACCACCGTCTGGGGCACGGGGCTCGAAGGCTACCTCGTGGAGCCGGGACTCGACGAGAACGGTGGCATCGTGTGGCGCGAGGCGGCCGCGCAAAGTGGCAACACCGACATCCTGCGCGGCGTCGCCGAGCCCTTCCAGCCGACGGGCGGGCTGAAGGTTCTGGACGGTCCGCTCGGCCGGGCGGTGATCAAGACCTCCGCCGTGGCACGCGAGCGCCACGTGATCGAGGCCCCGGCGCGCGTCTTCCACAGCCAGGAGGAGCTGCAGGCGGCCTTCAGGGCCGGCACGCTCACCGGTGACTTCGTCGCGGTGGTGCGCTTTCAGGGGCCGAAGGCCAACGGCATGCCGGAGCTGCACAAGCTGACGCCGCCGCTCGCCGTGCTGCAGGACCGCGGCCAGCGCGTGGCTCTCGTCACGGACGGGCGCATGTCCGGCGCATCCGGCAAGGTGCCGGCGGCAATCCATGTCACGCCGGAGGCAGCCGACGGCGGAGCCATCGCGAAAATTCGCGATGGCGACATCATTCGCGTCGATGCCCTCAACGGCCGGCTCGACGTGCTGGTCGACGCGGCGGAGTTCGCGGCGCGTGCGCCGGCTGAGGCGGACCTCTCGTCCTCGCATGTCGGCGTGGGGCGGGAGCTCTTCGCCGGCTTCCGCCATCTGGTCGGCCCGGCGGAAAAGGGAGCGGCGATCTTCGCGGCCTGACACGGCAGGCGGATGCGAGCTGACAATCGTCAATAAATCCGATTATCGTGTTGACGGTATTTGCCTAATCGGCCTGAAACACACCCCTCAACGCGCGGTAGAGGCGCTTGAAGCGGGCGAAGGTCGGCCGATAGGCCTCGGCGAGGTTCCTGTCCGGTTCGATGATATCCGCAACGGGCGGCGTCCGGCATACTGCCGCCGGCCCTTCGCCGGTCGTCGCAATGCGGGCGAGGCGGGCGGCGCCGAAGGCCGGCCCCTTCGCGCCGCCGCTGTAGAGCACGACGGGACGCTCCAGGGCGCTCGCCATCAGGCGCATCCAGAAGTGACTGCGCGAGCCGCCGCCGATGGCCGCAACCGAGGCGGCGTGGGTTCCTGCCCGGGCGAGACATTCCTGCGCCTCGGCGAAGGAGAAGGCAACACCCTCGAGCACCGCCTGGACCATTTCCTCCTGCGTCACGTCCGGCGAGAGGCCGAAGAAGACGCCGCGGGCGTGCGGATCGTTGTGGGGCGTCCGCTCGCCCGTGAGATAGGGCAGGAAGAGGGGCCGGGCGGGGCGGCCCGAGAAGGCGGCCTCGGTGCGCGCGAGCAGGGCTGCGATGTCGTCGGCGCCGAGAATCCGGGCCGTCCAGGCGAGCGCGCTCGCCCCGTTGAGCAGCGCCGCCATCTGGAACCAGCGGCCGGGCAGGGCGTGGCTGAAGGCGTGCACATAGGCTTCCGGGAAGGGGCGGAAGCGGTCGGTGGTGACGAAATACTGCCCGGAGGTGCCGAGGGAGAGGAACGCATCGCCGTCCTCCACGGCCCCGATGCCGATCCCGCCGGCCGCAGCGTCGCCTGCACCGCCGGCGACCGGCAGCCCCGGCGGCAGGCCGAGCGCCTCGGCGGCCTCGGCCCGCAGGGCTCCGGACACGGCCGTGCCCTCGACGAGGCGCGGCACCTGCGCACGCGTAAGCCCCGTGGCGGCAAGGATCTCGTCCGACCAGTCGCGGTGCGCCTCGTCGAGCCAGAGCGTGCCTGCCGCGTCGGACATGTCCGTGACCGCTTCTCCCGTGAGCCGAAAGCGAACGTAGTCCTTCGGCAGGAGCACCATGGCCACTTTGCGGAAGGTCTCCGGTTCATTCTCGGCGAGCCACAGGAGCTTCGGCGCCGTGAAGCCGGGCATGGCGGGCACGCCGGCGACCTGGCCGAGCCCCGGCAGACGGCGGGCGAGCTCGGCGCATTCGGCATGGGCGCGGCCGTCGTTCCAGAGGATGGCCGGGCGCAGGAGCTCGCCGGCCGCATCGAGCAGCACCGCGCCGTGCATCTGGCCGGAGAGGCCGAGGCCGCGCACGGCCGCGAAGGCTCCGGGTGCCGCGAGGCGCAGCCCGCCGAGGGCCGTCTCCACAGCCCGCCACCAGTCCTGCGGGTTCTGCTCGGCCCAGAGCGGGTGAGGGCGGGAAACGGTGAGCGGCACCTCCGCCTCGGCAAAAAGCTGCTCGTCCTCACCGACGAGGACGGCTTTCACTGCCGACGTGCCGATGTCGATGCCGAGATACATGCGCTCATCGGGCGCGGAAGCGCCCGCCCTGGTCGCTGCAGCGCCTACCGGCCGGAGAACAGCGGATGCTCCACCTTGTCGCCCGGCTTCGCACCGATGCGGGCGGCCGTGCCCGCATTCAGCTCCAGCACCGAGAGGACGGGCTCGCCAGAGGGCACGATGCGGGTCGACAGCGGCTCTGTGCGCTGCGCGATGCGCGCGATGGTGCCGTCAGCCCGGATGAACAGCATGTCGAGCGAGATGTAGGTATTCTTCATCCACATCGCGACTGGTGCCGTCTCGCCGAAATCGAAGAGCATGCCCCTGTCGGCCGGCAGGAACCGGCGATGCATCAGGCCGGTGGCGCGCTCCTCCGGCGTGCGCGCGACTTCGACAGCGAAGGAGTGGGCCCCGCTTGCCGTGTGGATCGTCAGGGTTTCGAGAGACTGTGCAGCGGCGGTCGCGGCCCAGGACAAGGCAAGAACAGCCGCAAGGCCAAGGCGCGAGCGCAGCCAGCGGCTCACAGTGACACCGGCCTCAGTGGGTCGCGGGCGCATGGCCCCCGTCCGCCGGCCGCACCTCTGCCGCCATGAGGCCTTTCGGCCCCTGGCCGAAGCGCACGAGAAGCTGCTGGCCGGGCTTCACATCGGTAATGCCGTAGCGCCGCAGGGTCTCCATGTGCACGAAAATGTCGGGCGTGCCTTCCCCGCGCGTGACGAAGCCGAAGCCGCGAAGGCGGTTGAACCACTTTACAGTGACCATCTCGAGCGCGCTCGTCGGCACGACGGTGACGTGCGTGCGCGGCGGGGGCAGTTCGCTCGGGTGGACGGCGGTCGACTGATCCATGGAAATGATGCGCACCGCCTGCAGGCCGCGCGGGCGGCGCACCACCTCGCAGACTACGCGTGCCCCTTCATTGGCCGTCTCGTAACCGTCACGTTTCAGACAGGTGACATGCACCAGCACGTCCGGCAGCCCATTGTCGGGCACGATGAATCCGAAGCCCTTTGCAACATCGAACCACTTGATGTGGCCGGCAAGCTCGACGATCGGCTCGGTGACCGATTCGAGTCCTTCGCCCGAAAGGCGCGCGTCGTCCGACGGGGCTACCTTGGGCATGAAACCTTTAGAAGAAAATTCGTCGGACATGAAAACCACCAGCCGAATCGTAGAGAACGATTCCCCATACAAGGATAACACTCACAGACAGGGCGCAAAGTCAGAATTCATGAATTAATCAATACCTCTCCCTTCGTCACCGGACAGTTGGGCAAGTTGCATGCAGATTGTGCCGATCTCACCGTTCAGGACAAGGTCGGCGATGCCGTCGAGCGGTGTCGGTTCGCGGTTGACGATGACGAGCCGCGCTCCGTGCCGCTTCGCTGTGACCGGCAGCCCTGCCGCAGGGTGGACCAGCAGCGACGAACCGATGGCAATGAAGAGGTCGCTCTCCTCCGCCAGCGCCTGGGCCCGCTGCAGGGCCTGCTGCGGCATGGCTTGCCCGAAGGAGATGGTGGCGGCCTTCACGATGCCGCCGCAACGCTTGCAGGCGGGCGGCTCGCCGGTGGCTTCGAAGGCCGGGCGGATCTCTGCCAGCTCATGTCGCTCGCCGCAGTCGAGGCAGGTGGCATAGGTGCCGTTGCCGTGCAGCTCGATCACCTGGTCCGCCGGCACGCCGGCGGCCTGCTGCAGGCCGTCGATGTTCTGGGTGATGATGGCCGGTGCCTTGCCCGAAGCGACGAGCTCGGCAAGGAAATGATGCCCACGCCCCGGTTTTGCGCCGGCGTAGAGATCGTCCATGACGAACTTGCGCCGCCACGCCTCGCGCCGCGCCTGTGGGCTAGCGACGAAGACGTCGAAGGGGATGGGCTGGTTCGCGAGCCAAGGGCTGCCCGGCGAGCGGAAATCGGGCACGCCGCTCTCCGTCGAGATGCCTGCCCCGGTGAAGGGGGCAACGACCTCGGCGCGCGCCAGCCAGTCGGCCAACACCTCGATATCCTCCTCGAGTGCGGCGGGGTCGTATGGAGTCATCGGCCAGGGCCATTTATACGGGCGCCCATTGAAGCAGCCGGAAAGGCGCGCCGCAACTGGTCAGGCCGCTCGTATTTCGTCTACCTTCCTGCGGGCCCTGGCGGCCTCGTCGCGGATCGCGCCCCAGTCTCCGGCGGCGACCGATGCGGCGGGCGTGAGCCAGGTGCCGCCGACACACATTACCGTCTTGAGGGCGAGATAGTCTCCGAGATTGTCGGTGTTGACGCCGCCCGTCGGGCAGAAGACGACGTTGGGGAAGGGGCCGGCCAGCGCCTTGATCATGGCGATGCCGCCGGCCAGCTCGGCCGGGAAGAACTTGAGGGCCGTGCGCCCGCGTTCGCCGGCCCGCATCACCTCTGATGCCGTGGCGACGCCGGGCAGCCAGGGCAGGCCGGCCGCCCGGGCGGCGTCGTCCAGCGTCTCGCTGAAGCCGGGGCTGACCACGGCCTTCGCGCCGGCGTCGCGAACCTGGGCGAACTGTGCGGGCTGCACCACCGTGCCGGCAATGACGAACATCCCGGGACAGCTGCGGGCAACGGCCTCGATGGCGGCGAGACCCGCCGCGGTGCGCAGTGTAAGCTCGATGACGTCGATGCCGCCCTCCAGCAGGGCATTGGCCAGCGACACGGCCGCCGCCGCGTCGGGCACCGAGACGACCGGGATGACACCGCAGGCCTTCATTCGCTCGATATGGATGTCGCTCATCTCTGGCTCCCTCGGTTGTCCGGTCCCCTTGCTTTTGACGCGAAGCGAAGGCGCCCGCAAGCCAAATTCAAACGATTTAGCTGCCGGTGGCTCCTTGGCCTTCGTCTGGTCTTCGTTTCTCGCGCGGGCAAAAAGCGTCTATGAGCGAAAGGCCCGCGCAGGAGACGGGTTGAGCCGGAGGGAGAATGCATGACGTCCGCCAGGCACGGGCCGACCCTGTCCGCGACTGTCGCCGACGTGGCTCCCCGCCCGCCGGCCGAGGCCGGCCGAGGCCGGCTTCTCGGCATCGACGTGATGCGGGGTGTCGCGCTCCTGGCCATGGCGGTCTATCACGGCGCGTGGGATGCGAGCCACCTCGGGCTCACGGGCGTCGACATCGTCCATGAGCCCGGCTGGCGGTTCTTCGCCCGGGCCATCGCCACCTCATTTCTCCTGCTCGTCGGTTTCAGCCTTGTTCTCGCCCACGGCCAGGGCATCCGCTGGCGCCCCTTCCTGCGGCGGCTCGCGTCGGTTGCCGTGGCGGCCGCGGCGATCACCGTCGCGACGTTCATCGTCTTTCCGCGCAGCTACATCTTCTTTGGCATCCTGCACTGCATCGCCCTGTCGAGCCTGCTCGCCCTGCCGTTCCTGCGTCTGCCGCCGGTGCTCACCGCAGTTGTCGGCATTGCGGTTGTAGCCGCACCCTCCATGGTTTCGGCGCCCCTCTTCGATCTGCCCGTCCTTGCCTTCGTGGGCTTGGGCACGGAGACGCCGGTGTCGAATGATTACGTGCCGCTCTTTCCCTGGTTCGGGCCGGTGCTGCTCGGTGTCGCGGCGGGGCGGCTCGCGGTCGACAGGCATCTGACCGGTTGGCTGCGGGCACGCCGGGAGCCGGGCAGGGGCGTGCGCCTCATCGCCTGGATGGGCCGGCACAGCCTCGCCTTCTATCTGGTTCACCAGCCCGTGCTGTTCGGCCTCATGTTCCTCGCCGCCCAAGCACTCGGCGTCACCAGTCAGCCGGCAGCGGCGACGGGGTTTTTTGCGCAATGCCGCGCGAGCTGTGAGGCCACCGGCGTCTCGGCTGCCTCGTGCACGCGCTATTGCACCTGCGCCGACGGAGCGATCCGCGAGGAAGGCATCGACCTTGCCGACCCGTCGGACGAGGAGAGGGCACGTATCACGGCCGTCATCAACCGCTGCCGGGCGACGGTGAAGCCCTAGCAGAACGAAAAACGGCGGGCCGAGGGCCCGCCGTTTCCGACGAATGGACGCCTGCGACGGCTCAGCTGCCGGTGAGGCTCGCCTTGGCGCGAGCCCACCAGCCCGTCCGCTTCGGCCGGTTGGTTTCCTCCGCCACGGGCTTGGGCGCGGCAGGCTGCTGCGGCTCGGGCGCGGGTGCCTCGGCGGGGGCGGCAGGCGGCTCCGGCTGCGCGGCAGCGCCATTCTCCTCAGCAGCGGCCGGCGAAGCGGTCACTTCGGCCACAGCCCCGGCATCGGCCCCTGTGGCAGCGGCCGGAGGAGCATCCTCCTGCGCGGCGGGGGCGGAGACGCTCTCGTCGGGCGCACGCTTGCCGGAGGAACGGCGCGAGCGCCGCCGCCTTGCCGGCGTTGCTGCGGCTTCCTCGGCCGGCTGTTCGACACCCTGCTCCGGCTCGGCCCGTGTCTCGGCCGCGACCTCGGCCACGGCCTCGACTGCATCGTCGGCAGCGGCGACAGGGGCGGCGGGTTCGGCCTGGTCGTCGGTGTCAGGCCCGGAAGCGTCGGACGTGGGCGCACCCTCGGCAGTGGCCGCGGCAGCCGCCTCGCGGCCTTCGCCACCGCGTCCGCCGCGCCGGCGGCGACGCCGCCGGCGACGCTTGCCGTTGCCTTCCTCGCCGGCGGCGCCTTCCTGCGTGGCACGAGCCTGGGGCGCAGCCTCCTCGGCCGCGTCCTGCCGCTCCTCGGCGGCTCCGGTCTCGTCCTCGGCGGCGGGCGCGCTCTCGATGCGGATGCCCGTAGCCGGTGCGCGCGCCTCGGTTCGGGCGACGGCATCGCCGCGCTCGATGGTGAAATTCGTGGTGCCGGACAGCGTGTCGTCGCCGAAGATCGAAATGCTCACGTCGAAGCGCGTCTCGAGCTCGCGCAGGTGCACGCGCTTCTGGTTGAGGATGTAGAGCGCCACCTCGGTCCGCGTCTTGACGATGATGTTGTGCTGGGCGCTCTTGAGCAGCGCCTCCTCGATGGAGCGCAGGATGTGGAGCGCGACCGACGCCGTGGCGCGGACGAAGCCGGAGCCGCCGCAATGGTGGCACACCACCGTGGAACTCTCCAGAACGCCGGTGCGGATGCGCTGACGCGACATCTCGAGCAGGCCGAAGGCCGAGATGCGGCCGACCTGGATGCGGGCCCGGTCGTTCTTCAGGCACTCCTTCAGCTTCTTCTCGACGGCGCGGTTGTTGCGCTTCTCCTCCATGTCGATGAAGTCGATGACGATGAGGCCGGCGAGGTCGCGCAGGCGCAGTTGGCGCGCGATTTCCTCGGCTGCCTCGAGGTTCGTCTTCAGCGCCGTGTCCTCGATGTTGTGCTCGCGCGTGGAGCGACCCGAGTTCACGTCGATGGAGACGAGCGCCTCCGTCTGATTGATGACGATGTAGCCGCCGGACTTCAGCGTCACCTGGTTGGAGAACATCGCGTCGAGCTGGGCTTCGACGCCGTAGCGAGCGAAGAGCGGCTGCGGATCCTTGTAGGGCTTCACCACCTTGGCATGGCTCGGCATGAGCATGCGCATGAAGTCCTTAGCCTCGCGGTAGCCTTCGTCGCCCGCGACCAGAACCTCGTCGATGTCCTTGTTATACAGGTCGCGGATGGCGCGCTTGATGAGCGAGCCTTCCTCATAGACCAGCGCAGGGGCGGTGGACTTCAGCGTCAGCTCGCGCACGCTCTCCCACATGCGCAGGAGATATTCGAAGTCGCGCTTGATCTCGGCCTTGGTGCGCGTGGCGCCCGCCGTGCGCAGGATGACGCCCATGCCCTCCGGCACGTCGAGCTCCTGCGCGATGGTCTTCAGCCGCTTGCGGTCGGTGACGTTGGTGATCTTGCGCGATATGCCGCCACCGCGCGCCGTGTTGGGCATCAGGACCGAATAGCGGCCGGCGAGCGAGAGATAGGTCGTGAGGGCGGCGCCCTTGTTGCCGCGCTCCTCCTTGACCACCTGCACCAGCAGAACCTGCCGGCGCTTGATCACTTCCTGGATCTTGTACTGGCGGCGCAGCGGGCGGTGGCGGCGGTCCGGCACCTCCTCGCCCACGTCGGCGCCGCCGAGCTGCTCGATGACCTCATCCTCGCCGTTGGCCTCGGCCGAATCGGCGTCGGCAGCGGCCGCATCCTCGGTCTCTGCGGCTTCGCTGACGGAATCGTCGCCCTTGCGCGAGCGCTTGGACTGCTTGCGACGGGCGGCGCGTTCCTCGTCCTTCTCGGCCTCGCGCTCGGCCTGGGCCTCTTCGGCCAGCAGCGCCTGACGGTCGGCGACGGGGATCTGGTAGTAGTCGGGATGGATCTCGCTGAAGGCGAGGAATCCATGACGGTTGCCGCCGTATTCGACAAAGGCGGCCTGCAGGGACGGTTCGACCCGCGTAACCTTGGCGAGATAGATATTTCCGCGAAGCTGCTTGCGATTGGCGGATTCGAAGTCGAACTCTTCGACGCGGTTACCGCGGACGACCACCACCCGGGTTTCTTCCGGGTGGGAGGCGTCGATGAGCATCTTGTTTGCCATGTTGAACTCTCATACGGGCGACCTCCGGCGTGCCGCTGGGCAATCCGTGCGAAACAACGTCTGCTCCGCCAACAGGAAGGCGGCAGGCGGCGTTCGACGATAGGTCGCTGGCGCTCCGCTGGACACGGGCGCGTGGGGTGATGGGAATGCGGTGTTGTGGAGGACGAGAGGCGAGCCGTGCGAATATCCCCTGTCCATCGCGCCGCGTCCTGCGGTCTGCGATGGAGTATGCCGGGCGATCGCTGTCAGGCTGCCCATAATCCTCCGATCCTTAGCCTCAAAACGCCGGCGCCGCGGCAAGGACCGGGGTCGACGTGAAAACGCTGCGGACGATCCCGCAACGAAAATGACAACCGCCGCTCCGGCGCGCCGCTTCAAGGCCGCGCCCGCCTGCCCATGGGGAGGGGGAGTTGCCGCGGCACAGCCGCCCGATTCGAGGAGGCGACCAACGGCGACGCCGAAAACAGAGTCGCCTTTTCATTACAGACGGGTGCGGCGGTTTGGCAAGAGTCATACGCGATTGTTGCAGGAAGGCCACGGAGGGAATGCGAGGCCCGCCGCATTGGTGAAGAAGTGTTAACCAGCCGCTCCCTATCTCTTAATGGATGGTTTCTCACAGAGACGGCGGCGGGACAGGGGCCGGATGAAACGCATCGGCATCGACGCAGGCGGCACGGGCGAGGCGGTGGTGCGCCGCCGGGCCGCGAGGCTGCTCGCGCTCTGCCTCGGCGCGCTCTGCCTTGTCCTCGCGGAACCGGTCAAAGCCCAGGATCCGGCGCCGGCGCCCGCGGGGGCGGCCGTGGCTGTGGCGGCCGAGGTCAAGCCGGACGGCGCAACCACCCGCCTGAGCCTGACCATTTCGCGCCCCGTTGAGGCCAGGGCTTTCCTGCTGGAGCGGCCCGACCGTGTCATCATCGACCTGCCAGAGGTGAACTTCCAGCTGCCAGCCAATGCCGGGCGCAAGGGGGCAGGGCTCGTCGCGTCCTATCGCTTCGGTCTCTTCGCCCCCGGCCGCTCGCGCATCGTCATCGACCTCGCGCAGCCGGCGCTCGTCGAGAGCATCGAGAACCGGACGCTCGGGGAGGCGACGCTGCTCGTCATCGAACTCTCGCGCACCGACCGGGCTACCTATCACAGGATGGCCTTGAAGCCGATGGTGGAGCCGGAGCCGTTGCCGGCCGCCGCCATGTCGCAACCGGCCGGGACGACCGACGACAAGCCGCTCGTGGTCATCGATCCAGGCCACGGCGGCGTCGATCCCGGCGCCATCGGCGTCAATGGCGTCGCCGAGAAGGATGTCGTCTTCGCGTTCACCGAGCGCCTGAGGCAGCGTCTCGAGGAGACGGGGCGCTACCGCGTGATGTTGACCCGCACCAGCGACACCTTCGTTTCGCTTGCCGGGCGCTGGCGCATGGCACAGAAGGCGGGCGCCTCGCTGTTCATCTCCATCCATGCCGACACCCTGTCCGATGGCAGCCGCGTGCGCGGAGCAACCGTCTACACCGGCTCGGGCTTCGCCAGCGACGCCGAGTCCGAGCGACTCGCCGCCAAAGAGAACCTGGCCGACCAGATCGCCGGCCTCGACGTGGTGGAGGATCCGAACGAGATCGCCGGCATCCTGGCCGACCTGACCAAGCGCGAGACGCGGGTGTTCTCGCTCGACTTTGCCCAGAAGGTGGTGGACAGCCTGCGCGACGTCGTCACGCTCAACAAGAATCCACTGCGCTCGGCCGGGTTCATCGTCCTCAAGGCGCCCGACATCCCCTCCGTGCTCATCGAGCTTGGCTATCTGTCGAGCGCCAAGGACGTGGACCTGATGACGTCCGACGCCTGGCGCGACAAGTCGAGCGCCGCGCTCGTGAAGGCGGTGGACAGCTTCTTCGCAACGCGCCTCGCGGCCCAGCCCGGCGCCGCAGTTTCTCCATAGATGCGCAGGATAAGTCCGACTCGTCCGGCTTTTTCCGCGTCGTTCCCGTCTTCGGTTTCTGGTCACACCGGGCGGGCTCGTGTTAGGGAGGGGAAGCCGGCGCATCGGTGGATGACCATCGACCTCGCTGCGGCGGCGAGGACAAGCAACGGGCGACGGGCCTTCGACGGATGCGTTTGATAGTTCGCTTTCTTGGATTTCTGTTCGCGACCGGGGCGATCGTCTTTGCCATCGGCGCGGCCGTCGTCGGGTTCTTCGTCTGGAAGTATTCCCAGGACCTGCCGGATCACAAGCAGCTCGCCAATTACGAGCCGCCGGTGATGACGCGCGTGCATGCGAGCGACGGCAGCCTCGTGGCCGAATACTCGCGCGAGAAGCGCATCTTCCTGCCCATCCAGGCGGTCCCCAACCTCGTCATCCAGGCGTTCCTCTCCGCCGAGGACAAGAATTTCTACAAGCACAACGGTATCGACCCCGAGGGCATCGCCCGCGCGGTCATCACCAACCTGCGCGCTCCGGGCCGGCGCCAGCAGGGCGCCTCGACCATCACACAGCAGGTCGCCAAGAACTTCCTGCTCACCAACGAGCAGACCTACGAGCGCAAGATCAAGGAAGCGCTGATCGCGCTGCGCATCGAATCCGTCTACTCGAAGGACAAGATCCTCGAGCTCTACCTCAACGAGATCTATCTCGGCCTCGGCAACTACGGCATCGCGGCGGCTGCTCTCAACTACTTCGGCAAGTCGGTGCACGAGCTGACGCTGCCGGAGGTGGCCTATCTTGCAGCACTGCCGAAGGCGCCGAACAACTATCACCCCTTCCGCCAGCGCCAGGCGGCCATCGAGCGGCGGAACTGGGTCATCGATCGTATGCGCGAGAACGGCTACATCACGCGTGAGGAGGCTGATGCCGCCAAGCGCACGCCGCTCGAGGTCAACCCGCGCACGCTGTCGCCCAACACCTATTCCGCCGGCTACTTTGCCGAGGAGATCAGGCGCGAGATCGTCGAGCGCTATGGCGAGAAGGCCCTGTACGACGGCGGCCTGTCCGTGCGCTCGACCTTTGATCCGAAGCTGCAGGCGATGGCGCGCAAGGCTCTCGTGGACGGCCTCGTGCGCTACGACGAGGCCAGGGGACTGCGCGATCCGGTCGACACCATCGATCTGTCGCAGGGCGAGTGGGGCGCCGCGCTCGCCGAGATTCCGGCGCTCGGTGACGTTCACCCCTGGCGGCTTGCCGTGGTGCTCGACGTCAACGACCGCGAGGCCACCATCGGCCTGCAGCCGGCGCGCGAGGTCTCGGGCAAGCTCTCGAGCGTGCGCGAGACTGGCAAGATCCTGCCCGAAGGCATCAAGTGGACGCGCAAGGCCCGTCTCACCCAGGCGCTCAAGCCCGGCCACGTCATTTATGTGGAGCCGATGGCCGACAAGCGCGGGCAGTATCGCCTGCGCCAGATCCCGGAAGTGTCCGGCGCCATGGTGGTCATGGATCCGAACACCGGGCGCGTCTTTGCCATGGTCGGCGGCTTCTCGTTCGACCAGAGCGAGTTCAACCGCGCAACGCAGGCGCTGCGCCAGCCGGGCTCCTCGTTCAAGCCCTTCGTCTACGCCACCGCCATCGACAACGGCTACACGCCGTCATCGATCGTCGTCGACGGGCCGATCGAGATTATCTCGGGCAACGAGGTGTGGCGGCCCAAGAACTACGATGGCAAGTTCACCGGCCCGCACACACTGCGCTACGGTATCGAGCGCTCGAAGAACCTGATGACGGTGCGCCTGGCGCGCGACGTGGGCATGCCGCTGATCGGCGAATATGCGAAGCGCTTCGGCATCTACGACGATCTCGCGCCCTATCTGCCGATGTCGCTCGGCGCCGGCGAGACGACCGTACTGCGCATGACCACTGCCTATTCGATGTTCGTCAACGGTGGCAAGCGCATCAAGCCGACGCTCATCGACCGCATCCAGGACCGTTGGGGCCGCACCATCTACAAGCACGACGAGCGCATCTGCCAAGGGTGCGACGCCGACGAGTGGCGCAACCAGCCGGAGCCGCAGCTCATCGACAACCGCGAGCAGGTCATCGATCCGCTGACGGCCTACCAGATGGTCTCGATCCTCGAAGGCGTCGTGCAGCGGGGCACCGCGACGGTTGTGAAGAGCGTCGGCAAGCCGCTCGCCGGCAAGACCGGTACGACGAACGATGCCAAGGACGTGTGGTTCGTCGGCTTCTCGCCGGATCTCGCCGTGGGGATCTATCTCGGCTACGACCGTCCGCGCTCGCTCGGCAACTCTGCGACCGCCGGCCAATATGCGGCGCCCATCTTCCGCGACTTCATGGCGATGGCGCTCGAGGGCAAGCCTGCGACGCCCTTCCGCGTACCGCCGGGCATCAAGCTGATCCGCGTCGACGCTGCCACGGGTCAGCGTGCGACGGGACAGGGCGGGCGCACCATTCTGGAGGCGTTCAAGCCCGGCACGGCGCCGCCGAACGGTTATGTGGTCGGCTACAGCGGGGCCCCGGCTGAGACCGATGCCCCATCGGCCGGTGTCGGCAGCGGTTCCGGCGGCCTTTATTGACAGCGGGCCGCCCCGCCGGCTCTCCCCGGTTTACATCCGGGGCGGGGCTGGCTAAGAGCCATACACGCCCGGCGAGAACGGCATGGCCGGGCGGAATCTTCCATCGATTGCAGGACGAAGGCGAGCATGCGCGCCGAAATCGAGACGTTGGTTGATGCCGTCAAGCAGTCTGTCGGACTGCTGAGGAGGCATCTTTGACTGGGATCAGGCGAAGCGGCGTCTAGCCGAGCTCAACAACCTCGCCGAGGATCCCTCGCTGTGGAACGATGCGGAAGCCGCGCAGAAGATCATGCGCGAGCGCAATGCCCTCGAGGAGAGCATCACGGCTGTCGAGCAGATCGAGCGCGATCTCGCCGACGCCATCGAGCTCATCGAGCTGGGTGAGGCGGAAGGCGACGAGTCCGTCGTCAGGGAGGCCGAGGAGAGCATCCGCGCCCTGCAGGCGGAGGCTTCGCGGCGCCAGATCGAGGCGCTGCTGTCCGGCGAGGCGGATCAGAACGACACCTACATCGAGATCCACTCCGGGGCCGGGGGCACCGAGAGCCAGGACTGGGCGCAGATGCTCATGCGGATGTACATCCGCTGGGCCGAGCGACGCGGCTTCAAGGTCGAGGTCATGGAAGTGACCGAGGGCGAGGAGGCGGGCATCAAGTCTGCCACACTTCTCGTCAAGGGGCACAACGCTTACGGCTGGGCGAAGACGGAATCGGGCGTACACCGGCTCGTCCGCATCTCGCCGTTCGACTCGAACGCGCGGCGGCACACGAGCTTCGCTTCCGTGTGGGTCTATCCCGTCGTCGACGACCGCATCGAGATCGCCATCAACGAGGCGGACTGCCGGATCGACACCTTCCGCTCCTCTGGCGCCGGCGGTCAGCACGTCAACACGACGGACTCGGCCGTTCGCATCACCCATATCCCGACCGGCATCGTCGTGGCCTGCCAGGCGGAGCGGTCCCAGCACAAGAACCGGGCGACAGCCTGGGCGATGCTGCGCGCCCGCCTCTATGAGCTCGAGCTGCAGAAGCGCGAGGAGAAGGCCCAGGCCGAGGCTGCGTCAAAGACCGACATCGGCTGGGGGCACCAGATCCGCTCCTACGTGCTGCAGCCCTACCAGCTGGTGAAGGACCTGCGCACGGGTGTCCAGTCCACGAACCCGCAGGAGGTGCTCGACGGCAAGCTCGACCCCTTCATCGAGGCTTCGCTGGCCCAGCGTGTCTATGGCGGCAAGGTCGAGGTCGAGGATATCGACTAGCTTGCGCGGCGAGCGCCGGGGCAACCGCTTTCAGTGGATCTCGGCGAGGCGCCTGCCGGCTGCGATGAATCGCTGCGGATCGACGGGTTGTCCGCCGATCCGCGTTTCGTAGTGGATATGGGGGCCGGTCGAACGGCCCGTGCTGCCGGCGTTGCCGACCACGTCGCCCGCCGCGACCGCATCTCCCTCCCGGACCGTGATGGCGGACAGATGCGCATAGCGCGTCGTGACGCCGCTGACGTGCTCGATCTCCACCACGTAGCCATAGCCGCCGCCATGGCCGGCGAAGACGACCTTGCCGGGCCCGGTGGCGCGCACCGGGGCGCCGTAGGGGGCGCGAAAGTCGATGCCCGTGTGGAGTGCTGGCGAGCGCAGGAAGGGGTCGAGCCGGACACCGAAGGGGCTCGTCGTGTCGCCCGTCTCAGCAGGGCGGCCGAGAGGCAACCGGTTAACAACGTCCGCGGCCCGCTCGGCGAGCGTCAAGGTGTGCCTGAGGCTTTCCGCCAGGCTGTCGAACTGCATCGAGGCGCCGGCCTGCACCGGCACGTAGGGGCCGCCGATGCCTTCCCCGGCCAGGCCGTCCGGCAGGCGCTCAAGCGGCTCGGTGGGCAGGCCCACCGCGCGCACGATGTCGAGATAGCGGTCGAGGCGCTGCCGGGAGGAGGCCAGCATGCCGGACAGCGCCGCCGCCTGCTTCTGCGCGAGGCTGGCGAGCTGCGCATCCGTACGGGCGAGGCGCTCTGAAACCGGCACGTAGCGGGCCGCTCCTAGCCGGGCTTTCTCGGCATCGCCGTGCCGGGCTCCCTTGGCAGCCGGGATGTGGTGGCCCGCACCGGCGCTCGCGGCGACGGGAGAAGGGATGTTGTCTCGGGCGCGGTCGAGGCCGTTCGCCTGCCGCTGCAGCGCATCGACCTGTGCCTGCCGATGCTCCAGTTCACGCTGGCGTTCCAGCAGCCGGGCGAGGCGCTCCTCGACACGCTCCTGCTCCAGATACTGGCGACTGGCGACGAGATCGAGCTGCCGGCGCAGGGCGACGAGCTGGTCCTCGTAGGCGAGGGTCAGTCGCTGCTGGCGCACGATAAGAGAGGCGACGACGTCGTCGCGGAAGAGGAGCATCCACGTCGCCACGCCGGCCCAGGTCAGCACCGCCGTGAAGGCGATGATGGCTGCAACCTGCACGTGGACACGCGGCATCCGGGTACAACGCGCCGGAAGGCGCAGGCGCAGGGGAAGCGGGAAAGGGCCGAGCAAGCGAATGTCTCTAGGGCATCGAGCACCCTGAAGATTAAGAGTTGTTAGGGTTAAGCATTCGCAAACGGTGCCTAGAGCGCCCGGGCAGCGGCGAGAACCTCATCCGCGTGGCCGTCGACCTTCACGTTCCGCCAGATGCGGGCGATTCGCCCGTCGCGCCCGATGAGGAAGGTGGAGCGCAGGATGCCCATGAACTTGCGTCCGTACATGGTCTTCTCGCCCCAGGCGCCATAGGCCTCGATGGCCTTTCGGTCTTCGTCCGAGGCGAGCGTGATCGCGAGATCGTGCTTGGCGCGGAACCGGTCGTGGCGGGCGACGCTGTCGGCGGAGATGCCGACCACGTGCGTGTCCGCGGCCTCGAACTCGTTGCGCAAGGCATTGAAGGCGATGGCTTCCTTCGTGCATCCGCTCGTGTCGTCCTTGGGGTAGAAGTAGACCACCACCTTCTTGCCGGTCATGTCCGAGAGACGCACTTCGGTGCCGCCCGCAGCGGGCAGGCAGAAATCGGGTGCCTTGTCGCCTTCCTGAACCATCGTCTCGCCTTCCTTTCGTCCGATTCTGCTCGCTATGCCTCCAGCGACGCGGCGAAGCCTCCGCCTACCCGCCCATCGATTGCTTGCGCGGAGCAGGCTGGCCGTTCCACCCGCCTCGTCAAGGGCGGTGCTGGAAATGACCACGCGAATGCAAGCACGCGGACCGTCGCGGCCACGCCGGTGGTCGGATCAGCGTTCCCGTGTCGCACGAATCGTGGGAGACGATTGAGACGCCCAGGGGAACCGGACCGGAGTGACGACGCTGTTCGCCAGGAGATGGAATGAGGCCGGCGACGGCACCGGACAGGCGCAGCGGGTGCTGCCTTCGCGTCGCCGCACGGCGCGCCGCGTGCTGCTGTCGCTCATTGCCCTCGTCATCCTGCTCGCCGGCGGCCTCGTGGGGCGAATCGCCTGGTCTCCCATCGAGATCGAAGGATTGTCGACCCGCATCGAGGCTGCTCTGTCCGAGCGCGTGGGCAAGGGCTGGGACGTCGGTGTCGCGAGCGCCGCCATCGACTACACACGGTACGGGCCGACGCTGCGCGTCTCCGGCATCGACATCCGCAATGCCGAGGGGGCGAGCGTCCTCAAGGCAAAGGCGGGGGAAATATCGCTCAGCTTCCTCGGCCTTCTCGTCGGACGGATGAGCCCCAGCGCCGTGGTCTTCAGTGGCCTGGACCTGCGTCTCAACGTCTCGCAGTCGGGCAAGCTCTCCTTTGCCGCGACAGACGAGGAACCAGCGCCGTCGCCGGCAGAGCCGCAGGGGCAGCAAGCGTGGCCTCCCGTGGTGGCCGAAGGGGAAGCGCAGGAGCAGCTGCCGCTCGCCGCCGCTGTCGTCTCCCTGGTCGACCTCATTACCGACCGCGACACGCTCTTCGGCTCCATTGACCATTTCGGGCTGAGCGACGCCCGGCTCGTGATCGTCGATGCCCAGCGCCGGCCCCGGGCGCGCTTCGGCGATGTCTCGCTCCAGTTCAATCGCAAGACGGGGCTGACACGCTTCAATTTCGGCCTTCGGGGCGAGCATGGCCCGTGGAGCGTCTCCGGCGTGGTGCGTGGCGAGCACAACGGCACCCGTGAGGCCCAGCTGCATGTGACGCGCGCGCCGGTGTCGGACCTCCTCCTGTTCGGCGGGATGAGCCATTCGCTCGTGACGACGCGTATGCCGCTCTCGGGCGAGGTATCGCTGGCAGTCGACGGGGAGGGGCACCTCAGGGCCCTCGACGCGAGTCTCAACGGGGATGCCGCCATCATCTACATCGACGATCCGGACCAGCCGCCCATCGATGTGGACGACGTCGGCCTGCGCCTGAGCTGGAATCCTGAGACCCGGGCGTTCGATGTGCCCTCGGCCTCCTTCACGGCGGGTGAGACGCGCATCAATCTCACCGGGCGGCTTTCCGCGGGCGAGGGGCCGGACGTGCCGTGGCAGCTCGACGTCGCCGGAAAGGCGGCCGTGATCGAGCGCCTGACAGGCGCTGAAGAGCCGCTCACGATCGACGACATTGCGGCCGAGATCGTTGGAGGAGAGGCAGGCGGCGTCATCGTGCGCCGCCTTTCCGTGACGGGCCAGCACTTCGCGGTCGTCCTCTCCGGCAGCGCCGGCACGCCGGATGATCGAGGAGGCGTGCGGGTTTCCCTCACGAGTACGGAATCGGACGCGCGGGCCCTCCTCAGGCTGTGGCCGGCCTTCGTCGCCTCCGGCGTGAGGCGTTACCTCATCGACAACATGCGGGCGGGAACGGTCCACGAGCTGTCCGTGAACGTCAATCTCGACGCCGAGGAGCTGGTGGCCTCGCGTCAGAAGAAGCCGCTGCCGCCCGAGACGGTCGATGTCCGCTTCCGCATGACCGGCGTGGATCTCCTGCCGACGAAGGGACTGCCGGTGCTGAGGGACACGGCAGCGCGCGGGACGGTGGACGGCAACAGCGTCAGCGTCTACCTGCCGCGCTCGGAGGCCGTCCTGGAGGGTGGCCGCAAGTTGGCGCTGTCGGAGGGCTTCTTCGCCGTCGCCGATCTGCGCAGGCCGGCGCAGGCGCTCATCAGCCTGCGGATCCAGGGCGGGGCGGACGCTGTCCTTGCGCTCGTTCGCAGCGACGCCATCCGCGAGCGGATGGAGGTCGATCTCGACCCGGCGCGCGTCACCGGCAATGCGGACCTCCGGCTCGAGCTGTCCCTTCCCCTCATCGACGAGCTGAAGGCCGAGGACGTCAGGGCAGAGGCAAGCGGAGAGCTGACCAATCTGGGTGTCACAGGCATCGCTGGTGACAAGAGCCTCGAGAAGGGCCGCTTCGCGCTCACGCTCGACGGCGACCTCCTGACGCTTGACGGGGAGGGGCGTTTCGCGGACTTGCCGGCGACCGTCACGCTCAGGCAGCCGCTCGCCGGAGCGGAGGGGCAGGCCGCGATCAGGCTGACGGTCGACGATGCGGCCCGCGCCCGTCTTGGCTTCGATCTCGGCCGCAAGCTGACGGGGCCCGTCACCGTCACGGCTGACCTGTCGCTCGGTGACACTGCCCGGCAGCCGAAGAGCATCGGGATCGACTTCACCAGGGCCGCCATCAACGAGCCGCTGCCGGGCTGGACAAAGCCGGCGGGCCGCGAGGCGAGTCTGACGTTCAATCTGGTCGAGAAGGACGACGGCTTCGTCCTCGAGAAGCTCGCTCTCGACGGCGCCGGTATGTCGGTGAAGGGCGGCCGCGTCGTCCTTCGTGGTGACGGAAGCTTCACCGAGGCGGAGTTCTCACAGATCAAGATATCGCCCGGCGATGATGTGCGCCTGCAGGTTGCCCGCGTGCGCGACGGCTACAAGGCGACGGTGCGCGGCAACGTACTCGACGCGCGGCCGTTCCTGCGCAAGGTCTTCGCCCGGGGCGGCAGCAACGACTCATTGGACATCGACCTCGACGTTGCCGTGGATATCCTCGGCGGCTTCAACAACGAGATCGTCTCCAAGGCGGTCCTGAAGCTTGCCATGCGCAACGGCAATGTGACCGGGCTCGCTTTCAGCGGCTCGTTCGGGCGCTCGCCGGTCACCGCCTCGCTGTCGCGCGGCGGCGGGGGTGAAACCTACACGGTCGTTCAGACGGCGGACGCGGGGGCCGCGTTGCGTTTCGTGGACATCTACCAGCGCATGGCGGGGGGCCAGCTCGTGCTGCAGTGGCCGCCGGCAAACGGCAACGCTGCCGGCATCCTCAACATCCGGGACTTCTCGCTGGTCGACGAGCCGGCCCTGCGCCGCATCGTCTCCGCCCAGCCGCGCGAGGGCGAGCGCGTGACCGTCAACGACGTGCCCTTCACCAAGCTCAAGGTGGATTTTACGCGCGCGGGCGGGCGCATCAACATGCGCGAGGCGGTGATCTGGGGGCCGCAGGTCGGCATCAGCCTGGAGGGCCATCTCGATCTCACCAATGAGACGCTCGACCTCTCGGGCACCTATGTGCCGGCCTATGCCCTCAACAACATCTTCAGCCAGCTGCCCGTGATCGGGCTGCTGCTCGGTGGCGGCCAGTACGAGGGACTGTTCGCAGTGAACTTCCGCGTCCGCGGCCCGATGTCCGGGCCGACCATGACGATCAACCCTCTTTCGGCCATCGCGCCAGGCTTTCTGCGCAAGTTCTTCGACGCCGGGCGGGCAGACAGCGGCCAGGGCGGCACCGATCCGTTTCCGCCGGTGCCCGCGAATCCGCAGTGAAGCGCGCCGGCCATGCTCCCCGGCGCGCCCATG
>ERZ777010.162-NODE-162-length-82996-cov-89.117553_pt1 | contig 82996 bp, 72 predicted proteins | sample MGYA00374963_ERZ777010 | MGnify/ENA primary metagenome ERZ777010 (study PRJEB29309, sample SAMN06268256) | bioreactor metagenome | isolation source: Joint BioEnergy Institute, California, USA | place: USA:Joint BioEnergy Institute, California, USA | collected...
ACAATTCTGCCGGGTCGGCCGTGCGCCTCTCTCCCCTCAGTTGGGAGAAGAACCACAAAAAAGCCCCCTCCCCGCTGGGCTTCGGGGAGGAGGCCATCATTCGTCCGGTTATCGGGGCTTGCTTCAGATCAGCGGAGCCGGGGTGGCCGGCAGCGCAACCGGGGCCGGCTTCTTGCGGGCCGGCTTCTTGGCGGCCTTCTTCGCGGCCGGCTTCTTGGCGGCCGGCTTCTTCGCGGCGGCCTTCTTGGCGGTCTTCTTCGCCGCCTTCCTGGCGGGGGCCTTCTTGGCGGCCTTCTTGGCGGTCTTCTTCACCGCCTTCTTGGCGGCGGTCTTCTTGGTGGCCTTCTTGGCGGTCTTCTTCACCGCCTTCTTGGCGGCGGTCTTCCGCACGGCCTTCTTGGCGGCAGCCTTCTTCGCGGTCTTCTTCACCGCCTTCTTGGCGGCGGTCTTCTTGACGGCCTTCTTGGCGGTGGCCTTCTTGGCGGTCTTCTTCACCGCCTTCTTGGCGGCCGGCTTCTTCGCAGCTTTCTTCGTTGCCATGGCTGGCTCCTCGTCAGTGAACTACGGATGGGTAACGCCCAGTCGCGAAAACCCACGGCGACAGCCGCCGGGGGGCATCCGTCGGCGCGGTACGCACGTCGGGACGGATACGGGAACACCCGCGTCGTGCGGGGACGCGGGTGACGTTTCGGGGAATCGCTGCGTTTTTCGGAGGGAAGCGGAGCGCATCCACCGTGCTCAGGTTCCTGGCGGATGTCCTGGTTGTGCTTCCCGTTGTCTTGTTGATTCGAATCACTCGCTTCGGCAGGCAGCGTCTGCTGGGCGAAACCTAATCACGGTTTTTTTTACTGTCAACACCCGCGCGACAAATTTTCCCCGCCACTTCGCCCGCGTCGGCGGCCGCGCGCCGCGCACCGTCGGCGGCGACGCGCCGCGCGCGTCGGCGCACGCGTTGCACGCCTTGCAATCGGATGCGGAAAACAAGCGGTTTTTCGCACGGCGTCGGTTTCGCCATCCACACGCGCGGCGACGCGGCGCCTGACCTTCGGCACGCACGCGCCGCCGCGGCGGAGGGGCGCGGAAGCATCCGCGCGCGGCGCCGGTTTCGCGTCGCACAAGCCGATTTGCGCCGAACTGCGCGAACCTTCCGGCGCGCCAGGACGCGCCGGCGGCGGCATCGCCGGCGGCGATGCGCGCCGCCGCCTTGCCCAAAACGAAACGCCCGCCGGTGAGGGCGGGCGTCGCGTCGGTCGGCGGTGGCGCCGGGAGGCGTCAGTCTTCCTCGCCGGCGATCAGCTCGGCATAGTCGTCCGGCGAGAGCAGCTCGGCCAGCTGGTCCGGGTCGCTCATCTCCACCACGAACAGCCAGCCTTCGCCGTAGGCGTCCTCGTTGATGGTCTCCGGTTTGTCGGCCAGGTCGGTGTTGACCTCGACGATGGTGCCGCTGACCGGGCTGTAGACGTCGGAGGCGGCCTTCACCGACTCCACCACCGCCACGGCCGCGCCGGCCTCGACGGTGTCGCCGACGTTCGGCAGTTCGACGTAGACCAGATCACCCAGCAGGCCCTGCGCATGGTCGGAAATGCCGACGGTGACGCGGCCGTTGCCTTCGAGACGGGCCCACTCGTGGGACTTGAGGAACTTGAGGTCGCCGGGGATCTCGCTGCTCATGACTGCTCCGCTGCTGCGGTCTGGACGGGCCGGTAGTGTAACGGACGCGGTCGCGCCGCCGTAAGCGGCGCGGCCGCGGCGCGGGTTCAGGCCAGCACGCCCGGCTGGGCCTTGCCCTCGCGCACGAACGGAATCTTCACCACCCGCACCGGCATCTGGCGGCCACGGATGTCCACCTTCACCTGGCCCGGCTCGCCGGCCGGCACCCGCGCCAGGGCGATGGCCTTGCCCAGGGTCGGGGAGAAGGTGCCGGAGAGGATCTCGCCCTCGCCGCCGGCGGCCAGCACCTTCTGGCCGTGGCGGAGCACGCCCTTCTCGTCCATCACCAGGCCGATCATCTGCCGGGGCACGCCGGCGGCCTGCTGCGCCTCCAGGGCAGCGCGGCCGATGAAGTCGCGGCCCTCGTCCAGGGCGACGGTCCAGCCCAGGCCCGACTCCCACGGCGTGGTGGTCTCGTCCATGTCCTGGCCGTACAGGTTCATGCCCGCCTCCAGGCGCAGGGTGTCGCGCGCACCCAGGCCGGCCGGCTTCACCCCCGCTTCCAGCAGGGCGTTCCAGAACGCCACCGCGGCACCTTCCGGCAGCGCCACCTCGAAGCCGTCCTCGCCGGTGTAGCCGGTGCGGGCCAGGAACAGCGGCGTGCCGTCGGCGGCCTGCACCTCGATGGCGGCGAAGCGCCCCAGCCTGCCAGCGACCTCGCGGTCGGCCTCGCGCAGCAACCCGATCACCCGCTCGCGCGCGTTCGGCCCCTGCACGGCGATCATGGCCAGGTCGGCGCGCTCGCTCACTTCCACACCAAAGGGCTGCGCCTGGGCACCGATCCACGCCAGGTCCTTGTCGCGGGTGGCGGCATTGACCACCAGGCGGAAGAACGCCTCGTCCATGTAGTAGGTGATCAGGTCGTCGATGACCCCGCCCTGCTCGTTGAGCATGCAGCTGTACAGCGCCTTGCCCGGCACCTTGAGCCTGTCCACCGAGTTGGCCAGCAGGCGGCGCAGGAACTCGCGCACGCGCGGGCCGCGCAGGTCGACCACGGTCATGTGGCTGACGTCGAACATGCCGGCGTCACGGCGCACCTGGTGATGCTCGTCGATCTGCGATCCGTAGTGGATCGGCATGTCCCAGCCACCGAAGTCGACCATCTTGGCGCCGAGGGCACGGTGGGTTTCGTTGAGGACGGTCTTGCGGGTCATGGCGTTCTCGGAGGTGGAAAGCCGCCATTATCCCCCACCGCCCGGGGCCGGCGCCCGGATCAGGCCGCGCGCAGGCTCCGGTACGCCGCCCGCCACACCCGCCAGGCCGAGGCCAGGAACACCGCCAGCAGCAGACCGGCGACCACCAGGTCCGGCCATGGGCGCCCGGTCAACCACACCGCGGCGCTGGCGGCCAGCACCGCCAGGCCGTCGGCGATGTCGTTGCGCGCGCACTCGTAGGCCGAGGCCAGGTTGACGTCGCCCGCGCGCCAGGGCCGCAGCAGCCACAGGCAGGCCAGGTTGGCGGCCAGGTTCGCCGCACCGGCCCAGCCCATCGCGCCGAACAGCGGCATGGCCGGGTCCACGAACAGGCGCCAGGCGATCGCCGCGGCCACCGCCAGCGCCGCGGCCAGGATCAGCGCGGCCTTGAACATCGCCACCCGCGCCTTGGCCCGTGCCGGGGCACCGACCACCGCCAGGCTGAGCGCATAGGTCAGGGCGTCGCCGAGGTTGTCCAGGGCGCCGGACAACAGCGCGCTGGAGCGGCCGTGCAGGGCCGCGCCCAGCATCAACAGGAAGGTGGCGGCGTTGACCGCCAGGACGATGCGCAGCACCCGGCGCTGCCGCGCGTGCAGGCGCGCCGCCTCCACCCCGCAGCCGCAGCAGCCTGCCATCCGGGCCTCCCGGGCCGGCCGCCGTGGCGGCTCACTCGGCCTGCACCTTCAGCACGACGCCCTCCACCGCCACCACCCGCACGCGGGTGCCGGCCGGAAGGTCGGGGCCCTCGGCGATCCAGGACGAGTCGCCTATGCGCACGCGGCCGCGCCCGCCGACGATGGCCTGGTCGAGGGTCAGGACCATGCCGATGTTCTGCTCGGCGCGGCGGTTGAGCAGCGGCCGGTCGCTGGGCCGCTCCGCGCGCCTGAACCACTTCCGGTACACCTGGACGGACACGAAGCTGAGCACGACGAAGGCCGCCACCTGCGCCAGCAGCGGGATCCCCGGCGCCACCAGCACCAGCAGGAACACCGCCGCCGCGGCGAAGCCCATCCACAGCAGGAAGGCCCCGGGGACCACGGTCTCGGCAGCCATCAGCAGCAGCGCCACCGCCGCCCAGGTCACGACGTCCCAGCGCATGGCCTCACTCCCCCGGCCGCGGCGGCTGCGGGCGGCGTGGTGCGACCTCGGGCGCCTGTCCAAGGGCCTGGCGGGCCAGTTCGGCGATGCCGCCGATGGAGCCGATCATGCCGCTGGCCTCCATCGGCATCAGAACGAACTTCTGGTTGGGCGCGGTGGCCAGCTCCCTGAACGCCTCCACGTACTTCTGCGCCACGAAGTAGTTGATGGCCTGCACGTCGCCCTGGGCGATGGCTTCGGACACCATCCGGGTGGCCTTGGCCTCCGCCTCGGCCAGGCGCTCGCGCGCCTCGGCCTCGCGGAAGGCGGCCTCGCGCCCGCCCTCGGCCTTGAGGATGGCGGCCTGCTTCTCGCCCTCGGCGCGCAGGATCTCGGCCTGGCGCAGGCCCTCGGCCTCGAGGATCTGCGCACGCTTGTCGCGCTCGGCCTTCATCTGCCGCGCCATCGCGTCCACCAGGTCGCGCGGCGGCTGGATGTCGCGGATCTCGATGCGGGTGACCTTCACGCCCCAGGGGTTGGTGGCGTGGTCCACCACGCCCAGCAGCTGCGCATTGATCGCCTCGCGCTGGCTCAGCGACTCGTCCAGGTCCATCGAGCCGATCACGGTGCGGATGTTGGTCTGCACCAGGGCGATCATCGCCACCTCGAGGTTGGCCACCTCGTAGGCCGCCCTGGCCGCGTCCAGCACCTGGAAGAACACCACGCCGTCCACCTTCACCACGGCGTTGTCCTTGGTGATCACGTCCTGGCTGGGCACGTCCAGGACCTGCTCCATCATGTTGACCTTGCGGCCGACGCTGTAGACCACCGGGACGAGGAAGTGCAGGCCGGGCGTGAGGGTGTGGGTGTACTTGCCGAACCGCTCCACGGTCCACTCATAGCCCTGCGGCACCATCCGCACGGTCTTGGCCAGCAGTATCACGCCTGCCACGAGCAGGACCACCGCCAGGAAACCGGACGAGAACATGGACTCCCCTCCTGCTGACTTGGCCGGGCGTATGGCCCGGTCGACCGGTCCAGTATAGGGCCGGCCCCGCCCGCGCACCGCGGGCGGGAGGCTGCGACGCTTTCGCCGGCTCCGGCATCCAGAAGGGCGTATGAGCGCACCCACATCCCCGTTCGCCCCGGCCAGCTGCCTGGCCTTCGCACCGGCGGTTCCCGCGGCCGACGCGCGCGGCGGCGCCGCGCCGCGCTCGGCGTTCGCCATCGAGGTGCCGGACACGCTGCTGGCCCGTGCGCGCCGGGGCGAGGCGGCGGCGTTCGAGCAGCTGTACCGCTGGTTCGAGCGCCCGGTGTACACGCTGGCCCTGCGCCTGTGCGGCGATCCGGAGGAGGCCGCCGAGGCGCTGCAGGAAACCATGCTCAAGCTGCTGCGGCGCGTGGGCGAGTACCGCGGCCAGGGCCCCTTCTGGGGCTGGCTGCGGCAGATCGCCATCAACGAGGCGCTGCTGCGGCTGCGCCGCAACCGGCGCCTGGACGAGGCCCTGCCGCTGGACGGGCACGACTTCGAGGACGAAGCCCCGCCTCCGCCGGCCGCGGCCGACGCCGCCGCCCTGCAGCGCGCGCTGGCGCGGCTGCCGGCGGCCACCCGCAGCGTGCTCTGGCTGTACCACGCCGAGGGCTACACCCACGAGGAGATCGCCGGACTGATGCAGCGCACCCCTAGCTTTTCCAAATCGCAGCTGTCGCGCGGCACGCGCCGGCTGCGCGCGCTGCTCCAGGTCGAGGAGTCCCGCCATGAATGACACTCCCGCTTCCCCGCGCACGCCGGCCGGCTGGCACGAGGCCTTCGCGGCCCTGCCACAGGAGGCGCCGCCGTCGGACCTGTGGCCGCAGCTGGCCGCGCGCCTGCAGGCGCCGCGTCCGCGCCGGCACGTCCCGGCGTGGGCGCTGGCCGCGGCGGTGGCCGCGCTGGCCGCCGCGCCGGCGCTGTGGTGGTTGCGCCCGGCCCCGTCCACGCCGCCGTCCGCCGCCATGTCCGCGCCGATGGTGGCCGGCACCGCCGGCGCCACGCCGGCCGAAGCCGGCCCGCTGCCGGTTCCGGCTCCGGCGGATGCACCGCTGCTGGCCGCGGTGGCCGTGCCGGAACCGGAACCGGCGGCCACGCCGGCACCCGCGGCGGACACGCCCGCACCGCGCCGTGCCGACACCACCGGCGCCGATGCCACCCTGCAGCGGCTGTACGCCGAATCGGCGCGCCTGGAAGCGCTGCTGGCGCACCTGTCCGACGGCTTCGAACCGGCCGAGGGCGTGCAGGTGGCGCTGAGCGCGTCGCTGCGCGGCCGCCTGGCCGGGATCGACGCGGCGCTGGCCGATGCCCCGCTGGACGAGCGCGAACGCGCCGGGCTGTGGCACGCGCGGGTGGACGCGTTGCGCCAGCTGACCAGCCTCGCCGCCGACCAGCGCCTCCACGCGCTCTACGGCACCTCCGCCGGCGGCTACGCGCTGGTGGAGGTGTACTGAACCGAACCGCCTGCACCGGAGATTGCCGATGAAACCGAACCCCAACCGCCACCTCCGCCTGTTGCCGCTGGCCCTGGTCCTGGCCATGGCGCTGCCGGCCCACGCCGCCGGCGCGGACAGCCGCGACAGGGACCCGGAGCAGGTGCGCGCCGAGCTGGAGCAGGCCCGCGCCGAACTGCAGGCAGCCGCGCGCCGCGTGGCCGAGCTGTCACGCGAACTCGGCACCCGCCAGGCGCTGGTCTCGATCGGCGACACCCGGCCGCGCCTGGGCATCCTGCTGGGCGAGGACGAGGAAGGCGGCGTGCGCATCGCCGGCGTCACGCCCGGCAGCGGCGCAGACCAGGCCGGACTGCGCGCCGGCGACCGCCTGCTGCGCATCGGTGGCAGGCCCATCGCCGGCGACAGCGGCGCGCGCCGGGTGGAAAACGCGCGCGCGGCGCTGGCCAGGCTGGAGGCAGGCAAGCCGGTGCGCCTGGCGTTCCAGCGCGGCGGCCGCGTGCAGGAGGTGGACGTCATGCCCGGCACCGCCAGCCCCCTCGCCTTCGTCCGCACGCTGGGCACGGACGGCGGCCTGGCCACAGTGCTGGAAGGCCGGGACCTGGCCGCACTGAAGGAACTGGGCGAACTGGGACAGCGCATCCGCAGCGAGGTGGCGCACCTGACCCGCTGCGACGAGGACGGCTGCGAGGCGCCGCTGGTGTCCGAGGCGTTGCGCTGGAAAGGCCTGAACCTGGCGACGCTGGATCCGCAGCTGGGCCGCTACTTCGGCACCGACCGCGGCGTGCTGGTGCTGTCGCAGGGGACGCTGCCGGGCCTGCAGGCCGGCGACGTGATCCAGAAGGTGGACGGCAAGGACGTGGCCTCGCCGCGCGAGGCGCTGCGGGCGATGTCCGCGCGGCCGCCGGGCGGATCGGTGCGGGTCACCGTGCTGCGCGACCGCGCCGCGCGCGAGGTGCAGGTGACCGTGCCGCAGCCGATGCGTTCGCTGGAGTTCCTGCGCGTGCCGCGGCCGCCGGCCCCGCCCGCGCCGCCTGCACCCGCGGCTCCGGAACCGCCGCCGGCTCCGCCGGCGCCACCCGCCCTTGCCCTGCTTTGACCCCGTGAGGTGACGCGGCTCCCGCCGGAGTCCGCCTGCTCCCCGCCGGACGCGGGGAGTCTTTTTGTTTGCGGGCCGGACGGCGGCCGCCCTACTTGGTCAGGATCAGTTTGTCGTTGCTGGTGTGGCGCAGGCGGTAGAGCCTGTCGCCATGCCGGATCAGGACTTCCCGGCGACCCTGCAGCAGCTGCTCGCTGCTGAGGGCGGCCTGTCCGGCGGCGGCCGGGGCCGACGCCGTGTGCCTGGTGGCGGGACCGGGCGGAGTCGGGCTGTGCGCGTTCATCGTGGCCTCCTCGGCAGAGGCCATTGATGATAATTATTCTCATTATCAGGTCAAGCGACCGGCGCCACGGCCGCCATCCTCAAAGGGCGGTGGCCGCCTCCAGCCGCGCCCACACCGGATCGTCGTGGCGCGCGGCCACCTCCAGCGCGGTGAGGTTCTCGCGCAGCTGCGCCACGCTGCTGGCGCCGAGGATCACGCTGCTGACGTGCGGGTTGCGCAGGCACCAGGCGATGGCCAGCGGCGCCGGCTTCTCGCCCAGCTCGGCGGCGACCTCGGCGAACCGGCGCGCGCGCTCCAGGCGGCGCTCGCGCGGATCGCCCACCACCATGCGCTGCAGCCATTCGTTGCCCGGCTCGCCCAGCCGCCCCGCCTGCACGCCGGCGGCGTACTTGCCGGTCAGCAGGCCGGAGGCCAGCGGCGACCACACCGTGGTGCCCAGGCCCAGCTCCGCGTACAGCGGCGCGTACTCCAGCTCCACGCGCTGGCGGTGCAGCAGGTTGTACTGCGGCTGCTCCATCACCGGCGCGGCCATGTGCTGTGCCCGGGCGATGCGCGCGGCCTCGCGGATCAGCGCCTCCGGCCATTCCGAGGTGCCCCAGTACAGCACCTTGCCCTGGCGCACCAGCATGTCCATCGCCGCCACCGTCTCCTCCACCGGCGTGTCCGGGTCCGGACGGTGGCAGAAGTACAGGTCCAGGTAGTCCACGCGCAGGCGCCTGAGCGCGGCGTGGCAGGCGTCGACCACGTGCTTGCGCGACAGGCCGCGCTGGGTCGGGCGCGGCGATTCGGCCGCGCCGAAGAACACCTTGCTGGACACGCAGAAGCCGTCGCGCGGCAGGCGCAGGTCGGCGATCACGTCGCCCATGACCCGTTCAGCCTCGCCGTTGGCATAGGCTTCCGCGTTGTCGAAGAAGTTGATGCCGCGGTCCCAGGCTTCGGCGACCAGTTCGCGCGCCTGGCTGCGGCCGAACTGGCGGCCGAAGGTCATCCAGGCGCCCAGCGACAGCACGGACAGCTGCAGGCCGGTGGCGCCGAGTCGGCGGTACTGCATGGTCGGATCTCCGCAACGTGACCGGGGCAGTTTAAGGCCAGCGGCGGCCGCTGCCGGCCCTGCCAGCGGACGCGCCCCGCCGCGCCCCTGCGGACCGGCGGCGAGGCGTCTTCATCGCCGACCTGCTACGCTTTCGCAATTCCTTAACATGATGGGGATCCCATGATCGAGGCTCTGGGCCGGGTCGGCTTCGGCCTGTTCGGGCTGGCCGTACTGATCGGCATCGTCTGGCTGTTCTCGAACAACCGCCGGGCAGTGGACTGGAAGCTGGTGGGCACGGGCGTGGTGCTGCAGATCGCCTTCGCCGCGCTGGTCCTGCTGGTGCCGGGCGGGCGCGAGGCCTTCGACGCGCTGGGCCACGGCTTCGTCCGCATCCTGAGCTTCGTCAACGAGGGTTCCAGCTTCATCTTCGGCGGGCTGATGGACACCGAGCGCTACGGGTTCATCTTCGCCTTCCAGGTGCTGCCCACCATCATCTTCTTCGCCTCGCTGATGGGCGTGCTCTACCACCTGGGCATCATGCAGGCGGTGGTGCGGGCCATGGCCTGGGCCATCACCAAGGTGATGAAGGTGTCCGGCGCCGAGACCACCAGCGTCTGCGCCAGCGTGTTCATCGGCCAGACCGAGGCGCCGCTGACCGTGCGCCCGTACATCCCGACGATGACCCAGTCCGAGCTGCTGACCATGATGATCGGCGGCATGGCCCACATCGCCGGCGGCGTGCTGGCCGCCTACGTGGGCATGCTCGGCGGCGGCGACCCGGAGCAGCAGGCCTTCTACGCCAAGCACCTGCTGGCCGCCAGCATCATGGCCGCGCCGGCCACGCTGGTGATCGCCAAGATCCTGGTGCCCGAGACCGGCGAGCCGCTGACCCGCGGCACCGTGCGCATGGAAGTGGAGAAGACCACCGCCAACGTCATCGACGCGGCCGCCGCCGGCGCCGGCGACGGCCTGCGCCTGGCGCTGAACATCGGCGCCATGCTGCTGGCCTTCATCGCCCTGATCGCGCTGATCAACTGGCCGCTGACCTGGATCGGCGAAGTCACCGGCCTGCAGTCGCTGCTGGGCCGCCCGACCGACCTGGCCACCCTGATCGGCTACGTGCTGGCGCCCATCGCCTGGGTGATCGGCGTGCCGTGGCAGGACGCCACCACGGTCGGCTCGCTGATCGGCCAGAAGGTGGTGATCAACGAGTTCGTGGCCTACCTGCAGCTGGCCGACATCGTCAACGGCCGCGCCCCGGGCGTGGTGCTGGGCGAGGAGGCGCGCCTGATCGCGACCTACGCGCTGTGCGGCTTCGCCAACTTCAGCTCGATCGCCATCCAGATCGGCGGCATCGGCGGCCTGGCCCCGGAGCGCCGCCAGGACCTGGCCCGCTTCGGCCTGCGTGCCGTGCTCGGCGGCAGCATCGCCACTCTGATGACCGCGACCATCGCCGGCGTGCTCTCGCACTTCGGCTGACGGCCCGGCCCGGATCCCGACGCGGGCGGGCCCACGGCCCGCCCCGCTTCCCTACGACCGCAGGTACCACCGCATGAACTCCGTCATCGTCGTCGGTTCCTTCAACGTCGACCACGTCTGGCGCTGCGCCGATCTGCCGGCGGTCGGCGCCACCATCGCCGGCCAGTACGCCACCGGGCCGGGCGGCAAGGGCTTCAACCAGGCGGTGGCCGCCGCCCGCGCCGGCGCGCGCACCGCCTTCGTGTGCGCGCTGGGCAACGATGCCGGCGGGCGCCTGGCCCGCGAACTGGCCGCGGCCGACGGCATCGACCTGCGCGCCGAGGCCAGCGGGCAGCCCACCGGCACCGCCGGCATCTACGTGGACGCGCGCGGGCGCAACACCATCGTCATCGGTGCCGGGGCCAACGGCACCCTCGGTGCCGCGCACGTCACCGCCGACCCGGAGCTGCTGCGCGGCGCGCGGGTGGTGCTGGCGCAGCTGGAGTCGCCGCCGGCGGCGGTGGAGGCGGCGCTGGCCGCCGCGCGCGAGGCCGGCGCGACCGCGATGCTCAACCCGGCCCCGGCCAACGCTCCGACCAGCGCCGGCCTGCTGCGCCTGGCCGACATCGTCACCCCCAACGAGACCGAGTTCGCCGCCCTGCTCTCGCGCCACGTCGGCGAGCGGGTGGAGCCGGAGGCGGTGGCCGCACTGGACGGCGCCAGCCTGCACGCGGCCTGCCGCAAGCTGTTGCCGCACGGCACGGTGGTGGTCACCCTCGGTGCGGTCGGCGCCTTCGTCTCGCACGCGGAGGAGGATCTGCGCGGCGACGCCCAGACCTACTACCGGGTGGCGGCCGAGAGCGTGAGCGCCAGCGACACCACCGGTGCCGGCGATGCCTTCAACGGCGCCCTGGCCGCCGCGCTGGCGCGCGCGCCGGAACAGCCGTTCGCCACGCACGTGCGCTACGCCAACCGCTTCGCCGCGCTGTCCACCGAGCGTCCGGGCGCCGCGCCGGCGATGCCGCGCCACGACGAAGTGATGGCCCGCTTCGGGGCCTGAGCGGAGGCCGCGCGTGCGCATCGGCCCGTACAGCATCGAGCCGCGCGTGGTCCTGGCGCCCATGGCCGGGGTCACCGACAAGCCGTTCCGGCTGCTGTGCAAGCGCCTGGGCGCGGGCCTGGCGGTGTCGGAGATGACCATCTCCGACCCGCGCTTCTGGAACACCCCCAAGTCGGTGCACCGCATGGACCACGCCGGCGAGCCGGAGCCGGTGAGCGTGCAGATCGCCGGCACCGAGCCGGCGCAGCTGGCCGCCGCCGCGCGCCACAACGTCGAGCACGGCGCGCAGATCATCGACATCAACATGGGCTGCCCGGCCAAGAAGGTGTGCAACGCCTGGGCCGGCTCGGCGCTGATGCGCGACGAGGCGCTGGTCGGGCGCATCCTCGAGGCGGTGGTCGCCGCGGTGGACGTGCCGGTGACGCTGAAGATCCGCACCGGCTGGGACGCGGCCCACCGCAACGCTCCTGCGATCGCGCGCATCGCCGAGGCCGCCGGCATCCAGGCCCTGGCCGTGCACGGCCGCACCCGCGACCAGCTCTACACCGGCCAGGCCGAGTACGAGACCATCGCCCGGATCAAGGCCGAGGTGCGCATCCCGGTCATCGCCAACGGCGACATCGACTCCCCACGCAAGGCCGCGCAGGTGCTGGCGCAGACCGGCGCGGACGCGGTGATGGTCGGCCGCGCCGCCCAGGGCCGGCCGTGGATCTTCCGCGAGATCGCCCACTACCTGGCCACCGGCCAGGAACTGCCGCCGCCCTCCCTGGCCGAGGTGCGCGACCTGCTGCTGGACCACCTGCGCGCCCTGTACGCCTTCTACGGCGAGGAGCGCGGCGTGCGCATCGCGCGCAAGCACCTGGGCTGGTACGCCAGGGACCGTCCGGAGAACGCGGCCTTCCGCGCCGTGGTCAACCGCGCGGAAGACGCCGGGGCGCAGCTGCGCCTGACCGCCCACTACTTCGACGCCCTGGCCTCCGGGGTGCCGCCGGAGCTGCCAGCCGCGGCCTGAGCCGGCCGGCGTGTAATCGCGCCGCGCGTTCCTGTACTGCCCGTTGCCGGGACCGTTCCGCCCCGCCTGCGTACAGGAGACCGCCATGAAACTCCGCACCGCCCTTGCCGTCGCCACCTTCGCCCTGGCCACGACGGCCGCCTTCCCCGCCCCCCCGCCGACGACCAGGCCGGCATCCGCGTCCTGGCCGAACAGTCCGGGCTGAGCGAGGACCAGGTCCGCATGGTCCTGCGCGGCCGCAGCTACCGCGACTACCGCCACCCGCAACGCTTCGACCGCGCCGAGCGGCGGCTGGTCGCGGCCATCGGCCGGGACGCGTACCGGCGCCTGACCGCGGGCGGGACCATCGTGTTGGAGCGGCAGGGACCGGACCAGGCCTACGCCTGCGTCGCCAGCCGGTACCGGGCCCGCTGACCGGATACACCTGCCGGGCGCCGCGCGACCGGCGCCCACGCGCTCTTTACGGCGTCCGCGATGCCATCTCTCCGGCGCGGGCGCCGGCCTTTCCCTCCGCACATGGACAAGCCGGCCAGGCCCGCGTCACATCCCGCCCGTTCGATCCGGGAGTTCGGCCACATGTTCCAGACCACGCGCTGGAGCCTGGTGCTGGAGACCAGGCAGAGCTCGGAAGCCGGCCGCCTGGCCCTGGAGGCGCTGTGCCGCGCCTACCGCTCGCCGCTGGTGGCCTACCTGCGCGCACGTGGCCTGCCCCCCAGCGACGCCGAGGACCTGGCCCAGTCGTTCTTCGAGCAGCTGCTCAGGCGCCGGCTGCACGCGACCGCCGACCCCGGACGCGGGCGCTTCCGCGCCTTCCTGCTCACCTCGCTGAAGCATTTCCTGGCCAACGAGCACCAGCGCGCGTGCGCGGCCCGGCGCGGCGGCAACGCGGCGCCCCTGCCGCTGGAGCCGGACTTCGAGGCGCCGGACCAGGCCGCGATGTCCCCCGACGCGGTGTTCGAGCGCGACTACGCGCTGACAGTGGTGGCGCGGGCCATGGACCGGCTGCGCGTGGAGGCGGAGCGGGCCGGGAAGTCGGCGCTGTTCGCACAGCTGGAACCGTTCCTGCTGGAACCGCCCGACCCCGCCGATTACGCCGCGCTGTGCGCGCACCTGGACATGCGCCGCAACACCCTGGCCGTCACCATCCACCGCCTGCGCAACCGCCTGCGCGAGACGGTCCGCGCCGAACTGAGGGAGACCGTGGACGACCCGGCCACGCTCGAGCACGAGGTGGAGGCCCTGAGCCGGGCCCTGGCCCGCCGGCCAGGTCCGGCCGCGGTCGCTTGAGGCCCGGACGGCGGCGGTGCAGTCTTTGCGTGGCGGCCGTGGGCCGCGGGACAGCGACGGGCACGATGCCATGAACACGGGCAGCGGAGGCGACCCTGCCGCCTGCGCGGCGCGGCCACCCGGCCCGGCTGCCGCGGCCGGCGCGATCCATCCGGCCTTCCTGCCGCCCGAGGCGCTGGAACTGGACCTGTCCGACCCGCAGCAGCGCGACTTCGGCGACTACGAACTGCGCGAGCGGCTCGGCGCCGGCGGCATGGGCGTGGTGTACCGTGCCTGGCAGCGCAGCCTGGACCGCGAGGTGGCCATCAAGCTGCTCTCGTCCGCGCCGTGGACGCAGGACGAGGCGGCCGCGCGCTTCCGCCGTGAGGCGCGCTCGGCCGCGCGCCTGCAGCATCCCAACATCGTCGCGATCCACGGGTTCGGCAGCCACGACGGGATCGAGTACTACGCGATGGCGCTGGTGCGCGGGCCGAGCCTGGCCCGGCGGCTGGCAGTCGACGGCCCGATGGCGTCGCGCCAGGCCGCGCGCCTGGTGCGTACCGTCGCCGAGGCACTGCACTACGCGCACCGCCTGGGCGTGCTGCACCTGGACCTGAAGCCGGGCAACGTGCTGATCGGCGAGAACGGGGAGCCGCAGGTCGCCGACTTCGGCCTGGCCCGGCACGTGGAGGGCGGGCGCGCCGTCGATCCGGACGAGGTCTCCGGCACGCCCAGCTACATGGCGCCCGAACAGCTCGACCCGGGGCCGGACGGCATCGGCGTGGCCACCGACATCTACGGGCTGGGCGCGATCCTGTACGAGCTGCTGACCGGCGAACCGCCCTTCCACGCGCCTACGCCGGCCCGCACCCTGGCCCTGCTGCGCCACGGGCGCCTGCGCCGGCCACGCCGCTATCGTCCCGACCTGCCGCTCGATCTGGAGGCGATCTGCATGCGCTGCCTGGCGCGCGCGCCGGCCGAGCGCTATCCGGACGCGCATGCGCTGGCCGAGGACCTGGGGCGCTTCCTCGAGGGGCGCGAGGTCAGCGTGCGCCCGCTCAACGCCGTCCAGCGCCTGGGCCGCTGGATCCGGCGCGAACCGAAGCTGGGCGGCGCGATCCTGGCCGCGGTGCTGGCGCTGGTGGTCGGCCTGGGCACGGCGCTGGTGCAGTGGGAGTGGGCGGAGGCGGGCGCGGCCGCCGCGCGCGGGCAGACCTGGCGCACGCGCGGCGACGCGGCCTGGCGTCTGGTCGTCGAGGGCCGCCATGCCGACGCCCTGCCCCTGCTGGCCGGCAACCTGCGCGAACGCCTGGCGCACGGCGACGCCGCCGGCGTGGCGCTGGAACGCATGCGCCTGGGCACGCTGCGCCAGGGCGGCGCGCGGCTGGTGGACGTGGTCGCCACCGGCGGCGTCGGCCGTGCCCTGGACCTGGACGCGGCCGGCACGCGCGTGGCGGTGATCGACATGGACGAGGACGTGCGCCTGTACGCCACCGCCGACGGCCGCCTGCTGCTGCCGCCGGAGGAGGTGTTCCCCGACCTGCTCGACGCCACCTTCGACGCCAGCGGCCGCCACGCGGTGCTGCGCAACCGCCAGGGTGATGCACGCCTGTTCGCGGTGGACGGCTGGCGGGCACGCACGCCGGCACGGCGCATGTCCGCCATCGGCGGCAGCTGGATCCTGGGCGACAGCGCACGCTTCATCGCCCGCTGCTACGAGCGCCGCCTGGAGCTGCTGGACGCCACCAGCCTCGGCCCGCGCCTGATGCATGCCTTCGCCCCGGCCGAGGCGCCGACCCGCTGGGCGGCGCAGCCCGGTGGCGCGCTGCTGGCGCTGGGCCATGCCGACGGCAGCGTGCGCCTGCTGGACACCGCCAGCCTGCGCATGCGCCAGGTGAGGCCGGCGCCGTCGGCCGCCGTCGAGGTGCTGGCCTTCAGCCGCGACGGGCGCTGGCTGCTGGCCGCCGCCGGCGGCCATGTCTACGTGTGGGACGCGGCCGGCGGCACCGGCGGCGTGCTGCCCGCGCCACGCGCCATCGCCGCCACGCGCCTGCAGGCCGATGCCGGCGACGGCACCGTGGCCGCCTTCGCCCCGCACGACGGCCTGCTCTGGCGGCTGCCCGACGCGCCCGACGCCGACCTGCGCGAACGCATCGCCGCCGCGCGGCCGGCGGTGGCGCAGCTGGCACTGGGCCGGGCGCTGCCCCGCAACGCCGCCGCCTATGCGCCCGGCACCGGCCTGTTCGCCAGCATCGCCCGCGACGGCAGGCTGCACCTGTGGCGCTGGAGCGGGCCGGGCATGCCGGCAGGACGCGCGCCGCCGCTGGCGGCGGAGGAGCTGCATTTCGACGGCCATCACGTGGCCGTGGTGGACGGCCACGTGGCGCGCGTGATCGCGGTCCGCGACGGCCGCGAAGCCGGCCCGCCGCTGGTGCATCCGCAGCCGGTGTCCTACGCCGCGTTCACGCCCGACGGCCGGGTGCTGGTGACCGCCAGCGGCCGCGAGCTGCACGCCTTCGACTGGCGCACCGGCCGTCTGCTGTATCCGCCGTGGCCGCTCGACGGCACGCCATTGCAGGTGCGGCTGTCGCCGGACTCGGCGCACCTCCTGGTCACCACACTGCAGCGCCGCGACGGGCGCCACGTCGCCATCGCCTCGGTGTTCGACCTGCGCGGCGGCCGCGTCCTGGCGCACGGCGTGGCGCTGCCCGGCCCGCTGCCCGGCGTGCGCTTCAGCCGCGACGGGCGGCGGCTGGTGCACTGGCAGGCCGATGCGCTGCAGGTGCGCGATGCCGCCACGCTGCAACCGCTCGGCACGCTGCTGCGCCCGTTCGCGCAGGCGCCGGCCGGCGCGCTGCTGGCCATCGACGACGCCTGGGTCGCCGACGACGGCCACACGGTCACCGTTTCCATCGACTCCATGGAGGAGCCGGAGGCGCACCGGCTGGTGGAGATGGATGCCGCCAGCGGGCGCGTCCTGCGCGAGCGCCGGCTGGAGCCGGGCTTCCGCTCGCGGCTGTTGGACGCCGCCGGCAGCCCCGGCCTGCTGCTCCACGCCCAGTATTCCGGCGGCGTGTACTGGTCCGATGCCGGGCACGACCTGCGCCTGCCGTTCCCGGCCGCCACCGTGCCGCCGGTGCATGCGGCCAGTGGCGACGGGCGCTGGCTGGCCGTCGCCGCCGACGGCGAGGTGCTGGTCGGCGACCGCGCCAGCGGCGAGTGGGCCGCGGTGCTGCCGGCGCCGCCGCTGCCGTTGGGCGACCACGTGGTGCAGCTGGCCTTCGCCCGCGACGGCGGCGCGCTGCTGGCGCGCACGGCGCAGGGCCGCTGGGTGTGGTGGCCACTGCCGGACGCGGCGGAGGACGACGATGCGGACCTGGCCGCCACACCCACGGACGACGGCCCGGCGGGCATCGCCGCGCCCCTGCCCGCGGCGGAGCGGGCACGCCTGCGTGCGGCCGATCCCGGACCGCCGCCGGTCGCCGCCGCCACGGCCACGCCCACCGCCGCGGCGGTGCCCCCGCCACCGGCCGCGGCGGGCCTGGTGCCGCTGGACCTGGGCCCGGCCCACACCCGTCCGCTGGAGCCGGTGCGCCTGCCCGCCGCCGGGTTCGCTGCGGTGCCGGCCGGACGCCAGCGCCTGCTCGGCGTCGACTTCGACATCGGCGGCGTGGTGTTCCTGAGCATGGACCAGGCCCCCGCCGCGGCCACCGGCATTCCTGCTTCGTCGGTGCTGCTGCCGCCGCCGCGGCCGCGCTTTGCCGCCGTGCACCTGCTGCTGACCGGCTGCTGCCGGCTGCCGGGCCATCCGGACGCACCCTACGCCTTCCTGGTGCTGCACTATGCCGACGGCGGCCAGGCACGCGTGCCCCCCCACGTCGGCCGTGACCTGTGGCTGCCGGACGACGAGCCGGACGCGGCCACGGACGCGCGCATCGCCTGGATGCACAGGACGCCGGACGGCATGCTGCTGGGCCTGTACGCGCCACGGCTGGCCAATCCGCACCCGGAGCGCGAGGTCGCCGGCATCGCCTTCGCGGCCTCGGAGTACTTCGCCAGCGGGCCGATGATCTACGCCGCCACGCTCGAACTGGAGCGCGTGCCGGAGCGCGGGGACGCGGCGGACTGAGCCGGCCCGTTCCACGCGCATGGCGGTGGCGCGGGGACGCCTGTGGCCTATTCCGCCTTCGCTGCCCGCTCCGCCGGCGCGCCGGCCGGCACCGGTTCGTGCCAGATGCGGTGCCACATCGCCGCCAGGCGCCGGCGCGCCTGCCACGGCAGGCGCAGCTGCCGCGGCGGCCGCAGCGGCTGCCAGCGGCCGTCGACGCCGCGTTCGGCCACGGCGAACACGAAGCTGTAGTCCGGCTCGGCGCCCATGCGCAGATCGGACAGCTCCAGGCGGCCGTCGCGCTCGCGCGCCTTCATGAAGCCGTGGTTGAACCAGGCCAGGCGCCGCACCGCCGGGACGTCCGCCGCCTCGGCCAGCGCCCGGGCATCGGACGGATACCCGCGGAACGCGATCGGCCCACGGTCGGCCACCAGCGAGTACTCGCCCTCGACGAAGCCGCAGGGCGTCATCGCCACCACCCGCCACAGCAGCGTGTTGAACGGCATTGGCACCGAGAACCGCGGCGCATCCCGCAGGCCGAGTGCCGCCAGCGACCGGTCCGCCTCGCGCTCGACCATGGCCTTGGCCAGCAGCGACCAGCCCAGGTAGGCGCTGCTGAGCACCAGTCCTGCCAGCAGCGCGCGCTGCGCGAGCGGCCGCTCCCGCGCCCACCATGCCACCACGCAGGCGGCCAGCAGCCACACCGTGTACAGCGGGTCGATGATGAACACGCTGGACCACATCACCGGCCGCACCGGGAGCGGCCACCACAGCTGGGTGCCGTAGACCGTGAACGCGTCCAGCAGCGGGTGCGTCACCAGGGCCAGCTGGATGGCCCAGAACCAGCGTGCCGGCGCCTGTGCCACCCGCCCGCGCCCGTACCGCCGGAACAGCCACCACAGCAGCCAGCCCACCGCCGGCAGCACGAACAGCGAGTGGCTGAAGCTGCGGTGCAGGGTCATCCGCGCCACCGGGTCGTCGGTCAGCAGCAGCAGCGGCAGCGAATCCAGGTCCGGCAGGGTGCCGAGGGCGGCGCCGGCCAGCAGCGCGGCGCGGCGGTGGCGGGCGGGCGCGACGGCCGCGGCCACCGCGCCGCCGAGCACGATCTGGGTCAGCGAATCCATGCGCCGATGCTAGCAGCGCGCCGGCCGGCGCCGGCAAGGCGCGCGTGCGCTTTCCCTTCATGCACGCCGGGCCGTACCCGTGTATCATGCGCGCCCATCTTTTCATCCGAATACAGGGATATAGCCCGATGTCCAGCTATCTCTTCACCTCCGAGTCGGTGTCCGAAGGCCATCCGGACAAGATCGCCGACCAGATCTCCGACGCCGTGCTGGACGCCATCCTGGCGCAGGACCCGCGCGCGCGGGTGGCGTGCGAGACCCTGGTGAAGACCGGTGCGGCCATCGTCGCCGGCGAAGTGACCACCACCGCGTGGGTGGACATCGAGGAGCTGGCCCGCCGCATCATCAACCAGATCGGCTACGACAACTCCGACGTCGGCTTCGACGGCCACACCTGCGCCATCATCAACATGCTGGGCAAGCAGTCGCCGGACATCGCCGCCGGCGTGGACCGCAAGAAGCCCGAGGAGCAGGGCGCCGGCGACCAGGGCCTGATGTTCGGCTTCGCCTGCACCGAGGCGCCGGAGTACATGCCCGCGCCGATCTACTACAGCCATCGCCTGGTCGAGCAGCAGGCCAAGGTCCGCAAGAAGAAGAACTCGCCGCTGCCGTGGCTGCGCCCGGATGCCAAGAGCCAGGTGACCCTGCGCTACGAGGGCAACAAGGTCGTGGGCCTGGACGCGGTGGTGCTGTCCACCCAGCACGACCCGGGCATCAGGCACAAGGACATCGTCGAGGGCGTGTACGAGCACATCCTCAAGCCGGTGCTGCCGAAGAAGTGGCTGGACGCGCTGCCGAAGAAGAAGCTGCACATCAACCCGACCGGCATCTTCGTCATCGGCGGCCCGGTGGGCGACTGCGGCCTGACCGGCCGCAAGATCATCGTCGACACCTACGGCGGCATGGCCCGCCACGGCGGCGGCGCGTTCTCGGGCAAGGATCCGTCGAAGGTCGACCGCTCGGCCGCCTACGCCGCCCGCTACGTGGCCAAGAACGTGGTCGCCGCCGGCCTGGCCGACAAGTGCGAGGTGCAGGTCTCCTACGCCATCGGCGTGGCCGAGCCGACCTCGATCTCGGTGACCACCTTCGGCACCGGCCGCATCCCGGACGCGCAGATCGAGAAGCTGATCCGCAAGCACTTCGACCTGCGCCCGTACGGCATCATCAGGATGCTGGACCTGGTGCATCCGATCTACCAGCCGACCGCGGCCTACGGCCACTTCGGCCGCAAGCCGTACGAGGTGACCTACACCGACGGCGCGGGCAAGAAGCGCACCGCCACCGCCTTCTCCTGGGAGAAGACGGACAAGGCCGAGGCGCTGCGCGCCGATGCCAGGCTGAAGTGACCGCCGCGGCCCGCCGGCCGCGCCACGGACACGAGGACGGGCCGCGCAAGCGGCCCGTCGCCTTTTCCGGCACCCGGGGCGGAGCGCCTCAGTGGCGCACGGTCACCCGTACGTCCTCCGCGCCGCCGGCGCGCGCGGCCAGCACCCGATCGCCCACGCGCTCGAACATCAGGTCCACGCGCGCCCCGCCCACGTCCAGCCGCTCCACGAACAACCGGTCCACGCCCGGCGGCAGCTGCGGCTGGACGATCTCCACCTCGCCGCGGCAGGCGTCGATCTCCAGGCCCAGGCAGGCCTGCAGCAGCATGAACACCGAACCGGCCGACCAGGCCTGGGGCAGGCACGCCACCGGGTAGGCGATCGGCGGCTCGCCCGCGCCGCGCGGGAAGCCGCAGAACAGCTCCGGCAGGCGCATGCCGAAGTGGGTGGCCGCCTCGAACACCTCGCCGAGCAGGCGCGTGGCCTGGCGGCGCGCGCCGTAGCGGGCCATGCCGGCCGCGCACAGGGCCACGTCGTGCGGCCACACCGACCCGTTGTGGTAGGACATCGGGTTGTAGCGCGGCTGGTCGGCGGCCACGGTGCGGATGCCCCAGCCGTTGTCGAAGCGCGGCTGGCCCAGCTGCGCGATCACCCGTGCCGCCCGTTCCGGCGCCGGCAGGCCGACGAACAGCAGGTGCCCGGGGTTGGAGGCCAGCACCCGGCACATGCGCCCGGCGCCGTCGCGCGCCAGGGCGTAGAAGTCCAGCGCCTCGTCCCAGAAGCGCGCCTCCACGGTCTGTCGCAGGCGCAGGGCCCGGGCGTGCCAGCGCGCGGCCGCGCCGGCGTCGCCGCGCGCCCGCGCCAGTTCCGCCATGGCGTGGAAGGCCTCGAAGGCGTAGCCCTGCACCTCCACCAGCGCGATCGGCCCTTCCGCCAGGGTGCCGTCCTCGTGGAACACCGAGTCGTCGCTGTCCTTCCAGCCCTGGTTGGCCAGGCCGCTTTCCTGCCCGCGCGCGTAGGCCAGCAGCCCGTCCGGATCGGCGTCGCAGCTGCGCTCGATCCAGCCGGTGGCGCGCTCCAGCGCCGGCCACAGCGCGTCGAGGAAGGCGCGGTCGCCGGTGCGGCGGAAATGTCGCCCGGCCAGCACCACGAACAGCGGCGTGGTGTCCACACCGCCGTAGTACAGGCCGAACGGCACCTCGCCCAGGGCCGCCATCTCGCCCTTGCGGGTCTCGTGCAGGATCTTGCCCGGGGCCGAGTCGCGGAAGCTGGAGGTCTCCTCGGCCTGGCGCTCGGCCAGGTAGGCCAGCACGCCGCGGGCCAGGCCCGGGTCCAGCCACAGGGTCTGCAGCGCGGTGATGATCGCGTCGCGGCCGAACGGCGTGGAGAACCACGGGATGCCCGCGTACGGGTAGCGGCCGGAGGGCAGGTCGCTGGCCAGCAGGGCAATGTCGGTGCGCGAGCGCTCCACCCAGGCGTCGAACAGCAGGCCGCCGCCGCGCAGGCGCGCGCCCGAACGCCGGCGCGCGCGCAAGGCCCGCCGCGCCTGGACCATGGCGCGGCGGTGCCGCTCCCCGCCCGGGCAGGCCACGTCGGCGCCGATCTCCAGGTACAGGGCGAAGGCCTCGCGTGGCGCCAGCCAGCGCTCGAAGCGCGCGGTGGCGCCGTCCAGGCGGGTCGGCACGGTGGAGAAGGCCACCACGGTGCGCCGCGCCACGCCGTCCAGGCCGTCGTAGCGCAGCACCACCCGGTCGCCGGCGGTCTCGGTCTGGGGGTAGCTGCCGCGGCGCGGGCGCTCCATGCCGCGCACCTCGAACATGTCGCGGAAATCGGCGCCGAACTCCAGGACCAGCGGCAGGAACACCGGCGCGCGCGCGTAGTTGGTGCAGACGATGCGCTCGTGCAGGCGGCCCTCCCACAGGAAGCGCGAACGCTCGATGTGGATCACGCCCTGCGCCGAGGGGCTGTCGCCGATCGGCGGCAGCGGGCGGTTGGTCAGGTGTGCGCTGAACACCACCTTGTCCTGGGCGATGGCCGCGCTGAGCAGGGCCGGCGTGGTCCCGTCCAGCGACAGCCGCAGGCGCGAGAGCACCCGCGTGCCGTCGTGGAACAGGCCGTCGGCCTCGCCCCCGCCGTGGATGTCGCCGAGGGCGTCGCAGACCAGGAAGCTGTCGCCGTCCTTGAGCGAGTAGCTCACCTGGCGGCTGACCGGGATCGTCGGGGCCATGCGCATCGCTCAGGCCAGGCGGGCCACCGTGGCGGTCGCGGAGGCGGCCTGTGCGGCGTCCGGGGTCACCAGGCGGTGGTACAGGTCCAGGTAGGCGCGGGCCATGGTGGTGGCCGAGAAGCGCCGCTCGAACACCCGGCGGATGGTGGCGCGGTCCAGCTCGTGCACGCGTGCCAGGGCCGCCACCGCCTCCTCCTCGGAGCGGACGATGAAGCCGGTCACGCCCGGCTCCACCACCTCGCGCACCGAGCCGCAGTCCCAGGCGACCACCGGCGTGCCGCAGGCCATGGCCTCGATCATCACCAGGCCGAACGGCTCGGGCCAGTCGATCGGGAACAGCAGCGCCGCGGCGTGGCCGAGGAAGTCGGACTTGCGCGTGTCGTCGATCTCGCCGATGAACTCCACGCCGCCGCCGGCCAGCATCGGCAGGATGCGCTCGCGGAAGTAGGCCGAGTCGGCCGTGTCCACCTTAGCGGCGATGCGCAGCGGCATGCCGGCGCGGCGGGCGATGTCGATGGCGCGGTCCGGCCGCTTCTCCGGCGAGATCCGGCCGAGGAAGGCCACGTAGTCGCCGCGCGGCGCCTGCGGCGGCGTCAGCAGCCGCTCCGGCAGGCCGTGGTGCACGGTGCCGATCCAGTGGGCGAAGCGCAGCGGTGCGCGCTGCTGGTCGGAGATGGACACCAGCGGGTAGCGCGACCAGCGCCGGTAGGCCTCCGCCAGGCCGGCCAGGTCCAGGCGGCCGTGCAGCGTGGTCACGGTGCGCCCGGCGATGTCCTCGAACATGGGGAAATGCAGCAGATCCACGTGGAAGTGGATCAGATCGAACTCGTCGGCGCGGCGGCGCACCTCGTCCAGCATGGCCAGGTGTGCGGCGATGTCGGACTTCAGCGGCTGCGGGTCCAGGCGCAGGGCCTGGTCGCGGCAGGCCACCAGGCGCGCGCGGGTGTGGCTGTCGCCGCTGGCGAACACGGTCACGTCATGGCCGAGCTCGACCTGGGCGTCGGCCAGGTAGGCGACGATGCGCTCGGTGCCGCCGTACAGGCGCGGCGGCACCGCCTCGTACAACGGGGCGACGTGGGCGATGCGCATGGCCTTGCCTCCTCAACGGCCGGCGCGGCGGACGTGGCCGGACGGGAGCGGGCGCGGCCGCCATGGCACGGGGCCGACGGGTTCCCTGCGCACGGCCAGCCCGCGCGCACAGCTGGAGAAGATCAACGGCCTGACGTTCATCATGCACCTCCTCGCATTGCGCTTTGACCGGCGGCGGGCCACGACGGGGCCCTGCGTCCGTGGGTCGGACTGTCGCAAACGGGATGGGCACGGCACGGCCAGCCCCCTGCCCGCGTGCCGGGGGCACGCGCAGGCGTGCAGGGGGAAGCGGTGTCTCCGCGGCCGGCCGTGGGCCGCCGCCGCTGGCGGCCGAGTTGGGGACGGGCCGGCGCCTTTTCAAGGCCCCGCCGCGGCCCTCAGCCGGTGTTCTGCACGCCCTGGGAGACGCCGTTGACCGCCGCCACCAGCGCCTGCAGCAGGGCCCCGTCCTCGCGTCCGGAGGCGCGCCAGCGGCGCAGCAGGTCCACCTGCAGCACGCTGATCGGGTCCACGTACGGGTTGCGCAGGCGGATGGACAGGGCCAGGCGCTGGTCGTGCTCGAGCAGGAAGGCCGCGCCGCTGATCCGCAGCACCCAGTCCACGGTCAGGCGGTGCTCGTGCTGGATGCGCGGGAAGAACGCCGCGTGCAGCTCCTCCCCGGCCAGGCGCGAGAACACCTCGGCGATGCCCATGTCGCCCTTGGCCAGGACCATGGACACGTCGTCCAGGAAGGTGCGGAAGAATGGCCAGTCGCGCGCCATCTCGCGCAGCACGTCCTCGCCGAAAGCCTGCACGCCGGCCTGCAGGCCGCTGCCGACGCCGAACCAGCCGGGGATCACCGCGCGCGCCTGGCTCCAGGCGAACACCCACGGGATCGCGCGCAGGTTGGACAGGGCCGCGTCCTCGCCCAGCCGGCGCGAGGGCCGCGAGCCCAGGGTCATGCGCTCGATCACGTCGATCGGCGTGGCGCCACGGAAGTAGTCCATGAAACGCGGCGCGCCGACGAAGTCGCGGTAGGCGCGGCTGCTGGCCTCGGCCACGGTGTCCATCACCCGGCGCCAGAGTTCCTCGCGCGGCTCCGGCGGGCGCGGGCGGATGCTGGAGACCAGCACCGCGCCGGTGGCCTGCTCCAGCGAGCGCAGCGCCAGGGCGCGGATGCCGTACTTGCGGTGGATGGCCTCGCCCTGCTCGGTCACGCGCAGGCGCCCGTCCACGCTGCCGCGCGGCGAGGCGTCCACCGCGCGGGTGGTCTTGCTGCCGCCGCGGCTGAGCGAGCCGCCACGGCCGTGGAAGAAGGTCAGGCGCACGCCCGCCTCGCGCGCCACCTGCAGCAGCTCGACCTGGGCGCGCTGCAGGCTCCAGCGCGAGGCGGCGATGCCGCCGTCCTTGCCGCTGTCCGAATAGCCCAGCATCACCATCTGCATGTCGCCGCGCGCGGCCAGGTGCTGCCGGTACACCGGGTCGGCCAGCAGGTCGCGCAGGGTGTCCGGGCCGTGGCGCAGGTCGTCCACCGTCTCGAACAGCGGCGCCACGTCCAGCGGCACGCGCCCGTCCACGTCCACCAGCCCGCCGCGCCGGGCCAGCGCCAGCACCGCCAGCACGTCGGCGCGGCTGCGCGCCATGCTGATGATGTAGGCGCCCAGCGCGTCCGGGCCGTGCCGCCGGCGCGCCTCGGCCAGCGCCGCGAACACCGCGTCCAGGCGCCGGTTGCCCTCCTCCTCCACCTGCGGCAGCACGGACTCCCCGCCGGCGAAGGGCGCCAGCACGCACGCCTGCGCGGCCGGGTCGCGCGCCTCCCACTGCGTGTCGCCCAGGGCCGCGGCGATGGCGCGCGCGTGCACGCCGGACTCCTGGCGCACGTCCAGGCGCGCCAGGTGGAAGCCGAAGGTGCGCAACCGCCACACCAGACGCCGCACCGGGAACCAGCCGGCGTGGATGCCGCGGTTGTGCTCCAGGCTGCGCCGGATGAGGTCCACGTCGGCGGCGAACTCCTCCGGCCCGGCGTAGCCCTCGGGCCGGTCGTCGAGGGTGGCCTGCAGGCGCGCGCGCATCAGGTCCAGCAGCAACCGGTACGGCATGTCGGCGTGGCGCGGGCGCGCCGCGGCGGCGGCCTCGGGCAGCAGCGCGCGGTAGTGCTCCAGCCGCTCCAGCACCTGGCGGTCGACGCCGACCACGCCGATGGACTGGGTGAGCACGCGTGCCAGCTGCTGCAGCTCGCCCGCGTAGCGGCCGAGGATGGCGCGGCGCTGCGCCTCCAGGGTGGCGCGGATGGTGCCGGCGTCCACGTTGGGGTTGCCGTCCATGTCGCCGCCGACCCACGTGCCGAAACGCACCATGCGCGGCAGCTCGGTGGCGATGCCGAAGGTCTGGCCCAGGGCCTCCTCCAGCGACTCGTAGAACACCGGGATCACCCGGTACAGCACCTCGGTCAGGTAGAAGCCGACGTGCTCGCGCTCGTCGTCCACGGTCGGCCGCACCGGCGAGGAGTCGGCGGTCTGCCAGGCCGAGGTCAGGGCCATGCGGAAGCGCGCGGTGTCGGCGGCCTGCTCGCCGGGCGTGCGCTGCCCGTCCAGGCCGTCGATCAGCGCGGCGACCATGATCTGCTCCTTCTCCAGCAGGGCGCGCCGCACCGCTTCGGTCGGATGGGCGGTGAACACCGGCTCGACGTCGATGCGCTCCAGCCAGTCGCGCACCTCGGCCGCGTCCACCCCGGCCTGGCGCAGGCGCTGCAGCGCGTCCAGCAGGCTGTCCGGCTGCGGGCGGGCGTCGCCCTTGCGCTGGTAGTCCCGCCGGCGGCGGATGCGGTGCACACGCTCGGCGATGTTCACCACCTGGAAGTAGGTGGAGAAGGCCCGGATCAGCGCCAGCGCGTGCTGCGGCGGCAGACCGTCCAGCAGCGCGGCGAGCTTGTCGATGCCCTCGCCGTTCTGGCGCCGGGCGATGGCCGTGGTGCGCACCCGCTCGACCTCCTCGAGGAAGGCGGGGGACTGCTGCTCGGCGAGCATCCGGCCCACGAGCGCGCCAAGGCGGCGCACGTCGTCGCGGAGGGGCAGGTCCGGCGGAGCGAACTCCAGGTTGCGTGGAGCGTTCATCGTTGCACGCAATGCCTCTGCGGGGGACAGGCATCGTGCAGCTTAGCCGGGGCGCGTGCTGCGCCGCAAAAGTTTCAGGCGCACCGAAAGACGACGGCCGGCATGGCGCCGGCCGTCGCATGGGCCCTGCCCTCAGTCGGCCGTGACGGTCGGTGGTGCCTGGCGCAGGTGCTGCTCGAGCCAGGCCTCGGTCTCGTACAGCATGTGCATGATCGACTCGCGCGCGCGGTAGCCGTGCGATTCGCGCGGGAGCATCACCAGGCGGGCGTTGCCGCCCAGGCCCTTGACCGCGGCGAACAGGCGCTCGCTCTGCATCGGGAAGGTGCCCGGGTTGTTGTCGTCCTCGCCGTGGATCAGCAGCAGCGCGTCCTTGATCCGGTCGGCGTAGTTGAACGGCGACATGGCCAGGTACACGTCCTGCGCCTGCCAGTAGTTGCGCTCCTCGGACTGGAAGCCGAACGGGGTGAGGGTGCGGTTGTAGGCGCCGCTGCGGGCGATGCCGGCCTTGAACAGGCGCGAGTGCGCCAGCAGGTTGGCGGTCATGAACGCACCGTAGGAATGGCCGCCCACGGCGATGCGGTCGCGGTCGGCCACGCCGCGGCGCACGACCTCCTCGATCGCCGCCTCGGCGCTGGCCACCAGCTGCGGGATGTAGGTGTCGTTGGGCTCGGCCTCGCCCTCGCCCACGATCGGCACCGAGAAGCCCTCCACCACCGCGTAGCCGCGCGCCAGGAACGGCAGCGGGCCCCAGTAGCTGACCGCGTTGAAGCGGTATGGCGAGCCGGTGACCTGGCTGGCCGCCTCGGCCGACTTGTACTCGGTCGGGTAGGCCCACATCAGCGTCGGCAGCGGGCCGTCGCGCTGCGGGTCGTAGCCCGGCGGCAGATACAGGTTGGCGGTCAGTTCCACGCCGTCCTTGCGCCGGTAGCGGATCAGCTCCTTGCGCACGTCCTTCAGCTGCGGCGTCGGGTGCGGGAAGCGGGTCAGCGCCACCGGCTGTGCGGCCGGATCGGACAGGTCCCTGAGGTAGTAGTTGGCCGGCTCGGTGGGCGACTCGCGGGTGATCAGCGCGCGCCGGCCCTCGTCGTCCAGCAGCGCCACCGGCACCTCGTAGTACGGCGCCTGCGAGTGGAACAGCCGGGTCTTCTCGCCGGTGCGCAGGTTGACCCTGTCGAGGAACGGGCGGTCGCCCTCCGGCGAGGCGCCCTGGCCGCGCAGGAACAGGCTCTCGCCGTCGGCGGCCACGAGCAGGCGCTGGCGGCCGGCCGCGTCCGGCGCGGTCAGCGGCGTGCCCGGGTCGTTGTAGCGGTCCTCATAGGAGCGGTCCTGCACCAGCACCGGCGCGGTGTCCGGCTGGTCGGGGGCGATGCGCCAGACCTTCACCCGGCGGTTCTTCCACCAGCGCTCGGTCAGCAGCGCCAGGTCGCCGCGCGCCCAGGCGATGCCGCGGTAGCGCGAGCCCAGCTCGGCCAGCACGCGCGGCGGCTGGTCGAAGGGCGCGGCCTGCATGTACACCCGGTCGCGCACCGGCGCCTCGCGCGCCGGATCGCCGCCGTCCTGGGCCTCGGCCCAGACCAGGGTGGCCGGGGCGTCCTCGCGCCAGGCCACCGCGCGCACGCCGGCGGGCACCGCGTCGTTGCCGGTGGGCAGGCCCTCGACCAGCGGCAGCGCCGCCACCTCGTGCTCGAGCCTGCCGTCCAGCGCCCGCACCTCGATCCGGCGCGGGAAGTAGTAGTACGGCACCAGGAACGAGAACGGCCGCTCCAGGCGCGTGGTCAGCAGGTGCCGGCCGTCCGGCGAGACGCTGGCCTCCAGCCACAGGTCCGGGCCGCCGGCCTCGGCGACCTTGCCGTCCACGCCGACCACCGCCAGCTGCGAGGTCAGGTAGTGGGCGAACAGGCGCGCGTCGGCCTCGCTCCTCAGCAGGTCCTGGTAGGTGCGCACGCCGCGCACCACGCCGGTGGCACCGGTCTGCTGCACGTTCGGGCCGGTGGGGATGCCGTCGTCCTTCGGCGATTCGCCCTGCCCGCGCGGGCGCAGGCGCACCAGCAGTCGGCGGCTGTCCGGCAGCCAGGCGAAGCCCTGGCCGGCGATGGTGTTCAGCGGGCGCTGCAGCAGCCTGCGCGCGCGCCCGGCAGCCACGTCCACCAGCCACAGCTCCACCGTGCCGGCGGCGGCGTCCTCGCGGGTGAAGGCCAGGTACTTCTGGTCCGGCGACCATTCCAGCTCCGCCAGGCGCAGCGGTTCCGGCAGGCCCTGGATGCGCCGCTCCTGGCCGCTGGCCAGCTCCATCAGCCACAGGTCGCTGGCGAAGGAGAAGCGGCTGGCCGACCAGGTGCGCGGGTTGATGCGCATGCCGGCCAGCTTCAGTTCCGGCTGCGCGACCTCGGCGATGGACGGCAGCGGCGGGATCCGGGTCAGGGCCGCCAGGTCACGCCGCGGACTGGGCAGCAGCGCCGGCGCACGCGGCGCGTCGACGATGGCCTGCAGCTCCGGTGACGGCAGCCGGTAACCGCCGTCGTCCCGTGCCGAGGCCAGCACGGGCACCAGCAGGAACAGCAGGGAGAACAGGCGCAGGCCGTGGCGCAGGGCCACGGCGGGGAGTGGGTGGCTCATTCGGCTTGATCCGTGTTGTCCTCGCGCCGCGGGCGCGTGAGCTGCCGACCATAGCAAGCGCCTCCGCGCCCCCCATGGTCCGTAAGTCACGGCTTCATCCTTCCATCCCCATCAGGCGATATACTGGCCGCTTCCGCCGAGGGGCGCTGCGACCTCGCGGGCCCGGGACCGCGTCCCGCGCCCGCCCGATGGCCAGGCTCGGCACCGCTTTCCATTCAACGGCGCCCGTAATGCAGAGCCACAGGCTCGCCACTACGGAGACCCAGCCATGAATGCCCAGATCCAGAACCTCCCGACCGCGGGCGACTACAAGGTCGCCGACATCAGCCTGGCCGACTGGGGCCGCAAGGAGATCGACATCGCCGAGCACGAGATGCCCGGCCTGATGTCGATCCGCCGCAAGTACGCGCCGCAGGCCCCGCTCAAGGGTGTGCGCGTGACCGGCTCGCTGCACATGACCATCCAGACGGCGGTGCTGATCGAGACGCTCAAGGACCTCGGCGCCGACGTGCGCTGGGCCTCGTGCAACATCTTCTCCACCCAGGACCACGCCGCCGCGGCCATTGCCGCCACCGGCACCCCGGTGTTCGCCTGGAAGGGCGAGACGCTGGAGGAGTACTGGGACTGCACGCTCGCCGCGCTGTCCTTCCCCGACGGCCAGGGCGGCTTCCTCGGCCCGCAGCTGGTCGTGGACGACGGCGGCGACGTGACACTGCTGATCCACAAGGGCTACGAGTACGAGCAGGGCGATGCCAGCTGGGTCGAATCGCCCTCCTCCAGCCACGAGGAGCAGGTGATCAAGAACCTGCTCAGGCGCGTGGCGAAGGAGCGCCCGGGCTTCTGGGCGCGCGTGGTCGCCGACTGGAAGGGCGTCTCCGAGGAGACCACCACCGGCGTGCACCGCCTCTACCAGCTGGCCGAGCGCGGCAAGCTGCTGGTGCCGGCGATCAACGTCAACGACTCGGTCACCAAGAGCAAGTTCGACAACCTGTACGGCTGCCGCGAGTCGCTGGCCGACGGCCTCAAGCGCGCCATGGACGTGATGCTGGCCGGCAAGGTGGCGGTGGTCTGCGGCTACGGCGACGTGGGCAAGGGCTCGGCGCAGAGCCTGCGCGCCTACGGCTGCCGGGTGATCGTCACCGAGATCGACCCGATCTGCGCGCTGCAGGCGGCGATGGAAGGCTACGAGGTCAAGACTGTCGAGGACACCCTCGGCGAGGCCGACATCTACGTCACCACCACCGGCAACCGCGACATCATCCGCCTGGAGCACATGCTGCAGATGAAGGACCAGGCCATCGTCTGCAACATCGGCCACTTCGACAACGAGATCCAGGTGGACCGCCTCAACGCCCTGGATGGCGTGAAGAAGGTCAACATCAAGCCGCAGGTGGACCGCTACGACCTGCCCAACGGCCGCTCGCTGTTCCTGCTGGCCGAGGGCCGCCTGGTCAACCTGGGCTGCGCCACCGGCCATCCCAGCTTCGTGATGTCCAACTCGTTCTCGAACCAGACCCTGGCGCAGATGGACCTGTGGGCCAACCGCGACCGGTACGAGAAGAAGGTCTACCGCCTGCCGAAGAAGCTGGACGAGGAAGTGGCGCGCCTGCACCTGGAGAAGATCGGCGTGAAGCTGACGAAGCTGACGCCGGAGCAGGCCGAGTACATCGGCGTGCCGGTGGACGGGCCGTACAAGCCCGAGCACTACCGCTACTGAGCGCGGGCAGCGCGACGGGCAATGGACGGGCGCCTTCAGGCGCCCGTTTCGTTCCTGCGCGCCGTCTTCCTGCGGGGAGTGCGCGGACGCGGCGGACGCCGCGCCGGGGAGGCCGGCTCGGCGGCGGGCGCGGCGCCCAGGAGGGCCTCCAGTCCGGCCAGCACGTCCAGGTAGGCGACGAAATGCTCGAGGTAGCCGGGCGCGATGTTGCCGATGGTGTCCAGCGCGCGCCCGGCCAGCTTGGCCGAGTTCAGCGGCCCGGCATGTTCCAGCGGCTGGCTGCGCGCGCGCCGCAGCTGGCTGCGCGTGCGCACCGTCTGCCACATCGCGCGCGCCTCCCGCAGCAGCGGCGGCGCCGGCGGCGCGGCCGCCGGATCGGACGCGGGCGCGGCGGCGGCGTCCCCGGCCACGTCGTGGTCGGGCGAAGCCGGCGCCTGCCGGGCACGCAGCCCGGCCACCAGCGCCGCCAGCGCGGCCAGGCCCGGCGGTGTGCCGGCCTCCGCGGATGCAGCGTCCGCGGCCTGTTCCAGCGCGGCGATGCGCGCATCCAGCAGCGCGCGCACCGGGCCCGCGGCGCGGTCGCGGCGGCGGCGCAGCGCCTCCAGCAGCAGCCCGCGGACGCCGTCCGGCGCCTGCATGCCGCCGGTGCGGTCGCCGGCGTGGCTCATCGCCCCTCCTGCCCCTGCCCGGGACGCGGCATCGGGGCGATCTCCACGCGGCGGTTCTGCGCCCGGCCCTTCTCGTCGGCATTGGAGGCCACAGGGTGTTCGGCGCCGAAGGCGGCGGCGAACACCTGCGAACTGGGCACGCCGGCGTCGATCAGCGCACGGGTCACGGTCAGCGCGCGCTTGGCCGACAGCTCCCAGTTGTCGCGGTACAGCGCGTTGTCCTCGTGGATCGGGCGGTCGTCGGTGAAGCCGCTGACCATCAGGATCTCGCCACGCGCCTGCAGGTATTCCTTCAGCGGCCCGGCCAGCTCGGCCAGCACCTTCCCGCCCTCCTCCGACAGACGGTCGGAGTTGCGCGGGAACAGCACGCTGCCCCGGATGCCGATGCGCCCGTCCACCAGGGTGATGCGGCCTCCGGCCAGCGGCGCGGCCAGGGCCTGCTCCAGCGCCTGGCGGCGCTGTTCGGCCTGCTCGCGCTGGCGGATCTCGTCCTTGAGCCGGGTCTCCAGGTGCAGCTGCACGCCGATCACGCCGGCCAGGATCAGCACGAACACGCCCAGCAGCACCGCCATCAGGTCGCCGAAGCTGGCCCAGACCGGAGCGCCTTCGTCCAGCGCGGCATCCAGCTCGTGGTCCATGCTCATGCCGCCTGTTCCGCGCGCGCCGCCGCCAGCTGGCGCAGGTCCTCGACGATCTGCTTCTGCGCCAGCAGGCTCAGGTCCACCACCTCGCGCGCCTGCGCCACGTAGTAGGCCAGCTGCTCGTCACTGCGCGCCAGCGCCTGCTGCAGCGCGCCCTCGATCCGCTCCAGGCGCTCGACCAGGCGGCCGTTGACCTCGCCGAAGGCCTCCACCGCGGCGCCGAAGGCCTCGCCCAGGCCGGCCACCTGCGCCGCGCCGGCGTCCACCCGCGCGGCCAGCGCGTCCAGGCGCGCGGTACCGCTTTCCACCTGCTCGCCGAAGCGCGCACCGACCCGCTCCAGCAGCTCGGCCGAGGTCGCCACCAGCGCGTCGATGGCCGCCTTCTGCTCGGTGGAGGCATGGTTGACCGCCTGCAGCAGGGTGGCCAGGGTCTCCATCAGCTGGTTGCGCTCGGCCAGCATGGCGGTGTCGCGCACCATGCTCTCGGACAGCGACTGGCGCAGGCTCTCCACCACCTCGGCCGCCGCGCGCGGGGCCCGGGTGGCGGCCTCGACCAGTCGGCCGACCTCGGCGATGGTCTGCGCGCCGTGCGCGCGCGCCTGCTCGGCGGCGGCCTGCGCGCTCTCGGCGATGGCCGCGTAGGCCTGGCGCTGCTCCTGCGCCGCGGCCTGGCCCAGCTGCCGCCACTCCTCGCGCAGCGCCGTGCCCAGCTCGGCCAGCGACCGCGTCCACGCCGCCAGGCGCTCGCCCTCGCGCGCGGCCAGCGCCGCCTCCAGGCGCGCCTGCGACTGGCCGAGGGTGTCGGCCAGGGCTTCCGCCTGGCCGCGGAAGGCCTCGGCGGCCGCGGCCAGGGCCGCACGGCCCTCGTCCACCTGGCGCTGCTGCGCCGCCTGCAGCGCGACCTGCGCCTCGCGCATCGCAGCCAGCAGCTCCTGCGCCTGGCGGGCGAAGGCGGCGGCCGCGTCCTCCACGGTGGCGCGCTGTTCCTGCGCGGCCTGTGCCTGCAGCGCCTGCTGGCGCGCCAGCGCGGCATCCCAGCCGGCGGCGATGGCGGCCACGCTGCCGTCCAGGCGCGTGGCCAGGCCTTCGGCCAGCTCGCGGCTGCGCTGCTCGAAGCCGTCCCCGAACCGCTGCAGGGCCTGTTCCAGCCCCTGCGCCTGCGCCTGGCCGGCCTGGCGGTGCTCCGCCAGCGCCGCGTCCCAGGTGGCGGCGATGCGCGCGGTGGCCTGCTCCAAGCCGGCGGCCGATTCCTGCACGTGGCGCTGCACGGTCTGCGCCAACGTGTCCTGCAGCGCGCGCGTGCCCTCGGCGATCCGCGCCAGGGTCGCCTCCAGCACCGGCTGCAGGGCGCGGCCGGCGGCCTCGGCGCCGCCGGCGATGCTCTCGCGCAGCGACTGCTCCACCGAGTCCGCCAGGCGGGTGTAGGCGGCCTCGGCACGGGCGTGGAACTCCCGCTGGCGCGCGTCCAGGCGCTCGTGGCCGGCGCGGGCCTGCTCCTCCAGGGTCCGGGCCAGCGCCTCCAGCCGCTCCACCAGCGCCGGCATGTGGCGCGCCTGCTCCTGCAGCGCGCGGTAGGTGTCCTCGCGCTGGCGGGCGTGGGTGTAGGCGTGCAGTGGCCCGACCATGGCCGCCTCCAGCCTGCGCGCCACGGCCTGGCGCTCGCGCCGCGCCAGCGCCGCCATCAGGCCGAGCATGGCCGAGGTGGCGATGCCGGCGATCGAGGTGCCGAAGGCGAAGCCCAGGCCCTTGACCGGTGCGGCCAGGGCGTCGCGCACGGTCTGCAGGTCGGCGGCCGTCTCCAGGGCGATGCCGGTGCCGCGCAGGGTGCTCATCATGCCCAGCAGGGTGCCGAGCATGCCCAGCAGCACCAGCAGGCCGGCCAGTGCTCCCGACATCACCGGGGCCGGCAGACCGCCGCGTGCGCCCTCCACGCGCAGGGTCACCACATGGCGCAGACCGGCCGGCACCTGCTCCAGCCAGGCCTGCAGCGAGGCCGGCGGCGAGGCCAGCCCATCCAGGGCCGCGGCCAGCCCCGCGCTGTCGCGGCGGTAGCGGTGCAGCTCCAGCGCGCCGGCCAGGAAGGCGGCGGCGATCAGCGCCAGCACCGGCAGGATCCAGGCGCTGGTGCCGGCGTAGGCGATCGCCACCCAGGCGATGGCGGCCAGGCCGAGGAAGGAAGCGGTCGAATGCAGCAGCTTGTGGGTCATCTGGAGGGAATCCGGCAAGGTCAGGCCGCCGCCAGCAGGGCGTCGATGGGCGAAAAGCGCACCTCCAGCTCGGCCTGCAGCAGGGCCTGCAGGTCGCGGCGGACGCGTGCGCGCCAGTCGCCCGGCGGCGGGGAGGCCGGGGCATCCGCGTCCCCGGCCGGGTGGTCGTGGGCCTGCGCGTGCAGGCGCAGGAAGGCGCGTTCGAGCAGGGCGGGCACCGCGCCCAGCAGGGCGTGCTCGCGCGGGCTGAGCACCCCCTCCAGCACCGCGTCGATCTCGCCCAGCCGCGCCAGCTCCGGCGAGCGCGCGGCCAGCGCCTCGCGCAGCTGGCCACGCAGGCGGCCGGTGGCGGCGGCGATGGCGTCCTGCAACCTGAGGTAGCGCCTGCGCAGGCCGGCGAACTCGGCCGCGGCATCCGGTTCCGGCAGGCCGGCCGGATCCACCGCGGCCTCGTCCCATGCCCGGGCGTCGGCGATGGCCGCGGCCAGGGCCGCGCGGACCCGCGCCGCCTCCGCGCGCAGGCCGTCCAGCGCGGCGGCCGGCGCGGACGCGGGGGCGACGCGGCCGTCCAGCGCGCGCGCCAGCGACACGGCGCGGTTCCAGTCCACCCACTGGCCCAGCTTCTCCAGCAGGCCCGCCTCGGGAGCGGCCCCCTCCAGCTGCACCACGGAGGCCAGCAGGCGGACGAAGGCGGGACCGGCGACGGACCGCGGCAGTGCTGTCTCCATGGCTCTGGCAGCCCAAAAGGCGGTCATTCTACAGGCAGCCGCGCGGGCCGCCGGCGGACTCAGCGCCAGTTGGCATGCCGCTCCCAGAAAGCCACCGAGCGCAGGTAGGCCTGGCGGTCCAGCGGCACGCCCGAACCGCCCTCCTCCACGCCCAGGGCGTTGCGCATCATGGTGATCGGCGCCATCGGGATCTCCTCCGGCTCCATGGTGTACAGGCAGCCGACGATGCCCCAGTCGCCGTCGATCGGGCTGCCTTCCCTGGCCATCTGCTCGGCGCTGTACAGGATCGGGATCAGGTACCTGGCCACCGGCGGCTGCAGGCCCTCGAACCAGCGCACCAGCACCGGCAGTTCCTCCTTCGTGCGCGCCTCGTAGGCGCTGCGCAGCAGGTGGCGGTTGTCGTCGGTGATCGGGATCACCGAGCAGCGGGTCGAGGTCCAGTTGCGGTGGACGTGCAGCCGGCAGAACGGGGCGTAGCCGGGCAGCACCTTCAACGGCAGCTCCTCGTTGAGCCGGCGCACGAACTCCTCGGCGGTGCAGTCCTGGATGGCGGTGGCGCGGCCGTCGCGCGGGAACAGGCGCGCGCGGGCGAAAGGCGTCATGACGATGCTCATCCGGCCATTGTCGCAGAACCGCGCGGCGCGGCCGCCGCCGCCCGGCGCGCGGACGCGGGCCGCCGGCAAGCCATGCTTCCATCGCGATAAAGAGATATGATGACACCCGTCCCGCGCCCGGCCGCCCGCATGGTCCCGATCAGCTTCGAGTTCTACCCGCCCAAGACCGACGAACAGCGCGCCCAGCTGGACCGCACCGTGGCGCGCCTGCGCGCCTTCGCCCCGGAGTACGTGTCCTGCACCTTCGGCGCCGGCGGCTCCACCCTGAGCTACACCTCCGAGACCGTGCGCCACCTGCAGCAGGACCTGGGCCTGGAGGCCGCGCCGCACCTGTCCTGCGTGGGCGGCACGCGCGAGGAGATCCGCGAGCTGCTCAAGCTGTACCGGGCCATCGGCTGCCGCCGCATCGTCGCCCTGCGCGGCGACCTGCCCTCCGGCATGGGGCATCCGGGCGACCTGCGCTACGCCGCCGAGCTGGTGGCCCTGATCCGCGCCGAGCATGGCGACCGCTTCCGCATCGAGGTGGCAGCCTATCCCGAGGTGCACCCGCAGGCCGAGGACGCGCTGGCCGACCTGCGCCACTTCAAGGCCAAGGTCGAGGCCGGCGCCGACGGCGCCATCACCCAGTACTTCTACAACGCCGACGCCTACTTCCGCTTCGTGGACGACGCCCGCCGCGCCGGCGTGGACGTCCCGATCGTGCCGGGGATCATGCCGATCTCCAACTTCACCCAGCTGCGCCGCTTCTCCGAGGCCTGCGGCGCGGAGATCCCGCGCTGGATCGGCAAGCGCATGCAGGCCTTGGGCGACGACGTGGCGGCGGTGCGCGAGTTCGCCGCCGACGTGGTCGCCGGGCTGTGCCGGCGCCTGGTCGAGGGGGGCGCGCCGGCGCTGCACTTCTACACCCTCAACCTGGCCCGGCCCACCGAGGCGGTGTTGCGCCGCCTGGCCTGAACCGGCGCGCACGCCCCGTGCCGCCTTCCCGCGCCCGCCGCACACGGCTAGGCTGCGGGCATGCCCTCCCGTTCCACCGCCACCGTGCTGCTGGCCGCGCTGCTCGCGCTGCCGGCACCCGCCCCGGCCCAGGTGCACCGCTGCACGGATGCCGAGGGCCGTACCGTGTTCAGCGACCAGCGCTGCGCCGACATCGGCGCATACGAACGCGTGCCGGCCGCGCCCGCCGGCGCGCGTGGGGGCACCACGGCGCCGCCGCCGCGCCCGGGTGGCTGCCCGCGCACGCTGGGCGCGCTGGTGCAGGAGATCGCCGCGGCGGTGCGCAGCCGCGACGTGAACCGGCTGTCGGCGGTGTACGACTGGAACGGCGTGGACGCGCGCCAGGCCGCGCGTGTGTTCGACCAGCTGGAGGCGATCGTGGCCAGGCCGCTGGTGGACATCGCACCGGTCCGTGCCGAAAGTGCACCGCCACCGGCGCCACCGGCCCCGCTCCCCGCGGCGGCCGAAGCGCCGGCGCCCGCGCCGCCGGAGGCGGCCTGGATGCCCAGCTGGGCCGGCCACCTTGCCGCGCCCCCGGCCGACCCCGGCGCACCGGCGCCCGCCTCCGCGGACGCCTCCACCGACACCGCCGCATCACCGCCGGCCGCACCACGGCCGCCGCGCCCGGTGGGGCTGCGCCTGGAGCAGACCCTGGCCGGCACGGCCACGCCGGTGCGCACCGTGTTCGGGCTGCGTCGCCACTACGGCTGTTTCTGGATCCGGCTCTGAATCGCCGCGCCCCGGGCTTCAGGTCGCGGTTCCCGCCTCCGCGGCGGAAGGACCGAAGGTGATGGTGGCCACCACGCCGCGGGTGCCGTCCTGGCGCGGGCGCACGCTCACCTCCCAGCCATACAGGTCGCACAGGCGGCTGACGATGGACAGGCCGATGCCGGCACCCTGCGAGTGGCCGGCATGGGTGCCGCGGTAGCCGCGCCGGAACAGGCCGGCCGCGTCCTCCTCGCTCAGGCCCGGGCCGGTGTCCAGCACCTGCACCGCGCCCGGCAGCAGGCGCACCACCACCTCGCCCTGCGGGGTGTACTTGACCGCGTTGCCGATCAGGTTGCCGAGGGCCACCGACACGGCCGCCTCCGGCGCCTCCACGGTGAAACCGGCCTCGCGCCCCTCCAGGCGCAGCTGCAGCGGCTTGCCGCCGAGCTGGGCGCGGTGCGAGTCCAGCAGCTGCTCGGCCACCTTGACCACGTCGCTGCAGCCCTGGCCGCGCTCGTTGCGCGAGAGCAGCAGCAGCGAGCCGATCAGGTCGCTGCACTGCTGCTCGGCGCGCTGGATGCGCAGCAGGCGCGCGCGGGTGCGCTCGTCCAGGTCCGGGCGCGAGAGCAGCAGCTCCACCGCACCCTTGATCACCGCCAGCGGCGTGCGCAACTCGTGGCTGACGTCGGCGTTGAACTCGCGGTCGCGCCGCACCACCTCGGTCAGGCGCGCCGCGTAGTCGTCCAGGGCCTCGGCCAGCTGGCCGACCTCGTCGTCCGGAAAGTGCGGCGCCAGCGGTTTGGGATCGCTGCTGCTGCGGTAGGCGCGCAGGCGCGCGGCCAGGTCCGACACCGGCCGCATCACCCGCGACGCCGACCACCAGCCGATCAGCAGCGACAGCCCGGAGAACAGCACCACCGCCGCGTACAGGGTGCGCTTGAGCTGGGTCTGGCTGCGCTGGGTCTCGGTCAGGTCGTAGGCCAGGTAGAACCAGGCGTCCGGCGCCTTGCGCACCGCCAGCTTGTAGGCGTAGGGCTTGCCGTCCACGTCCCTGCCGGTGATGCCGTAGATGCCGTCACTCAGGTCCACCCACTCCGGGAAGTCGCGGCGCAGGCGCTCGCTGGCCGGCGAGAACACGTAGGCGCGGATCTGCTCCATCGGCACGGCCGGGTTGCCGCTCGGGTCGGAGTAGAACCGCCGCGCGTACTCGTCGATGTTGCGGTTCATCACGTCCTCGACCAGCTGGTTCTCCACGCGCTGGCGCGCGTAGTCGGTCAGGAACGCGAACAGGGCCGTCAGGCCCGTGCCCAGCAGCAGGAACGAGAGGATGATGCGGGTGCGCAGCCGCCGCCGGAAGCGGCGGCTCCGGCGCGGGGGCGGCGGGGAAGCCTCAGCTGCCGCCATCGGGAGCCGCGATGCGGTAGCCGATGCCGTGCCGGGTCTGGATGTAGGGGACGGCGAACGGCTTGTCCACGACGGCGCGCAGGCCGTGGATGTGCACGCGCAGGGAGTCCGAGTCGGGCAGTTCCTCGCCCCAAACCCGGGTCTCCAGCTCCTGGCGGGTGACCACGGCCGGCGAGGCCTCCATCAGCGCCTGCAGGATCTTCAGCGCGGTGGGGTTGAGCTGCAGCAGCTTCCCTTCGCGGCGCACCTCCAGGGTATCCAGGTTGTATTCCAGGTCGCCGACGGTCAGCACCCGGGTCTGCACGCCCTTGCCGCGCCGGGCCAGGGCGTTGAGCCGGACCTCGACCTCCTGCAGCGCGAACGGCTTGATCAGGTAGTCGTCGGCGCCGGAGTCGAAGCCGGCCAGCTTGTTCTCCAGGCTGTCGCGGGCGGTGAGCATCAGCACCGGGGTCTGCTTGCGCGCCTCGTTGCGCAGCTTGCGGCAGACCTCGATGCCGTCCATGCCCGGCAGGTTCAGGTCCAGGACGATGGCGTCGAAATCGTGGACCACGGCCAGGTGCAGCCCGGTGACGCCGTCGGCGGCGAAGTCCACGGTGTGGCCGCGGTCCTCGAGGTAGTCGCCGAGGTTGGCGGCGATGTCGCTGTTGTCTTCGATGACCAGGATGCGCACGGGCGGCTCCGGCTGGGTTGTCTGGTTCAGTTCGGTTCCCGGGCCCGGGTCGCGGCGCGCTGGATCTCGTCCAGGGCGACCTGCGACTCCTCGCGCGCCCGGCGGCGCTCGGCCACCGTCATGCAGCGGTTGGTGGGGCGGTGCGAGCCCACCCGGGTCTCGCGCCTGCACACCAGGCGGCTGTCCTCGCGGGCACCGGCCAGGAGGGTGTTGACCAGCTCCTGGTGGTTGAACACTTCGATCCTGTCGGCCTCGGAAAGTTCCGCGACCGGCCGGCCGGCCAGCAGCTCCACCATCCGGTCCAGCGAGGCGAGCACCCGCCGGCGGTTGTCCGGGGTGATCTCGGCGTAAACCCTGCCCTCCTGCAGGGCCTGCAGGATCGCCGTCCGCTGCACCTCGAACGGCGTGGCCACGTCCAGTCCCTTCTCGGGCGGGAACCCCTCCCCGGCGACGGCCGCGGCCTGGGCGCCGGCAGCCAGTGCCAGCAGGGCGAACGCGAGCAGCTTCCTCATTGCCACCTCGGAGTCCATCTCAATGGCGCGCGCGCCGGCTGCCCGATTCTGCCGGGGCCCGCGTGAGCGGGCAAACACGTGGCCGGCGGTGCGGACGGCGGACAGAAAAAGGCCCAGACGGCAGCACACCGCCTGGGCCCAACGTTGTTGCCCCGATTACCGTATCTCTCGCTGCTTCCGGAAGCGCGGCGCTCCCGGCTGACGAAGGAGCTGCGGTCCGGGGAAGCCTAAGCCCGGCTCGATTAAGGGGGTGTTAAACGGTGCCGTCTCACACCCTGTGAGACACCTTGAACTACCGTTCAAGTTATTGATTCTTCTTGGATTTTTCGGCCACGTAATCGATGATCGCGCCGGCCACGTCGACCCCGCAGGCACCTTCCACCCCCTCCAGCCCGGGGGTCGAATTGACCTCCAGCACCAACGGGCCGCGCGCCGAGGCGACCAGGTCCACTCCCGCCACGCCCAGGCCCAGCGCGCGCGCCGAGCGCACCGCCACCGCCCGCTCCTCCGGGCTGGCCTCGGCCGCGCTGGCCTGGCCGCCACGGTGCAGGTTGGAGCGGAACTCGCCCTCCGGGGCCTGCCGGCGCATGGCTGCCACCACCCGGTCGCCGACCACCAGGCAGCGCAGGTCCGAGCCGCCGGCCTCGGCCACGAACTCCTGGACCACGAAGTTGGCGTACAGCCCGCGCAGCGCCTCGACCACAGCGCGCGAGGCGGACGCCTTCTCCGCCAGCATCACCCCGGCGCCCTGGGTGCCCTCGGTGAGCTTGATCACGTGCGGCGGCGGGCCCAGCAGCGAAAGCAGGTCCTGGGTGTCGTCCGGGTTGTCGCCGAACACCGTGGTGGGCAGGTCGATGCCCTGCGCGGCCAGGATCTGGTGGGTGCGCAGCTTGTCGCGGGCGCGCAGGATGGCGTCGGACGGGTTGGGGCTGTAGCTGCCCATCAGCTCGAACTGGCGCAGCACCGCGGTGCCGTAGCGGGTGATGGACGTGCCGATGCGCGGGATCACCGCGTCGTAGCCGGACACCGGCCGGCCCTTGTAGTGCATGGCGAAGCCGCCGGGGGCGATGCGCATGTAGCAGCGCAGCGGGTCGAGCACACGCACCGAGTGGCCGCGGGCGCGGGCGGCCTCGACCAGGCGCCGGGTCGAGTACAGCGAGCCGTTGCGGGAGAGGATCGCCAGCTTCATGCCGCCGTCGGGACGCCGCGCCTGGAAAGCGAAACGCCGCGTCGGGACGCGGCGTTCCGGGAAAATGGAGCGGGTGATGGGAATCGAACCCACGTTAGCAGCTTGGGAAGCTGCAGTTCTACCATTGAACTACACCCGCGCGGTCCAAGAGTCTATGGACGCGGGAGCCGCGGCGCAACGGTCCCCCCGCCGCGCCGCGGGCGCCGTTCAGAAGCGGCCGGACAGGCTCAGGAACACCCCGGTGTCCTGCCCGCCCTGGCGGCCGAGCGTGCTGCGCAGGCCCACGTCGGCGTCCAGGCCGAACAGGCCCAGGCGCGCGCCCAGCACCGCGGTGCCGTAGTCGCCGTCGATGCCCAGACCCGGCACGGCGTACTCGATGTCCGGCAGGGTCTGCAGGCGGGCGAAGGCCTGCTCCGGGGCGTCCTTGAACTCGTGGTCCCAGGTCAGGCGGGCGTACGGGGACAGCGCCTGGCCGTGGATCGTGACCTGCCAGCCCAGGCTGCCGACCAGCGAATCCAGCTCCTGGTCGCCGAAGGCCAGCGCGCTGGAGGAGCGGTTGCCCTCGGTCCAGCCGTCCACCTCCACCTTCTGCCACAGCAGGCTGGCCACCGGGCCGTGGCGGACCACGCCCTCGCCGAACAGGTAGCCGCCGGACACGCCCACCGCGGTGTTGGTGCCGTCGGTGGAGCCGCCGTGGTGGCGCACCGCCTTGCCCATCTGCACGCGGCGGTCCACGTCGATGTCCAGGCGGGTGTAGCTGACCTGGCCGTTCACCCAGGCGCGCTCGCCGTACCAGCCGGCGAAGCCGCCGAGGGTGGTGTCGGCCTGCTCGAAGCCGCCGCGGCGGCCGCCGAAGTCGGCGTCCATGCGGCCGTAGCCGAGGAAGCCGCCCCACACCAGGCCGCTGCCGTTGCTCCAGTCCACGCCGAACAGGCCGGCCGGGGCCAGGCCGTCGTACAGGTCGGCATGGTCGTAGCGCTGGTTGTCGGCGCGCAGGCCGCCCCACCAGCGGGTGCCGGCCTCCGGACGGCCGGCGACGTGGCCGGCCACCTGTTCGGCGCGCGAGCGGCCGATGACGGCGGCCGAATGCGGGATGATCGCCGCCAGGCGCGGACCCTCCAGCACCGAGATGGCGTAGTCGGCCAGCACCTCGTGCGCCGCCCCGGTGGGATGCACGCCGTCGGCGAACAGGTAGGTGTTGCCGGCGTCCGGGCTCACGTAGGACGGCGGCATGCAGGTCAGCGAGCTGCTGCCCGGCGGCTGGCAGGCCGCGTCGGTCACATTGCGCAGGCCGAACTCGGCCGGGTTGGCCACGACCTCGCGCAGCATGGTGTAGGTGTCCAGCGGGATCACCCGGTACCCGGCCTGGGCCAGGGCGCCGTACATGGCGCTGTTGTAGTTGGCCGACAGCTGGCTGAGGGCGGCCTGGCCGACCGGACCGGCCGCGCGGGCATCGGGCGTCAGGCCCATGTCCGGCAGGCTCGGCACCAGCACGTAGCGGGCACCGGCACCCTGCAGCGTGCCGACGATCCGGACCACGCCGCCCACGGCCGTGGCGATGGTCTCGGCGGCCGGTTCCGTGCCGGCGGCCACGGCGAACAGGTCGTTGGCGCCGGTCCAGACGGTGTACAGCGCGTCCGGATCGGCGCGGCCGCCGTGGGCGGCCAGGTAGGTGCCGACCTGGGCCAGGGTGGATTCGGCCGGGCCGTTCTGCACGGTCACGCGCGAGCCGCCCTGGGCGTAGTTGTCGCCGCCCTGATTGGCGGTGCGGCCGTTGCCGCCGAAGTACTTGGCCAGGTGTTCGGCCCACACCCAGGACGGGTTGGTGGTGAACTTGCCGGTCACCGGGCGTGCCTCGGCCGGGATCTGGGACTGGAAGTGGCCCGAGTCGGTCAGGCTGTCGCCGAAGAAGACGGTGCCGGAGTACTCGCCGGCGAAGGCCGGGGTGGCCGCCAGGGCCAGGGCGACGGCGAGCGCCGAACGGTGCGGACGCAGGGTCATGGATTCTCCTTTGTGGGGCCGGTGGCGCGCCGGGGGCACGCCGCGTACGGCCGCGGATGGTCCCAGATCAGGCCGGCGCCGTTCACGCTGCGCTGCGGCAACGCGCGCCCGGTGCCACAATAGGCGCCATGGAGATCGCACTGAACGGAGAACCGCGCACCCTGGAACCCGGCACCACCGTGGCCGCCCTGCTCGAGCGCGAGGGCCTGGCCGGCCGCCGCGTGGCGGTGGAGGTCAATGGCCGGATCGTGCCGCGCGGCGCCCATGCCAGCCACGCGCTGCAGCCCGGCGACCGGGTGGAGATCGTGCACGCCCTGGGCGGCGGCTGAGCCCGCGGCTACCCCGGCACCGCCACGCCGGGCCATAATCGCGTGATGAACACCACGCCCCCACGCGATCCGCTGGTCATCGCCGGCCGGACCTTCCGTTCGCGCCTGCTCACCGGGACCGGCAAATTCAAGGACCTGGAACAGACCCGCCTGGCCACCGAGGCGGCCGGCGCGGAAATCGTCACCGTCGCCATCCGCCGCACCAACATCGGCCAGAACCCCGGCGAGCCGAACCTGCTCGACGTGCTGCCGCCGGAGAAGTACACCATCCTGCCCAACACCGCCGGCTGCTACACCGCCGAGGAGGCGGTGCGCACCTGCCGCCTGGCGCGCGAGCTGCTGGACGGCCACAACCTGGTCAAGCTGGAGGTGCTGGGCGACCGGAAGACCCTGTACCCGGACGTGGTGCAGACGCTGAAGGCGGCCGAGATGCTGGTGGCCGACGGCTTCGACGTGATGGTCTACACCTCCGACGACCCGATCGTGGCCCGCCAGCTGGAGCAGATCGGCTGCGTGGCGGTGATGCCGCTGGCCGCGCCGATCGGCTCGGGCCTAGGCATCCAGAACCGCTACACCCTGCTGGAAATCATCGAGAACGCCAGGGTGCCGGTGCTGGTGGACGCCGGTGTGGGCACCGCCTCGGACGCGGCCATCGCCATGGAGCTGGGCTGCGACGGCGTGCTGATGAACACCGCCATCGCCGGCGCGAAGGACCCGGTGCTGATGGCCAGCGCCATGCGCAAGGCGGTCGAGGCCGGGCGCGAGGCGTTCCTGGCCGGCCGTATCCCGCGCAAGCGCCACGCCAGCGCCTCCTCGCCGGTGGACGGCCTGATCGAATGAGCCGGGCGCGCCGCCGGCCGGCGGCGCCCCGCCCTGCCCGGGGAGGCGGCCACGCCGCCGCATGGACTGAAACGACGTGAGCAAGACGCCACCCAAACCCTATACGGTCGAGGAAGGCCGCCGCGCGGTGCGCAGCTTCGTGCTGCGCCAGGGCCGCTTCACCCCGGCCCAGCAGCGCGCCTTCGACGAGGCCTGGCCGCTGTTCGGCCTGGAGTACACCGGCCGGCCGCGCGACCTGGACGCGGTGTTCGGCCGCAGCGCGCCGAAGGTGATGGAGATCGGCTTCGGCAACGGCGAGGCGCTGCGCTTCGCCGCGCGGCAGGACCCGGACCGCGACTACATCGGCCTGGAGGTCCACGCCCCCGGTGTGGGCCGGCTGCTCAACGCCCTCAAGGCCGACGGCAGCCACCACGTGCGCGTGTACCACCACGACGCCGTGGAGGTGCTGCGCAACGAGATCGCCGATGGCGCCCTGGACGAGGTGCGCATCTACTTTCCCGACCCCTGGCACAAGAAGCGCCACCACAAGCGCCGCCTGGTGCAGCCGGAGTTCGCCGCCCTGCTGGTGCGCAAGCTGCGGGTGGGCGGGCGCCTGCACCTGGCCACCGACTGGCAGGACTACGCCGAGCACATGTGGGACGTGCTCGACGCCACCCCCGGCCTGGTGAACCGCGCCGGCCAGCGCGGCCACGTGCCCCGGCCGGAATGGCGCCCGGAGACCCATTTCGAGCGGCGCGGCCTGCGCCTGGGCCACGGGGTCTGGGACCTGCTGTATGACCGCGTCGCCCTGCCGGAGCTAAACTCGCCGGGAACATGAGCCACGGACCCGACGCCGGCAGCGCAGCCCCCCGCCGCATGCGGCGTTCCACCGCCACGCCATAAGGACCTGCGGCGCCAATGGAATCCGGCCTGACCCTGACCAACGACATGCGCCTGGTGCTGGGCCTGGTCGGGTTCACGATGGCCATGTTCGTGTTCGACCGCATCCGCGCCGACCTGGTGGCGCTGGTGGTCCTCGTGGTCCTCGGCGTGACCGGTCTGATCGCGCCGGAGGAGATCTTCAGCGGCTTCTCCGGCAACGCGGTCATCAGCATCATGGCCACCATGGTCCTGGGCGCGGGTCTGGACCGCACCGGCGCGCTCAACCGCCTGGCCGCCTGGCTGCTGCGGCGCGGCCACGGCATCGAGCAGCGGCTGCTGCTGATGACCTCGGCCATCGCCGGCCTCAACTCCTCGTTCATGCAGAACCCGTCGGTGATGGCGCTGTACCTGCCGGTCGCCTCGCGTCTGGCCTCGCGCACCGGCCTGGCCCTGTCGCGGCTGCTGCTGCCGATCTCGGCGGCCATCGTCATGGGCGCGGCGCTGACCATGGTCGGCAACTCGCCGCTGATCCTGCTCAACGACCTGCTGGTGTCGGCCAACGCCAACCTGCCCTCGGGCATGGCCACCCTGGAGCAGCTGCCGATGTTCGCGCCGGCGCCGGTGGGCATCACCCTGCTGGTGGCCTCGCTGCTGTACTTCCGCTTCTACGGCAACCGCAAGCTGGCCGAGCTGGAGACCGCGGCCGGCGGGGAGAACGTCACCCCCGCGCGCACCGACAGCTACTTCGCCCGCACCTACGGCATCGAGGGTGACGTGTTCGAGCTGACCGTCACCACCGAGAGCCCGCTGGTGGGCATGACCGTGGCCGAGGCCGAGTCGCTGCACGACGCGCCGCTGCTGCTGGCCCTCAAGACCGGCAACGACACCCGCCTGGCGCCGCCGGCGGACATGCGCATCTGGGTGGGCAGCGTGATGGGCGTGATGGGCCCGCGCCAGCAGGTCGCGGACTTCGCCCAGAACCAGTTCCTGCGCATGTCCTCGCGCCTGCGCCACCTCGGCGACCTGTTCAACCCGGCGCGCGCCGGCATCTCCGAGGCGGTGGTGCCGCCGACCTCGCGCTTCATCGGCAAGAGCGCGCGCGAGCTGCGCCTGCGCCACAGCCACGGCATCAGCCTGCTGGCGATCAACCGCGACAAGCAGGTCATCCGCGAGGACGTGCGCTCGGTGCCGCTGCGCGCCGGCGACATGCTGGTGTTCCACAGCTTCTGGCAGGACCTGGCGCGCGCGGCCGAGAGCCGCGACTTCGCCGTGGTCACCGACTACCCCAAGGGCGAGCAGCGCCCGCACAAGTTCAAGATCGCCATGGCGATCTTCGCGGCGACCATCGCCATCGCCCTCACCGGCAAACTGCCGGTGTCGCTGACCCTGATGACCGGCGTGGCCGGCATGCTGCTGGCCGGCGTGCTGAAGATGGACGAGGCCTACGCCGCCATCAACTGGAAGACGGTGTTCCTGACCGCCTGCCTGATCCCGCTGGGCTGGGCCATGGACAGCAGCGGCGCGGCCGCCTGGGTGGCCGGCAACACCCTGGAACGGCTGCCGGAGGGCACGCCGCCGTGGGTCCTGCAGGTGGTGGTGGCGCTGCTGACCACCGGCTTCTCGCTGGTGATCAGCCACGTGGGTGCGACCATCGTGATGGTGCCCATCGCCATCAACCTGGCCCTGGCGGTGGGCGGCGATCCGACCGCCTTCGCCCTGGTCGCGGCGCTGTCGGCCTCCAACAACCTGATGACCGCCTCCAACCCGGTGATCTCGATGATCACCGGCCCGGCCGGCTACACCTCGCGCCAGCTGTGGCGCGTGGGCGGTCCGCTGTCGCTGCTGTACACCGTGATCGCGGTGAGCGTGGTCAACCTGATGTTCTGGGGCCGCTGAGCCGGCTCAGGCCTCCGCCAGCCACACCTGGCCATCGCGCACCGCCACCGGCACCGCGCGCAGCGCGTCGCCGCGGCACGGTCCGGCCACGCACTGGCCGCCCTCCAGCTCGAAGCTGGCCCCGTGTGCGGCGCACACCAGCTGGCCCTCGCGGCTGAGCAGGAACTTCCCTGGCGCCCAGTCCAGGCGGCGCCCGGCATGCGGGCAGACGTTGAGCCAGGCCCGCACCGCCGCGCCGGCGCGGTGCACCACCAGCGACTCGGTTTCCCCGTCCAGCACCGCGTCCACGGCCACCAGGCCGCCGTCGGGAATCGCCTCCAGGCTGACCAAGGGCGGCGCGTTTAACGAACTCATCACAACCTCGACAGGCTTCCGGCCGATACTGCCGGCCACCCCGCCATTCTGGCACGGCAGCTCCCATGCAATTCCGCTCCTTCCGCTTCCACACCACCCGGCTGCACTCCCTGTTCGCGGCCCCGCGCAAGCCGCGCTCGCCGCTGGTGCGCCTGGCCCTGGGGCTGGTGGGCGTGGTGCTGCTGGCGTGCCTGGTGGTGGTGGGCCTGTTCGTCGGCACCGCGATGGTGGCCGGCGGCCTGGCCTGGAAGCTGCTGCGCCGCGGCGGCGGCTCGCCGGTGCGCAACGGCGCCCAGGTGGTGGACGCCGAGTACCGGGTGCTGCGCAAGCCGGTGCTGCCGGCCTCGCGCTGAGGGCCGCAACGCGTAGACTGTCCGGCCCGTTCCTCCGGCCGGATACCCCAGATGACCGACGACGTGATCCCCGCTCCGTCCGTCCCGCGCGTCCCGGTGCGCGGCGGCGGCCAGTTCCCCGTGCGCCGCATCTACTGCGTGGGCCGCAACTTCGCCGACCACGCCCGCGAGATGGGCGCCGCCGTCCCGGCCTCCAAGGCCGAGCGCGGCACCCCGGTGTTCTTCATGAAGCCGGCCGACGCCGTGGTGGTGGACGGCGTGGTGCCGTACCCGCCGGCCACCGCCGACCTGCACCACGAGGTGGAGCTGGTGGTGGCCATCGGCGCCGACGCCCCGGCCGGCGTGCTGCCGGTGGAGCAGGCTCAGGCACTGGTGTTCGGCTACACCGTGGGCCTGGACCTGACCCGGCGCGACCTGCAGGCCGCGGCCAAGGCCAAGGGCCTGCCCTGGGACACGGCCAAGGGCTTCGACCACTCCGCGCCGGTGGGCGAGCTGGTGCCGGCCGCCGCGGCCGGCGCGCTCGACGGCCGGGTGCTGGAGCTGGAGGTCAACGGCCAGCCGCGCCAGCGCGGCTCGCTGGACGACCTGATCTGGAACGTGCCGGAGATCCTGCACGAGCTGTCCAGGCTGTACGCACTGCGCGCCGGCGACCTGGTGTTCATGGGCACCCCGGCCGGCGTGGCCGCGCTGCGGCCGGGCGATACCTTCCGCGCCCGCCTGGAGGGCGTGGCCGAACTGCACGGCCGCGTGGCCTGAGACCGCGCGCCGGGGTTAGGCTAGCCGCTGCCGCGCCCGCCACGGGCGCGGTCCCGCACAGCCAAACCAGGAGACAGGCATGGGCATGATCAGCGAGTTCAAGGAATTCGCCATGCGCGGCAACGTCGTCGACCTCGCCGTGGGCGTGGTCATCGGCGCCGCGTTCGGCAAGATCGTCACCGCACTGGTGGACAGGATCATCATGCCCCCGATCGGCCTGCTGGTCGGCGGCGTGGACTTCTCCGACTGGGTGCTGACCCTGCGCGAGGCCACGCTCGACGCCGCCGGCCAGGAGGTCGCGCCGGCGGTGGTGATCGGCATCGGCGAGTTCCTCAACACCGTCGTCCAGTTCATCATCGTCGCCTTCGCCATCTTCATGGTGGTCAAGGCGCTCAACCGCCTCTCGCGCAAGAAGGCCGAGCCGGAACCGGCCCCGGCCGCGCCGCCGGAAGAGGTGCTGCTGCTGCGCGAGATCCGCGACGCGCTCAAGCGCTGAGGCACGGCCCCGCCGCTCCCGTGACCAGGTGCACGGGAGCGGCCGCGGGCGCTTTGCTAGGCTTCGCGGAATCCCAACCCGGAGCCGGAGCCCGCATGCCACGCCTCGCACTGCTTGCCGCCGCCCTGTTCGCCTGCTGCGCGCACGCCGCGCCGAAGGAAACCCGCATCCCCGCCCCGGCCCTGGAAGCGGCCGCGCAGCTGCGCGAGCGCGCCCTGGCCGACGCTACCGCCTGGCAGGTTACCGAGTCGCTGACCACCGAGATCGGCCCGCGCCTGGCCGGCAGCGAGGCCGACGCGCGCGCCGTGGCCTGGGCCCAGGCCAAGTTCCGCGAGCTGGGTTTCGACAAGGTCTGGACCGAGCCGGTCACCTTCCCGAAGTGGGAGCGCCGCGCCGAGAGCGCGCAGGTGCTGGGTCCGCACGCCCAGCCGCTGGCGGTGACCGCGCTGGGCGGCAGCCCCGGAGGCACGGTCGAGGGCGAGGTGGTGCGCTTCGCCGACCTGGCCGCGCTGGAGGCCGCGCCGGAAGGCTCGCTGGCCGGCAAGATCGCCTTCGTGGACTACCGCATGGAAGCCGCGCGCGACGGCCGCGGCTACGGCCCCGGCGGCGCGGTGCGTTCGCGCGGCCCGTCGCTGGCCATCCGCAAGGGCGCGGCCGGTTTCCTGATGCGCTCGGCCGGCACCGACAGCCACCGCGTGCCGCACACCGGCATCACCCGCTTCGACGAGGGTCTGGAACCGGTGCCCTCGGCCGCCCTGGCCAATCCCGACGCCGACCAGCTGGCGCGCCTGCTCGAGCGCGGACCGGTGCGCGTGCGCCTGGCCCTGGACTGCGGCTGGGACGGCACCTACACCTCGTACAACGTGATCGGCGAGATCACCGGCCGCAGCCGCCCGCAGGAGGTGGTGCTGCTGGGCGCGCACCTGGACTCCTGGGACCTGGGCACCGGCGCGGTGGACGACGCCGCCGGCATCGGCATCACCATGGCCGCCGCGCACCTGATCAGGCAGATGCCGCGGCGCCCGGCGCGCAGCATCCGGGTGGTGGCCTACGCCAACGAGGAGCAGGGCCTGCTGGGCGGGCGTGCCTACGCCGAGCGCCACGCCGGCGAGGCCGCGCGCCACGTCCTGGCTGCCGAGAGCGACTTCGGTGCCGGCCGCGTCTACGCCTTCAACACCGGCGCGCCGGAGCACGCGCGCAAGGCCACCGAGCAGATCGCCCAGGCGCTGGCCCCGCTGGGCATCGAGTACGCGCCCGGCGAGGGCGGCCCGGGCCCGGACATCGGCCCGCTGGCGGCCAGGGGCGTGACCTGGGCCTGGCTGGCGCAGGACGGCAGCGACTACTTCCACCTGCACCACACCGCCGACGACACCCTGGACAAGGTGGACCCGGAGGCGCTGGCGCAGAACGTCGCCGCCTGGGCGGTGTTCGCCTGGCTGGCCGCCGAGGCCGAGGGCGATTTCGGCAGCCACGTGGCCACCCCGGCCAGGTGACCCCACGGCGCGCCACGGACGGCGCGCCCGGCATGCACTGCGCCCCTGCAGACAGCACGTACGCGGCGACCCGGCCGCCGCATCCGCTGCCCGCGCCAAGCACCACCCCAACCGGAGCGGCACGCACGCACCATCGATACGGGGGCAGGCGACGCGACCGGATGCCCCGTCGCGTCGCCGCCGGTGCGGCTCCTACAGGCGGTCCCCGCGCGCGGCCCACTGCGCCAGGAACACCGCGGTGGCGGCGGCCACGTTGAGGCTCTCCACCGCACCGGTGCCCGGGATCGAAAGCCGCAGGTCGCAGGCCGCGGCCAGCGCCGGATCCATACCCTCGCCCTCGGCGCCCATCACGTACACCAGCCGCGCCGGCAGCGGCGTGGCGAACAGGTCCGCGCCCTCGCGCACCACCGTCGCCGCCAGGCTGAAGCCGGCCCGGCGCAGCCGCGCCAGCGCAACGGCCACCTCGTCCAGGCGCACCAGCGGCACCGCCTCGGCGCCGCCCTCGGCCACGCGCGCGGCGGCGCCGGACACGGCCAGGGCGGACTGCGGCGGCAACAGCACCGCCGCGCCGAAGTGCGCGGCCGAGCGCAGGATGGCGCCGAAGTTGTGCGGGTTGCCCACGCCGTCCAGCCATATCGCCAGTGCCGGTCCGTCCGGCAGCGCCTCCAGCCAGGCCTGCAGCGGCAGCGGCGCCGACCTGAGCACGTCGGCCACCACGCCCTCGTGGTGGGTGCTGCCGGCCAGCCGGTCCAGGTCCTGCGTGTCCACCACACGGTAGCCCACCCGCTGGCGCACGCACCAGGCCAGCAGCGGCTTGAGCGCGGGGATGCGCGCCTCGGCCAGGTACAGCTTGCGGATGGCCTGCGGGCGGCGCTCGAACACCGCGCGCACCGCGTTCAGGCCGTACAGGCGCACCTCCTCAGCGCGCGCGGCCGGCGGGCGCGGCGGCGGGGACGCCCGCCGCGGGGCGCCGCCGGTCCCGCCACGGGGCGGCATGCGGCGCTCCCCGGCGGCCATCTCAGCCCTGCCGCTTCCAGAAGTCGGCGTTGCGGATGCCCAGCGCGTCCGGATCGAACACCGGGTCCACGCCCAGCTTCTTCTGCCGCTCGTAGTCACGCAGGGCCAGCAGCGCCGGCTTCTGCAGGATCAGGATGGCGATGATGTTGAGCCAGGCCATCACGCCCACGCCGATGTCGCCCAGGGTCCAGGCCGTGGCGGCGTTGTGGTAGGCGCCGAACACGACCATGCCGACGATGCCCAGGCGCAGCACCAGGGTGGCCAGCGGGTGCGGGCGGCGCACGCCGGCCACGTAGGTCAGGTTGGTCTCGGCCATGTAGTAGTAGGCCATGATCGTGGTGAAGGCGAAGAAGAACAGCGCCAGCGCCACGAAGCCCGCGCCCCAGCCCGGCAGCACCGACTCGACCGCGGCCTGGGCGAACTGCGCGCCCTCGGAGGGCAGCAGGCCCGGCACGCCGGTCACCACCGCCTCCAGCTTCTCGGCGCCGTCCTCCACCACTACGCGGAAGGTGTTGTACATGCCGGTGGACAGCAGCAGGAAGGCGGTGGAGGTGCACACCAGCATGGTGTCGAAGTAGATGGCGAAGGCCTGCACGAAGCCCTGCTTGGCCGGGTGCGAGACCTCGGCGGCGGCGGCCGCGTGCGGGCCGGTACCCTGGCCGGCCTCGTTGGCGTAGACGCCGCGCTTGACGCCCCAGGCCACGGCCTGGCCGATGATCGCGCCGAAGGCGGCGTGCGCGCCGAAGGCGCTGGAGAAGATGTCGGCGAACATGCGCGGCACCTTCTCCAGGTTGAACAGCATCACCAGCACCGCCATCAGGATGAAGGCGGCGGCCATGAACGGCACCACCAGCTCGGCGAAGGCGGCGATGCGCTTGATGCCGCCGAAGATGATCAGTGCCAGCAGGCCGGCCACGGCCAGGCCGATCCACAGCTTCAGCCAGGGCGTGCCGCCCAGCGAACCGCACAGCGCGGCCTGGCTGCCGCACAGGACGTTGCTGGCGCTGTCGGCGATGGCATTGGCCTGCACGCCCGGCATCAGGAAGCCGGCGGCGACGATGGTGGCCACCGCGAAGACCATGGCGTAGACCCTCAGGCCCATGGCCTTCTCGATGTAGTAGGCCGGGCCGCCGCGGTAGCGGCCCTCGGCGTCCTTCTCCTTGTAGATCTGCGCCAGGGTGCACTCGACGTAGGAGGTGGAGGCGCCCAGCAGGCCCATCACCCACATCCAGAACACCGCGCCCGGGCCGCCGTAGCCGATGGCGGTGGCCACGCCGGCGATGTTGCCGATGCCCATGCGCCCGGCCATGGAGATGGCCAGGGCCTGGAACGAGGACACGCCGGCCTCGGACTTCTGCCCGCCGACGGTCAGCCTGCACATCTCGGGGAAGCCGCGCACCTGCATGAAGCGGGTGCGGAAGGAAAACCACAGGCCGGCGCCAAGGCACAGCGCGATCAGGGCATCGCTCCAGATGATGCCGTTGATGGCATTGATGATGGATTGCACTGGCTCCCCCAGATGATGAAAACGCCCCGCGGCGGGGCGGTCCGATTCTCTACCAATTGGCCGGCGGCGGAAAACCCGCGTTCCGCCCCGCGGGCGGCCGAACAGGCGCACGTCGTGCGTGCCGTCCATCCCGGCACGGCGCACCGCACCGCACGCCCTCCTCCCGGAAACCGTTCTTCGACGGCACCCGGGCTGGGGCCGGGGGCCATCCAGCACGGTGCCGCCAGGCTGCCCGCCGCCGGCGGCGCGGGACGAAGCCGGGGCCCTGCAGCCGAACCGCGTCCGGGCACCCCGCCTCAGCCATGGCCGCCCACCGGCGGGGTCTGCCGCTCCAGCGCCTCCAGCTCGCGCGCCACCGCCTCCGGCGAGCGGGTGAACGGCGCCAGCAGCGCGTAGAACGCCGGCACCACGTACAGGGTCAGCAGCGTGGCGAAGCTGACGCCGAAGATCACCACCACGCCGATGGTCGCGCGGCTGGCCGAGCCGGGGCCGCCGGCCACCACCAGCGGCACCGCGCCCATCACCGTGGCCGCGGCGGTCATCAGGATCGGGCGCAGGCGCACCGCCGAGGCCTCGGCGATGGCCGCGGCCACGCTGCGACCCTCGTCGCGCAGCTGGTTGGCGAACTCCACGATCAGGATGCCGTTCTTGGCCGCCAGGCCCACCAGCATGACGATGCCGATCTGGCTGAACAGGTTGAGCGTGCCGCCGGTCACCCACAGGCCGATCAGCGCGCCCAGCACCGCCAGCGGCACGGTGAGCATGATCACGAACGGGTGGATGAAGCTCTCGAACTGTGCGGCCAGCACCAGGTACACCACCAGCAGCGCCAGGGTGAAGGTCACCACGATCGCGCCACCGGCCTCCTGGTACTCGCGCGACTCGCCCTTCCAGTCGATCTGCGCGTAGTCCGGCAGCTCCTCGGCCGCCACCTGGCGGGTCCAGGCCAGCGCCTCGCCCATGGTGTAGCCGGGCGCCAGGCCGCCGCTGATGGTGATGGCGCGCAGGCGGTTGAAGCGGTTGAAGGTGCCCGGCTCGGCGATCTCGGTCAGGGTCACCAGGTTGGACAGCGGCACCAGCGCGCCGCCGCGGCCGCGCACGTAGGTGTTGGCAAGGTCGGCCGGCGAGGCGCGGCGCTCACGCCCGGCCTGCACCATCACCTCGTACTCCTCGCCGTTGTCCACGAAGGTGGTCACCCGGCGCGAGCCCATCATGGTCTCCAGGGTGCGGCCGATCTCCTGCACCGACACGCCCAGGTCGGCCGCGCGCTGGCGGTCGATGACCACGCGCATCTGCGGGCGGGTCTCCTTGTAGTCGGTGTCGATGTCCACCAGGCCCGGGTTCTCGGCGATGCGCGCCAGCATGCGGTCGCGCCACTGCACCAGCTCCTCGTAGTCCGGGCCGCCCAGCACCAGCTGGTAGCGCTGGCCGCGGCTGCCGACCAGGCCGCCGGGCAGGTTCACGCGCGCCTGCACGCCCGGCAGCCGGGCGAACTCGCGGCGCAGCTGCGCAGCCACCTCCTCGGTGCTGACCGTGCGCTCGCGCCAGTCCTGCATGAACACCACCACCTGGGCGGTGTGCATCTCCTCGCCGCCGCCCCAGCCGCGCGGGGCCCGCGAATTGGCGCGCTGGATCGGCTGGTCCTCGCCGGTGTGCGCGGCGATGATGCTCTCGACCTGCTGGAGCTGCTCGACGGTGTAGTCGAAGCCGGCACCCTCGGGCGCGTCCACCATCACGAAGAAGCGGCCACGGTCCTCGGCCGGGGCCAGCTCGCTGGGCACCTTCCAGAACAGCAGCGCGGTCAGCGCCAGGCACGCCGCCATGGCCAGCACCACCATCAGCAGCACGCGCCGTGGCGGCAGTGCCACCAGGCGCGCCACCTGGCGCCCGTAGCCGGCACTCAGGCGCGCGAGCTGGCGGTTCATCCAGGCGTTGAAGCCGGACTGGCGCGCGTGCGGGCGCACCAGCTTGGAGCACATCATCGGAGTCAGGGTCAGGGCCACGAACGCCGACAGCGCCACCGCGGTGGCCAGGGCCACCGACAGCTCGCGGAACAGGCGGCCGGTGTTGCCCTCCATGAAGCCCACCGGCAGGAACACCGCCACCAGCACCGCGGTGGTGGCGATCACCGCGAAGGCCACCTGCGCGGTGCCGCGGCGCGCGGCCACCAGCGGCGGCTCGCCCAGGTCGGCGCGCCGCTGCACGTTCTCCAGCACCACGATGGCGTCGTCCACCACCAGGCCGATGCACAGCACCAGGGCCAGCAGGGTGAGCAGGTTGATGGAGAAGTCGAACGCGTACAGGCCCATGAACGCGGCGATCACGCACACCGGCACGGTCACCGCCGGGATCAGCGCCGCGCGCAGGCTGCCCAGGAACAGCCAGATCACCGCCACCACCAGCACGATGGCCTCGACCAGGGTCCAGTACACGCGCTTGATCGAGGCGTCGATGAACACCGTGCTGTCGTAGGCCACGAAGATGTCGGTGCCCTCCGGCAACGACTGCTGGATGCGCTCGGCCTCGGCGCGCGCGGCGCGGACCACGTCCAGGGCGTTGGCGGTGGAGGTGCGGACGATGCCCAGGCCGACGTTGGGTACGCCGTTGCTGCGCAGGTAGGAACGGCGCTCCTCCGGGCCCAGCTCGACGGTGGCCACGTCGCCCAGGCGCACCACGTAGCCGTCCGCGCCCTTGCGGATCGGCAGCTGGGCGAACTGCTCGGCGCTGCGGTAGCCGCGCTCCACGCGCAGGGTGAAGTCGCGCGCCTCCGACTCGAGGCGGCCGGCCGGCAGCTCGACGTTCTCCGCGCGCAGGGCCGCCTCCACGTCGCTGGCGGTGATGCCGCGCGCGGCCATGGCGTCGCGGTCCAGCCAGATGCGCATGGCATAGCGCTGGCTGCCGCCCAGCTGCACGCGGGCCACGCCATCCAGCGAGGACAGCCGGTCCACCACGTAGCGCTCGGCGTAATCGGTCAGCTCCAGCGTGTCCATGGTGGTGGAGCGCATGTTGAGCCAGAGGATGACGTCGGCGTCGGCCTCGACCTTGGCCACCTCGGGCGGGTCGGCCTCGTCGGGCAGGCGGTCCATCACCCGGCTGACACGGTCGCGCACGTCGTTGGCCGCGGCCTCGATGTCGCGGGTCAGGCGGAACTCGATGGTGACGTCGGCGCGGCCGTTGCGGCTCTGCGACTGGATGGTGTTGATGCCCTCGATGCCCGACAGCGCGTCCTCGAGGATCTGGGTGATGCGGGTCTCCACCACCGCCGCCGAGGCGCCCGGGTATCTGACCTGCACCGAGACGATGGGCGGGTCGATGTTGGGCAGCTCGCGCAGGGTCAGCCGGGTGAACGACATCACGCCCAGCACGATCAGCAGCAGGCTGATCACCACGGCCAGCACCGGCCGCCGGATCGACAGGTCGGACAGCTTCATGGCTTCAGTCCCGCGCCGCCGCCGGGGCCCCGGCCTGGGCCTCGGCCACCTTCATCCCGGGACGCACCTTGCCGGTGCCGTGGACCACGATGCGGTCGCCGGCGGCCAGGCCCTCCACGATCTCCACCTGGCCGTCGCGGCGCACGCCGGTGCGCACCGGCACCTGCTGCACCCTGTCCTCGGCGTCCACGCGGTACACGTAGGAGTCGCGGCCCATCTGGGTCACCGCGATCTCCGGCACCACCAGGGCCTGGCGCTCGGGCCGGAACAGGTGCACTTGCAGCAGCATGCCCGGGCGCAGCAGGCGTTCGGGGTTGTCGAACACCGCGCGCACGGTGACCGCGCGCGTTTCCGGGTCCACCCGTGCGTCCACGGTCTCGACCACGCCGCTGAATTCCCGGTCCGGCCAGGCCGCGGCGGTGGCCACCACCCGCGCGCCCGGGACCATGGCCGCCAGCGCCGTCTCCGGCACCTGGAAGTCCACGTACATGCGCGAGATGTCGTCCAGGGTGGCGATCACCGTGGAGGGGGTCAGCAGCGCGCCGGGGCTGATCCGGCGGATGCCCAGCACGCCGTCGAACGGGGCGCGCACGTGACGGTCGCGGATGTCCGACTGCATCTGCCGCACGCGCGCGGCGGCGGCGTCGCGGGTGGCGCGCTGGGTGTCCAGGGTCTGGCGCGAGACCAGCTGCTGGGCGGCCAGGCCCTCCAGCCGGCGCAGCTGCTGCTCGGCCTCCTCGTAGGCGGCCTGGGCCTCGCGCAGCGCGGCCTCCTGGGCCTCGCCGCGCAGGGTCACCAGCGGCTGGCCGGCGCGCACCTGCTGGCCGCTCTCGAAGTGCACCTGCTCGACGATCTCGCTGACCTTGGCGGTCAGCTCCACCGACTCCCGGGCGCGGGCCGTGCCCAGGGCCTGCACCGTGTCGCTCCAGGCCACCGGCTGCACGGTCCGGGTGGTGACCGTCACCGCGGACGGGGCCCGCGGGCCGGACGCCTCGCGGCTGCATGCGGCAACCGCGATGGCGGCCGCCAGGACCGCGCCCATGGCCAGGAAACGTGACGACATCGAAACCCTCGGGACTGCAACCATGACAAACCACCGAGTCTAGCCGGGGCCGCCGGCGCCCGGATGTGCCGATGGTTGACATGCGCCGCCGCCCGGGGACGGGACCAAGCCCGGCAAACGCCGGCGCATGGTCGCAGGGTCAGGCGGGAGGCGTGACGCCGCCGTGTCCGTCCAGGTCCAGGGCCGCCAGGACCTGCTCCACCAGCGCCTCCGGCGGGGCGGTGGCGTCCAGGTGCAGCTCCGGCCGCTCCGGCGGCTCGTAGGGGGAGCTGATGCCGGTGAAGTTGGGGATCAGGCCGGCGCGGGCCTTGCGGTACAGGCCCTTGGCGTCGCGCGCCTCGGCCACCTCCAGCGGCACGTCCACGAAGACCTCGATGAACTCGCCGGGGGCGAAGCGCTCCCGCGCCATCCGGCGCTCGGCCCGGAACGGGGAAATGAAGCTGACCAGCACGATCAGGCCGGCGTCGGTCATCAGCCGGGCCACCTCGGCCACGCGGCGGATGTTCTCCACCCGGTCCTCGTCGGTGAAGCCCAGGTCGCGGTTCAGGCCGTGGCGCACGTTGTCGCCGTCCAGCACGAAGGTGTGGTAGCCCATCGCGTGCAGGCGCCTGTCCACCAGGTTGGCCAGGGTGGACTTGCCGGCGCCGGACAGGCCGGTGAACCACACCACCTTCGGCACCTGTCCCTTGAGCCGGGCGCGCGCGGCCCGGTCCACGTCCAGGTGCTGCCAGTGCACGTTGCTGGCCCGGCGCAGGGCGAAGTCCAGGGTGCCGGCGCCGACGGTGTCGTGGCTCTGCCGGTCGATCAGGATGAAGCCGCCCAGGGTGCGGTTCTCCCGGTACGGGGCGAAGGCCACCGGCGCCTCCAGCGCCAGGTTGCAGTAGCCGACCTCGTTCAGCTCCAGGCGCTTGGCCGCCAGCCGCTCCTGGGTGTCCACGTCCACCCGGTGCTTGATCTCGCTGATGCTGGCGGCCACGGTGCGGGTGCCGATCTTCAGCCAGTACGGCCGGCCGGGCAGCAGCGGCGCCTCGCCCATCCACAGCACGTGCGCGGCGAACTGGTCGGCCACCTGCGGCGGGTCGCCGGCGGCGGCGATCACGTCGCCGCGGCCCACGTCGATCTCGTCGGCCAGGGTCAGGGTCACCGCCTGGCCGGCACGGGCGCGCGGCAGCGGGCCGTCCGGCCCCAGCACCGCGGCCACCCGCGAGCGCCGGCCGGAGGGCAGCACCACCACCTCGTCGCCCGGGGCCACGCTGCCGGCGGCGATGGTGCCGGCGAAGCCGCGGAAGTCCTGGTGCGGGCGGTTGACCCACTGCACCGGCAGGCGCAGCGGGCCGTCGTCCGCGGCGCCGCCCGCCTCCACCGACTCCAGGTGCTCCAGCAGCGCCGGACCGTCGTACCAGGGCGTGTTGGGCGAGCGTGCCAGCAGATTGTCGCCCTCCAGCGCCGACAGCGGGATGGCCTGGACGTGCGGGATGCCCAGCTGCGCGGCCAGCGCGCGGTAACCGGTGGCGATGGCCTCGAAGGTGGCCTGGTCGTAACCGACCAGGTCCATCTTGTTGACCGCCAGCACCACGTGGCCGATGCCCAGCAGCGAGACGATGTAGCTGTGCCGGCGGGTCTGCGGCAGCAGGCCCTTGCGCGCGTCCACCAGCACCACCGCCAGGTCGGCGGTGGAGGCGCCGGTGGCCATGTTGCGGGTGTACTGCTCGTGGCCGGGGCAGTCGGCGACGATGAACTTGCGCCGCTCGGTGTCGAAGTAGCGGTAGGCCACGTCGATGGTGATGCCCTGCTCGCGCTCGGCGGACAGCCCGTCCAGCAGCAGCGCGTAGTCGATGCGCCCGCCCTGGGTGCCATGGCGGCGGCTGTCGGCCCGCAGCGCGGCCAGCTGGTCCTCGGGCACCCGGCCGGTCTCGTACAGCAGGCGCCCGATCAGGGTGCTCTTGCCGTCGTCCACGCTGCCGCAGGTGATCAGGCGCAGCAGCGGGCGCGCCTCGTGCTGGCGCAGCCGCGCGGCCAGGCCGCCGGCCGCTTCCGGTGCGGTGGCGTCGGCGCCCATCAGAAGTAGCCCTCCTGCTTCTTGCGTTCCATCGAGGCGGACGGATCGTGGTCGATCACCCGGCCCTGGCGCTCGGAGGTGGTCGCCTCCAGCATCTCGGCGATGACCTTCTCCAGGGTGTCGGCGCGCGACTCGATCGCGCCGGTCAGCGGATAGCAGCCCAGGGTGCGGAAGCGCACGCTGCGCAGCCGCGGCACCTCGCCCGGGCGCAGCGGCAGGCGCTCGTCGTCCACCATGATCAGCGTGCCGTCGCGCTCGACCACCGGCCGTGGCGCGGCGAAGTACAGCGGCACCACCGGGATGCCCTCCCGGTAGATGTACAGCCACACGTCCAGCTCGGTCCAGTTGGACAGCGGGAACACACGCACGCTCTCACCCTTGTGGATGCGCGTGTTGTAGAGGTTCCACAGTTCCGGGCGCTGGCGCCGGGGGTCCCAGCGGTGGTTGGCGTCGCGGAAGGAGAACACGCGCTCCTTGGCGCGCGACTTCTCCTCGTCGCGGCGCGCGCCGCCGATGGCCGCGTCGAAGCCCCACCTGTCCAGCGCCTGCTTCAGCGCCCGGGTCTTCATCACGTCGGTGTGCACCGCGGCTCCGTGCGTGACCGGGCCGATGCCCTGCGCCAGCCCCTCGGGATTGGTGTGCACGCGCAGCTCCACCCCGGTTTCCGCGGCGCGGCGGTCGCGGAAGGCGATCATCTCACGGAACTTCCAGCCGGTGTCCACGTGCAGCAGCGGGATCGGCGGTCGCGCCGGCGCGAAGGCCTTCAGCAGCAGGTGCAGCAGCACCGAGCTGTCCTTGCCCACCGAATACAGCAGCACCGGGTTGCGGAACTCGGCCGCGACCTCGCGCAGGATGTGGATGCTTTCCGCTTCCAGGCGATCGAGGTGGGAGAGGGGGGCTGGGCTCATTCGGCTCGGTTCGTGTATGCCGCGGCGACCCGTGGGCTGGCGGCCGGCGGAGCGGGCCATCCGCCAGGCCGGCCAGTATCCGGGCGCGCGGTCACGTCCGGAAATAAGGCCAGAGCATAAGCCAATAACCACGCGCCGTTTCTGTGGCGGCGCGCGCCTGCATAGGATCGATGGCCCGTCGAAGCCGACGCTTCCGCCAGGCCGCCCGAGATGACCGCCGCGCCCACCGCGCTGCCCAGTCCGCTGGACGAGACCCGCCGTGCCCTGCTGGCCCGCCTGGTCGACGGGCTGGACGCCCCTTCGCTGTGGTGGCTGTCCGGCTACGCCGCCGGCCTGGCCCAGGGCCACGGCGCGCCGCAGCTGGCGGTGCTGCCGGGCGGCGCGGCACCGGCCACGGCGGCGCAGTCCGGCGCGCGCCTGACCGTGCTGTACGGCACCCAGACCGGCAACGCCCGCCGCGAGGCCGAGAAGCTGGCCCAGGCGGCGGAAGCGGCCGGCCTGGCGGTGCGTCTGGTCCGCGCCGACGCCTATCCGGCGCGCGAGCTGGCCGGCGAGCGCCTGCTGTACATCGTCATCAGCACCCAGGGCGAGGGCGACCCGCCGGACGATGCGGCCGGCTTCGCCGAGTTCCTGTTCGGCAGGCGCGCGCCGAAGCTGCCGGAGCTGAAGTACGCGGTGCTGGGCCTGGGCGACAGCAGCTACGCGGACTTCTGCGGCATCGCCCGGCGCATCGACGCGCGCCTGGCCGAGCTGGGCGCGCAGCGCGTGGCCGAGGCCGCGCTGGCCGACCTGGACATCGACACCGTGGCCGCACCCTGGCGCGAGCAGGTGCTGGCCCGCGCCGGCGAGCTGTTGCAGCGTGCGCCGGCACCGGCGGTGCCGCTGGCCACGGTCACCCCGCTGCGCCCGGCCGCGGCCTGGTCGCGCGAACGCCCGTTCCCCGCCGAACTGCTGGCGCAACAGCGGATCACCGGGCGCGCCTTCCGCGGCACCGGCTTCCGCCGCTACGCCGGGCCGGACAAGGACGTGCGCCACCTCGAGCTGTCGCTGGAGGGTTCCGGCCTGGCCTACGAGCCGGGCGATGCCCTGGGCATCGTCCACCGCAACCCGGCGCCGCTGGTGGAGGCCGTGCTGCAGGCCGCGCGCCTGGACGGCAACACGCCCGTCACGCTCGGCGGCGAGACTCTCCCCCTGCACGAGTGGCTGGCCGCGCGCCGCGAGCTGACCCGGCTGTCGCGCCCGTTCCTGGCCGCGCACGCCGAGCGGTCCGGGGCGCAGGCGCTGCGCCGGCTGCTCGACCCGACCCAGCCTGCCGGCCCGGCGGCGCTGCTGGCCGACCACCAGCTGGTCGACCTGCTGCGCCGCTGGCCGGCGGATTGGGACCCGACCGCCTTCGTCGAGGCACTGCGCCCGGCCGCGCCACGCCTGTACTCCATCGCCTCCAGCCGCAAGCACGTGGGCGAGGAGGCACACCTGGCGGTGGACGTGGTCCGCTACCACGCCCACGGCCACGACCACACCGGCGCGGCCAGCGCCTTCCTGGCCGCCCTGGAGGAAGGCGCGCGGGTGCCGGTGTACCTGGAACCCAACGAACGCTTCCGCGTCCCGGCCGACGGCAGCGTCGACATGATCATGGTCGGCCCCGGCACCGGCGTGGCCCCGTTCCGCGGCTTCCTGCAGGAGCGCGCCGAGACCGGCGCCAGCGGGCGCAACTGGCTGTTCTTCGGCGCGCGCCACTTCGAGACCGGCTTCCTGTACCAGGCCGAGTGGCAGGACGCGCTGCGCCGCGGCCTGCTGCACCGCCTGGACCTGGCCTTCTCCCGCGACCAGCCGTGGCGCGTCCACGTGCAGGACCGCATGCGCGAACACGGCCGCGAGCTGTGGAGCTGGCTCGAGGGCGGCGCGCACCTGTACGTGTGCGGCAGCGTGGCCATGGGCCGCGACGTGCACGCCGCGCTGCTGGAGATCGTGGCCGCGCACACCGGCGGTGACGCCGAAGCCGCCGCCGAACACCTCGCCGCCCTGCAGGCGGCCGGCCGCTACAGCCGCGACGTCTACTGAGCCGCCATGAGCCACTCCGTCGAAGACACCAAGATCCGCAGCCGCGGCCTGCGCGGCACCCTCGCCGAGGGCCTGGCCGACCCGACCACCGGCGGGCTGTCGGAGGAGGACCAGCGCATCATCAAGTTCCACGGCAGCTACCAGCAGGACGACCGCGACCTGCGCGACGAGCGGCGCCGGCAGAAGCTGGAGCCGGCCTACCAGTTCATGATCCGCATCCGCGCCCCCGGCGGCGTGTTCACCCCGGCGCAGTGGCTGAAGCTGGACCACATCGCCCGCACCTTCGCCAACCACTCGTTGCGCATCACCACCCGCCAGACCTTCCAGTTCCACGGCGTGGTCAAGCGCGAGCTCAAGGCGACGATGCAGGCCATCCACGCCGCGGTGCTGGACACCATCGCCGCCTGCGGCGACGTCAACCGCAACGTGGTGGCCAGCAGCAACCCGCTGCAGTCGCGCCTGCACGCCGAGGTGCACGAATGGGCGCGGCGGCTGTCGGAGGCGTTCCTGCCGCGTACGCGTGCCTACTACGAGATCTGGCTGGACGGGGAGAAGCTGGCCGACAGCGGCCAGGAGGAGGAGCCGGTCTACGGCCGCGCATACCTGCCGCGCAAGTTCAAGATGGCCGTGGCGGTGCCGCCGACCAACGACGTGGACGTGTTCGCCAACGACTTCGGCCTGATCGCCATCGCCGGGGAGGACGGCCGCCTGGCCGGCTTCAACGTCGTCATCGGCGGCGGCATGGGCGCCACCCACGGCGATCCGGCGACCTACCCGCGCCTGGCCAGCGTGGTCGGCTTCGTCGCACCGCAGCAGGTGCTGGACATCGCCCGCGCCGCGCTGGTGGTGCAGCGCGACCTGGGCGACCGCGGCGAGCGCAAGCACGCCCGCTTCAAGTACACCATCGACCGCCACGGCCTGGAAACGGTGGTCGCGCGCATGCAGGCCGAGGCCGGGCTGGAGCTGCAGCCGGCGCGTCCGTTCCGCTTCGACCACAACGGCGACCGCCTCGGCTGGGTCGAGGGCGAAGGAGGCCGCTGGCACCTGACCCTGTCCATCGCCAGCGGCCGCATCGCCGACCTGCCGGGGCGGCCGCACCTGACCGGCCTGCGCGAGATCGCCAACGTGCACCGCGGCCACTTCCGTCTGACCGCCAACCAGAACCTGGTCATCGCCGACGTGCCGGCCGGCGAGCGCGCGCGCATCGAGGCGCTGGTGCGCGCCCACGCCCTGGACGCCGACGGCCGCGCGCCCAGTGCGCTGGCGCGCACGGCCATGGCCTGCGTGGCCCTGCCCACCTGCGGCCTGGCCATGGCCGAGGCCGAGCGCTACCTGCCGGCCTTCACCGCGAAGCTGCAGCCGCTGCTGGACAGGCACGGCCTGGCCGAGGCGCCGATCCTGCTGCGCATCTCCGGCTGCCCCAACGGCTGTTCGCGTCCGTACCTGGGCGAGATCGCGCTGGTCGGCAAGGCGCCGGGCCGCTACAACCTGATGCTGGGCGCCGACCACCGCGGCACGCGGCTCAACACCCTGTACCGCGAGAACGTCACCGAGACCGAGATCCTCGAGGCGCTGGACCCGCTGTTGGGCCGCTACGCCGCCGAGCGCCTGCCCGGCGAGCGCTTTGGCGATTTCCTGCACCGCGCCGGGATCATCGCCCTGCCGCCCTACCCCACCCACGTCCAGGTCGAAGCGGCGCAGGCCGAAGCCGAGCCCGCCGCCGCCACCGCCTGAAACCATCCCCTGCTTCCGGAGTTGCCCCGATGAGCCTCACCGCACCGCGCGACGCCGCCAACGCCCCCGACCCCGAAGAGCCGGACCTGGCAGCGCTCAATGCCGAACTGGAGGCCATGGACGCCGAACAGCGCGTGGCCTGGGCCCTGGCCTACGGCCACGGCAATCCGGCGCTGTCCTCCAGCTTCGGCGCGCAGGCGGCCGTGACCCTGCACATGGTCACCCGGCAGAAGCCGGACATCCCGGTGATCCTGATCGACACCGGCTACCTGTTCCCCGAGACCTACCGCTTCGCCGACGAGCTGACCGAACGGCTGCAGCTCAACCTCAAGGTGTACCGCCCGCTGATCAGCCGCGCATGGATGGAGGCCCGCCACGGCCGCCTGTGGGAGCAGGGCGTGGAAGGCCTGGACAACTACAACCAGCTGCGCAAGGTCGAACCGATGCGCCGCGCCCTGGACGAGCTGGACGTGGGCACCTGGTTCACCGGCCTGCGCCGCAGCCAGTCGGCCAGCCGCGCCAACACCCCGATCCTGCAGCGCCGCGGGCACCGGCTGAAGGTCAACCCGATCGCCGACTGGAGCGACCGCGACGTGTGGCGGTACATGAAGAAGCACGACCTGCCCTACCACCCGCTGTGGCACCAGGGCTACGTGTCCATCGGCGACGTCCACACCACCCGCCGCTGGGAACCGGGCATGCGCGAGGAGGACACCCGCTTCTTCGGCCTCAAGCGCGAGTGCGGCATCCATGACATCTGAGCCCCCGTCCACAGGAACCGCGGCAGCGGCGAGGCGACGGATGCGTCCGGTCACCGCGCGTGCACCCGCGCAGGAAGCATTCGGCATGGGGCGCCTGAGCGCCGCCGCCGGACGGGCCGACCGGGTCGCCGCGGCGGCCTGCGCCGCGCCCGGCTCAGCTGGTGATGGTCTGGGTGAGCGACTCCCAGCTCGGCGGCTCGGGCCAGCGCGGCTCCAGGTTGCCGTCCAGCACCCGGCGCAGGTCGCGCTTGTCGATCTGCGGAGCCAGCGCGTGCACCAGTTCCAGCGCGTAGTCGCGCAGCACGCGGTCGCGCGGCAGCACCGCCCAGGCGGTGCACTCGGGGATGGCCGCCGGCGCCGGCCAGGCGCGCAGGTCGGCATCGCCGCTGCTGACCGCCATCTCCGCCAGCAGGCCCACGCCCAGGCCGGCGCGCACGTAGGTCTTGATCAGGTCCGCGTCCAGCGCGGTCAGGGCAATGTGCGGCTCCAGGCCCAGGCCGGCGAAGGCGCGGCGCAGCGAGGATTCGGGCCGGGTGGACGACTCGTAGCTGATCAGCGGATGGCGCGCCAGCCCGTGCATGTCCGGCGCGGTTCCGGCGCGGTCGAGGGCATGGCCGCGCGGCACCACCACCAGGCGTCGCCAGCGGTACAGCGGCACGGCCACCCCGCCCTGCGGCGCCGGGCCGGCGGTGCTGACCACCGCCATGTCGGCATCGCCCCGCCCCAGCAGGTCCAGCGCCGCGCCCTCGGCGGCCTGCTGCAGGTGCACGCTCACCTGCGGGAACTCGCGCTTGATCCGGGCGATGGCCGGCGGCAGCACGAAGCGCGCCTGGGTGTGGGTGGTGCCCAGGGTCAGAGGCCCCTGGCTCTCGCGCCGGCGGTTGGCGGCGTAGGCGCGGATGTTGGCCGCCTCGGCCAGGATCACGCGCGCCCGCTCCAGCACCTCGGCCCCGGCGGGCGTGATCGATTCCAGGCTGCGTCCCTTGCGCACGAACAGCAGGAAGCCCAGCTCGTCCTCCAGCTGCTTGATCTGCTTGGACAGGCCGGGCTGGGTGGCGTGCACGCGCTGTGCCGCCAGGGTGATGTTCAACCCTGCATCCGCGATGGCGACGAGGTAGCGCAGCTGGGTGAGCGTCATGGAGGGCATGCCTGGCCAGCGACGTCCTGAATTTAAAAGAAACAGCCGGCGTTTCTTATAACTGAAAGTTATAAACAGGCGGCGTTTGGTAATTTCCGCTGGTTATGAGCTGGCGCTAGGTTCGCCAACACCGTTCCGGACCGTAGCGAGCCCCACGTGCGCGTGCCCCGCCCCACCATGCCGCCTGCCGATTTCCCGCCCGGCAGCGTCGCCCTGGTCGGCGCCGGCCCGGGCGACCCCGGCCTGCTGACCCTGCATGCCCTGCGCGCCCTCGAGGCCGCCGAGGTGGTGCTGCACGACCGCCTGGTCGGCGAGGGCGTGCTGGCCCTGGCCCATCCGGACGCGCGGCTGGTGCCGGTCGGCAAGCTCCCGGGCGGCCACGGCGTCCGCCAGGAACAGATCCACGAGCTGATGCTCGCCCATGCCCGCGCCGGCCGGCGCGTGGTCCGGCTCAAGGGCGGCGACCCGTTCGTGTTCGGCCGCGGCGGCGAGGAGCTGGAGTTCCTGCGCGCCCACGGCATCCCCTACCGGGTGGTGCCGGGGGTGACCGCGGCGCTGGGCTGCGCCGCCTACGCCGGCATCCCGCTGACCCACCGCGACCACGCCCAGTCCCTGCGCTTGGCCACCGCGCACTGCCGCGATTCGCTGGACACGCTGGACTGGGAGGCGCTGGCCCGGCCGCGCCAGACCCTGGCCCTGTACATGGGCGTGGGCACCCTGGAGCAGGTCCGGGACCGGCTGCTGGCCGCCGGCGCCGACCCGGCCACGCCCTTCGCCCTGGTCGAGAACGGCACGCACTCCGGGCAGCGCGTGCTCACCGGCACCCTGGACGGGCTGCCGGCCACCGCCCGCGCGCATGCAGTGGCCTCACCCGCGCTGCTGATACTGGGCCAAGTGGCCGCCCTGGCCGGGCGGCTGCACTGGTTCGGCGGCGCGCCGCCGGGGCCGCCCGTGCCCGGCGTCGCGCGCGCCGCCTGAATCCCCCATTCCCCGCATCACCCAAGGACACTCCCATGGCCATCTACGACAGCATCCTGGACACCATCGGCCGCACCCCGGTCGTGCGGCTGCACCGCGTCGCCCCGCCACACGTGGAGCTCTACGCCAAGGTGGAGGCGTTCAACCCCGGCGGCTCGGTGAAGGACCGCCTGGCCCTGGCCATCATCCTCGATGCCGAGGCCAAGGGCTTGCTCAAGCCCGGCGACACCATCGTGGAGGCGACCTCGGGCAACACCGGCGTGGCCCTGGCCATGGTCGCCGCGGCACGCGGCTACAAGTTCGTGGCCACCATGGTGGAGACCTTCTCGGTGGAGCGGCGCAAGCTGATGCGCGCCTTCGGCGCCAAGGTCATCCTCACCCCGGCGGCCGAGCGCGGCAGCGGCATGGTGCGCAAGGCCGAGGAACTGGCGAAGAAGCACGGCTGGTTCCTGGCCCGCCAGTTCGAGAACCCGGCCAATCCGGCCTACCACCGCCAGACCACCGCGGCGGAGATCCTGCGCGACTTCGCCGGCCGCCGCCTGGACCACTTCATCAGCGGCTGGGGCACCGGCGGCACCCTGACCGGCGTGGGCGAGGTACTGCGCACCGCCCGCCCGGAGGTGAAGATCACCGCCGCCGAGCCGGCCAACGCCTCGCTGCTGGCCGGCAACGAGTGGAAGCCGCACAAGATCCAGGGCTGGACCCCGGACTTCGTGCCGGCCGTGCTCAACCGCCAGGTCGCCGACCGCATCATCGGCGTGTCCGACGAGGACGCCATCGCCACCGCGCGCCGGCTGGCGGCCGAGGAAGGCATCTTCGTGGGCATCTCCGCCGGCGCCACCGTGGCCGCGGCGCTGAAGGTGGCCGAGGACGCCCCGGAAGGCTCGGTGCTGCTGGCCATGCTGCCGGACACCGGCGAGCGCTACTTCTCCACCCCGCTGTTCGAGGGCATCAACGAAGGCTCGGACGACGAGTGGCTGGAATCGCTGGGCTGATCCGGCCCGCGTTGCCCGGAAGACCGGCAGGGCGGCCGACGGCCGCCCTTCTTCGTTCCGCCCGGCGGGAAGCCGCGGTCAGGGCTTCATCGAGCCGGTCTCCAGGTAGCGCTGGTGCCAGGACAGCGCCTCGGCCAGCAGGTGCGGGGTGTGCCGGCCCTTGCTGTCGCGCATGGCGCGGTCGAAGTAGTCCTGCAGCAGCGGCCGGTAGTCCGGGTGCGCGCAGTGGTTGATGATGGCCCGCGCGCGCTGCTTGGGCGACAGGCCGCGCAGGTCGGCCAGGCCCTGCTCGCTGACCAGCACCGCCACGTCGTGCTCGGTGTGGTCCACGTGGCTGACCATCGGCACGAATGCGGAGATGGCACCGTTCTTGGCCGTGCTCGGGCTCAGGAAGCAGGACATGAAGCCGTTGCGGGCGAAGTCGCCCGAGCCGCCGATGCCGTTGATGATGCTGGTGCCGCAGACGTGGGTGGAGTTCACGTTGCCGTACAGGTCGGCCTCGACCATGCCGTTCATGCCGATCACGCCCAGGCGGCGCACCAGCTCGGCGTGGTTGGAGATCTCCTGCGGGCGCAGGATGATCTTCCTGCGGTACAGCTCGATGTTGCGGTTGAACTCCTCCACGCCCTCGGGGCTGAGCGAGAACGAGGTGGCCGAGGCGACCTCGATGGTGCCGTTGCCGATCAGCTCCAGCATCCCGTCCTGGATCACCTCGGTGAACGCGGTCAGGCCACGAAAGCCGCCCTCGTGCAGGCCGGCCAGCACCGCGTTGGCGATGTTGCCCACGCCCGACTGCAGCGGCAGCAGCCGCTCGCCCAAGCGCCCGGCCCTGATCTCGTGGCGGAAGAACTCCACGAGGTGGCCGGCGATGGCGCGGGAAACCTCGTCGATCGGCGCGAAGCGGCCGATGCGGTCCGGCGCGTCGCTCTCCACCACCGCCACCACCTTGTCCAGGTCCACCTTCAGGTACGGCTCACCGATGCGGTCGCCCGGATGGGTGAGCGGGATCGGCTTGCGGTGCGGCGGCTTGGCCGTGCCGTAGTAGATGTCGTGCATGCCGTCCAGCCCCAGCGGCTGGCGGTGGTTGACCTCGAGGATGACCTTGTCGGCCAGGTCCAGCCAGGTCTTGTTGTTGCCCACCGAGGTGGAGGGCACCAGGCGGCCGTCGGGCAGGATCGCGGTGACCTCGACGATGGCCAGGTCGATCCGGCCGAGGAAACCGAACCAGGCGTGCTGGGCGACGTGGCCCAGGTGGACGTCCATGTACTCGATCTGGCCGCCGTTGATGCGCCCGCGCAGTTCCGGGTCGGACTGGTAGGGCAGGCGGAACTCGATGCCGCCGGCGCGCGCCAGGGCGCCATCCAGCTCCGGCGCGGTGGAGGCGCCGGTGAGGATGCGGATGGCGAACGGTTCGCCGCGCCCGCGCGCGGCCTCGATGCGGGCGGCCAGCGCCTGCGGCACGGCCTTGGGATAGCCGGCGCCGGTGAAGCCGCTCATGCCCACGGCCATCCCCGGTTCGATCAGGGCGGCGGCCTGTTCCGCGGACATGAGCCGGGACGCCAGGCCGGCGTGGGCGATGCGCTCTTTGGTCATGGTGGTGGGGGAGCAAGACGCAGGGGAACAGCCGATTGTAACGGCCGCCACCGCGAGGGGGTCCGGCGCGGGGCGCGCCCCGTCCTTCGATCTTCGGCTTATTGCCCTGGCCGGCGTTTTGTGCGCAATGCGCCGGCCTTCAGCCACGCGCGGCCATGAACGCCTCGATCTCGTCGGCCGAGCGCGGCAGGCCCTCGGTGAGCACGCGGTGGCCGTCGGCGGTGATCAGCACGTCGTCCTCGGTGCGGATGCCGATGCCGCGCCACCTGGCCGGCACGCCGGTGTCGTCGGGACGGACGTACAGGCCCGGCTCGATGGTCAGGACCATGCCCGGCTCCAGCAGGCGCGGCTCGCCGTCGATGCGGTAGTCGCCCACGTCGTGCACGTCCAGGCCCAGCCAGTGGCCGCTCTTGTGCGGGTAGAAGCGCTTGTAGCGGCCCTCGGCGATGTTCTCCTCCAGGCTGCCGCGCAGCAGGCCCAGGCGCAGCAGGCCCTCGGTCAAGGTCGCCACCGCCGCCTCGTGCATGGCCGCGAACGGCACACCCGGCCGTGCCTGCGCCAGCGCCGCGGCCTGCGCCTGGCCGACCAGGTCGTGCAGCGCGCGCTGCTCGCGGCTGAAGCGGCCGCCCACCGGGAAGGTGCGCGTGATGTCGGCGGCGTAGTTGCGGTACTCGGCGCCGGCATCGACCAGCACCAGGTCGCCGTCGCGGGCGCGGGCGTTGTTGGCCACGTAGTGCAGCACGCAGGCATTGGCGCCGGCGCCGACGATGGTGCCGTAGGCCGGCCAGGCGTCGGCGGCGCGGAACACGCGCTCGATCTCGGCCTGCAGCTCGTACTCGTGGATGCCCGGGCGCGCCGCGCGCATGGCCGCCTCGTGGGCGCGCACGCTGATCTCGGCCGCCTTGCGCATCAGCCGCACCTCCTCGCGCGACTTGAACAGGCGCATCTCGTGCAGCAGGTGGCCAAGCTCGAGGAACTCGTGCGGCGGCTGCGCGCCGTGCCGCACCTGGGCGCGCACGCGGTTGACCCAGCCGATCAGCTTGAGGTCGAACTCGGCGTCGCGGCCGAAGTGGTAGTAGACCCGCGAGCGTCCTTCCAGCAGGCCCGGCAGGATGTCGTCCAGGTCGTCGATCGGGTAGGCGTCGTCCATGCCGAAGTCCGCCACCGCGCCCTCCTGGCCGGCGCGCGGGCCGTCCCAGGCCTCGCGCTCGGGATCGCGCTCGCGGCAGAACAGCAGCGCCTCGCCGTGGCGGCGGCCGGGCACCAGCACCAGCACCGCCTCCGGTTCCGGGAAGCCGCACAGGTACCAGAAGTCCGAGTCCTGGCGGTACGGGTAATGGGTGTCGTGGCTGCGCACCCGCTGCGGGGCCGCCGGCAGGATCAGGATGGCGTCCTCGCCGGCCATGCGCATGAGCTGGCGGCGGCGGCGGGCGAATTCGGCCGCCGGGATGCCGGTGAGCGCGCGCAGCATGGTCAGTTCAGGCTGCGGCGGTGACGCGGCCCCAGGACGCAGTCGCCGTGCAGCAGCAGCGCCGCCACCCGGACGAATTCCTCCAGTTCGGAGAGGGCGGACTCGTCCTCCTCGTCCTCCTCGATGTCCTGCACCCGCGCGGCGGCGAGCTTGGCCAGGTCCCTGAGCGCCTCGTCGCCCTCTTCCGACAGCGGCGGGGTGGCGCCGGCGGCCAGGCCGAAGCCGCCGAGGAAGCTGCGGCACCAGTCGAACAGGGCCTGGGCGCGCTGGCGCAGCGGCGCGTCGGCCTCCTCCAGCAGCAGCTGGAAGGAGAAGTCGCCGTCGCCCAGCTGCGCGGCGCTGGCCCGGCGCAGACGGTCCAGGGTGCCGTCGCGCGGCGGCACCGGCAGGTCCGGGTTGGCCATCACCCTGCCCAGCCAGTCGGCCACGTCGCCCCCGCCCCCGGCCAGCCAGCCGCACAGGGCACCGTGCAGTTCGGAGGCGGACACGGCCAGGCCCAGCTCGCGGCTGGCGGCGGCGACCTCGTGGGGTTTGGGCAGTTCTTGCATGGGCACCTGGCTCCCGGCGGGAAGGGCGCGGCGGGCATGCGCCGCGCCGGATGCGCGCAGTGTAGCAACCGCGCCCGTGGATGGCTTGTCGCCGGCACGCGGCCGTGCCTACACTCGCCTGAATAGCTCCCCAATCCACCGGTCCTCCATGCCGTCCGTCGCCGCGCGCATCCGCCCGTGTGGACCCAGCCGCCGGACCCGCCGCACATGACCGCGCTGCTGATGTCGGTCGCCGTCGGGCTGCTGCTCCTGGTGCTGGTCCTGCTCTGGCACTGGCGCAGCAGCCACGCCGAACAGGCCGAGGCACTGCGCGCGCGCGAGGAACACCTGACCCTGGCGCTGTGGGGCTCGGGCGAGCACTTCTGGGACTTCGACCTGCGCCGCCGCCAGCTGCACCTGCTGCACAGCGACGAGGGCGAGCCGGGCGGCGGCACCGGCCTGGCGGTGACCACGCGTCGCATCGCATTGCCACCGGTGCACCCGTACGACCGCCCGCAGGTGCTGCGCCGCCTGCGCGCGCACCTGCGCGGCGCCGAGCCGCTGTTCACCTCCGAGCACCGCATCGACCCGGACGGCAGCGGCGAGTGGATCTGGGTACGGGTGCGCGGCCGCACGGTGGAGCGCGACGACTACGGCCGCCCGCGCCGCCTGGCCGGCACCGCGCGCGACACCACCGCCAGCCGCCATGCCGACGCCGAGCGGCGCATCGCCAGCGAGGTGCTGCGCAGCATGAGCGAGGCGGTGGCGGTGCTGGACCGCGACCTGCACTTCGTCGCGGTCAACCCGGCCTTCAGCCGCATCACCGGCTACAGCGACGTGCAGGTGCTGGGCCGCCCGTTCGCCCTGCTGGACGCCGACAGCCGCAGCGAGCACGCCCGGCCGCTGCAGATGGAGTTCGACCGCCACGGCCAGTGGCAGGGCAACCTGTGGATGACCCGCAGCGACGGCGAGGAAATCCTCTGCCACGTCCGCCACAACGGCATCCAGGATGCCGCCGGCGACCACAGCTTCCACGTGGTGGTGCTGTCGGACATCACCGAGCAGAAGCGTGCCGAGCAGGAGCTGCGCTACCTGGCCAACTACGACCCGCTCACCGGCCTGCCCAACCGCGCCCTGCTGTCCGAGCGCCTGGCCCGGGCCATCGTCCGCGCCCGCCGCGAGGGCGGCCGCGTGGCGGTGCTGTTCCTGGACCTGGACCGCTTCAAGGACGTCAACGACTCGCTGGGCCACACCGCCGGCGACAAGGTGCTGCGCGCGGCGGCCGAGCGCGTGCAGCAGGCGGTCGGCACGCACCACACCGTCGCCCGCCTGGGCGGCGACGAGTTCACCGTGGTCCTGGAGAGCGTGGAGTCGCTGGAGCAGGCCGAGGACGCCGCGCGCCGGGTGATCGAGGCGTTCGCGCCGCCGCTGGTGTTCGGCGACCACCACGAGATCAGCATCTGCCCCTCGATCGGCATCAGCCTGTTCCCCGACCACGCCCAGGTGCCGACCGAGCTGATCAAGCACGCCGACACGGCCATGTACCAGGCCAAGGCCGCCGGCCGCCGCACCTGGCAGGTCTACTCGGCCGACATGGACGAATCGGCCCGCCGCCGCGCCACCCTGACCAGCCTGCTGCGGCGGGTGCTGGAGCGCGACGAGCTGACCGTGGTCTACCAGCCGCGCTACTCGCTGCGCGACCGCCGCGTGGTCGGCGCCGAGGCGCTGCTGCGCTGGCGCACCCCGGAGCTGGGCGCGGTGCCGCCGGACCAGTTCATCCCGCTGGCCGAGGACACCGGCCTGATCCTGGAGATCGGCGAGTGGGTGCTGAAGGAGGCCTGCGCCACCCTGCGCCAGTGGCGCGAGGCCGGCCTGCACGGCCTGCGCATGTCGGTCAACGTCTCGGCCATCCAGCTGCTGCGCGGCGACCTGCCCGGCACCCTGACCCGGATCCTGGCCGAGACCGGGGTGGCCTCCGGCCTGCTCGAGCTTGAACTGACCGAGAGCGCGATCATGGCCAACATCGAGCGCAGCGCCAGCGTGCTGCACGCCTGCCGCGCCCTGGGCGTGGGCGTGGCGGTGGACGACTTCGGCACCGGCTACTCCTCGCTGGCCTACCTCAAGCGCCTGCCGCTGACCACGCTCAAGATCGACCGCGAGTTCATCGGCGACCTGACCCGCGACCCGGACGACGAGGCCATCACAAGCACGGTCATCACCATGGGCCACTCGCTGGCCCTGACCGTGGTCGCCGAAGGCGTGGAGACGGCCGGCCAGCTGCAGTTCCTGCGCGAGCACGGCTGCGACGAGATCCAGGGCCATTACATCGCCGCGGCCATGCCCCGCGACGAGTGCCTGGCCTTCATCCGCCAGCAGGAAGCGCTGCCGGCCTGAGCCGCGGCGGCCTGCTTGACCGGGCCGGCGGGCGCTGCCTATCGTGGCCGCCATGGACCCCGCCACCGACGTCATCGCCCAGCTCCGTGCCCTGGCCGCGCGCGTCGAGGCCCTGGCCGACCGCTGCCAGCGTCTGGCCGACGAGAACCGCAGCCTGCGCCAGCAGCAGGAGCAGCTGATCGGCGAGCGCGCCCAGCTGCTGCACAAGAACGAGATGGCGCGGTCGCGGGTGGAGGCCATGATCGCGCGGCTGAAGTCGCTGGAGCAGCACACGTGAGCGCCACCGAACCGGTCGAAGTCCGGATCCTCGACCGCGACTACACCGTGGGCGTGCCCAGCGGTGAGCGCGACAGCCTGATGGCGGCCGCCCGCCTGCTGGATTCGCGCATGCGCGAGCTGCGCGGCAACAACCGCATGGTCTCGCTGGACCGGATCGCCGTGCTGGCCGCGCTCAACCTGGCCCACGAGCTGCAGCAGCTGCGGCAGGAGCGCGAGGCGCTGGACCGGGAGCTGGCCCGCACCCTGGACACCCTGAACAGGCGCCTGGACGGCCTGCTGGGGCTGGCGCCGGCCGTGCACGATTGACCGCGTCTTGGCCGTCCGGCCGCGCGGATCGACAGATTCCCTTGCCTGAACACGCGGCCCGGACTAGGCACGCCGGGCCGGGCGGCTATAATGTCTCCCGCGTTCTCTGCCGTGTGCGACAGCTGGCCAAACATTCACCTTGTCCCTTAAAAACGACACCGGGGACGCGATGGGGCCGGGAGTGCATGTCCGCCACGCAGCGGGAAGCCCGATGGCCTCTTGAGCCTCCCCACTTGAACCTCGGGTTCAAGGTCGTTTTGCCGCATCGGCATGGCGGAGAATGCCTCATCCGGACAGCGCCTCCCCCCCGACGGGAGGCGTTGTCGTATCCGGGCCCCGGCTTGGCGTGGCGCGCCCGGTCCGCGATGATGCGGCCACCCCCATGCCGGAACCCCCGATGACCCAGGACCGGGCCACGCTGCGCACGCAGTTGCGCCAACGCCGCCGCGAACTGCCCGCGGCCACCCGCATCGCCGCCGCCGACGCGCTGGCCGGGCGCATCCTCGCCCTGCCGTTCCTGCCGGCGCGCGGCTACGTGGCCGGCTACTGGGCGCTGGACGGCGAGATCGCCCTGCACGCGCTGCAGCTGCGCCTGCCGGCGGGCCTGGTCTACTGCCTGCCGGTGCTGCACGAACCGGACCGGCTGCTGCGCTTCGCGCCGTGGCGCCCGGGCGACCCGCTGGTCACCAACCGCTACGGCATCCCCGAGCCGGACGTGGCGCCGGCCTCGGCGCTGCCGGCCGAGGCGATGGACCTGGTGGTGATGCCGCTGGTGGGCTTCGACGCGGCCGGCCAGCGGCTGGGCATGGGGGGCGGTTGGTATGATCGCAGCTTCGCGTTCCGCCTCGGCCGCGCCGCGCCGCCCTGGCTGGTCGGCGCCGGCTTCGACGTGCAGCAGGTGCCGCGGCTGGAGCCGCAGGCCTGGGACGTGGTGCCCGACGCGATCTGCACCGAGACCGCCACCCTGCTCCGCAACCCCGACGCCCTGCCCGCATGACGCCCCGCAAGCGCTACTGGCTCATGAAGTCCGAGCCGGACACCTTCTCCATCGACGACTTGGAACGCGTGGGCGTGGAGCCGTGGAACGGCGTGCGCAACTACCAGGCGCGCAACTTCATGCGCGACGGCATGCAGGTCGGTGACGGCGTGCTGTTCTACCACTCCAACACCGCGGTGCCGGGCATCGTCGGCATCGCCAGCGTGGCCAGCCACGCCTACCCGGACGAGACCCAGTTCGATCCGAAGTCGGAGTACTACGACCCCAGGGCCACCCGCGAGCAGCCGCGCTGGTACCTGGTGGACGTGAAGTTCGAGCGCAAGCTGCGCCGCACGATCCCGCTGGAAGAGATCAAGCGCCACGCCGACGCGCTGGGCGAGGGCTTCCCGCTGGTCGCGCGCGGCAACCGCCTGTCGGTGATGCCGGTCACCGCCGCGCAGTGGAAGCTGCTGCTGTCGCTGGAATGACCCGCGCCCGCCGCGCCACCTGCCCCATCCTCCATCCCGCATCCGCACATCCATGAGCGAAGCCAAGCGCCTGGCCGGCGAAAAGGCCATCGAGTACGTCGAGGACGGCATGGTCGTCGGCGTCGGCACCGGTTCCACCGTGGCCTACTTCATCGAGGCGCTGGGCCGGATCCGCGACCGCATCGCCGGCGCGGTGTCCAGCTCCGAGCAGAGCACCGCGCGGCTGAAGGCGCTGGGCATCGAGGTGCTGGACGCCAATGCCGCCGGCCCGCTGAAGCTGTACGTGGACGGCGCCGACGAGTGCGACCCGCACAAGCGCCTGATCAAGGGCGGCGGCGCCGCGCTGACCCGCGAGAAGATCATCGCCGAGGCCAGCGAGACCTTCGTCTGCATCATCGACCCGAGCAAGCAGGTGCCGGTGCTGGGCAGGTTCCCCCTGCCGGTGGAGGTGATCCCGATGGCGCGCAGCCTGGTGGCCCGCCGCATCCTGGCCCTGACCGGCGGCCAGCCGGTGTGGCGCGAGGGCGTGGTCACCGACAACGGCAACTGGATCCTGGACGTGCACAACCTGCGCATCACCGACCCGGTGGCACTGGAGGCCGAGCTCAACCAGATCCCCGGCGTGGTCACCGTGGGCCTGTTCGCCCGCCGTCCGGCCGACATCGTGATCGTCGGCGGCGAGCCTCCGCAGGTGTTCTGAGTCCGTCCGCCGCCGGCGACGATGTCCGGCGCCCCCCACTTTGCATCCGTCGCGCGCTCTGAGACATTCCGCACGGATGATTTCCGCGAGGGGCTGCGGAACGGATTGGCGCCATCAGCCCCCGATGGAGCTGCGGAGGCTGCAATGGACGAGCTGTCGCCGTCGGATCTCAGGACGATCCTGCATTCCAAGCGGGCGAACCTCTATTACCTCGAGCACTGCCGGGTACTGGTCAATGGCGGGCGGGTCGAGTACGTCACCGAGACCGGCAAGCGCCAGCTCTACTGGAACATCCCTATCGCCAACACCACCTGCCTGCTGCTGGGGACCGGCACCTCGGTCACCCAGGCGGCGATGCGCGAGCTGGCCAGGGCCGGCGTGCTGGTGGGCTTCTGCGGCGGGGGAGGCACGCCGCTGTTCACCGCCAATGAAGTTGACGTGGACGTGGCCTGGTTCTCGCCGCAGAGCGAGTACCGGCCCACCGAGTACCTGCAGGCCTGGGTGCGGTTCTGGTTCGACGACGGTCTCCGGCTGCACGCGGCCAAAGCCTTCCAGCGTGCACGCCTGGCCCGGCTGCGCACGCACTGGACGCACCGCTGGCTGCGCGAGGCCGGCTTCGGTGTCGATCCGGGACGCTTGGACGGGCTGCTGGAGCACTCCGCCCGGGAGATCGAGCAGGCCCAGGACGGCACCGCCCTGTTGACCGAGGAGGCCCGCCTGACCAAGGCCCTGTTCCGGCTGGCCGCGGAAGCGACCCGGTACGGCGAGTTCACCCGGGCCAAGCGCGGCACCGGCACCGACCCGGCCAACCGCTTCCTCGACCACGGCAACTACCTGGCGTACGGCCTCGGGGCGACGGCCTGTTGGGTACTGGGCCTGCCGCACGGCCTGGCAGTCCTGCACGGCAAGACCCGCCGTGGAGGCCTGGTGTTCGACGTGGCCGACCTGGTCAAGGACGCCCACATCCTGCCGCAGGCCTTCCTGTCGGCCATGCGCGGCGACGACGAGCAGGCCTTCCGCCGCGGCTGCATCGAGTCCTTGGCCCGCGGCGAGGCACTGGACTTCATGATCGACACGGTCAAGGCCGTCGCCCTGGACACGGCAGGCAGGGTATGAACGTGCTGCTGGTGTCCCAGTGCGACAAGCGTGCCCTGGTCGAAACCCGGCGCATCCTGGACCAGTTCGCCGAACGCCGCGGCGACCGCACCTGGCAGACCGCGATCACCGGGGCCGGCCTGGACACGCTGCGCCGGTTGCTGCGGCGTACGGCGCGCAAGAACACCGCGGTGGCCTGCCACTGGATCCGCGGCCGCGACCATACCGAGCTGCTCTGGATCGTGGGCGACGCCAGCCGCTTCAACGCTGAAGGAGCGGTGCCCACCAACACCACCACTCGCGACGTGCTGCGGCGCGAGGACGAGAACGACTGGCATTCGGCCCAGGACATCCGCCTGCTGGCCCAGTTGGCAGCCCTGCTGCACGATCTGGGCAAGGCCAGCGTGGCGTTCCAGCGGCGGCTGCGCAACGCGCTGGCCGGACGCAACCTGGTCCGACACGAATGGGTGTCCCTGCGCCTGTTCCTGGCCTTCGTCGGCGAAGACGACGACGAGGCCTGGCTGCGCCGCCTGGCGGACGGGACGGCAGCCGATGCGGAAGCCTGGACGGCACCTGGCCGTTACCGGCGCGATGGCGTGGACGCGGGCATCGAACGGCACCCCTTCCGTGGGCTGGCCCAGCGCGCCCCCCTGGCCGCCGCGGTCGGCTGGCTGATCCTGACCCACCACCGCATGCCCCTGGCGCCCTGCGTGCAGGACGGGCGGCAACGACCCTGGGGGTTCCGGGCCCGGGCGCTTGAGGCGGCCTGGCTGCGCGAACCACTGGCCTGCATCACTCATGCATGGAACGAAGTCCAGGAACAGGCCGGGATGGCAGACTTCGCCCCGTTCTGGGAGCTGGTCGCCCCCTTGCCCGTCGTGTCGCCGGCCTGGCGCAAGCAGGCCGCGCGGGTGGCCCGGCGGCTGCTCGAGCGCCACCGGCAGGCACGCATCGGTTGGCTGGACAACGTCTGGGCCCTGCACCTGGCCCGCCTGTGCCTGATGCTGGCCGACCACCACTATTCCAGCCTGGGCCTCGCCGGGTGTGGCCAACCCGTCCCGGAACGGCAACCCTTCGTGCAGGCGGGCCAGACACTGTTCGCCAACACGCGGCGCGACCGGCACGGCCGCATGCAGCTCAACCAGTCGCTGCTGGAGCACCTGCTCGGCGTCGGTCACGAGGCCGGGCTGGTCGCCCATGCCCTGCCCGCTCTGGAACGGCACCTGCCACGCCTGGCCCACCACCGCGGATTGCGCAAGCGTACGGGCGATCCCCGCTTCGCCTGGCAGGACCGGGCCTTTGATGCCGCCGCCGGACTGCGCGAAACGGCCCGCGAGCAGGGGGCATTCATCGTCAACATGGCCTCCACCGGCTGCGGCAAGACCCAGGCCAATGCCCGCATCCTCTATGCCCTGGCCGATCCGCAACGCGGCATGCGGGCCACCTACGCTCTGGGCCTGCGCACGCTGACCCTGCAGACCGGACGCGCCTATCGCCGCGACCTGGGCCTGGGCGAGGACGAGCTGGCCGTACTGGTGGGTGGCTCGGCGAACCGGGTACTGTTCGAATTCCACGAGCGGCAGGCGGAGTCCTGCGGCTCGGCCTCGACCCGGGCGCTGCTGGAGGAGGACGGCCACGTCCTTTACGAGGGCGACACCACCTCCCATCCCCTGCTGACCCGCGCGCTGGCCGATGCGGACGTGCGCAAGCTGCTGCTGGCCCCGCTCGCGGTGTGCACGGTGGACCATCTGGTGCCGGCCAGCGAGTCTCTGCGCGCCGGACGCCAGATCGCCCCACTGCTGCGCCTGCTCGGCGCCGACCTGGTGCTGGACGAACTGGACGACTACGACATCGCCGACCTGCCGGCACTCACCCGGCTGGTGTTCTTCGCCGGCATGTACGGGACACGCATCGTGCTGTCGTCGGCCACCATGCCGCCAGCCCTGGTCGAGGGGATGTTCCGGGCCTACCAGGCCGGGCGCCGGCAATGGCGCGACAACCGTGGCAACACCGCCGTGCCGCGGGACGCACCGGTGGAGGTGCCCTGCCTGTGGGTGGACGAGCACGGCCGGCCGCAGGTACAGGCATGCGCCGATGCCGCCGGCTTTGCCGGGGCACACGCCCGCTTCGTGGGGCAGCGCGTCGCCAGGCTGCAGGCACTGCCTCCGCTGCGCGTGGCCCGCCTGCAACGGCTGCAGATCGCCCCCGGCCAGAAGCACGAGGCCATCCGCCGGCAGTTCGCCGCCGCCGTCGCCCAGGCGGCCCACGAACTGCATCGCCACCATGCCGACACCGATCCGGTCACCGGCCGCCGTGCCAGCTTCGGTATCGTGCGCATGGCCAACATCGATCCGCTGGTCGAGGTCGCACGTGCACTGGCGGCACTCGATCCGCCGGCGGGCATCCGGCTGCACCTGTGTGTCTACCACGCCCGCTTCCCGCTGGCCCAGCGCTCGGCCATCGAGACGCTGCTGGACGAAGTGCTGGACCGGCGCGACCCGGCCCGGGTCTGGCGCCATCCATCCGTGCGCGCCGCCATCGACGTGGCCCCGGACCACGACCACCTGTTCCTGGTGCTGGCCTCCCCGGTCTGCGAGGTGGGGCGTGACTGGGACGCGGACTGGGCTGTCGCTGAACCGTCTTCGATGCGCTCGGTGATCCAGCTGGCCGGCCGCGTGCGCCGGCATCGCCCCAGGACGGTACCGATGGTTCCGAACCTGGTCGTCTTCGACACCAACCTGAGGGCGCTGGAACAGCCGGGCAAACCCGCCTTCATCCGCCCGGGATTCGAGAAGGACTCACCCGGCCAGCAGTTCCTGCTGGCCAGCCATCGCCTGGCCACGCTGCGACCGGATGCGGAAGGACGGACCGACGCGGGCGAACCCATCGACGCCGTGCCGCGTATCCGCTCCTTCCCGGAGGCCCTGACTCACGCGCGCTCGCACTGGGTGGCGCTGGAGCACGCCCGCATGGAGACGGCCATGCAGCCCCTTCCGGACGCCGCGCTGCACCCGGCACCCGCGGCCGGAGGCCGCCCCTCGGCCCGGCGGGGTACCGGTACTTGGCCCCAGGACGTGCTCGATCGCGCCTGCCTGGGCTGGCAGTTCCCGCAGGCCACCCTGCTGGGCGTGCTGGCGCAGGAACAGCCGTTCCGTGCCGACACGGACCACGACCGCACCCTGGCCTTCCTGCCGGACGAGGAGGAGGAAACCCTGGTGATCCACCGGGTGGAGCCGGAGCTGGAGAAGCAGGGCCAGGACCCGTACGTCCGCGCTGGTGCCGACCTGATCCACCGTTCAGACCTGGAAACAGCCACGGGCGTACACCCCTGGGGTGCCATGGACGAGACGCAGCTGCTGGAACGGATCCGGGAACTGGCCGAAGCCGAGGGCCTGGGCCTGCGCCAGGCCGCCTGCCGCTTCGCCACCGTCGAGGTGCCGCGGGAACGGGAGGAAGGCCGCGGCTGGGAATGGCACCCGTGGTTCGGGTTCCGGCCGGCATGAGCCGCCGGCTGCTGGAAGCAACTGGGCCCAGGAGCAAAACGGATCGAGCAGATGACCTGCCCCCAGCAGCCGTACCACCAGTTACTGGCAAAGCCCGGGATTGAAGGGTACTTCGGCTCGGTGGGTTTGGGTGCGGTGGTTGGCAGCGAACTGGGCAGGTGGGATGCGTCCGCAGCTGCTGTGGGGCCTGACCTCGTTGTAGTCCCGACGCCACTCGCTGATGACGTCGCGGGCCTGGGCCAGTGAAGTGAACCAGTGCTCGTTCAAGCACTCGTCGCGGAACTTGCCGTTGAAGCTCTCGATGTAGCCGTTCTGCATGGGCCGCCCGGGCTCGATCAGCAGGTGCTCGATGCCGTGCTGCTGCGTCCACCCGATGAAGGCGCGGCTGGTGAACTCCGGCCCGTTGTCGGTACGCACGGCGCGTGGGTAGCCGCGGAACCGCGCGGCCTGATCCAACACCCGCACCACGTAGGCGCCGCTGATGCCGTGGTCAACGGTGATGTCGACGCACTCGTGGGTGAAGTCATCGGCGACGGTCAGGCACTTCAGACGGCGCCCATTGGCCAATGCGTCGCTGACGAAGTCCATGCTCCAGACCGCATTGGGCGCCGTGGCAGACGACAGCGGCTGGCGTTCGCCCGGCGGCCTGCGGACCTTCTTGCGACGGCGCACGGCCAGGTTCGCCTCGCGATACAGGCGATAGACCTTCTTGTGGTTCACAGCCGGGTACTCCGGACGCAGCAGGTCGTGCAGGCGGCGGTAGCCGAACCTGCGGCGCACCTGCGCCAGCTCGATGATCCGCGCCGACAGCGCCTGCGTCGCAGGCGCCGGCCCGGGCGGGTGGCGGAACGCATCGCGGGACAGCCCCGCAAGGCGGCAGGCCCGGCGCTCGCTCAACACATCGAGCATGCGACGGACCGCCTCGCGCTTGCATTGCGGGGCTAGCGTTTTACCCCGAAGCCGACCTTCAGCGCCTCGATATCCAGATGCGCCTCGGCCAGCAACCGCTTGAGCCGCGCGTTCTCGGACTCGAGCTCCTTCAGGCGCTTGGCGTCCTCCGCTTCCATGCCGCCGTACTTGGCCCGCCAGGCGTAGAAGCTGGCCGGGCTGAAGCCGTGCTGCCGGCCCAGCTCCGATACCGCCATGCCGGCCTCCGCCTGCTTGATGAACCCGATGATCTGTTCCGTGGTGAAGCGACTCTTGCGCATGTCCGTCCTCTCTTGGTGACGGACTCTACCTAGCTTCGAGTGGTACGGCTCAGCGGGGGCAGGTCACAGACAGTATCAGCCTCTGAGACTCAAACCAGGTTTGATGCAGTTGGGACCACCA
>ERZ777010.168-NODE-168-length-79828-cov-215.328632_pt1 | contig 79828 bp, 71 predicted proteins | sample MGYA00374963_ERZ777010 | MGnify/ENA primary metagenome ERZ777010 (study PRJEB29309, sample SAMN06268256) | bioreactor metagenome | isolation source: Joint BioEnergy Institute, California, USA | place: USA:Joint BioEnergy Institute, California, USA | collected...
AATTTTAACAAGAGGTGCTGTTGATTTATATGCGTTGTTTGAATGGGGGCTTACTATCCATCAAAGCCCCCTAGAACCAACAATGTCCTTTGAGCATTGGGATTCTTCAAGAGTAGTGTTGGTAGATACGACCCTTCATATGGTACTTCTTTACGTTCAAAATCAAAATCATCATAACTTTTATAAAAATTAAGAATAAAGCTGTCATACAGCATTTGTTTTTCTGGATCATCCTTTTTCAAATAAAACATCGCTGCTTTGTAATAGTTTGCAGCTATTTTAAATTCGTTATTTTGTTCATATTCTTTTGCCTCATTCGACCACCAATAAAACCAAGTATGAAAATCGTTTATAAATGAACCAATTTCTTTTCTGTCTTGACGTACACATGGATTATCTAAAAAAGGAGAAGTGAAACGATCAATTTGAAAATCGAATTGTTTGTTACCAGTAAATATAGCCATTATAAATAATGTACTTATATTTGTTCCATTTGGAGTTTATATAAGTATGTTGGAGCCGGAGTGGGCTTTTTTAAAAAAGTTTGCACCGATAGCAGGTGTAAGTTTGCTGTTTGAAGTACTCCAATTTATATTTGCGATTGTTGGAACGGATATTACAGATTTTATAGGAAATACATTAGGCGGAATTATCGGAATTGCAATTTACCTTGTACTCCGCAGATTATTTAAAACCAAAATAAATAAAGTCTTAAATGTTTTAGCCTCAATTGGTACAGCTTGCTTTACAGCATTACTTGTATTATTAATTTTAGCCAATTCTTAATTATTTTAAATAGATTTAATTAGCCAGTAGAATTTGTTATTGTAATACTATTTTTGTACCTGCTATTAAATCACCTAGATGTCGTTTATCTTTTCTAAACAATCCCATAAACAATAATACTAACCCAAGGAAAGTTCCGCTACTAGCGATCATGATTGCTATCATATCAAAATCATTATATATTCCATGGATAACACCCACATGTCCCAATTGCCACGGTAAAAACTTTATTATATTTCTTAATAAACTTGAGCTAAAACTTTGGTTTGTGTAAGTCAATTTCAATCCGGATACCCTTTTCCCAATAGACCCATTTTTAAAATAATCCAAGTATGAAAATATCAGGATAATTGGTATCACAGATGTAAACGTTGCGATTAGTTGCGCTTGCATTTCAGTATATTTTGGCATCCCCTTAAAAATAAAAAGGATGATCCCCAAGTTGACAATTAATAACAGAACCAAATACACAATGATTATTAAATAGTCAACAAGTAATTCTATTAATCTATTTTTAATCGGGATATTGTTCATATAGCACCTCTGAATATTTCGATTTGTTCCATTATATCAGTTTTACATAAGCTTGTTACTTGCTTCCCATATTCGGGTCGTGTGGACCAAACGGTTTTAATGCTTAAAATGGAGACAATCGCTGCTGGAGTTAGTTGATCAGGCTTCGTGCGAATATGCCGTAAATCAGGCTGTTTTTTAGGCCCATCCACAAACCAAATATCCAGCTCCCATTTGTTACCGGTGTTGGATTCGTGAGTGATACCTAGAAAATAACCGTCAGGATAGGTTGGATCTGTATTCCAATTGCCTGTATCATTGATGAAATTCAAATCACGGACTTGAGGACAGGACACCAATTGTGAAGCTATTCCGGAAATTGTAGCGATATTTAACTTCGAACAAACAACAGTAATATCGAGGTCTCTCCAAGCCATTAAATCTAGAGCCGCACTCCCTACTTTTACAGGTGTACCGGCTTTTGTCAGCATTGCTTAAGGTGCATTTCTTCAAAAATTGTATCTGCTTCAGTTTGTAGCTGCAGTTGACGGGCAAGCAGTTCTTCCTGTTTTATCATTTTCAACACTCCTCGTATTATATATTTCAAATACAAAAATTATTAACAATTAATATTTGCGATTCCTTTGACTTCTTTCATTCTATATTTTTATAGGGATAAAGTAGGTTAAGTTTCGTGAAACGTATAATTCATATCGCCATCTATTCTTGAGTTTGAAGGGCTAAATCAGTCAAAATACCGTTTGTTCTCCCACTTTTAATCGTTTGAGAAATTGTAATAATCACTGCAGGCCCCGGGACTAAAAATAAAAGAAACACAACGACTATAAATGAAAACATGTTGTCACTCCACCTTTCTTCTATAAAAAATCATAACATTTTTATTATATTATCATATTTAAATGGGAGAACCACAGGCCTATCATGAATTTTGGTGGAACCAGTATAACACGAACAAAAATATAATTATATTAATAAATATTCGTATTTTACGTTGACAGTTTCATTGAATACTGATAATATAAATTTGTAAAAACTAATAACAAATACTCGTATAATTTCGGGAATATGGCCCGAGAGTTTCTACCGAGCTACCACAAATAGCTTGACTACGAGGTATGAATCATGGATTGGAGAATACGAATAAAACATTCATGTTCTAAAAGCATATCACTGTGAATGGAAAAGATTCACATCATGTGAGCATGAATGAATCACGCACATCCGTATCGAAAAATTCTTCTAATAGTATTTTTGTCTCAACATGCTATGAAACTATTTTTTATGAAACGAACCGGTGTGGATTTATCGTATTACGATGATTTCTTACCTTTTGTCAAGCTCCGAGTATCGCTCGCGAGCTTTATTTATTTGAGTTTGTGTGTGAATAATCAGAAAACTAACAAAAGAAAGGTAAGGGGAGTATGAAAAATTATTTTGAGTTTGATAAATTGGGAACAAATTTTAGGACAGAGTTTATTGCCGGCTTAACTACCTTTTTAGCGATGGCTTATATATTGTTCGTCAATCCGCATACTCTGTCGGCAACGGGAATGGACCAAGGTGCCCTTTTTACAGCAACGGCTTTGGCTGCAGCAATCGGTTCTTTCGTTATGGGAATCGTGGCAAAATATCCGGTCGCACTAGCTCCGGGTATGGGGTTGAATGCGTTTTTTGCTTATACGGTTGTTTTAGGCTATGGAATTCCTTGGGAAACAGCGTTGTCGGGAGTTCTTGTTTCAGGTGTTGTTCTTGTTATATTAACAATGACCGGAATTCGTGAAATGATTATCAATGCCATTCCTGAAAGTTTAAAATATGCGGTTAGCGCCGGGATTGGTTTATTTATTGCTTTTGTCGGATTGATTAATGCGGGATTTGTTGTTAATAATGATGCTACATTGGTTGGGATTGGCGATTTGACATCTCCAACTGTATTGCTTGCTATTTTCGGACTTCTTATTTCTTCTATTTTATTGACAATAGGTATTAAAGCAGGTATTTTCTATGGAATGATTATTACGTCTATTGTCGGGATGATTTTCGGACTTGTTCCCCACCCGACAGGACTTAATGATATAATCGGACCGGTGCCAAGTTTAGAACCGGCATTTGGTCAAGCCCTTTTCCATTTGCAAGATATTTTTTCTATACAAATGCTTGTAGTTATTTTAACTTTCATGTTTGTTGATTTCTTTGATACTGCAGGTACATTAATGGCTGTTGCAACACAGGCAGGAATCATGGAAAACGGGAAATTACCCCGAGCAGGACGTGCATTGACTGCTGACTCATCCGGGACTGTTTTTGGGGCAATTTTAGGTACATCAAGTACGACCTCTTATGTTGAATCGACAGCAGGTGTGGCTGTCGGCGGAAAATCCGGATTCACTGCGGTTGTCACTGCGGTATTTTTTCTGTTAGCATTAGTATTTTCACCATTATTGGAAATTGTTACTTCTCAAGTGACTGCACCTGCTTTAATTATTGTCGGGGTATTAATGGCAACCAACTTAAAGTTTGTTGAATGGGATCAAATTGAAATTGCCATCCCTGCATTTTTTACGGTGTTAATGATGCCATTAACATACAGTATTGCAACCGGAATTGCAGTCGGGTTTATTTTCTATCCGATAACGATGCTTGTTAAAGGTCGGGTCAAAGAAATTCACCCGATTATGTATATATTAGCGGTTATTTTCATCCTTTATTTTACTTTTTTGAGTTGAAAAGAATGATAGATTGGCTCGGGATATTCGCCCGGGCCTTTTTAGTATTCAATAATTGTGTGAGCGTAGAATATTATAATTTCCAATATATAATTTTTTGTACATTGTATGAAATTGTTGACCATCGTCTATAGGGTACGTCATAATTAATAAATAAGATTCATTTTTAGAATGGAGTAATGCTATGGCGTTGTTCATTGTCAAAAAAATATTAAACAATAATGTTTTGATTGCGGAAAATGAGGAATTTAAAGAGGTTGTCCTAATCGGGAAAGGAATTGGTTTTAATAAGAAACGAGGGGATCAACTGAGTGAAGAATTTGCTGAAAAAATCTTTGTTTTAAAAGATAAAGAGAAACAGGAGCAGTATAAAAGTTTATTACCGCAAATGGAAGCAAAAACGTTCGATGCAATCATTGATGCCTTAAACTATATAAAAAACCAAACCCACACCAGCTTGGATGAACACACACAAGTTGCCTTAACAGACCATTTAATGTTCTCTATTTATCGGACGATGAAAGGGATTTCAATCAAAAATCCGTTTTTATTTGAAACAAAATCCATTTATCCGATGGAGTTTAAAATTGCTTCGGAAGTTGTAAAAATTGTCAATGAAGCGGTGAAAATTCAATTGCCCGTGGACGAAATCGGTTTTATCGCTCTTCATATTCACAGCGCCATCATGCATAAAAATGTACTGGAAATCAATAAAGATTCCCAACTGATTAGCCAATTGGTCAATGTGATTGAAGAAGCTTTCCAGGCAAAAATTGATAAACATTCAATCGATTATATCCGTCTTATTAGACATTTGCGCTTTGCCATTGACAGGGTACACGAGGGGGATGAATTAGGGGAAATATCAAAATTAACCTACACATTGCAACATGAATATCCTTTTTGTTATAATCTCTCATGGAAGCTGATTAAAATTATGCAAAATGCTTTAAAGAAACCGGTTGGAAATGCAGAGGCTGTCTATCTAACCATGCATTTGCAAAGAATTTATAGTAAAATTTTGACTAACTAAAAAGAAGAGTCCATATTTTACGTGTTACTGATTCGATCAGGCATGAGTAAAAAGAAGATGAGATACACAAAATACGTAAATAATGGTGCTTTGTGTAACTTATCCTTTTTCCCATGCCTTTAAATTTTCGTGTGTGTTCTAAGAGGAGAACAAAAAGTTTGCGGAAACGTATTCTCTAAAATTCAGAGCGTTTGCTTCAAGTACATAAAAAGTGAGCAGCAAGTTGATCGATAAATTCGAAAAAACTGTTCCCGGACTTTTTCACCATCCTCTTTTACATTTTTTATAGGAAGTGAACGCACCTGTGTTGAAAAAACTTTTTGGTGTTTTACAGAAAGCCGGTAAAGCACTTATGCTTCCTGTTGCACTATTGCCGGCTGCCGGGTTACTTCTGGGTATTGGGAATGCAATTGGTCAAGAGAATATGATCGACGTTCTCCCGTTTTTACAGGCTGATTGGATTCAGCTTATCGGTAATGTAATAGAAGATGCAGGAAATATTATTTTCTCCAACCTTGCCTTATTATTTGCTGCGGGGGTTGCCATAGGCTTGGCAGGAGACGGTGTGGCGGCACTGGCAGCGATAGTTGGTTATCTGGTTATGAACCAGGTAATGGGCTCTTGGATCGGTTTAACAGCTGAGAATATCGGAACGAATCCAAGCACTGCATCTGTATTAGGGATTCCTACCTTACAAACTGGTGTATTTGGTGGTATTATTGTTGGTCTCGTTGCGGCCTATTGTTACAATAAGTACCATGATATCAACATGCCAACATTCCTCGGTTTCTTTGCCGGAAAACGCTTTGTACCAATTGTAACTGCGGCGTTTTCACTGATTGCCGGATTAATTCTATTGGTCGTATGGCCGCCGATTCAAAGTGCCCTGAATTCCGCTTCCATATGGTTAATTGATGAAGGTCCTTATATTGCAGTATTTATGTTTGGCTTTATTAAGAGATTACTTATACCATTTGGATTACATCATATCTATCACGCGCCATTCTGGTATGAATTTGGCTCTTATACGACGGTTGCCGGTGATGTTGTTCGTGGAGATATGATGATCTTCTTTGCTCAGTTGCGTGATGGAGTTGAACTAACAGCTGGTCACTTCATGGCAGGGGAGTTCCCGATTATGATGTTTGGCTTACCGGCTGCAGCACTTGCCATGTACCATACGGCAAAACCGGAAAAGAAAAAAATGGTGGCAGGTTTGCTTGTTAGTGCTGCACTAACTTCATTCTTAACTGGGATTACAGAACCCATTGAATTCACATTCTTGTTTCTATCACCGGTATTATTTCTTATCCACGCATTGTTAGATGGTTTCTCCTTCGTTATCATGACATGGTTGGATGTGAATATCGGTTATACATTCTCAGGTGGTGCCATTGACTTTTTCTTATTCGGTATATTACCTGGAAGAGAACCGTGGTGGCTCACGATTATCGTCGGCTTCGTATTTGCAGTTCTTTACTACTTTATTTTCCGCTTTTTTATCTTGAAATGGGATTTAAAAACACCGGGTCGTGAAGAGATTGAAACTGTCGAGGAAGAAGATCGTACAGAGGAAACAAACAAAGGAGAACTTCCATTTCAAGTTATTGAGGCAATGGGTGGACAGGAAAATATCATTCACTTGGATGCGTGTATTACTCGCTTGCGTTTTCAAGTAAAGGATATGAAAAATGTTGATAAAGAAAAGTTGAAAAAATTAGGTGCGTCCGGTTTCCTCGAGGTAGGAAATAATATTCAAGCAATTTTTGGCCCTAAATCAGACACCTTAAAGAGTCAAATGCAGAATATCTTGAACGGGAAAAAACCTCGTGCTGTAAAAACGGTTAAGCAACAGGGGTATATACAACAAATGGAGGAAATACACCCGGAAGTACAAGAAAATGATATGGATACAAATGACACATTTATTGCACCAATAAAAGGTACTTTAAAACCAATCACAGAAGTACCGGATTATCTATTCTCCGCTAAATTGATGGGGGATGGTTTTGCCATCGAACCGGAAGAAGGACTTGTTGTTGCTCCGGCAGACGGTACAGTTATAAATGTATTACCGACAAAACATGCCCTTTCTTTTCAAACAATAAGCGGACGTGAAATGTTCATTCACTTTGGTATAGATACATTCAACCTAAAGGGTGAAGGTTTTGAGGTACTGGTAAATGACGGTGAACAAGTGAAAGCCGGACAACCATTATTACGTGCGGATTTAGATTTCATTAAAGAACGAGTTCCTTCTATTATCACACCAATTGTTTTCACGAATTTAGATGTTGATGAAAAAGTTGTCATAGAAAAAATGGGTTCTGTCCAATTAGAAGAAAAAGGAATTATTTCAATTGAGTAAACAAACGGCATCCAAGGGAAAAATGATGTTGAAAATAAACTTGTTAATTTGTTAACATAGAAAAAGATAAAGAGTAAAATAATAAGTAGTATCCAATTTTACGCGAGATTTGCATGAACAATAGTTAGGACAGGACAAGTTTTATATTGGACGTGCAAGTTTTAGAAAATGAACTTTTCAGGTGTTCACCATATTGAATAATCTGAACTATATTACCGTTAATACCTTTTTTATCATGGAAAATCTAATTAAATTGAGGAGTGTTTACAATGGCAGAAAAAACTTATAAAATTATTGAGGAAACTGGTATTCATGCAAGACCGGCTACATTAATCGTCCGTGAAGCAGGGAAATTTAATTCCAATATAGAACTCGAATATAACGGAAAAACAGTAAACTTAAAATCAATTATGGGAATCATGTCCCTTGGTATTGGAAAAAATGCTGTAATAAAAATTAAAGCTAACGGTACCGATGAAAATGAAGCGATGAACGCAATCGATGAATTAATGAAAAAAGAAGGGTTGGCTGAGTAATGAGTACATGGATTACAGGAATTGCCGCCTCAAGTGGTATTGCCATCGGTAAGGCATATCGTCTTGTGGAACCGGATTTATCCTTTCAAAAAACGACCGTTGAAGACAGTGAAAAAGAAATTTCCAGATTTCGTGACAGCTTAAGAATAGCTAAATCCCAACTTGAAGCAATTCGTGATCATGCTCGGGAAGCTTTAGGTCCGGACAAGGCAGAGATTTTTGAAGCTCATTTGTTAATTTTGAATGACCCGGAAATTGTTGCACCTATTGAGGATAAAATAAAAAATGAAAAGATGAATGCCGAAGCTGCTTTACAGGAAACGACCGATATGTTTATTGGCATTTTTGAACAAATGGATAATGAATATATGCGGGAACGGGCGGCAGATATCCGTGATGTCCGTAAAAGAGTTTTAGCCGGTTTATTGAATGTAACTATTCCTAATCCAAGTATGATTTCAGAAGAAGTGATTATCGTAGCCGAAGATTTAACTCCATCTGATACCGCACAGTTAAATCGGAAGTTTGTTAAAGGGTTTACCACTGATATTGGAGGGCGGACTTCCCATTCAGCAATCATGGCCAGATCCTTAGAAATTCCTGCAGTTGTAGGAACAAAAACAGCAACAAAAGATATCCAAAATGGCGATTTCTTGATTTTGGACGGATTGTCCGGTGAAGTACATATTAACCCGACAGAAGAATTAATTGAGGAATATAAGAAAAAACAAGCAGATTATGAAGCACAATTGGCGGAGTGGGCAAAATTGGTTAATGAGCCTTCTATCTCTAAAGATGGTGTCCAAGTAGAATTAGTTGCTAATATCGGTACGCCAAAAGATGTAGAAGGTGCGCTTCACAACGGTGCAGAAGGTGTCGGCTTATTCCGGACAGAATTTTTATATATGGGCCGTGATGAGTTGCCAAGTGAAGAAGATCAATTTGCAGCTTATAAGGCCGTTTTAGAAGGCATGGAAGGCAGACCGGTCGTGGTTCGGACATTGGATATCGGCGGGGATAAAAAATTATCCTACTTACCGCTGCCGGAAGAAATGAATCCATTTCTGGGACACCGTGCAATTCGGCTTTGCTTGGATCGGACAGATATTTTCCGTACTCAACTACGTGCTCTCCTTCGAGCAAGTGTCTACGGAAAATTAAAAGTTATGTTCCCAATGATTGCCACATTAAATGAATTCCGGGAAGCGAAAAAGTTATTTTTGGAAGAAAAAGATAACTTAGCAAAGGAAGGCGTCCCAACTGCCGATCATATCGAACTCGGAATTATGGTTGAAATTCCTTCGACCGCTGTGTTAGCTGATCAGTTTGCCAAAGAAGTAGACTTTTTCAGTATTGGGACAAATGACTTGATTCAATATACAATGGCTGCAGACCGGATGAATGAACAAGTTTCCTATCTGTATCAACCGTACAATCCATCAATTTTACGTTTAGTTAAAATGGTAATTGATGCATCTCATAAAGAAGGAAAATGGACAGGCATGTGCGGTGAGATGGCCGGTGATGAAACAGCTGTTCCGTTATTATTAGGTCTTGGCCTTGATGAATTCTCAATGAGTGCGACTTCTATCTTGAAAGCTCGTTCCTTAATCCGCAAATTATCGAAAGCGGAAATGGAAAAATTGGCACAAGAGGCACTCCAAAAGAGCACAGTTGAAGAAGTAATCGAACTTGTAAAAAATGCTGTAAAATAAAATAGTTTTTCTTAACCCCACAGAATTTAGTATCTGTGGGGTTTTTAGGCCTTCTTAAATATTTGTTCTACTTGTTTATCGAGCAATCATATTACCATTTCGGTCTTGTGCTGCCAGATAAAAGTTTTTAATAAACTAAAATACGAACGTTTATAGGCGGTTTATTAATTAACGTTCGAATTTACCTTGACTTGTCTTTTTTCTATTTGTTAAGATGAAACTAGATCATGATGGAAAAATAAGAAAAAAATCAAGTTTGAAATAAAGTGGAGGGTAAAATATGATCGACCGGTACACAAGACCAGAAATGGGTGCGATTTGGACAGAGGAAAACAAGTTTCATGCCTGGCTTGAAGTAGAGATTTTAGCATGTGAGGCATGGGCGGAATTAGGAGAAATTCCGAAAGAGGATGTTCAAAAAATCCGTGAAAAAGCGACATTCTCTGTTAATCGGATTAAAGAAATTGAAGAAGAAACACGACATGATGTGGTTGCTTTTACAAGAACTGTTTCAGAAAGTCTTGGTGAGGAAAAGAAATGGGTGCACTACGGTCTTACGTCAACAGATGTCGTTGATACGGCACTATCTTATTTATTAAAACAAGCCAATACCATTTTGTTAAAAGATATTGAAAACTTCATAGCGATTTTGAAACATAAGGCACAGGAACATAAGTATACTGTGATGATGGGACGGACCCACGGTGTTCACGCGGAACCGACCACTTTCGGACTGAAGTTGGCACTTTGGTATGAAGAAATGAAACGGAACCTTGAACGTTTCAAACAAGCCGCCCAAGATGTCGAATTCGGGAAAATTTCCGGTGCAGTTGGTACATATGCAAATATTGATCCGTTTGTAGAAAAATATGTATGTGAAAAACTTGGCCTTACTCCTGCGCCAATTTCAACACAAACCTTACAGCGGGACCGTCATGCTTATTATTTGTCCACCCTTGCTCTTATTGCTACATCCATTGAAAAATTTGCCACAGAAATCCGAGGCTTACAAAAAAGTGAAGTAAGAGAGGTTGAAGAATTTTTTGCGAAAGGTCAAAAAGGTTCTTCCGCTATGCCGCATAAGCGGAATCCAATCGGCTCGGAAAATATGACCGGAATGGCGAGGGTGATTCGCGGATATATGCTTACAGCTTACGAAAATGTATCCCTTTGGCATGAACGGGATATTTCTCATTCATCGGCTGAACGGATTATCTTGCCGGATGCGACGATCGCTTTAAATTATATGTTGAATCGTTTCTCCAATATTGTGAAAAACTTGACGGTTTTCCCGGAAAATATGAAACGAAACATGGACCGGACATTAGGGTTAATCTACTCGCAACGGGTGCTTCTCTCATTGATTGAAAAAGGTTGGGTCCGCGAAACCGCTTATGACACGGTTCAACCGCTGGCTATGCAAGCATGGGAACAACAAGTTCCTTTTCGCTCCTTAGTTGAAAGTAACGAAAAAATTATGGCGACCCTTTCAAAAGAAGAGTTGGCTGACTGTTTCGATTACCATTACCATTTAAAACATGTGGACACCATATTTGAACGTCTGGGGTTATAAAATTTTTAAAGAGAACTCGGGTACTCGAGTTCTCTTTAAAAATGTAAAAGATGGGATATTTGCTAACTTTGGCTATTTTCCTGTTCATGATGGTGACTGCCTTGTTGGTGCTGATTATTATTTGTTCCGTTTGATGATTGTTCTTTTTGTTTCGGGACAAACATATCCATCATTTGTTTTAAGTCCGATTTATTTTGGGACTCATTTCCGTTTTTATTAGAATCGCTATCTGAACCATTCATTTGATTCATTTGATTTTGAATAACATCTGTCATCGGGCAATATTTAACAATCCCTTCCCCAACTTTCATGGCAGCAAGAAAAGCAATGAACAAATAGGAATTTCTCCAGGGTCTTTTTACAAGCTTGGCGGTTGCCCAAGAAAGCATCGTCAACCCCACAGTGATTCGAATCAATGCATTCATAATACCGATATTTTGCTTTACGTTCATTCTATTTTCCTCCGTTAACAAAATGTTAATGTTTTCTTTAATGCATGAACTGATAAATCGTGATATAATATGGTTACATTTAAATTTTTTTTGAATAGAAAAATACAAGGTAAAAACAATGAATAAAAGGTGGATAAAATGGTTGAATCAAAATATAGATGGAGAAACCGGGAACTTAGAGAACATGTAGAAGTACTTGACGGGAAAAGGTCTCCCACAAAAGTTTTCTTTAATGCAACCTATTTACATGGAATACTTAAGCAATGGATGACAGGCAATATATGGATTTATCAAGATCGAATTGTTTATGTAGGTGAACGGGAACCTAATTTTATAGATAGTAAATGCGAACAAGTTGATTGTAAACATTATTTTCTTGTTCCGGGATATATTGAGCCGCATGTTCATCCGTTTCAGTTATATAATCCCCTATCTTTTGCACAGTATGCATTAAAATTTGGAACGAGCGTTTTAATCAATGATAACTTACCGCTTATATTATTATTAAATAAAAAGAAAGCGTTTTCTTTTATGGAAGCTCTTCAAACTGTTCCGTCAACCTTATATTGGTGGGCACGGTATGACAGTCAATCAGAATTAATCGATGAAGAACGAATATTTTCCAATGCATTAGTAAAAAATTGGATCAATCATGAATTCGTTATTCAAGGCGGGGAATTAACCGGTTGGCCGAAATTATTGGCCGGAGATGATCTGACGCTTCATTGGATTCAAGAAACGAAGCGGTTAAATAAGAAAGTGGAAGGACATTTTCCTGGTGCCTCAGAAAAAACATTAGCCAAACTGAAACTGCTTGGAGCTGATTCTGACCATGAGGCTATGACCGGGGAAGAAGTGATGAGGCGGTTGCTTCAAGGTTATATGGTGACATTAAGGTACTCATCGATTCGTCCGGATTTACCGAATCTACTCGATGATCTTAACCGAATGGGGATCCAAAATTACGATCATTTTATGTTAACAACAGATGGTTCACCTCCGTCCTTTTATGAACAAGGTGTGATAGACTGTTTAATTAAAATCGCTATCGAAAAAGGAGTTCCACCAATCGACGCTTATTTAATGGCAACCTATAATCCGGCAAAATATTATCAGTTTGATCACTTACACGGGTTAATTGCTACCGGTCGCACAGCAGATATTAATTTTCTTGAAAAAATAGATCAACCAACACCTGTATCGGTATTAGCAAAGGGAGTCTGGGTGAAAAGAGATAGCAAACCGGTTGAAAATGAACAAAATATTTCCCTTGATCATTTTGGTTTTCAGCCGTTACAAATTGATTGGGATTTAACCATGACAGATTTACAGTTTTCCATGCCATTTGGTATCCAACTGGAAAATTCAGTTATTACAAAACCATATTCAATATCGATTGATGTCGATCGGGACGAAATTGACGATCCGCAAGATGAATGCTTTTTTATGACTGTTGATGAGAAAGGAACGCAAAGGATTAATACATTATTGAAAGGATTTGCGCGTATAGGTGGGTTAGCCTCTTCTTTTACTTATACGGGTGATATTCTTCTTATTGGAAAAAATAAACAAGACATGTTAATAGCGTTTAACAGAATGAAAGAAATTGGCGGTGGAATCGTTGTTGTCGAAAAGGGAGAAATCATTTATGAATTGGATTTACCATTATCGGGCATCTCCAGTCGACTTTCTTTTGAACGTTTAATTATAAAAGAAAAAGAGTTTAAAAAAATAATGAAGGAAAAAGGGTACCAATTTGATGATCCTATTTATACGCTACTCTTTTTCACATCTACGCATTTACCTTATATTCGTATGACGCCAAAAGGAGTTTATGATGTCATGCAAAAAAAAGTTTTGTTTCCTTCTATATTGCGTTAAAATAATAAAGGGATACACTAATTACAACTTAAAGGGGTTAGACCGAGTGAAAAAACGAGTAAATTGGTTACTATTCATTGTCGCATTATTTTTATTAATGAGTTGCAGCAAAAATGAAGTCCCGTCAAGTAAACAAACGGACACCAAAGATTTGGAAAAAACTGAAACGAAAGAAGAGGAAAGTAAATATACGTACCCGCTAACGGGCTTACCAACTGATAAGAAACCTGAAAACCGTGCTGTCACGGTTATGGTCAATAATCATCCGGAAGGCCGCCCGCAATCGGGGTTAACGAAAGCGGATCTTGTTTTTGAGATACTGGCTGAGGGTGGAGTTACCCGGTTTCTCGCTGTGTTTCAAAGTGAGAAACCGGAAATGATTGGTCCGGTTAGGAGTGCGAGGCCTTATTATGTAGAGGTGGCAAAAGGGTTAGATGCACTTTATGTTCATCATGGTTGGAGTGAAAAAGCGCAAAAAATGCTGGAGAGCGGCTATGTTGATTCATTAAACGGACTTTTTTATGATGGAACTTTATTTGAGCGATCATCGAAACGGAAAGCACCGCATAATTCTTATATAACTTACGACCATATTGAAGAAGGTGCAGAGGAAGAAAATTTTTCCATGGTTGGGGCACCGGAACCGTATGTATTTTTAAAAGAGGATGAAGAAGTGGGAGGAACGGAGCAGTCCTCGGCAAAGATCTCCTATTCTACAAAAACATTTGAAGTCCGTTATGAATATGACCCGGCATCAAGTACGTACAAACGTTTTTCTGCCGGCGTCCAAACCGTTGACAATGAAACCGGCGATCCGGTCCTTTTAAATAATATATTCATTGTTGAAACAAATCACCGGACAATTGACAGCTATGGGTTACTGGATATTGATTTAACTTCCGGCGGCCGTGCATTTCTTTTACAAAAAGGGAAATTACAAGAGATCCAATGGGAAAATCAAGATGGGAGAATTGTCCCTTATTTGAATGGAAAAGAAGTGCCCCTTGTGCCGGGTAAAACATGGATTAATATTGTCCCTGATTTAGATAAAATGGTTCAGTTTTAGGTACTATCCCACTCTTAAAGCCTCTACCAAATTTTTATCCAACGAGGAAGGTTGGTGGGAGGCTTGCCGGAAGCGTCAGATTTGTTCTACTATCAAATTTGTGGGAAATATAGATTTCTTCCATTTTTCTATTAGCAAGGAAGAAGGTTATTTTGTAGGAGGAGGCATGATTTGTGCAGATAGATAAATTACGAGGAAAGGCGTTGGATCAATTATTCGATGCGATTTTAACATTGAAAAACAAAGAGGAATGCTATCGATTTTTCGATGATTTGTGCACCATTAATGAAATCCAATCCTTATCTCAGCGGTTAGAAGTTGCAAGACTTTTACAAGAAGGCAGTAAATACCATGAAATTGAAAAAGAAACAGGTGCTTCCACTGCAACGATATCTCGCGTCAAGCGTTGTTTAAATTACGGAAACGATGCGTATAAGATGGTTCTGGATCGCTTGGCTGATAAACAAAATAATAATGAGCGGGAAGAAGAAAAAGGGACTGGTTTGTAAGTCCCTTTTTCTATGGCACTGATTCCTTCTTGGTTTTAATAAGAAGATTTCATTATTTTTTATATAGCAAAGGAATGGTATAATGTTGGAATGGAGCGAATAATGGAGGAAAATCATATGTACGATTTACGGACTTGGAGACATGTATTTAAACTTGATCCGAATAAAGAAATTGATGATCTGTCATTAGAGAAAATTTGCGAATCAGGTACGGATTGTATTATGATCGGTGGCACGGACGGGGTAACGCTGGAAAATGTTCTTAACTTAATGGCGAGAGTTCGGCGTTATCCTGTACCATGTGCGTTGGAAATTTCCAATATTGACTCGATTTCCCCCGGATTTGATTTATACTTTATTCCAACGGTGCTAAACAGCCAAGATCCGAATTGGATTATCGGACATCATCATCAGGCTATTAAAGAATACGGGCATTTCATCGATTGGAAGGAAATGGTCGTTGAAGGCTATTGTATTTTAAATGAAAATAGTAAAGTAGCGAAATTAACCGGTGCGAAAACGGATTTGAGTTTGGATGACATTGAAGCGTATGCAGTAATGGCGGAAAAAATGTTGCGCTTACCCGTGTTTTATCTGGAGTATAGCGGAACTTACGGAGATCCGGAAGTCGTTCAATGTGTAAAAGAACAGTTGGAAGAATCGGTCCTTTTCTATGGCGGTGGAATAACAACTGCTGAACGTGCCCGGGAAGTGATCACGCATGCAGATGTAATTGTGGTAGGAAATGTGATTTATGATAATTTACAGGAAGCGTTGAAAACCGTCAAAGCGGCAAAAGAATTGTAATACAAGTTGCATTCCAGTACGATTTCTTGTAAAATAAGAACAAATATTCGGATTTGAAAAGGGTGATTGTTGTGCAATATTTAAAGGATCGTCTTCTTGCAGGATTAAATAAGGAGCAGCAACAGGCGGTCAAGACCACGGAAGGTCCGCTCCTCATTATGGCCGGGGCAGGCAGTGGAAAAACAAGAGTACTAACGCACCGAATCGCTTATATTTTATTGGAAAAAGGAGTCAATCCTTATAATATATTAGCGATTACCTTTACGAATAAAGCGGCTCGGGAAATGAAAGAGCGGATTAACGGAATTCTTGGCGGTGCCGCAGATGAAATTTGGATTTCCACTTTCCACTCGATGTGTGTCCGGATTTTACGAAGAGATATTGACCGGATTGGTATTAACCGGAATTTTACCATTTTAGATACGACGGATCAGCTATCGGTCATAAAGGGAATTTTAAAAGATAAAAATATTGATTCGAAAAAATTTGACCCGCGGGGCATTTTAAGTGCCATCAGCAGTGCGAAAAACGAGTTGATTGATGCGAAACAATATGGAAAATATACAGGCAATTATTTTGAAAATATCGTAAGCGACGTCTTTGAACAATATGAAAAACGGCTTCTCAAAAATCATTCCCTCGATTTTGATGACTTGATCATGAAAACAATTCAATTATTCAAACGGGTTCCTGAGGTTTTAGAGTACTATCAAAGGAAATTTCAATACATTCATGTGGACGAATATCAAGATACGAATAAGGCGCAATATCAACTTGTGCACTTATTGGCAGCGAAATTTCAAAATCTTTGTGTGGTCGGTGATTCGGATCAGTCGATATACGGATGGAGAGGTGCCGATATTGCCAATATTCTTTCGTTTGAAAAGGACTATCCGAATGCAAAAGTGATCCTACTTGAACAAAATTATCGGTCAACGAAAAATATTTTACAAGTGGCTAATCATGTTATCTCAAATAATGTGAAAAGAAAACCGAAAAATCTTTGGACAGATAATGAAAAAGGGGAAAAAATCCAATATTATCGAGCTGACACAGAACAAGGAGAAGCATTGTTTGTCACCGGTAAAATAAAAGAACTGGTTGAAACGAAACAAAGAAAGTTTAGTGATTTTGCCATTCTATATCGGACAAATGCACAATCGCGGGCAATGGAAGAAATGTTGGTGAAGGCGAATATTCCTTATACGATTGTTGGCGGGACAAAATTCTATGACCGGAAAGAAATTAAGGATTTACTCGCTTATTTACGTCTTGTTGCAAACTTGGATGATGATATTAGTTTTGTTCGTATCATTAACGTGCCAAAGCGCGGGATTGGAGCTACTTCCCTTGATCGCATCGCGCAATATGCCCTTCAAAACGAGATGTCTATGTTTCGTGCATTAGGAGAAGTGGAACGGATCGGCTTATCGGCAAAAGCTATGAAAGCCTGCCGTGAATTTTATCAAATGCTCTCCGGATTGAATCAGATGCAAGAATATTTGTCCGTGATGGAGTTAACCGAAGAAATCATTAAACGAACAGAATATCGGGAAGTGTTACAGGCTGAAAAAACATTAGAAGCAGAAAGCCGCCTCGAAAACATCGATGAATTTCTGTCAGTGACAAAAAATTTTGAGGAATCCAGTGAAGACCAAACACTGATTGCTTTTTTAACTGATTTAGCCTTAGTAGCTGATATCGATCAACTGGATAAAGAAGAAAATGTAAAAGATGCTGTCGTACTAATGACACTGCACTCAGCAAAGGGACTTGAATTTCCCGTTGTTTTCCTAATCGGTTTAGAAGAAGGAGTTTTTCCACATTCACGAAGTCTCATGGAAGAAAATGATATGGAGGAAGAAAGACGTCTCATGTATGTCGGAATTACCCGGGCAGAGGAAGAATTATATATTACAAATGCCCAAATCCGAACGCTTTACGGTCATACTAATATAAATCCCGCTTCCAGATTCATTGAAGAAATTCCCGATGAATTTATCGATAGGTTAAATGAACAGAAACGAAATGTTCCCGTTCGTGATCAGCATCAGGTTCGTCCGGTATTTCGACCTGCGCAATCAACCACAGGCGGTGAAGATATTCGTTGGAGAGCGGGCGACAAGGCGATTCATAAAAAATGGGGCGTCGGTACGGTTGTTAGTGTGAAAGGCGAGGGGGATCATATGGAATTGGATATTGCCTTTCCAATACCAGTCGGCATAAAGCGTCTGTTAGCCAAATTTGCCCCTATTGAAAAACAAAAATAATGTGATTTTTTCACAAAAAATATAGAAAAGATTTATGGATCATTTAAAATAACAAATAAAACCCAAAAGCTCTTTCAGGAAATCGCGCTTTGCTTAATCAGTACATTACATACAAAGGTGAGGGTTGTCTATGCGTTTAGAAGATGCCAAAAAAAGGGTAGATGAATTGCATAAGTTATTGAACCAATATGGATATGAATATTACGTATTGGATAAGCCATCTGTTCCTGACAGTGAATATGATAAACGAATGCAAGAATTAATTGCTCTGGAAACGGAATTCCCCCAATTAAAGACACCGAACTCTCCAACGCAGCGGATAGGCGGTGAAGTGTTGGAAGGTTTTCAAAAGGTAAGACACCGAATCCCGATGCTTAGTCTTGCCAATGCTTTTAATGAGGCTGATCTTCGCGATTTTGACCGCAGAGTGAGACAAACGGTAGGCGACACTGCTTATGTTTGCGAATTGAAAATTGATGGGTTAGCGGTTTCCCTTCGATATGAAAACGGTGTGTTCGTCCAAGGTTCTACCCGTGGTGATGGAACAGTCGGGGAAGATATTACAGTGAATCTACGAACCGTCCGCTCGATTCCTTTACAGTTAACCGAGAAAGTAACGATTGAAGTTCGTGGGGAAGTATTTATGCCGAAAAGATCTTTTGCTAAACTGAATAAGGAGCGGGAAGAAAACGGAGAAATCTTGTTTGCCAATCCAAGGAATGCAGCGGCCGGTTCCTTGAGACAGCTGGATCCGAAAATTGCAGCTTCCAGGAATCTCGATGTGTTTCTCTATGCCATCGGTGAGAATCATTTAGAATTAATTGAAAGACATAGTGAAGGATTAAATTATTTGGACCGGCTCGGTTTAAAAACAAATCAGGAAAGAAGACTTTGTTCGACGATTGATGACGTCTTGGAATATATTAAAGAATGGCAAGAAAAGCGACCTGATTTGCCTTATGAAATTGACGGGATTGTGGTCAAAGTCGACCGTTATGACCAGCAGGAAAAGCTTGGAACGACGGTGAAAAGTCCACGCTGGGCGATTGCTTATAAATTCCCGGCAGAAGAAGTAATGACCAAATTAATTGGTATTGATCTCAGTGTCGGTCGGACCGGTGTCGTGACGCCAACAGGAATACTGGAACCGGTACGCGTTGCCGGAACAACGGTACAGCGGGCATCCTTGCATAATGAAGACTTGATTAAAGAGAAAGATATTCGAATTGGTGATTATGTTATCGTTAAAAAAGCGGGTGACATCATTCCGGAAGTCGTGCGGTCTGTTCCTGAAAAACGAACCGGTAAAGAAAATCCTTTTGCGATGCCAACTCATTGCCCTGCTTGCGGAAGTGAACTGGTCCGTTTGGAAGGGGAAGTAGCTTTGCGGTGCATAAACCCGAAATGCCCGGCACAAATTCGTGAAGGTTTGATTCATTTTGTCTCAAGAAATGCCATGAATATCGATGGTTTGGGTGAAAAAGTAATTACCCAATTGTTCCAAGAAAATTTAGTCGCAGATGTAGCTGATATTTATAAATTAACCAAAGACCAATTGATTCAACTGGAAAGAATGGGTGAAAAATCCGTTCAAAATTTATTAACTGCCATTGAAGCCTCAAAAGAAAATTCATTAGAACGGTTATTATTCGGTCTTGGCATTCGTCATGTCGGTGCAAAAGCAGCCAAAATTTTAGCACAAACATATGAACACATCGATCGGCTTATGGATGCAAAAGAAGAAGAATTACAAGCAATTACTGATATTGGGGAAAAAATGGCAAATTCGATTGTTACTTATTTTCAGGCTCCGGAAGTAAAAGAATTAATTGATGAATTGAAATCCCTAGGTGTGAATGTCACTTATAAAGGGGAAAGACCGCAAAATATCGCGGATATAGAATCTCCTGTAGCCGGGAAAACAATTGTTTTAACAGGAAAGTTAACGAATTTGTCCAGAAATGAAGCAAAGGAAAAACTAGAACAATTAGGGGCAACTGTAACCGGAAGTGTCAGTAAAAAGACTGATATTGTTATCGCCGGGGCTGATGCCGGATCAAAATTGGAAAAAGCACAAAGTCTCGATATTGAAATATGGAGCGAAGAACAGTTCCTTGAAATATTAAACGAAAATGAACAGTAGTCTTTTTTTAAAGAGGTGTCCAAAAAATGAGAAAATACATGATTCTATCCTTCCTTCTCGTTTTTGTTTTATCCGGTTGTCTGCCAAATGTTAATGATCAGGATGAAGTAGTTAAAAAAAATAATAAAACAGAGGAGAAAGCGATTATCCCAAAATATCAAATATCTGAATCTTATTATCGGACGTTGACGCCATTCAAACCTTCCAGTGTACGCGGGATGGTTGTCAGCAATTTAAATAATCGTTTTGACAGCGATGAATTTGAAGAAGGATTATTACGAATATCTCAACGGAATTTTCCTACTGACACCTATATTTTTCAAGAAGGCCAATATATTAATAAAAAGACGATCACCGGTTGGCTGAGAAGGAAAATGACAAGTGGACAATTACAAGAAAAAGGTTTAAAGGAAAATGAAAACATCGGTCTAAATCCATTATTAGAAAATGAAGCTGACCAAGAAAAAAATCCAATTTACTTAGCTCATATTCTTGAACACGATTATTTAGTTAAGTCAGAAGGTGATACGGTAAAACTGGGCGGTGTGTCCATTGGGTTGGCATTAAACTCTGTCTATTATTACAAATTGGATGGGGCAGAGAAAAAAGTTGAGATCCCCAATAATGTCATTGAAAGCGAAGGAAAGCGAATCGCTGAGGAATTGATTGGTCAGTTAAGAAAGATCAAAGGTTTAGAGTCTGTTCCGATTACAATCGGGTTATTTAAACAACAAGATAAAACATCCATTGTCCCCGGAAACTACTTTGCTTATGGAACGGCGGAAAGTGGAACATCATTGGAATGGAATAAGGTAGAAGAGGAATATGTGCTTTTCCCTTCAACTGAAGCAACGGAAAAACATCGTGACGATGCCCAACAGTTTGATACGTTTAAAAATAATGTCGGTCAGTATTTTTCCAACTATAACGGGATTGTCGGCAGGGCTCTATATATTAATAATGAATTAAATAAAATATCCATTGATGTAACCATGCAATTTTATGGAAAAACGGAAGTCATCGGTTTTTCACAATATATTGCAAGCTTAATTGTTGAGAGCTTTCCGAAATATGCAACGACGGAAGTAAATGTCAATTCAGTAACCAATCAAGAAGCATTAATTTTAAAAGAACCGGATATGGATGAGCCGTTTGTTCATATTTATTAAAATATCATTGAATAACAATTTTCGATGCTGAATAGAAGGCTCGAAAATTTCCCCAAGAATGTTCACTTTCCTGCATTCTTGGGTTTTATTATTTTGAGACATTGTCCGGACAGCTCTTTTGTTTCATGAAAAAAGGGTGCCAAAAAAGGTCGCCCTTCTTTATACACCCCGATCTCTTATTTTACAACAGAATGGTTAATGGCGCGATTGCCGATATCTTTTCGATAAAAGCAATTCTCCCAGTTCAGTTTTTCCAATTCCTTATATACATTTGATTGAGCAGCAGCTAACGTTTTTCCTCTAGCCGCTGCCAACAGGAGACGGCCTCCGTTGGCAAGCAGTTCTCCTTTATCATTTTTTACTGTACCGGCATGGAAGAGGAGGACATTTTGATCAATGGATTCACATGCAGGAAGAACAAAACCTTTTTGATAGGATTCCGGATAACCTTTTGCTGCGATCACAACACCGAGTACTGCTTCATCATCCCATTCAATGATTGGTGTCTCGCCATTTAATAATTGCAAAATTACTTCCACAAGATCGGATTCCATTCGCGGCAAAACGACTTGGGTTTCCGGATCGCCAAAACGGGCATTGAATTCAATAACCTTGGGGCCGGAAGCGGTATGGATTAATCCGGCATAAAGGATTCCTGTAAAACTTCTATTTTCCAAAACTAATGCTTCCGTAACCGGCTTTAAAATCGTTTCATAAGCTTGATGAATCGTGTCTTGACTGATAAAAGGGACGGGTGAATATGCGCCCATTCCGCCGGTGTTCGGTCCTTGATCCCCGTCAAAAGCCCGTTTATGGTCTTGGGCAATTTCCAAAGGGACGAGATTTGTTCCGTTGACAAAGGCCATGAACGAAAATTCTTCCCCTTCCAAAAACTCCTCAACGACGACTTTTGCAGAAGAGGAACCAAATTTATTTTGTAATAAAAATTCTTCCAGTGTGGAAACAGCTTCTTCTATTGTATTAGCAACGACAACCCCTTTTCCGGCGGCTAAACCGTCAGCTTTAATAACGATAGGCGCTCCTTTTTCCAAAACATAGTCTTTTGCTTGATCAAATTCAGTGAAAACTTCATATTCTGCAGTAGGGATTTGGTACTTTTTCATCAAGGATTTGGCAAATGATTTACTGCCTTCAATTTCTGCTGCTTCTTTGTTGGGTCCAAAAACTAAGAGTGATTCAGCGCGGAATCGATTCGCCAACCCTTCTAAAAGCGGTACTTCCGGTCCTATGATTGTTAAGCCGATATCGTTTTGTTTGGCAAACTCGACTAATTGATCTTGTTCATGTTCGTTAATCTCAATACATGTGGCACAATCACTCATCCCGGCATTTCCCGGTGCCGCGAAAACTTGTTCAACCAAGGGACTTTCACTGACTTTTCGGCAAATGGCATGTTCACGACCGCCTCTGCCAATAACTAGAACATTCATTTGTCAACCTCCAAATATGGTTCAGATTCAGAATGATAAAGGAACGAAAGATTAATGTTTAAAATGACGGATACCGGTAAATACCATCGCGATTCCGTACTCATCCGCCTTTTTGATGGAGTCGGCGTCCTTCACCGATCCCCCCGGTTGAATAATCGCTGTAATCCCTGCTTGACCGGCTGCTTCTACTGTATCATCCATCGGGAAAAAGGCATCGGAAGCTAAGACGGCTCCTTGTGCTTTCTTTCCTGCCTGGTCAAGGGCAATTTTGGCAGCACCGACGCGATTCATTTGACCGGCGCCAACACCGAGCGTTGAATCTTTAGAAGTGACGACGATGGCATTCGACTTCACATGTTTAACCACTTTCCAGCCAAGTTTTAATGCTTCCCATTCTTCCTCGGTTGGTTTACGTTTTGTTGGGACCATAATCGTAGCCTCGTCCAAGCCGGCCCGGTCATAATCTTGAACAAGCAAACCGCCTTCAATGGATGTAAGCCTGAATTCATTTTTATTTTCTTTTGTAAAAGGTACGGTTAACAGGCGAATATTCTTTTTCGTTGTTAAGATGTTTAATGCTTCTTTACTAAATGAAGGAGCAATAATGATTTCCAGGAAAATTTCATGAAGTTTCTTGGCCGTTTGTTCATCGACTTCCCGGTTTAAGGCGACTATACCGCCAAAAATGGAAACCGGATCGGCTTCAAATGCTTTTGCATAAGCGTCAAATATCGTTTTACCAATCCCGACACCGCACGGATTCATATGTTTTACGGCAACCGCAGCCGGCTCGTTAAATTCCTCAACAATGGATAAGGCACTGGCGGCATCATTAATATTATTGTAAGAAAGTTCTTTCCCGTGTAACTGTGACGCATTGGCAATGGAAAAACTGGATCCAAGTGGTTTTTTATAAAAAGCTGCATGTTGATGAGGATTTTCCCCATATCGTAACGATTGTTGTAGTTCGTATGTAACTGTTAATTTTTCAGGGAACACTTCCCCGGTTAAATTGGTCATATATTCGGCAATCAAGGCATCGTATCCGGCTGTATGACGGAATACTTTTGCAGCAAGTCTTCTGCGTGTTGAAAATTGTGTTTCACCGTTCTTTTTTAATTCATCAAGGACAACAGTGTAATCGGTCGGATCAACAACAACCGTTACATGTTGATGGTTTTTTGCCGCTGACCGTAACATCGATGGACCGCCAATATCAATATTTTCAATTGCTTCTTCAACCGAAACATTTGGTTTGGAAATGGTCTCTTTAAATGGATATAAGTTTACGCAAACAAGGTGGATTGGTGAAATCCCATGTTCTTCAATTTGGTTAACATGTTCCGCTTCGTCCAATTTGGCCAGCAATCCGCCATGAATCGCCGGGTGTAAAGTTTTTACGCGACCGTCAAGAATTTCCGGAAAGCCGGTGATGTCACTAATTCCGATTACAGGGATACCGGCTTCTATTAAAGCGTTGCTCGTTCCCCCGGTTGAAATGATTTCAAAGCCGAGTTCAACAAGTTCTTTTGCAAAATCGACGACACCAGTTTTGTCGGATACAGAGATGAGTGCACGTTTTTTTGACATATTATTTAGCCTCCAATTGTGTTCTTGTAGAAAAGGATGATGAAAAGTTTAACAGCTTTTGTAAAGTAGCCGGGTATAATTGATGTTCAACGGCCTGAATTTTAACTTGTAATGATTCCCTTGTTTCATCAACGGAAATGGGAACCGCTTGTTGGGCGATTATTTTTCCGGTATCCATTCCTTCATCGACATAATGGATCGTTACACCGGTTTGTTTTACACCTGCTTGTAAACTTTGTCCGATCGCATCCAGTCCGGGAAAAGCCGGCAACAGGGAAGGATGTATATTAACAATTTTTCCTTCGTAATGCTTTAAGATTGTTGGACCAATGAGTCGCATGTAACCGGCCAATGCAATAAATTCAATGTTCATTTCGACGAGTTTTGCTAGAATGATTGTTTCATATGCAGCTTTATGTTGATATTGTTTCGGATTAAATAAAAATACGGGAATATGTTCCGCTTCTGCTCTTTCAATTACATAAGCACCCGGCCGGTCACAAACGAGAAGCGCAATATTTGCCCGAAGCGTTCCTTCATTAACGGCATCAACCAATGCTTGGAAATTACTGCCGTTACCGGATGCAAAGATGGCAATATTTTTCATTGTCCGCCCTCATTTCTCAAAATTTGGATACCGGGCTTATCAGTTACCGTTCCAATTAGAAATGGTTTTTCACCTAGGATTTTGAAATGGCTTAATAGTGCATCCGCTTCTTCAGGATGTACGGCAATGACCATGCCAATCCCCATATTAAAAACATTATACATTTCAGCCCGGTCCAGTTTACCGATTGATTCCATGAGTGTAAATATTGGCGGGATTTCCCAGCTGCCTTCACGGATAATGCAACCGCAGCCGTCCGGGAGCATCCTCGGTATATTTTCAATAAAGCCACCACCGGTTATATGGGCCATTCCTTTCATATGGAATTTTTTTAATGCGGCTAAAATTGGTTTGACATAAATTCTTGTCGGTTTCAGTAATTCTTCGCCAAGTGTCGATTGTAATTCAGGGAACCAATCATTTAAGCTGAATTTCTTTTCTTCCAAAAACAATTTGCGAACGAGGGAATAGCCGTTGCTGTGAATACCGTTTGCTGCCAGACCGATAAGGACGTCGCCGCTTTTAATGGTGGAACCGGTGATAAGATTTGCTTTTTCAACGGCACCGACGGCAAAACCGGCAATATCATATTCGCTTTCATCGTACAAACCGGGCATTTCAGCAGTTTCTCCGCCAATTAACGCACAGCCGGCAGCCACACAACCATCGGCCACTCCTTTTACAATGGCTTCAATTCGTTCAGGTATTGCTTTCCCACAGGCGATATAGTCTAGAAAGTAAAGCGGTTCGGCCCCTTGAACAACAATATCATTGACACACATCGCCACGGCATCAATTCCGATTGTATCGTGTTTATCAAGAAGAAACGCCAACTTCAATTTTGTTCCGACCCCGTCCGTTCCTGAAACTAAAATTGGTTCCTTCATGTTCAGGACGGACAGATCGAACATAGCTCCAAAACTGCCGATTGCCCCGAGTAATCCCGAGCGGTTTGTCCTTGATACATGTTTTTTTATTCGCTTTACCGATTCATAGCCGGCTTCAATATCCACTCCGGCCGCTTTATAGGCTTTTACCATGAATGAAACCCCCGTAATTTTTTAGCTAATGGGAAAGTATAAATTTTTCAATTTCTACTTTCCTAACGCATAAGTGCTCTTGCGGCTCTGCTCTCGCCTAAAGGCTCGGACGCCCGAGTTTTCTTTACCGGTTTATCATAAACCGAATCATCTAATTGTTGAAAGTGAGCGTACGAATTTGTTCATTTCCTTTACAAAATTTCCTGCAGGGTTGAGTTTGCAGACTTGCCGGAAATCTATGTGTTACTAGATAAATCAGGACTCATTGTAAGGATACATTCTAAATTTTCATTAAAAATCAAATCCTCTTGTTGTTCCAACGGCAAATGTCTCGCGTTCTGTCGGGTATTTACCGGTAAAGCAGGCAAGACAGCTCCCTTTCATGCCACCGCTTTGCTCTCTTCCCAGTGCTTTCAACATGCCTTCCACACTTAGAAAAGTTAAAGAATCCGCACCGATGATTTGCCTGATTTCTTCCACCGATTTATCGCCGGCAATCAATTCTTCCCGAGAGGAGGTATCAATCCCATAGAAACAAGGATGCTTGATTGGTGGGGAGCTGATGACGACATGAACTTCCCGGGCGCCGGCTTCTTTGAGCATCCGCACAATCCGTCGACTGGTCGTCCCGCGAACGATTGAATCATCAACCATAATGACCCGTTTTCCTTCGACAACCCCACGGACCGGGGATAATTTCATTTTTACTCCTTGTTCGCGGAGTTGCTGGGTCGGTTGGATAAATGTTCGCCCAACATAGCGATTTTTGATGAGACCTAATTCATACGGAATGCCGGATTCTTCCGCATACCCGATGGCGGCAGAAATGCTTGAATCAGGAACACCGGTGACGACATCCGCATCAATGGGCGCTTCAAGTGCCAATTGCTTTCCTAAGTTTTTTCTTGCAGTATGGACATTCATTCCTTGCAAATCACTGTCCGGTCGGGAAAAATAAACATATTCCATCGTACATAAGGACATTTGCGTCTGCGTCGTAAATATTTCAGAACGGATTCCATCATGATTAATAATCAGCATTTCACCCGGTTGGACATCCCGGATATAGTCAGCGCCAACAATATCAAAAGCACAAGTTTCCGAAGCTACAACATAGGAATCCCCCAGTCTTCCGATTGATAAAGGTCTTAAACCATAAGGATCAAGAGCGACAATTAATTCTGTTTCGGTCATAAGTAAGTAGGCATACGCACCTTGCAGCATGTTCAAGGCAGCTTTCATTTGATCGATGAATTGCGTTCGTTTGCTTCTTTTAATTAAATGGGCAAGTACTTCTGTATCGGAAGTCGTTTGAAAAATACTGCCTTCCGCTTCCAATAAAGATCTTAGCACTGTTGCGTTGGTCAAATTCCCGTTATGGGCCAGAGCAAGGCTGCCGGTTTGTGATTTGAACAGGAGTGGCTGGACATTTTCCGGTCCACTGCCGCCTGCTGTTGCATATCGAACATGTCCAATGGCACCTGTTCCCTGCAAATCATCCATATCATTTTTAGAAAAAACTTCAGTAACTAAGCCCTCACCCTTTTTTATATGAATTTGTTTTCCGTCGGTAACAGCGATTCCTGTCCCTTCTTGACCGCGGTGCTGGAGACTTTGCAAGCCGTAATAGGTGATATGAGCGGCATTATGATGTCCCCAAACCCCAAAAACTCCACATTCTTCATTTAATCCCCTTAGTTCAGCAAGCATGGGATCGCCCCTTTCCATGCTTTTTTGATTTTTTCTGCCTCTACTTTGACGACCGTTTCATTATTAACGGAAATTTGTAAAATAGGTTCGGCTGTAACTCTGCCGATAAGTTTGGCAGATACGAAACGTTCGAATTGCTCCCGGTTTTCTTCTTTTACCGATAAAATAAACCGTGATTGCGATTCACTGAATAATTGAGTGACGGCTTCACCTTGGAGTTCAACATCAGCTCCAATTCCGTCTGCCCCAACGATACATTCACTAAGCGCCACTGCAACTCCGCCTTCACTGACATCATGGCAAGAGGCAACAAGTCCGGCACGTATCGCTGTAAGTATTTGCTCTTGGTATAAAGCCTCCACATCTAAGTCAAGTAACGGGGATTTTCCAAATATTTCTCTATAGATAAGTTTTTGCAATTCACTACCACCAAATTCCGGTTTTGTTTCTCCAAGGAGATAGATTAAATCTCCCGGCTGTTTAAATTGTTGGGTAGTAATATGATCGAGATCTTGAATTAATCCCACCATACCAATAACCGGTGTCGGATAAATCGCAGTGTCGTTCGTCTCATTGTAAAGAGATACGTTCCCGCTAATCACCGGTGTTTTTAAAACACGACAAGCTTCACTGATTCCGTCGGCAGCCTTTTCTAATTGCCAAAAAATTTCCGGATTTTCCGGACTGCCGAAATTTAAACAATCGGTAATGGCGAGCGGTTCGCCACCGGAGCAAACGATATTTCTTGCTGCTTCACTGACAGCAATTTTTCCGCCGGTTTCCGGGTCTAAATAAATGTACCGGGAATTACAATCTGTCGTCATGGCCAATGCTTTTCTTGTGCCGCGAATACGAACAACGGCAGCATCGGAACCGGGAGCTACAACGGTATTTGTCCGTACCATGTAATCGTATTGGTTATAAACCCATTCTTTGCTGGCAATGGTTGGTTGTTGTAATAACTGTAACAATGTTTCCTCGATATTTTCTACTTTCGGAATTCGGTTTTCCATTTTTTGAAACGTCCGATAATAAGCCGGTTCTATTGATGGTTTGTAGTAAACCGGTGCATCTTCACTTAAGGCATCGGCGGGTACTTCGGCAACAACTTCTCCGTGATGAAGAAGGCGTAACATTTTATCATCTGTGACTCGTCCGATGGCCACAGCTTCCAACCCATATCTTTTAAAAATATCGATAATTTCTTGCTCTCTTCCATTTTTTACGACAAGGAGCATACGTTCTTGGGATTCAGAGAGCATCATTTCGTATGGTGTCATTCCGGTTTCACGTTGAGGAACCAGGTCTAAATTCATCTCGATTCCGGATCCGGCTTTACTGGCCATTTCCGCGCTCGAACTGGTAAGACCGGCTGCACCCATGTCTTGAATACCAACGAGTGCATCGGATTTAATCACTTCTAAACAAGCTTCAAGTAACAATTTTTCCATGAACGGATCACCGACTTGTACGGCCGGGCGTTTTTCTTCGGATGCTTCCGTTAACTCTTCTGAAGCAAAAGTGGCCCCGTGGATACCGTCACGACCGGTTTTGGCACCGACATACATGACCGTGTTTCCGACACCATGTGCTTGCCCTTTTTTTATATCTTCATGATTGAGTATGCCGACGCACATCGCATTAACAAGCGGATTCCCCTCATAGCAAGCATCAAATTGGATTTCCCCGCCAACTGTTGGAATCCCAATACAATTTCCATAGCCGGCAATTCCGGCAACCACTTCTTCAAATAAATATTTTCCGCGTGCATTCTTCAATTCGCCAAAACGTAAGGAGTTGAGGATGGCAATTGGACGGGCGCCCATCGAGAAAACATCACGGATAATCCCGCCGACACCGGTGGCCGCTCCTTGATACGGTTCGATGGCCGATGGATGATTATGGCTTTCAATTTTAAAAACAACGGCCTGATTATCGCCAATATCGACAACCCCTGCGCCTTCCCCGGGTCCTTGTAAAACGTGCGGACCGGTAACAGGGAATTTCTTTAAGATCGGTTTCGAGTTTTTATAACTGCAATGTTCCGACCACATAACAGAAAAGAGTCCAACCTCGGTGTAGTTTGGCAACCGTCCGAGAATCTTTTCAATCCGGGAGAATTCTTCATCGGTCAAGCCCATTTGACTGTAAACTTTTTCTGCCTTTATTTGTTCCGGACTCGGTTCAAGCTTTAATTGCATGGGATTCCCTCCATTGATTAACAATTGATTGGAAAAGCTTCAATCCGTCATGACTACCTAAAAGATTCGCCACCGCCCGTTCTGGATGGGGCATCATACCAAGAACATTTCCTTGCTTATTCATAATCCCGGCAATGTTTTCGATACTGCCGTTTGGATTTTCGTTGTGATAGGTAAAAACAATCTGGTTATTGGCTTTTAGTTTTGCTAATGTTGTTTCGTCACAGTAATAATTTCCTTCCCCGTGAGCGATTGGAATTTCGATTATTTCTCCGGGAGCATATTGATTCGTGAACATGGTGTTCGAATTTTTTACTTCAAGGAGAACGGGCCGACAAATGAATTTCAGGCTATCGTTGCGTCGCATGGCTCCCGGAAGAAGACCGGCTTCAAGCAAAATTTGGAACCCATTGCAGACACCTAAGACCGGTTTTCCAAGTTCAGCAGCTTTGACGACTTCATTCATTACGGGACTGAAGCGGGCGATGGCACCGGTCCGCAAATAATCGCCGAATGAAAAGCCACCCGGGAGGAGAATGGCATCAAAGCGGTCTAAATTTGTTTCATCATGCCAGACATATTCCGCTTCTTCACCGAGTTCATCAATAACCGCATGGTACATATCAACGTCACAATTAGAGCCGGGGAATACAATCACGGCAAATTTCATTGGGGCACACACTCCTCAATTTCATATCGATAATCTTCAATAACAGGATTGGCAAGCAATTTTGAACAAATTTCTTCAATCATTGCGTCTAATTGATCTGCCGTTTCCCCAATCGTTAGTTCCATATATTTTCCGATCCGAACATCATTGACATCGTCGTAACCCATCATACGGAGCGATTTTTTGACAGCAGTCCCTTGAGGGTCGAGTACACTTTCCTTCAACGTAACATAGACCTTTACCTTATACATGTTGTTTTCCTCCCAGTCTTTGTAAAATCGTTTCATAGGCGTCAATTAAATTGCCGAGGTCTTGACGAAATAGATCTTTATCTAACTTTTCATTTGTATCGATATCCCAAAGCCGGCATGTATCCGGGGAAATTTCGTCGGCAAGCAAAATATTGCCGTCCGCATCTACGCCAAATTCCAATTTAAAATCGACCAGCTTTAAACGGCATTCTTTAAAAAACTCGGTTAATATGTCATTGATTTTCAAGGCTGAGGTTTTTAAAGTTTCGATAACATCTGTGCTTGCAATTTCCAACACTTCAATTTGGTCATCGGTAATCGGCGGGTCACCGAGTTCATCATTTTTTAGGCAGAACTCGACAATCGGGCGTTTCAACCTTTTCCCTTCATCGACTCCGAAACGTTTTGAAAAACTCCCGGCCGCATAGTTTCTGACGATGACTTCAAGTGGGATGATTTTTACCCGTTTGACTAATTGTTCGTGGTCGGAAACTTTTTTTATAAAATGATTGGCAATTCCTTTTGCTGTTAACAGGAAAAAAAGCAAACTGGTAATCTCGTTATTTAAACGACCCTTTCCGGTGATTTCGGCTTTTTTTACACCGTTAAAAGCGGTGGCAGAATCTTTATACTCAACCCAAACAATATTTTCGTCATCGGTGGCATAAATTCGTTTAGCTTTTCCTTCATATAAGGCCTGTTTTTTGATCATTTTATTTCCCCCGTATTTATTTTCTTCCGGCAGCTATGTTCTTGAAGTAGGTGATACAAATGGTGGATGCACCGAGAAGTTTAGCTGTTACAAGTGAATGGATTTACCAAGTAATGTTTTCCTCCAGTTCTTGTCAGAAATGACTTTTTCCCGGTCCCGGGTCCCCGTTAGGATTCACCAAATATTGTTTTCTTCCAGTTCTTGTAAGGCTTCATCTGTATCGTTACATAGACGGGTGAGATGCCCCATTTTTCGTCCCGGTTTTGCTTCGTTTTTTCCGTATAAATGAATCTTCCAATGTTTAAAATGATGAAGATTTTCCAGCAATGGGTCGAGATGTTCGCCTAAAATATTCACCATGACAGCCGGTTTCAAAAGTGCCGTTGAACCGAGCGGCAAATTACAAATGGCCCGAATATGTTGCTCGAATTGGGATGTCATGCAGGCTTCAATCGAATAATGACCGGAGTTGTGGGGTCTTGGTGCGAGTTCGTTTATATAGATCTCTCCATCTTCCGTAACAAACATTTCTACCGCCAATGTGCCGATTAAATGAAGAAAATCAGCAATTTTTTTGGCAGCCACCATCGCTCTTTCTTCCGTTTCTTTATCAATTCGTGCCGGAACGATGGTTTGATGTAAAATATTGTTGCAATGAATATTTTCAGCGACAGGAAAGACCGCCGTTTCCCCATCCGGATTTTTTGTAACAATGACCGAAATTTCTTTTGTAAACGAAATCCATTTTTCTAACACACAAGGTCCGGTCGAAAGTAAGGAAGCTGCAAAAATCCGGTCATGTTCCGTTTTTATGACCAACTGCCCTTTGCCGTCATATCCGCCTGTAGCCGTTTTTAAAACTGCAGGGTATCCTAGATTTTCCAGTCCGTGTTCGAGTTCCGTTTGATTGAGAATGACCTCGTATGGGACAACAGGGACCCCCGCCTTCTGAATGGTCGCTTTTTCATAAATTCGGTTTTGGGTTACCCGTAAAATTTCCGTTCCTTGGGGGACATATGCATGTTTTGTTAACCAACTCAGTGCATTCGCGTCAATATTTTCAAATTCATAGGTGATGACGTCACTTTTTTCAGCCAGTATTTTAACGGCCGCTAAATCATTGTAAGCTGCCACAATTTGTTCATCAGCTACTTGGCCGCATGGACTATTTGGCGTCGGATCAAGGACGATGACGCGAAAACCCATTGATTTTGCCGCTAATGTCATCATTTGTCCGAGTTGACCTCCGCCGATCACACCAATTGTTTGTCCGGGTAAAATCGTTTTAAACAAGCTGATCACTACTTTCTAGGACACTGTTTTTTGCTTCTTCCCGCAACTGATGAAGTTTTGCGGCGATTTCGTTGTCAAAGGCAGATAAAATTTGTGCCGCAAGCAGTCCGGCGTTCTTTGCACCGGCAACACCGATTGCGACCGTTGCGACAGGGACTCCGGCAGGCATTTGGACAATTGATAATAGCGAATCCAATCCATTTAATGCCTTTGATTGAACAGGTACGCCAATAACGGGAAGTGTAGTTTTGGCGGCAACCATACCGGGTAGATGGGCAGCTCCACCGGCTCCGGCAATAATTACTTTCAAGCCTTCATCTCTTGCCGTTTCTGCAAAAGAGAACATGAGGTCCGGTGTTCTGTGAGCCGAGACCACTTTTTTTATATAAGGAATTTCCAATTGTTCAAGTACATCACATGTATGTTTCATTGTTTCCCAGTCCGATGTGCTTCCCATAATGACTCCGACAAGTGGCTTCACAAGTGTTCCCCTCGATTCTTTAAATAGATAAATAGAAAAACCCGGTATTGACAACCTCCCTCACTAAGAGAAAGCAGTCAATACCGGGTCAGGAAAGAGGACATACGGCAAAAATATGCACAACATGTCCGGGATAATCCGTTTTGAACTACTTTCTCTCATAGTCCAATGATTTACGGTCATTGGGTAGAGACTTATGGGCCATATTCCCATCATTATATGAGAGAAAACATATTTGTTTTGAATTCAAGTATATCTTAACAATTACAGAAGGACTTTGTCAACGGAATTATCGAACATTAAAAATTAATTTGGCATAAATGTTCGGTTTTTGTGATTAAAAATGATCTTTTCTTTCTGTCTATAAAAAGAAGGAGACGAACCTATGCTGTTTGTGGCACTTTCTTAAGATAAAGGTGAACAAGTTAATTTGTATTCATAGACCAGAAGGAAGTTTTGCCGGCTATTTTGGTGGAACTTTATTATTTTGCAAAAAAGACAACTGATTTTTTGACAAATATGATATACTAATTATAAAATATAGTATCACATTTATATGATGGGTCAAAAAAATGATGGAAAATAATAAAAAATGTGTGATATAATGTGACCTGTAGTTAAATAAAGTTAGCTTGTTCACTAGAATTTTAATAAAGGGGGAGAAAGTTATTACCCGACAAAAAGTAGTTCATGTTGTATCAGATTCAGTCGGCGAAACAGCGGAATTAGTCGTAAAAGCTGTTGCCAGTCAATTTAACGGAGGTCATGTGGAAATTAATCGGCATTCGTTTATTGAATCTACTCAAGACATTGATGAAGCAATAAATTCAGTTGATGAATTGAATTCACTGATTGCTTACACTCTTGTTATCCCTGAGCTAAAGGAATATTTAGATCGCCGTTCGGCTGAAAAAGGTATTTTTTCTGTTGACTTGCTTAGCCCGCTCCTTCATGTATTTGAGGACTTTTTTAAACAGGAAGCAAAACATCAGCCAAAATTAATTAGGCGAATGGATGAAGAGTATTTTAAAAAAATTGAGGCCATCGAGTTTTCGGTCAAATATGATGACGGGAAAGACCCTCGTGGTTTAAAATGGGCTGATTTGGTTTTAATTGGTGTTTCCCGTACATCGAAAACACCGCTTGCCATGTATCTGGCCCACCACGGATATCGGGTGGCCAATGTTCCGATCGTTCCGGAAGTCGCGCCGCCAAAAGAAATTTTTGAAATTCCGAGAAGCAAATGTGTCGGTTTAACAATTAGCCCGGAAAAGTTAAATGAAGTCCGTAAAGAACGATTGAAATCCATGGGGTTAAATGCAGAGTCAAACTATGCAAGTATGGAACGAATTTTTGAAGAATTGGATTATGCCGACAGGATCATGAAACGGATTGGCTGCCCAATTATTGATGTTTCGAATAAAGCAATTGAAGAGACAGCCAATTTAATCATACATACTTTGAAAAGAGGAAGGGGACTGTAGAATGGAGAAATATGTCTACTTGTTCAATGAAGGAAACAGTGATATGCGCAACATCCTTGGAGGAAAAGGTGCTAACTTGGCTGAAATGACCAATATCGGTTTACCGGTTCCATTCGGTTTTACCATTTCAACACAAGCTTGCAATGATTATTATAAAGCGGGTAAAAAAATATCGGATACGGTTGAACAACAGATTTTAGTTGCACTCGAACAACTTGAAGAAAAAACCGGGAAAAAATTAGGAGACGTGACGAACCCGCTGCTTGTTTCCGTCCGATCCGGTTCCGTCTTCTCCATGCCGGGGATGATGGATACGGTGTTGAATCTCGGCATGAATGATGAAACGGTTAAAGCGGTGGCAAGACTGACAAATAATGAACGATTTGCGTACGATTCATACCGTCGCTTTATTCAAATGTTTAGTAATGTGGTGTTAGGAATTGACCTTTTTTATTTTGAACAATTTTTAGAAGAAACAAGGGAGAAAAAAGGGTATAAGGTTGATCCGGAATTAACGGCAGAAGATTGGCAAGAAGTAATTGCCGGCTACAAAGCGATTGTGAAAAGGCAGAAAAAGATTGAATTCCCGCAAAATCCGCAAGAACAATTGTTTTTAGCAATCCGTGCCGTATTCGATTCTTGGAACAATCAACGAGCCATTGTTTACCGTCGTATTCATAAAATCCCGGACAGTTTGGGAACAGCTGTAAATGTACAAAGCATGGTTTTCGGAAATATGGGAAATGACTCCGGTACCGGGGTGGCCTTTACCCGTAATCCATCTACCGGTGAGCATCAACTATACGGTGAATATTTAATGAATGCTCAAGGGGAAGATGTTGTGGCCGGCATCAGGACGCCTGAAGCGATTCATGTTTTAGAAAAAGAGATGCCGGATGTATATAAAAAACTGTTGGCAACTTGCCAATTATTAGAAAAACATTATCAAGATATGCAAGATATTGAGTTTACTATAGAACGCGGTGAATTATTTATTTTACAAACAAGAAACGGAAAACGGACGGCACAAGCGGCTGTTCAAATTGCCGTTGATATGGTTCGGGAAGGGATTATTGATAAGGAAACGGCAATTTTACGGGTTGATCCCGAACAGCTAAATCAGTTACTGCATCGACGAATTGATCAAACGGCTAAGCGAGTACCACTGACAAAAGGACTTCCGGCGTCACCGGGTGCAGCAACGGGAGCGGTTGTTTTTGATGCAGATGAGGCGGAACAACTTGGGAAAGAAGGGAAAAAGGTGATTCTCGTTCGTCCGGAAACAACGCCGGATGATATTCACGGAATTGTCGCAGCCGAGGCTGTTGTAACGAGTCGAGGCGGGATGACGAGCCATGCTGCTGTTGTGGCGAGAGGAATGGGGAAAGCTTGTATTTGCGGCTGTGAATCTTTGAAAATAGATTTGAAGAATAAGTTGTTTACGGTTGGCGATACCGTTGTTAAATACGGAGATATAATTACGATTGACGGTTCGACCGGGGAAATTATGCTTGGCGGAGTAGCAATGATTGAACCGCAATTGTCTGAAGAATTTAAGTTGTTACTTTCCTGGGCGGATCAAGTTCGAGAAATTGGTGTCCGTGCCAATGCCGATAACCCGGTAGATGCCCGGAAAGCTTTCGAATTCGGAGCCGGCGGGATAGGGTTATGCCGTACCGAGCATATGTTTATGGACCCGAAACGCATCCCGATAGTGCAAAGTATGATTTTGGCTGAAAACTATGAGGATCGTACGGTTTTCCTTGATCAGTTGCTTATCATGCAACAAGGCGATTTTGAAGGAATCTTTGAAGCGATGGAAGGTCATCCGGTTACCATTCGCCTGTTGGACCCGCCAATGCATGAATTTTTACCGGATAAAGAGGAGTTATTGGTTGAAGTGACCAAATTGCAATTAACTGCACCGGATTCACCGGAGTTAGCCGAGAAAGAGCGGCTGTTGAAAAAGGTGAATCAATTGTCTGAATTTAATCCGATGCTTGGTCACCGCGGTTGTCGTTTGGGCATTATTTACCCGGAAATATATGAAATGCAAGTTCGGGCTATTATTAATGCAGCAGTGAAAGTAACGGAAAAAGGAATACCGGTCAAACCGGAAATCATGATTCCACTTGTTGGTCATGTCAATGAATTAAAGCGGATGCGCCAACTTGTTGAGGAGACGGCAGAACAAGTGATGAGTGCTACAGGTGTTTATTTTGATTATTTAGTTGGAACGATGATTGAAGTGCCGCGAGCCGCATTAACTGCCGATCGAATTGCCGAGCAAGCGGATTTCTTCTCTTTTGGGACGAACGATTTGACGCAAACAACATTCGGTTTTAGCCGCGATGATGCAGAAGGAAAATTTTTACAAACATATATTGAACAAAAAGTACTGCCGGAAAATCCGTTTGCCATATTGGATCGGGAAGGTGTCGGCAAGCTGATTGAAATGGGGGTCACGCTCGGTCGAAAAACGAAGAGTAACTTGAAAACCGGAATATGTGGCGAACATGGCGGTGAAAAGAGCTCGATTGAATTTTGCTATTTAGCCGGTCTCGATTATGTCAGTTGCTCACCATACCGCGTTCCGTTAGCTCGTCTTGCCGCGGCACAAGCGACGATTCAACATCGAGGGAGCATTGTGGAAGCAGTTAGATAATATACGAAGGAATGAAGTTGGAAGCCTTGTAGCAGGGGCTTCCTTTTTTAAAAGGCTATGTCACAACATATGGTTTGCAACTATCTTGTATGGAACAACCTTGTAAACTATGCCAAGCCAAGGAAAGTGATATAGAGAAAAGGAACATCTTTTTGACTTTCGTGTTGGCCAAATTGAAAACAGATAAATGTAGAGATTTATCAAACAGACCAGCAGTTCCACTGGTCGCATAAGAATTATACAAATCATAATTTGTCTTTTTGTTGGATAAATAGAAGATATATAGAACAATTTTACGAGCTTAAGTTCTTCCTCACTAATATACCCAACAGCTTACCACGACTATAAATCTTGAATGTTAATATGCGTTGCTTGTAGCAACGGGCAGTTCCTCATACAATAGTGGTAACGACTGAAAGAAAGGAGGTTATCCCTAATGTTAAGCGAAAACATTAAAGCAATCAGAAAATCAAAAGGACTTTCGCAAGAAGAACTTGCTATCAAGCTGAATGTGGTGCGACAAACAATCTCTAAATGGGAGCGAGGATTGTCAGTTCCCGATTCTGATATGTTAATCTCCATATCGGAAGTGCTTGAAACACCGGTAAGCACTTTGCTTGGGGAAACTGTTATTGAGTCGAAAGTTGATGACTTAAAAGCGATTTCCGAAAAACTGGAGATTATAAACTTACAACTTGCACAAAGGAAAACCACGAGAAGAAAAATACTTCATTGGCTACTTATCTCATTGTGTACGGTCATAGTAACAATTTCTGCGGTCTTAATAGTATTAAATAGTCCTTACTTAGGTTGGAATTATAATGACCCTGAAACCACCGTTATCGGAGTAATTTTTCACGCATTTGAATGGCTGTTTGTCAGATTAGCACCGATTATCCTTATAGGGGCAATCGTTGGAATTTTCTTGACACGGAAGAAAGTATAAAACTTCTCTATTTTTGGGTACAGTTCAGACTTCAAAATCCCAGATTGTAGGAGAGTTTTAATGCTCTCATACAAAAAAATCTCATTTATCAACTATTTGTTGTGACATAGCCTTTTAAAAAATAATTGGTATTGAGGGATTTTGGGAATAGAGGGCACATCAACCATTATCTTAATAATAATAAAAACCTCAGAACATGTAAATTTCTGCACAATTTATTATATAATAACTGGTAGAGGCGAAAAAAATAATAAGGGTGAACTTCATGCAGAATGGACCAAACTTAGAAGATTACTTAAACCAAGGAATATATGGGAAAAAGGAAATAAACCCCGAGGAGAAAAAGAAATTTCTTGGTACGTTCCGGGAGCGAATTGTTGTTGCCTTAACTGTAAGCCAAGTGTATAAATCAACCATATACAAAGAAGTTGAACAAGAAATGAAAAAGAACGCAAAAGCAAAGCTATTACTGAACGGTTCAGTCGACTACGAATATTTAAGTAAGTATGTGAAAATTGCAAATAAGTACAATATTCCTTTTACCATCGTTGAAAATAAGGAACATGATACCGACATAGGTCTTGTCCTTGCCCACGATTATGCGGTAGATAAAGAGAATATCTTTGTTTCGGATGAGTCTGAATCTGTAACGATTAAAGACAATTTGGACACAACTGAGAATGGCGTAAAGGGATTTTTCAAAAAATTATTTTCCTAACTTGTCATATTGAAGATTCTTCAAGCACTTATTTGTGCGTAAGGCACAGACTGGGAATCCGGTACATCTATGGGACATTTCAGCTTATTTTTCAACTAATTTTGTCCCATAGAGCTGTTCTATGAGACATTTTTGCTCCATTTTCCGCCGTTTTTGTCCCATAGACCACGAATCCGGGAATTCTATGGGACATTTTATCTTATTTTTCAACTAATTTTGTCCCATACAGCCGTTCTATGAGACATTTCTGTTTCAAATTCCGTCGTTTTTGTCCCATAGACCGTGAATCCGGGAATTCTATGGGACATTTTATTTTACTTTTCAACTAAATTTGTCCCATACAGCTGTTCTATGAGACACTTCTGTTTCAAATTCCGTCGTTTTTGTCCCATAGACCGTGAATCCGGTACATCTATGGGACATTTTAGCTTATTTTCCCACAAAATTTGTCCCATAGAGCCGTTCTATGAGACACTTCTGTTTCAAATTCCGTCGTTTTTGTCCCAAAGACCGTGAATCCGGTACATCTATGGGACATTTCAGCTTATTTTTCAACTAATTTTGTCCCATACAGCCGTTCTATGAGACATTTCTGTTTCAAATTCCGTCGTTTTTGTCCCATAGACCATCATGTAGCGCTAGGCTCACCACAGAGTTTTTTATTGTAGACCGCAATTCCGCCACATATAAAAAGAATTTTTCCCTTCTATTTCGGAAATCTTGTAAAACATGGTAAAATAGTAGATAGTTTTGCAAAATGCATTGCGAAATACGATTGCATTTGCTTCTATAGGATCATTTTTTTCTGAAAAATGTGGAGGTGAAATCATGTCCAGAATTTCAAAAGAACAAGTAAAGCATGTGGCTGATTTAGCCAGATTGTCATTCAGTGAGGAAGAAATCGAAAAGTTCACGACTCAATTGGACGCCATTATCGGTTTTGCCGAACAGTTGAACGAACTTGATACAACCAATGTAGAACCAACATCCCACGTTCTTGATATTAAAAATGTATTGCGTGAAGATGTGGCTGTTCCCGGTTTACCAAGGGAAGAAGTTTTAAAAAATGCACCAGACCATAAAGATGGACTTTTCCGTGTACCATCTATTCTTGAGTAAGGAGGGATATCCATGTCACTATTTGACCATAAAATGAAAGATTTACATGAGCTTTTACAAAAAAAGGAAGTTTCCGTTTCGGACTTAGTTGATGAGTCATTTAAAAGAATTTCGGAAGTGGAAGGTAAAGTCCAAGCCTTTTTAACCTTAGATGAAGAAAATGCTCGGAATAAAGCAAAACAGTTAGATGAAAAACTTGCTGGCGGCGATTCAACCGGTATTTTATTTGGCATGCCGATCGGAATTAAGGACAATATCGTGACAAAAGGTGTTCGTACCACTTGTGCGAGCAAAATTCTCGAAAACTTTGACCCGATTTACGATGCAACGGTTATGCAAAAATTACATAATGCCGAAACAGTCATGATTGGAAAATTGAATATGGATGAATTTGCCATGGGTGGATCGACCGAAACTTCCCACTATCAAAGAACATTCAATCCTTGGAATTTAGACTATGTTCCGGGTGGGTCTTCCGGTGGTTCGGCTGCTGCGGTTGCTGCCGGAGAGGTTCCATTCACATTAGGTTCTGACACCGGTGGATCGATTCGTCAGCCGGCAGCTTATTGTGGTGTCGTTGGCCTAAAACCTACATACGGTCGCGTTTCCCGATTTGGATTGGTTGCTTTTGCGTCTTCCCTAGATCAAATCGGACCAATCACGAGGAATGTTGAAGATAATGCGTATTTACTTCAAGCGATTTCCGGTGTTGATCCATATGACTCAACTTCCGCCAATCTTCCGGTTCCAAACTATGTAGAACAACTGACCGGAGATGTAAAGGGATTACGGATTGCCGTCCCTAAAGAATATTTGGGGGAAGGTGTCCAAGCATCCGTACGTAACGCCATTTTAGAAGCACTGAAAGTTTTAGAAAAATTAGGTGCGACATGGGAAGAAGTGTCCCTTCCGCATTCGAAATATGGTGTAGCAACCTATTATTTACTTGCTTCTTCTGAGGCGTCATCCAACTTGGCTCGTTTTGACGGGATTCGTTACGGTTACCGGGCACAAGGAGCTGAAAACTTAATTGATTTATACAAAAAGACCCGTTCTGAAGGATTTGGTGATGAAGTTAAACGCCGGATTATGCTTGGAACGTTTGCCCTAAGTTCCGGTTATTATGATGCCTATTATAAAAAAGCGCAACAAGTACGGACATTAATCAAGCAAGATTTTGATAAAGTGTTTGAAAAATATGATGTGATTCTTGGACCGACAGCACCAACACCGGCATTTAAAATTGGCGCCCAAATTGATGACCCGTTAACGATGTATGCGAATGATCTTTTAACGATTCCTGTTAATTTGGCAGGCGTACCGGGGATTTCCGTTCCATGCGGTTTTGACAACGGACTTCCAATTGGTTTACAAATCATCGGTAAACATTTTGATGAAGCGACTGTTTATCGTGTCGCACATGCATTTGAACAAGCTACTGACTATCATAAACAAAAACCACAACTGTAAGGGGTGAAAAGGATGAATTTCGAAGCTGTTATCGGTTTAGAAGTGCATGTTGAGTTAAAAACCCAATCGAAAGTTTTCTCGCCTGCACCGGCCCATTTTGGCGCAGAACCAAATACAAATACGAATGTGATTGACTTAGGTTATCCCGGCGTACTGCCAGTATTAAATAAAGAAGCGGTTAACTATGCAATGAAAGCGGCAATGGCCCTTAATTGCCAGATCGCAACCGAAACAAAATTTGACCGAAAAAACTATTTTTATCCGGATAATCCGAAAGCCTACCAAATTTCCCAATATGACAAACCAATCGGCGAACATGGCTGGATTGAAATTGAAGTCGACGGGAAGAAGAAAAAAATTGGAATTACCCGTCTTCATTTAGAGGAAGATGCCGGAAAATTATTCCACGGAAACGATGGTTATTCATTAGTCGATTTTAACCGTCAAGGAACGCCGCTCATTGAAATTGTGTCTGAGCCGGATATCCGTACACCGGAAGAAGCGTATGCTTATTTGGAAAAATTGAAATCGATTATCCAATACACCGGCGTTTCTGATGTCCGCATGGAAGAAGGTTCCTTACGTTGTGACGCCAATGTTTCCATCCGGCCAATCGGACAAGAGGAGTTTGGTACGAAAACCGAATTGAAAAACTTAAACTCGTTTAACTTTGTTCGAAAAGGTCTTGAATACGAAATTAAGCGGCAAGAAAAGGTTCTTTTATCCGGCGGGGTCGTCCGTCAAGAAACGCGCCGTTACGATGAGGCAACCGGTGAAACGATTTTGATGCGGGTAAAAGAAGGTTCTGAAGATTATCGTTACTTCCCGGAACCGGATCTTGTTGATTTATATATTGATGAGGAATGGAAAGAACGCGTTCGGCGGGAGATTCCGGAACTTCCGGATGCACGAAAAAAACGTTATGTGGAGGAACTTGGTCTTCCTGCATATGACGCAATGGTCTTGACATTAACGAAAGAAATGTCGGATTTCTTTGAAGCAACAGTTGCAGCCGGGGCAGGCGCAAAACAAGCCTCCAACTGGCTCATGGGTGAAGTCAGTGCTTATTTGAATGCTGAACAAAAAGAACTTCACGATATTGCTTTAACACCGGAAAGTTTAGCAGGTATGATCAAATTGATTGAAAAAGGTACTTTATCATCTAAATTAGCGAAAAAAGTATTTAAAGAGCTCGTCGAAAAAGGCGGCGACCCGGAAAAAATCGTGAAAGAAAAAGGACTCGTCCAAATTTCCGATGAAGCAACATTGTTGAAATTCGTCACCGAGGCTTTGGATGCCAACCCACAATCTATTGAGGACTATAAAAACGGGAAAGACCGGGCAATCGGCTTCCTTGTTGGTCAAATCATGAAGGCAACAAAAGGACAAGCCAACCCGCAGCTATTGAACAAGATTTTACTAGAAGAGATTAAAAAACGATAATATGAGATGAGGGAACCGTTTCGTTAGGCGGTTCCTTTTTTTCAGAAAAAAGTACAGCTAGAAATTCAAGCTCTTGAGGGCGAATTTAGCGGAGGTAGCCGGAAAAGTGTCCGCGAGATTGGCTTCCGAGGTCAAATTTAGCTGGGGGAAGATGGAAAAGTATCCCGAGCCCAGTTCTCGGGACCGAATCAGCCCAAAAAGAATAATAGCGTTTATGTACATTCTGTCACAAGCCAAAAAACTATATTAAAATAAAATATATTTGCTCATAAAATCACAAATCAAAAGAATGTAAATTCCATCTCAAAAACTTTATAATTATAAGTACATTCAATATTTACGGTGAGGTGGTTATGTGGCAACACTTATCCAGTGGTATGAAAAAGGAATGACTTATCGACAGTATATTGATCAAATGACTGTCAATAAAGAAGAAATGCTTTCCATATACGAACGGTTTCAACTAAGTCCAGGGAACGTCGAAACTTTAAAAAATTTAAAAGGAAAGAACTTAAGAGCAATTGTAATAACCGAGGATTGGTGCGGTGATGCCATGCTTAACAACCCAATATTCATGAAGATTGCTGAAACCGCTGGAGTGGAAGTTCGGTTTCTTCTCCGTGATCAAAATCTTGAGCTGATGGATCAATATTTAACGAATGGGACGTCCAGATCAATTCCTATATACATATTTATTGATGAAAAAGGAAATGAATATGCCGTATGGGGACCAAGGGCACCGGAAGTTCAGGAATATGTTGAACGTGAGCGTGCCAAATTACCAAACAAAGAAGCACCGGAATTCTCTGAAAAACAAAAGGAAATGTATAAAGCCATGAAAAAACATTTCTTGGAAGATGAACAAGTATGGAAACAAGTCGCCACGAGCATAATAGGGAAAATAAAGTGAAACTTCCATCAGCGGGGTTCTCTTCCCACTGATGGTTAGTTGAACCAATCGGGCACTTACAGGAACTTATCTTCCTCCTTTACATCTTTCATTTCTCTTAAGCCATAGGAGGAACAATTTAATGACTGTTTGTACGGGATAAAGTGAAACCTCCACTGATGGTTAGTTGAACTAATCGGACGCATGCGGGCAGTTCGTACCACAATTATCCTTTGTAAAACTTGAAAATCTTGAGGTGTAAGGTTGTAGGACTAACTGCCCGTTAAGGTGAAAAATAGTTAATAATACGGATTTTAATCCGAGCATGGTATTATTAGATGATCATTCATGGAAGGGAAGGATAATAAATGGACTATATCACATTAAACAATGGTTTAAAAATGCCACAGTTAGGCTTTGGTGTTTGGCAAGTATCCGACGAACAAGCAACACCTGCTGTAAAAAAAGCGTTGGAAGTTGGCTATCGTTCCATTGATACGGCAATGATTTACGGAAATGAAAAAGGGGTTGGCCGGGCCATAAAGGAAAGCAATGTTCCCCGTGAAGAACTTTTTATTACAACAAAAGTATGGAATGCAGACCACGGGTATGAAAATACATTAAAAGCATTTGATGCAAGCTTGGAACGTCTTGGCCTTGATTATATCGATTTATATCTAATCCATTGGCCGACACCAAAATATGACCAATATGTCGATACATACAAAGCAATGGAAAAAATTTATAAAGACGGGCGTGCCAAAGCAATAGGTGTTTGCAATTTTGATATCGAGCACTTAGAACGCTTGCTTAATGAATGTGAAGTTGTCCCGGTTGTTAATCAAGTGGAACGTCACCCGTATTTCCAACAGAGGGAGCTCCAAGATTTTTGTGAAAAACATCATATTATCATTGAAGCCTACAGTCCGTTAATGAATGGAAAAGATGTATTAAATGATTCTGTTGTGAAAGAAATTGCGAAAGCCTATGGAAAAACAGCAGCTCAAGTCATTCTTCGCTGGCACTTGCAAACGGGGGTTATCACGATTCCGAAATCGGTCACACCTTCACGTATCGAGGAAAACTTTGATGTATTTGATTTTGAATTAACGGCGGAAGATATGGAAAAAATGACGGCATTGGACAGAAATTTACGAATCGGTGCTGTACCGAGCGAATTCAACAAGAGATAAATAAATGATTAAAAGACAGTTTGCGTGACTGTCCGATTCCAAATAATCACTTATGGTCTTCATACCTGCGATGGAGACCATTTTTTGTTAGTCGTAAGCCTGACGCATGTAACATTAAATATTTGTCGTTCTACATATTAAAGATATCCATTTTTTGGTTAGTCGTAAACTCGATGCATGAAACTCTCCAACTTTTTTCATGCTTATCGTATGAATTTTCTCCTTTGTTATTTCTTAAGAATTTATTTTTAGAATCCGAGTGTTGGGTTGTCTTTCAATTTCAAGGGGCGTATACTGATAATATGAAAATTAAATAAAAATATTTAGACACCATTTTAAAGTGCCATACTAGGAGGATCTAAATGAGTTATGGTAGTTATCGTGATGCATGGGCTGAAATATCTTTAGATGCCGTTCAACATAATGTAAAAACATTTCTTAAACATTTAAAACCTGACACGAAATTTTGTGCAGTTGTAAAAGCAGATGGTTATGGTCATGGCGCCATTGAAGTCGCTCAAGCTGCATTAGATGCAGGTGCAGCTTACTTGGCGGTTGCATTTTTAGACGAGGCAATCGAGCTGCGTAACGCCGGTATTACTGCACCAATATTAATACTCGGCTATACACCGAAAGAGGCAGTAAAAGAAGCGATTTTAAATGATATTACCTTAACCGTTTTTACCCGGGATGTTTTGGAGAAGATTTCTCAAGTTGCCGAAGAGTCTAAAAAACTTGCCCGTGTTCATATAAAAATCGATACTGGAATGACTCGAATCGGTGTTAATCATAAGGTAGAAGCATTGGAACTTGTTACGTCCATCCATTCTGATTTTGTGGAGTTGGAAGGGATTTTTACTCATTTTGCCGACGCTGATTCGACAGATCCGACTTATACTTACCAACAGTACAAAAAATTTACTGAAGTGATCAATTTATTTGAAGAAAATCAAATTCACATTCCGATCAAGCATTGTTGTAACAGTGCGGCAACCATCGCCTTTCCGGAAATGCATATGGATATGGTTCGTGTCGGTATTAGTCTTTACGGTTTGTACCCGGCAGAACACTTGAAAGAAAAACTTCCTTCATTAAAACAAGTGATGAGCTTAAAAACGAAACCGGTATTTGTAAAAACGGTAGATGCCGGTCAACCGATTAGTTACGGATGTACATTTGCACCGGAACGTAAATCAATCATTGCCACAATTCCGATCGGTTATGCAGACGGTTTTTCCCGGTCACTTTCGAATAAAGGCCATGTGACTGTGAAAGGTGAGAGGGCGCCGATTGTTGGACGGATTTGCATGGATCAGTCAATGATTGATGTAACGGATATTCGAGATGTTCATACGGATGACGTTGTGACGATATTTGGTGACGTGAATGACGGCTTTATTTCTTTGGATGAAGTGGCCGAGCAGATGGGGACGATACACTATGAAACAACTTGCTTGATTGGAAAACGAATTCCAAGGGTATTTATCAAAAACGGGGTAACCCAAGGAGTTAAAAGTCTGCTAAATACAGAAAATCGTTAATTTGGCTAAGTTCGATACAACAACTTGATCGTCCAACATTCTTCAAAAAAAGCATAAATCATACAAGAGGGGCGTCCGGAAAGTCCATTTTTCGACTTTTGGCTGCCCCTTTATGTTTAAGCAGTGACTAGAAAATAGGAACTGTCACCTCTCTTTTTTAGAATTTAATAGAAACATATTTTACTTCTAAAAATTCTTCAATCCCGTGGTGGCCACCTTCTCGTCCGATACCGCTTTCTTTAATTCCTCCGAATGGAGCCTGGGCAACAGAGGGAAGTCCGTCATTGATACCGACAATGCCGTATTCCAGTCGCTCGGAAACGGTAATGGCTGTTTGTAAATCCCTCGTAAAAATATAGGCGGCAAGTCCATACGGTGTGTTGTTCGCACGCTCAATCACATCCTCAACGTCTTGAAAGGAAATAACCGGGGCGACCGGACCGAATGTTTCCTCTTGCATAATTTTCATATCTTCTGTAACACCACTGATAATCGTCGGTTGCACAAAATAGCCGTCATGCAATTCAATGACTCGACCGCCACCATATTCAATTTTACCGCCTTTCAAAAGGGCATCTTCAATATGACTTTCCACTTTTTTAAAAGCGGCCTCATCAATAAGCGGTCCGATTTGTGTTTCCGGATTTAGACCATCACCAATAACTAATTTCTTTGTCTCTGCACAGAATTTTTCTACAAACTCATCCAAAATTGACTCATGAACATAGATTCTGTTGGCACAGACACAAGTTTGCCCATTATTCCGGAATTTTGAAACCATTACCCCTTCTATTGCTTCATCCAGGTCAGCATCAGGGAAAACAATAAATGGTGCATGCCCGCCTAACTCTAATGACACTTTTTTCACCGTATCTGCGGAGCCACGCATTAACAGCTTGCCGACTTCAGTTGAACCGGTAAAAGTCAATTTTCGAACCCGTGAGTCTTTTAACCAAGCATCACCAATCTCTGCAGCATCCCCGGTGACAAAATTAATGACCCCTTTTGGAATCCCGGCCTTTTCCGCGGCTTCAGCAAGTTTCAAGGCCGTCAACGGTGTTTGTTCCGCAGGTTTGATAACCACCGTACATCCGGCAGCAAGTGCAGGAGCTACTTTTCGCGTAATCATCGCAGCCGGAAAATTCCATGGCGTAATCGCACAGACAACACCGACTGGCTGTTTCAAGACAAGTATCCGCTTATTGACAGCTGAAGCGGGAATCGTTTCACCGTAAATTCGTTTTGCTTCTTCAGCATACCAAGTAACAAAACTTGCCCCATATGTAATCTCGCCCAATGCTTCTTTCATCGGTTTTCCCTGCTCAAGCGTCAATGTTTCGGCTATTTCTGTTTTATTATCCATTATACAATCATACCATCTTCTTAATAAATGACTTCTTTCTTCTGCTGTTTTGCCGGACCATTTTTTAAAAGCATCATAAGCAGCATCAACGGCCAGCTTGGCATCTTCCCATCCACCGTTTGGTACGGTTGCAATCTGCCTGCCATTCGCCGGATTCATGACCGGGAATGTCTCGCCCGAAATCGCCTTGACCCACTCACCATTAATATACATACGATTTAACAAAACAGTGCGTGTCGACATAATCAAACCTCCCATATGAGATAAGTAAATTATACTAAATATTAGAAAAATTTAACAGAAAAATGCTCAGAACAATAGAAGAGTTCTTCAGTTCACTTGCCTTGATCGCATGATTGATATATTATGATTTATAGTTGAAAAATCACTTGTAAATGGATGATGATATATGAAAAGAGCGCGAATTATTTATAATCCAACATCAGGGAGAGAAGTTTTCAAGCGGCATTTACCCGAAGTTTTGGAAAAATTAGAAGTAGCCGGCTATGAAACATCATGTCATGCAACGACCGGAGCCGGAGATGCAACTAGAGCTGCCAAAATAGCAGTTGACAGAAAATATGACATCGTGATTGCGGCAGGTGGGGACGGAACATTAAATGAAGTTGTCAATGGACTTGCCGAACAAGATTATCGTCCAAAAGTCGGCTTAATTCCGGTCGGGACAACAAATGATTTTGCAAGAGCTCTTCATATTCCGCGGGATATTTTGGCAGCTACAGATATAATTATTAAAGGTGACACGATCCCAATTGATATCGGTCGGATGAATAAAAAATATTTTATTAATATTGCCGGTGGGGGTCGATTAACCGAGTTGACCTATGAAGTTCCGAGCAAGCTGAAAACAGTTCTTGGGCAATTAGCGTATTATTTAAAGGGTATTGAAATGTTACCTTCAATCAAAGCATCGGAAATTAAATTAGAATATGACGGAAAATTATTTGAAGGGGAAGTCATGCTTTTTTTGATTGCATTAACGAACTCAGTTGGTGGATTTGAAAAACTGGCCCCGGATGCTTCTTTAAATGATGGATTTTTTACTTTATTAGTATTGAAAAAGACAAATTTAGCTGAATTTATTCGTGTCGTTACATTAGCTTTGCGCGGCGAACATATTAATGATCCAAATGTCATTTATACAAAAGCAAGTTACATAAAAGTTACAGCACCGCAAGAAGTATTAATTAATCTGGATGGAGAATTAGGCGGTACGGCACCATGTGAATTTCAAAACTTATATCGTCATCTTGAGATCTTTGCTCCGGTTGAAAAACTCCGTCCGGAAGATAAAATGGGTATTTAATAATGAAGCGTAACATAAAAGTTTACATTTACAGGTTTCTTTTTCCAAGATAAAGTCTGGTTTCCACCGCCGGATTTGCTCTAATGAAGATAGGTGGTTGGAGGCGGGCTACTCGTAAAAGTCCGTTTGGTTCAACTAACTATTCAGTGGGGGATACCGATTCCCTCACTGAGTGAAGGAATCTCTTCTCTTATTCATCCACAAAGTCCCTGCTGGTTTTTTTTCACTATCATTTGTTCACGAAGATTCCTCATTTATATCCCATATTTTCTCTTTACTTTACCCACTGTATTTTGTTAGCAAAAAATTTCTTCCTATACAGCCCATATTTCTGCCTTTATTTTCCCCCTGTAATTTGTCAACAAAGATTTCCGCCCTTTATATCCCATGTTTTTTGCCAAATCTATTCCTTCCCTATTTTAAGAACTACATGACAGTACGCCTCAAGACCTAGTACAAAATATTTCTAAAGCTCATTATCTAAAAAGTTATTTCTCGGTAAGATGGAATCAAGAAGAAAGGAGGCAATGCACATGAAAAAATTTCTGCTCTTTGTTGGAGGGCTGGCCGCTCTTCTCATATTATTAGCAAACCTTGGCCCAATCGTACTATTAGCTCTTAGTGTTTGGCTTCTGTATGTTATTTTTAAAAAATTTATCAAAAGCGATTCTACACTAGGAAAAATTGGCTGGGTGATACTTGGGTTAATTGTCTTTGGAATTGCATTTTCAAACATCTATGCAATCATCGGTGTTGCTGCAGCTTTTGCCCTTTACTATATATATAAAAGTTGGAAAAAAGACGATCACGACCCAGTTGTCGGTGTGATGAAGGATGATGACCCGTTTACAAATTTCGAACGTGAATGGGCAAAACTGAATAAGTAGGAAATATTGAAATAAAGGAAATGTACAAAAAAAGGAGCGATTGGAATGGCAAATATTTTTACACGGATTAAAGATTCGATTGAGGCGGATTTACATGATGTACTAGACAAAAAGGAACAAAAAAATCCTTTGAAAGCATTGAATCAATACTTGCGGCAAGCAGAACAGGAAAAGGAAAGAGTTCATAAGTTAATTGAGCGCCAGTATAAACTAAAAGAAGAATTTACAAAAGAGTATCATAGGGCACAAGATTTTGCGGATAAACGGTTGAAGCAGGCAAAAATTGCTGAAAAAGCCGGAGAAGAAGAAATGTATACCTTCGCAATGAAGGATTATGAAGAATATCAAGCACGTGCGGAACGGATGAAAGCATCACGTCAGGAAGCGATTGAACAATTAGAGAAACTGGAACAAAAGTATGAAGAGATGAAACATCGATTAAAGGATATGCATTTGCGCAGGATGGAATTAATGGGAAGAGAAAACATTGCCCGTGCGAACCATCAAATAAATCGGGTAATGGAAAATGTTTCTGAAAAACCATTCTCTAAGTTTGATGAAATGGAGCGGTATATTGAAGTTCTAGAAAACCAAGTGAATCGTTCCTACTACCGCAGTACATTCGATAGTAAAATTGCAGAGTTGGAAAAGGAATTAAATGAAAAAGAAAACACAAATTAGTTAACAAGGACAAAAACGAGAAATAAACATGATATACTGGTATAGGTGTCACATAGTCGACCCTATACCTTTTACTTAAAATGTTCCGCTGGTCAAATTACGATGAAAGGAGGATGACATGGATGTTCAGACGTTTCCAAACCGATACATTTAACTGGATATTGATCATTGGTGTGATCCTCCTTTTTGCTGAAATTATTTTTTCTTTTAGCAGTACAATTATTCCCACTCTGCTCTTCATTGTTCTTCTGTTTATCGGCTGGAAAAATTTTCATAAATTATGGGGAAAAATTTTATTTTGGTTCTTTTTCCTTTGTACAGTTATTTCTGTCCTAAATATTTGGGCTGTACGTTTCTTTATTGTTGCCGTCCTTGTTCTATTTGTGTTTGAATATGTAAAATCTAAAAAACAAACAGAAACGCTAACCCCTTCCTTACCGGGTAAGATAATAAATCAAGAAGATATGGTGAAAATAGATCCATTATTTGACCATAAACTGTTCGGTAATCAAAAAACGGAAGATACGGCCTATCAATGGCGTGATATCAATATTTATGGTGCTTTTGGCAATCGGATTATTGATTTAAGTAATACCGTTCTGCCCCAGGACACGGCTGTGATCTCGATACGGCATATTATGGGGAAAATAGAAATTTATGTTCCTTATGAGGTTGAGGTAAGTATCCATCATAGTTCAGTCTTTGGTCGGGCGCATATTTTTAGTCAACATCATTGGGAGTTAATGAATAAATCGCTTTTTTATCAAACAGAAAACTATGATACGAGTTATCCGCGGGTAAAGATTATCACCTCCATATTTTCCGGAGATATCGAGGTGAAGCGGATATGAATATCATTTTTCGGCATGTTTTTATTGCAAATATCTTTTCCATTCTTTTAACAATCGTGCTTATGAGTATAACATTTGTCCTATTTCCTCTTGATCGTTGGTCACTTCTTTGGCAAGCAAAGATGGGGAATGTTTCATTTTTCGTTTGGATTGGAGGGATAGCCATTGGGATTGGAACGATTGTTGGTCTCTCTACCGGATGGTATTGGAAACAGCGAATCGATCAGATCCACCGAAATTTAGATGAAATTATCAAAGGTCAACCAATCTCATCAGATGAAGTTGGTTATAAAGAAATTGAAAGTATTGCCGCACAGATTGCAAAAATTCAAGAGAAAATCAGAAAGCAAACCGAGTACTCACAGCGTCTTGTGACAGAACGAGCAAATGAACGGGAAAAAAGCCTCCAAGAAATTGTTGTACAGGAACGAAATCGTTTAGCAAGAGAACTTCATGATTCCGTGAGTCAACAGTTGTTTGCTTCGTCGATGATGATGTCTGCCATCAATGAATCTAATTCACCAATAGATGAAAAGATGAAAAAACAACTGCAAATGGTGGAAAAAATGATTCACCAATCCCAGCTGGAGATGCGTGCATTACTTTTACACTTACGTCCGGTACAGCTCAAGGGAAAATCACTTCAGGAAGGTATTCGTGAGCTTCTGGCCGAACTAACACAAAAAGTACCGATGAAAACGATATGTAAAATAGAGGATTTTTCCGTTGATAAGGGAATTGAAGATCAATTGTTCCGAATCCTGCAAGAATCACTTTCTAATACATTACGCCATGCAAAAGCAACGAAATTACAGATCTTATTAATTAAACGGGATGAATCGGTTATCTTGCGCGTAATAGATGATGGTGTTGGTTTTCATTTGGACGAGGTAAAAACAGGCTCATATGGCTTGCAAAACATGCGTGAACGTGCATATGAAATTGGCGGGACTTTTAAAATCGTCAGCTTGCCAAATCAAGGTACGCAAATGGAAGTAAAAGTGCCTATTTTGCAAAAGGAGGAAAATCGCGATGATTAGCGTATTATTTGCCGATGATCATGAAATGGTGCGGATCGGTGTTTCTGCCTATCTATCGGCTCAACCGGATATTGTGGTTGTTGCAGAGGCAGATGATGGCGGGGAAGCGGTAAAACTTGCCTTAGAACTGCGACCGGACATTATTTTAATGGATCTTGTCATGAAAGAAATGGATGGAATTGAGGCGACAAAACAAATCATGGAAAACTGGCCGGAAGCAAAAATTATTATTGTGACGAGTTTCCTTGATGATGAAAAGGTGTATCCGGCATTGGAAGCAGGAGCAACAAGCTATATGCTAAAAACATCGAAGGCCGAAGAAATCGCAAAAGCCATTCGTGAAACATACCGGGGGAAATCTGTATTAGAGCCGGAAGTAACCGGGAAAATCATGACAAAAATGCGTGAAAAGCCCGTTGTTAAAAAACATGACCAATTAACAGAACGTGAAATGGAAATATTATTATTAATGGCTCAAGGAAAAAGCAATCAAGAAATTGCTGATGAATTGTTCATCGCATTAAAAACTGTAAAAGTTCATGTAAGCAATATATTAGGAAAATTAGAAGTTCAGGACCGGACACAGGCTGTTATCTATGCATTTAAACATGGGTTAGTTGGTGAGTAAGGGAGGAGTAAATGGTAGTTAAGATTGGACTGTTTTGCGCAGGTGGAATGTCAACCAGTATGCTGGAAAAGAAAATGTCAGAGGCGGGCTCAAAAGAGATGATTGGATGTACAAATAAAAGCACATCCCGAGTCAGAGCTTGCAAACGTACTCGATGAAGGAATCGATCTAGTTTTACTTGGACCACAAGTACGCTAACTCCAATCATTAAAAACATTGTGTGATCCGAAAGGTGTTCCAATAGATGTAATTGATTCATTGAATTATGGAATGATGCATTGAGATAAAGTATTATTTGCTGCCTTAACGTTAATAGAAAACAAAGCATAGTAAGGTTCGGTTGGTGGGTCATTGATTTCACCAACCTAATTTTTTGAAGTCACACCTTATGAAAAGTTTTCCGCAAAATTTGAATAACCCATATTTAGTATGACATGAAATAGTTTTTTTGAGGATAAGACTCTCAAAAATAGGCTATTTGGGTATTTAGTAGGACATAAATTTTCGAGAAAAATGTTGAATTTTATCGAAATTTGTAATAAAGTTAGTTATTGTAAAAAGCAATATAAAAATATAGTAGATAAAGATTTTTGTGTGGCTAGAAGCGTTCCCAACAATAGATTTCCCTATCATGATGCAAACACTCCAAGAGTCCGCAACAATTTTAAACTTCAAAGTAATGATCAGTATTGAGCATAGCCATGCTAGGGCAACGTATTAACTAAAATATTTTCGTTATTCTATTGAAGAATGAAATGAGTGATCAAACGAAAAAATGTAAAGAAAATCGATGCTGTAAAAGTGAATTTTAGTACATTTTCAAAAGTGAGGGCATAAAATTAAGAAAACAAATTCCTTTGACAGCGGAGTGTATGTTTTTCATACGTGAAAAGGGAGTAGCGCCATTTCACCGGAACCTGTAACATTTGTTGTAACTTTTGTGAAGAATGTCGCTTTTTACAGGATGAGTACGATAAAAAATCAAATATTTTAGGGCAAACTATTCGAAAGGATAGGACGCAAAGCCTAGGGTCTAAGGTTGGAAATTCAAAGATTTTCTACTATGATCGCCTGGTTGCCAACGGATGAATCAGTTTTATCTTTACAATGGCTATTCTAGGGTGACCGGGAGTAGTCATTTTTTTTTACCTATAAGAAAGGATAAATTTTCCAAAAGGATATGAATTCGTTTGTTGCGGGAAATTTTAAGTATTAAGTGTAAGTGTAACAAGGAAAGTTACGCGAAAATGCATCAAGCCGAAAAAATTAATTTTTCGGTGAACTATGCGTCACGAGTCACCTTAAGGCTCGGGCGCCCAAGTTTGTTTAAAATATGTGGTAAAGTCGGGGTGCGTAAATGAGTAAGTTAGAAAAGCAGATGTCGTTAAATAAAAATAACTACAATTTTTATCATGTTGTTCAGCCAATTTTTGAACTAAAGCAAAACAAAATTATTGGCTATGAGTTTTTATTGAGATCAGAACAAGTCCATAATCCTGAACGTTTATTTGAAATGGCCAAGTCAACAAAACAGTTAATAAAGCTGGACAAATATTCAATCGAGTCTGTTTTTAGATTTGTTTCTGAGAGAGAATCCGATTTAACGGGATTATTTTTATTCATTAATGTGTTTCCGTCAACCATACTGAGTTCTGGTATGAAAGAATTTTTACAAACAATATTATTAATGACTAATCTTTCTCCACAGCAGATTGTTTTTGAAATAAATGAATCTGAATGTGAAATAAATTTACCGGTATTTAAAAATGCGATCGGTCAATTAAGAAAAAATGGATTTCTGGTGGCACTTGATGATGTAGGAAAAGGATATTCAAATATGAAAACGATTCTTGAAATTAATCCGGATATTGTGAAATTAGATAAGTACTTTTCAGAAGGTTTATCAAGAACACCTAATAAACAGAAAGTATTAAAGTCAATGATTCAGCTGCTTGACTCCAGCGTGATTTTAGAGGGATTGGAAACTGAGGAGGACTTAATGAGTGCCAAAGAAAATGGGGTTACGTACGGACAAGGATATTTTTTAGGAAAACCAGCCTTATTGAATACTTATATAAAAAAGGAAGAAGTAGCTACAAGTGATTAACGAGAATAAATTGCCGAAATTGAAGGAAGAATATCGGTGGAATTTATTAAAGCAGCAGTTTGATCTTGATCCCTCAAATGTAATGTATAAAGAAATTAAGGAATCGTTAAACCGAATATTACACTATGTGTATTCCTATACAGATATTAAGTTTATTGATTTTATTGATGAAAAAGTTTTGTATGGCTATATTAAATACCATATTTCCATTAATTTTAGTATTGTCGATTTTATGCAGGTTCTAAAGGATATAAAAAACTTTATCTTTTTCCTAGAAAATATAAAAAACAGAAAAGCAATACCAAAAGTTGATTTCTCAACAAGTAATGTTCGTTTATGGCTCAGGTTTTAGGGCAAGGCTGAGGCTACCAGAAAATGATTTGAAAGCGTAAAAAAATAGGAGAACCCTTGTATGTTCTCCTATTCATACCTCAATGCGTCGATTGGGCTAAGTTTGGATGCTTTGTTGGCGGGAAGGATGCCAAAAATAATGCCAATGAACGCAGAAAATCCAACCCCGATGATTATGACAATCGGACTAACCGTTGCCGTAATAGGTGACCATTTTGAAACCATCATAGCTCCGATGATAGCAAGTCCAATACCAACAAGACCGCCAATTGAAGTTAATGTCATTGATTCAATAAGAAACTGTAATAATATTCTGCCGCGTGTCGCACCGATCGCTTTTCTCAGTCCAATTTCCCTCGTTCTTTCCGTCACCGAAACAAGCATAATATTCATAACGCCAATTCCGCCTACTAATAAGGAAATTCCGGCGATACTTCCGATGAAAAGTGTCATCAAGTTAATAACCGTATCTACCTCTTTTTCGTAATCTGAAAAGTCATTGATGTTGTACTGCCCATCTTCAAGTTTTTTCGCTTTCGTTAATGTTTCGGCAGCAAGTCTTCCTGTTTCAGATATTTTTTCCGGGTCACTGGCGACAACGGCTAACTGCTCAATCTCTCTATTCCCGAACATCATCGAAATCACCGTACGGGGCATGAGCATTTCACCATCTTCACTACGATATTGTTCCGGTATCGGGGACTCATAAACGCCCACAACTTTATAAGGATTCCCGTTTACGTCAACAATTTCACCAATAATATCTGCTTTATTTTTGAAAAATTTTTCTCTGGCTTTCGTGTCAACCATAATTACACGATTCAAACCGTCTGTATCTCTTGAATTTATCGGGCGTCCTTCAACTACTTGAATATTTCTGGCAGTGAAAAACTCGGGTCCGACTCCGGTAATTTGCATTTCTCCTTGCTTGTCTTCGTAAACCATCGGCCCCCAGCCTTGATTGGTGGCAATAACGGCTTTAACACCCGGAACCTTGGATAATACTTCTACATCCTCAGAAGTTAACACAGGCTCCTCCCAACTCATCTCAGATTCATCTTGCCCTTCGACAGGAATCGGTTCGTACCAAAGATCAACAGCATTTTCTTCTGTAGCAAATAATTCTTCGGTCATTTTTGTTTTTGCACCCTGACCAATGGCAACAATGATAATCACCGCAGCGACCCCGATAATAACCCCGAGCATGGTTAAAATCGAACGTACCTTATGTTTCCAAATGGAGGATAATGCTAATTTAAAACTTTCAACTATACTCATGGCCTTCTCCTCTGGTCATCCGTTATTCTTCCGTCCTTTATGGTAATAACCCTGTTGGTATATGCGGCAACCTCTTCCTCATGGGTAACAATAATGACCGTTTTTCCTTCTTTGTTGAATTGGACGAATAGTTCCATGATTTGCTTACTTGTCTTTGAATCCAGTGCTCCTGTCGGTTCGTCTGCTAATAGAATCGAGGGGTTATTGACAAGTGCCCGTGCAATGGCAACCCGTTGCTTTTGTCCGCCCGATAATTCATTTGGTAAATGTTTCATGCGTTCTCCTAAACCTACTTTTTCAAGCATTAGTTTTGCTTGCTCGATTCTTTTCCGCTTCGGAACGCCGGCATAGATAAGTGGAGACTCGACATTTTTTAAAACATTCAACCTTGGAAGTAAAAAGAATTGTTGAAAAACAAATCCAATATGTTCATTTCTCAATTTTGCCAGTTTCTTTTCCTTTTCTTGTCCGATTTTTTCACCGTTCAACTCATAACTGCCGGAAGTAGGGTAATCTAAAAAGCCGATAATGTTCATTAAGGTTGATTTTCCTGAGCCGGATGGCCCCATGATGGCAACAAATTCACCATCTTCAATTTGTAAGCTAATGTCATGTAAGACGGGAACTTCAAGTGAACCCTTCCCGTAAACTTTGGTGATTTCACTCAATTTCATCAAAAGCGGTCACCTCCATGCCATCGTGCATACTTTCATCCGGAGACACAACGACAAGCTCATCTTTTGTTACGCCTTCAGTGATTTGGATTAATTCATCATTCATGGCCCCGGTTTTTACCTCACGTCTTTCTAATTTTCCTCCTGAAAGAACGTAACAGACGGATACCTCACCTTCATCCAAAATTGCAGTATGCGGAACAACAGGAAGTTTTTCTGCTCCAACAATTTTCACTTCAAGGGATACGTGGAAACCTTGTCGAAGTTCTGATGTGTCATCGGTTATGGCAACCTTGAACGGATACATCGTTACATTTCCCCCGCCCTTATTGTCCATTGGTTCTCCACTCCCCTCGGCGTTTGGAAATTGCGAAACCGATTCAACAACACCTTTCCATTCACGATCTTTAAACACTTTTGGCCGGACAACTACTTCTTGTCCCGGTTGAATTTTTACTGCATCGAATTCACTCATCGTTCCAATTACTTTATATGGACTATTGGAAATAATATGTACGACAGGTTCAGTGGATCCTGTTTCGGTTTTCGCAATATTTTTATTTACCTTCACAACAATTCCGTCAATTTTACTGACTACGGTTAATTCCTTTTTACGCGTATTGAGCTCATTGATTAAATCTTGTGCGGCTGCGATTTCCGCTTTTGTATTTTCATATTGTAGTTCCAATTGTGTTTTTTCACTGGTCAATTGGTTTATGTCTTCTTGCGGCTCAACTGCATCAGGAGCTAACTCTTGATTGTTCGCAGGTTGTTTCTTTTTTGCTTCTTCAATCCGTTTATTTAATGCTGCAATTTGACTTTGTTCCGTATTGGCTCTCTTTTGAATTAACTCTTTTTCACGAACGGCTTTATTGTATTCAGCATCCAGATTAGTAGAGTTATATACAAATAGAGGGTCACCGGCTTTTACTGCTTGATTTTCTTCAACTTTATATTCGCTTATATCACCTTTATCCGGCTCCAAGAATACTTTTTGTTCACTCTCTGGAACAATTTCCCCGGTCACTAATATTGTTTCAACTAATTCTTGTTCTTTCGCTTTTTGAACCATGATACTCATATTTTCACTTTCATTACTTGCCACGTCTGCTTTTTTTCCTTGTGATAAAAAGATAATTACTCCTGCAACTGCTAATACGCCGACAATCGAGATAATCCATATCAAAATCTTTTTTCTTTTCACATGCCATCCTCCCAAACAAGTATTCATTCAATCTCTTAAATGTTTGTGTGTTGTAAAAATTCACTAATTACGCAGAATTTTCTACACACTACGGAAAAATTATAACAAATATTTTACAAAAATGCTACAAAATTTTTACGAGTTTTTCGGAGAGTAAGATAACCCGTTTCGATCTGTTGCATTTAATTTTACAACAAGTAACCCCTTTCCCAAATATATTTAAATCATAAATATCTATGGAAAATAGTGGTATAATGATATAAAAAGTAATGAATCATTGATTGCGAGGGATTGAAATGAAGCTTGGATTTATTAGCGATACGCATGGTGGTTATGAGGATACACTTCAAGCTCTGGATTTGTTAAAAGGGACTGAATTGATTTGTCATGTGGGAGATGTTCTTTATCATGGTCCGCGAAATGATCTTCCGAAAAACTATGATCCTAAACAGTTAACGGAACTTCTTAAAAGTCGGACCGATATCGTTTATGTTCGCGGAAATTGTGATGCCGATGTGGATGAAATGGTTTTGGAGCAAGACCTTTCACAAAAATCGAGAGTCATCGAATTTGATAATTATCGGTTTTATGTTGTTCATGGATATGAGGAAACGGAAGAAGAGCGGCTGCAACGGGCAAAAGAGTTGGGCTGCCAAGTGGTCGTTTCAGGACATACACATGTAAAGGTGCTGGAAAAACGGGACGGAGTGATTGTACTAAATCCCGGAAGTACAACGATTCCAAAAGATGAGTCGAGGTCTTTTGCGTTTTATGAAAATGGACAAATTGAATTATGGAGTCTTGATAGTCAAACGCCAATAAAGACATTGAAGTTATAACTATTTAGAGTTTTGCACGTTAGAAAACCAAAGCCCTTCTCGTTGCTGGATGAGGAGGGAATTTTATTTTTAGTTGACGAGAGCATTTTTGTCGCAATTTTAAGGTGGGGAAGTCGGATTATTGTCGGCGAGACTTGTTCTCGTCGTCGTTTTTAGGTCAGAAAGTTATGTTTTTGGCGACGAAACCCTTTCTCGTCACCTTTTTGAGCTGGGCAACCCCATTTTTTGGCGACGAGATCCTTTCTCGTCGTCATTTTGAGCCGGGAAACTCCCTTTTTTGGCGACGAGCCGCGTTCTCGTCGCCGTTTTGGGGTGAGAAACTCGATTTTTTGGCGACGAGAACCTTTCTCGTCACCATTTTGAGCCGGGAAACTCCCTTTTTTGGCGACGAGCCCCGTTCTCGTCGTCATTTTGAGCCGAGAAACCCCATTTTTTGGCGACGAAACCCTTTCTCGTCGTCATTTTGAGCCGAGAAACCCCATTTTTTGGCGACGAGCCCCGTTCTCGTCGTCATTTTGAGCCGGGAAACCCCATTTTTTGGCGACGAGCCCTGTTCTCGTCGCCGTTTTGGGGTGAGAAAGTCGTGTTTTTGGCGGCGAGACTTGTTCTCGTCGTCGTTTTTAGGTCAGAAAGTTATGTTTTTGGCGACGAAACACCTTCTCGTCGTCATTTTGAGCCGGGAAACTCCCTTTTTTGGCGACGAGGCATTTCTCGTCGTCATTTTGAGCCGGGAAACCCCATTTTTTGGCGACGAGACCTAATCTCGTCGCTATTTTTGGGCAGAAAGTCGTGTTTTTGGCGACGAGACTCTTTCTCGTCGTCATTTTGAGCCGGGAAACTCCCTTTTTTGGCGACGAGCCCTTTTCTCGTCGTCATTTTGAGCCGAGAAACCCCATTTTTTGGCGACGAGCCCTTTTCTCATCGCCGTTTTGGGGTGGAAAACTCGATTTTTTGGCGACGAGCCGCGTTCTCGTCGCCGTTTTGGGGTGAGAAAGTCATGTTTTTGGCGGCGAGACTTGTTCTCGTCGTCGTTTTTAGGTCAGAAAGTCATGTTTTTGGCGACGAAACCCTTTCTCGTCACCATTTTGAGCTGGGCAACCCCATTTTTTGGCGACGAGACCTAATCACGTCGCTGTTTTTGTGTGAGAAAGTCGTATTTTTGACGACGAAGCCTGATCTCGTCGCCAATTTGAAGCGAGAAACACCCCATTTTGTCGACGAATCATTTCTCCCAAAATGAAAATAATAAGTAAGAAAAAATAAAAAATGGGTGATTGATTTATGCAAAAAACAAGTAAAGGACTTTCAGCATGGCAATTAGCTTTAATGTCATTAGGAAGTGTGATCGGGGGGTCTTTTTTCCTTGGTTTATCAGTAGCAATGAATGCAGCCGGCCCCTCGATTATTATTTCATTTATTTTATCGGGAATATTAGTTTATTTTATTCTATATGCTTTATCTGAAATGACGGTCGCCAACCCGGAAAAAGGATCTTTTAGTACTTTTGCGGCAAAAGAACTCGGGCAAGGAATGGGGTTTATCGTGGGCTGGATATATTGGACCGGAATCGTCCTATCAATGTCCAGTGAAGCGACAGCCATATCGATCTTATTACGGGAATGGTTCCCAAATGTATCAATTCCAATTATGGGAAGTTTGATTATTGTTGGCGTTACTCTACTCAATCTCCTTGGTGTCGAAAAACTGGGGAAAATTGAAAGCTTTTTATCAAGTGTAAAAATATTTATGATTATTTTCTTTATTTTGACTGCATTCGTTTTAATATTTGGAGTACTTCCGAGAGCAAATCCTATCGGTCTTGGTGAATTGGCAAATGAGCCTTTTATGGCAGGCGGAATTAGCGGAATTGCAGGTAGTATGTTATTGGTCATTTTTGCTTATGCTGGGTTTGAGGTAATCGGTTTAGCTGCTTCTGAGGCAGAGAATCCAAGGGAAACCATTCCAAAAGCGATTCGCTACACGGTATTTAGTCTTGTAGGACTATATGTCGTTTATGCTGCTGTAATACTGCCACTAATCCCGACTTCAGCTCTGAATGAAAATGTGAGTCCCATTGTTGCTTCATTGGACAGATGGGGAATTACTTGGGCAGGGTCGGTATTGAATCTTGTTTTAATATCAGCTATCCTTTCAGCGATGATGGCGGCGATATTTGGTTTAGGTAGAATGATCAGGTCTTTGACTGATGAAGGGTATGCACCGAGATGGTTAAAAGATACAAAAGACGTTCCTTACCGGGGTATTTTATTCTCCGGAATGGCCATGCTTGTCGGACTCAGTTTTGGTCTTTTGTTTCCGCGGGTGTACTTAGTTTTAATTTCAACAGGCGGCTTTTCCTTGATTTTTACATATGGGATTATAATGGCTACCCATATCCGTTTTCGACAAAGAAACGGGTGTCCACCGGATGGTATTTGCCAAATGCGGGGTTATCCGTATACGTCATGGATTACCTTGATTAGTATGATTGTTGTGCTTGGATGCATGCCTTTAATTCCTGGTCAGGGTGTTGGGTTATTTGCCGGATTAGCTATGGTTGCAATGTTTTCACTCATATATTTAGGACTTAGTTTTCAATTAAGGGCTCGGGCACGCGGGCAAGCCATTGCAAAAATCCCACCATCTTTCAGTACTGAATTCGCAGCGGAGCCTTTGGAGGAGAACAATACGGAAGAGAAAAGGGAAGACTAAACGGTGTCTGTCCCGGTAAGTGGTAGGCTATACCAATTACACCTTGAAGGAAGCCTAAACGGGGAGTTCATCATGATAGGCAAATGCCAAAATTAAAGAAGGAACCCCAGTCCATACCACTGAACTGGGGGGTGAAGTGATAAGCACTTAGGAAATAAACTTTCTAACATCGTCCAAACTAGTATAATTAAAAATATTACTTAGTATTAATTCCAAGCTTATGACATCCAGTTTTGAAATTTTTTCTGTCAGTTCTTTAGGCAATACACCTAATTTTTCTGTCAACTGTTGAAGAGCGATTTTAGATAATGCTTTTGCTTGCCCCAGTTCAATTCCTTTTTCTTCCCATCCTTTTTCCATACCTTCTTCTCTTAAAATACTGGTCCCCTCTGGAAAAGTTGTTTTAGTTTCCCGTCTTATTTTATTCATATCATCTTTTGTTAAGTATCTTGCAGCACTGAAAACATATCGTATCATCGTTTCTAAAAATTCAATGCTTGTTTGTTTATCTTCCAGCTCTAGTAAGTAGTGGATACATTTAAGAATAGAGTGTATGAGTTCGTCGATGTCTTTTGTGAATATATCACGAAGTAGTGTCAGTAGAATCCGGGTTTGTACTCTGCCTTTAATATCCTATTATACAAATTCGTCTTGTTTTCCGCTATCATTTGTGCCGTCATGAAAAAGCATCAAGTGATGAGTACCGGATAAAAATTCCTTAATGAACTTGAAATTGGAAATGTTTTGTCATCACTAAGGAAACAATAAAAAGAAGTTCAAAAACATTCATTATCGGAAAGTTTTTTATCCAATTGGCCAGTAGTCCACCAAGAAGCATGACAACAGTGCCAATGAATAGCCACGGAAATCTTAATTTTTTCATTAGTAAAACGCCAACTGCACCAAAGACCAGAGTGACGACAATGACCATGAGCGGGAATCCGGGTTGAGTCACATTTTCATAGGTTAAAACACCGTCTTCCCATTTGGGCTCAAGTTTCATTCCCATAATCGAAGTCAGCAGTTCATATACAATGAATCCGATCGTTAACACATAGGCTAGTAATTTCCAAAGAGTTTGCCGCATTGAAAGCAGACTGGTCTTGTGAAAAACATTCCAAGCAAAAAGAATAAGCGTAGGCGTGAACAGGGCATGGAACCAATACCGAATTTTGCTCAAAGCTTCCAGTGTATTGCCTTCTCCGATAAAACGGCCAAATGCAATGATGAGGTTATCATAAACCAGCCCGAAAATGACGAGAATAAGGAAATTGGCGTGATTCCTTATCCCGTATTTTTTTACTTGTAAGAGCTCCCATATGAATAGGCAAAGATAAGCAAATCCAAGGAAAAGGAAAAGAAAAGTCTCCATTCGTCCACACTCCTTTTTACCTAGTTTCACCTAAATCGATTGGGTAAAAACATAAGAAATTAATTGTTTTAAAACAGTAGACGATGAGGATTATGGACGAAAATTATTTGTTTAACGAGCAGTACGATTTCCTCTCAATATTTTAACGGAAATCAACTACGCGTATCTGTTCAATTGGTTCAACTACCACCCGTAGGAACACCCCGCGGATGGAAGTTTCATTGAACATATGTGAACGATAAAAAAATCGGCCAACGGATTATTGTGTACGAGGAAAAATCGACCCATACCATTTCGTTTGACTATCGTGTACGATGAAAAAATTGACCAATAGTGCACTTGCACGATTAGTCAATAAGTTTCACGGGCTTCTGGCTTCTAGTCACCTGATAAAAGTTGTTAATTATTCGCTTGAAGTCGCGCGGATGGCTCCCTCTAAATACAGTTCATAAATAGAAGCGACCCATCTGCAATGCGGATTTATGAGAATATTTTTCAAAAGACCTTGAATAATCGCTTCGTTTAAATGTGGATTTACTAAGTCTTCTTTTAACAATAATAAAGAATCACGGACAATCGGATCATCGCTCGTTTCCTGTATTACTTCCTCCAGCTTATTTAGCACTTCTTCCTTTGAAATATCAAAGTGAAAATTAATTTTTCCTAAATATTCAGGAGTGAAAACCAAAATAGTCGAATGGTCGGCAATGATGGTGATCTTTTCAACTATCGAATGACACAATCGATCTAAATCGACCGGAAATTCGTCAATTAAAAATAACTCTGTAAAACCTTTTAATAATCCGTTAACTGCATAGAGAAGTTCAAAATGCATATCCGGATTCTTTTTTGGAAATTGTCTTTGAATAATGGAAAGTAAAATATGATTGAGCGTTGACATGTACATCTGCAGTCTGTTAAACAAATCATTATTATAGGAAAAAACTTGTTCCTTTAAAAAAAGCTTTGCAAACTTTGCATGTTTTTTAAATTCGCTTAAAGTAACATAGACAAAATTATAAAGTAATCGGTCTGTATGTTTTTCATTACTGACCGATTGTTCAATATCGGAAATGATATTACTCAAAAAATAATCAATTAGACCAATTATTAATTCATCTTTTGATTTAAAATAAAGGTAAAAAGCACCTTTTGATATGCCGCAACGTTCGGTTATTTGTTGAACAGATGTTGACTCGAAACCGTTTTCAGCAAATAATTCAACTGCTTTCTCTATAATTAATTGTTTTTTTGACATAAAAAAGACTCCTTATTTGACAAATGACCGATTAGTCATTATTATAAGTAAATGTATAAAAAATGTCAATTTAAGGTAGGTGGAATTGTGAAAGGCTTAGTAAATTTTGTTCTGAAAAATAAATTGGCGGTATGGTTACTAACCATAATCATAATCGCTTCAGGTATTTATTCAGGTACACGAATGAAAATGGAGTCAATTCCTGACATATCTATCCCGTATTTAATTGTTATGGGGGTTTATCCGGGTGCAACTCCAGAACAAGTGATGAATGAAGTATCTATGCCAATTGAAAAAGCGGTAGAAGGATTGGAAGATGTTAAAGCCGTCTATTCAAATTCATCATCCAATGTCTCGCAGATTCAGATCGAGTACGATTATGGTGTAGATATGGATGAAAAGAAACGTCAGCTGGAATCAGCCATCGATAATGTCACATTACCGGAAGAAGTCGAGCAGCCTACGATTATGGCGATCAATATGAATATGATGCCGGTTCTTGCTCTTTCGGTTAGCAGTACAGAAGAAGATATTGTCGAATTAACATCAACAGTTGAGGATATTCTTTTACCTAAGATTGAAAAAATTGATGGTGTGGCTTCCGCTGAAATTACCGGGCAGCATATTAAAGAAGTGGAGTTCAATTTTGATGAAGAAAAAATGGCTGCGCTGGGGCTCTCGGAAGATACTGTAAAGGATATGGTAAAGGCGAGCGACATGGCGCTGTCTTTAGGCCTTTATGAGTTTAAAGAGGGAGAAGAAGCTGTTGCCATTGACGGTGATATAAAAACGGTTGACCAACTGAAAGAAATGCTCATCCCTGTCACACCGACTGCTGAAAACCCGGTTCCATTTGTAAAACTTGGTGATATTGCAAAAATTGAGACAGTCGGTAAAGTTCAATCAATTTCCCGGACGAATGGGAAAGACGCGATTGCCATTCAAATTGTAAAAGGTCAAGAAGCCAATACTGTCACTGTAGTTAACGCTGTAAAAGATTTAATTAAGGATGAAGAAGCGAAAATTGACGGTTTAAAAGTGGATGTAACACTTGACCAAGGAGAACCGGTTGAACAATCCGTATACACAATGATTGAAAAAGCCTTATTTGGCGGATTAATTGCCGTCCTTATCATCCTGCTGTTTTTACGCGATGTGAAATCGACTATTATTTCAATCATATCCATTCCGGTTTCCATTTTAATGGCTTTATTGCTGTTACACTGGCTGGATATTACTTTAAATATTATGACATTAGGTGCAATAACGGTTGCGATCGGACGGGTAATTGATGACTCAATTGTCGTTGTGGAAAACATTTACCGACGTCTGCATTTAAAAGATGAAAAACTACGCGGCCGTGCCTTAATTCGAGAAGCAACAATTGAAATGTTTAGGCCAATTTTGTCTTCTACATTAGTTACAGTCGCTGTTTTTGCACCGCTCATATTTGTTGGCGGAATGGTTGGCGAATTGTTCATGCCATTTGCTTTAACAATAACTTTTGCTCTAGGTGCATCATTGCTTGTTGCGATTATCATCGTGCCAACTCTGTCACACACTTTATTCCGTAAAAAACTGTATGGTGAAAAAACAGAGAAAATACATAAAGGACTTGGAACCCTTGCAAAATGGTATAAAGGCGTTTTAGAAAAAGTTTTAAATCATAAAGTGATTACATCGGTGATCGCTATGGTTTTATTAGCCGGGTCACTGGCACTCACACCTCTCATTGGATTCAGTTTCTTGGGCTCTTCTGAAGAGAAGATGATGTTTATAACGTATACGCCTAAAGCGGGTGAGTTAAAAGAAGAAACCGAAGCCAATGTCGCAGAAGTTGAAAAGAAATTATTAAAGCGTGATGATATCGAATCTTTACAGTTGTCCATTAATGACTCTAAAAATGTCGATGCCGCTTCCATGATGATGGGTGGCAGAAATGGGGCATTAATGTACATAATCTTTGATGAAGATATGGAAAATTTCCCTGAAGTAAGAAAAGAAATTGAAGATTATGTAACAAACTTAAATCAGTCAGGTGAATGGACATCACAAAACTTTAGTACAGGTGGTATAAACTCCAATGAGTTAAGCTATACGATTTATAGTGAAGATTTGGATGATTTAATGACAGCCGTCAAACAAGTTGAAGGAGAATTATCTGATATAAAAGACTTGGAGGATGTCACATCAGATATTGAAGATCCATATGTGGAAAATGTCTTTAAAGTATCCCAAGATCATGTGCTTCAGTACGGCTTAACCACAGCCCAGATTGCCATGGCATTATCTAACGAAGGTAATAAAGAAGTATTAACAACGGTTGAAAATGATGGTGATGAAATTGAGGTTGTGATACAAAGAGATGCAAAAGTAACTCCGGATACGGTAGAAGATTTATTAAAAACGCCAATAAATACACCGCTTGGTACGAAGATTCCTTTGTCCGAACTCGTGGATGTAGAAGAAGGAACGACATTAAATACATTAACCCGTTCAGAAGGTGAATACTACGCAACTGTTTCAGGGACAGTTATCGGTAAGGATATTTCAAAAGTAAATGCTGAAGCTGATAAAAAAATTGAAAATCTTGACTTACCAAAAGGTGTTACAACAGGAGTATCCGGTGTTGCGGCAGATATGGCTGAAACCTTTACACAATTAGGTGTCGCCATGCTTGCAGCTATTGCCATCGTCTACTTCATCTTAGTGGTAACGTTTGGTGAAGGCATGGCACCGTTCGCCATTCTCTTCTCACTGCCTTTTACCGTTATTGGTTCATTCATCGGTCTATATATTACCGGACATACCATTTCGGTACAGGTAATGATGGGATTGTTAATGTTAATCGGAATCGTTGTTACAAACGCCATTGTTCTTGTGGATCGAATTATTCACAAGGAACGGGAAGGCTTAGCAATGCGTGAAGCCATCCTAGAAGCCGGTGCAACCCGTCTGCGCCCGATTTTAATGACGGCGATTGCGACAATTGGTGCTATGCTACCGATGGCACTTGGAATTGGAGGCGATGGGGGCCTCATGTCAAGAGACTTGGCCATTACCGTAATTGGTGGTCTGTTTAGTTCAACGTTATTGACGTTGGTCATCGTACCAATCGTTTATGAAGTACTTTCAAAACTATTGAAGAAAAATCGGAAAGAAATCGTAGAAGATTAATTAAAAAGGAGCCTGTCCCCCGGTATTTGAGAATGTAATACGGTGGGGCCAGGCTCCTCTTTTATCGATTGAGAAACGGTGCGAAACCGAAAATGAGTGATGAGAAAAAAGTCAGTGCCATGGCTAACGTAATACGTCATACGGCGCAAAGTGGAGGCCACTGAAAAACTATTTAAAAAGTTTTACTAACACAATATATAGTATAATAAAACTCGGGAATACATCTAAATACGGTGTTTAGCAAGATTATTTTGAACTTTTTCAGTGGCGTCCGCAAAGTGGGGAAAAATGTTAGGCTCCGCTTTTGATTATTGCCCAAACCACAATGAAATATTTTCCAATTTTCCCTATTTTTTCGGCACCACCTTCTGTTATAATGATATTAAGCAACAATTAATGAATCTATAACTTGTCACGGCTTTATTTTAAGGTTGGGAAAATTCCCCTTTAACGGCAAATCTTGTACTTTCACCGGATGATTCATTCAAAGAGGAACACAAGTGGGGAAGGGATTCCCGCAGCACACATCTGATTTGGGTACGAATAATCAGTGAGGATACCGTTTTCCACTGGGTTCCCTTTATTATGTGAGAACTTGGTCCGAACGGGTGGTGGAAAACGACACTGATAAAATAGAAGTTTCCCTTTATTATGTTAAACACCTTAAAATAAAGGTGTGACAAGCTTTTTATTTTGCTTAAAGGAGGAAGGACATGGCTTTAGAAATCGAACATGTTTCAAAGCGATTTGGAAAGTATACAGCTGTTGATGATTTGTCGCTTTCGATTCCTGAAAAGACGATTTTTGGTTTTTTAGGTGCGAATGGAGCGGGAAAGACAACAACTTTTCGAATCATACTAGGCTTAATGGATGCCAGTTCCGGAAATGTTTCATGGAATGGAAAGCCGGTTGATTATTCAACAAGTGACAATATTGGCTATCTTCCGGAAGAACGTGGTCTTTATCCGAAACAAAAGGTTAAAGAGCAATTGATTTTTTTAGCTAGATTAAAAGGAATGAGTAAGCAAGAGGCAGAAAAGGAGTTGGGGAGATGGTTGGAACGGTTCAAAGTTCCTGACTATGCCGATAAAAAAGTGGAGGAACTGTCGAAGGGGAACCAACAAAAAATTCAATTTATCGCTTCCGTTCTACATAAGCCATCTTTACTTATTTTGGATGAGCCATTTAGCGGGCTCGATCCGATCAATGTCGAGCTATTAAAGCAAGCTGTTTTAGATTTAAAGGAAAGCGGTACAACAATTGTTTTTTCCAGCCACCGAATGGAGCATGTCGAACAATTATGTGAGAATTTATGTATCTTGAATAAAGGAAAAACTGTACTTCAAGGCTCTTTAAAGGAAATTAAACAGTCCTTTGGCAAGAAAAATTTAATCATTCATGCGGACTTTGATGTAAGTTTTTTGAAAGAATACCCGGGTGTTCGTAAATCTGCTGTCACTCCAGAAGGTATTCAACTGCAAATTGAAGGTGAAGAGGTTGCCGGCAGCATTTTACAGGAGATTGTAGGAAGAGGGTTTATTCGGAAATTTGCCCTGGAGGAACCTTCTTTGAATGATATTTTCATTGAGAAAGTAGGTGCTTCCTATGAATAAGTTTTGGATCATTTTCTTTCATACTTTTTTAACTAAATTAAAAACCAAGTCTTTTATCGTGACAACGGTTATTACTCTTCTGATTATTGTTCTGCTGGCGAATATTACTAATATTATTGATTTCTTTAATAAAGGAGAAGAAGGGGAAAAAATTGCGGTTATTGATGAAACCGGGGTACTGTTTGACCCATTTCAAAATCAGTTAAAAGCAATCGATAAAGATATTCAATTGAAAAAATTTACCGGGGATAAAACAAAGGCTGATAAACAGGTTCAAAACGGCGACTTTGATGGTGTACTCGTTCTTTCCAATAATCAAGAGAATTTGCCGGCAGCGGTTTATCGATCATTAACCATTTCTAATACCTCATTGTTATCATCGCTGGAAAATGGACTGCAGCAGATGAAGACCCAAATGGCTGCAACCCAAATGAACTTATCTCAAGAACAGCTTACGAAATTGTACGAGCCTGTCTCCCTGAAAAAAGTTGCATTGGAAAAAGATGCAAAGACCGAAGAAGAGCTAAGCCAGGCGAGAGGATTAGTGTATGTACTTTTATTTGTTATTTATTTTGCCGTTATTATGTATGCGAATATGATTGCGGTGGAAGTGGCTACCGAAAAATCATCACGGGTCATGGAAATCTTAATCTCCAGTGTGCCGCCGATCAAGCAGATGTTTGCGAAAATTTTAGGTGTCGGCTTGCTTGGGTTATTGCAACTTGCTCTCATGTTAGGAGTCGCCTATTTTTCATTAAAACAAAATATGGATTCAATGGAGGGCGGTTTTTTTGATGTATATGGGTTCGGTGATGTTCCGGTTGCAACCCTTGTGTATGCTTTTGTTTTCTTCCTGCTGGGTTATTTCTTGTATGCAACATTAGCGGCGTTTTTAGGGTCGTTAGTTAGTCGGATTGAAGATGTGAATCAGTTAATCACACCGATGACGTATTTGCTGATTATCGGTTTTATGATTGCCATGTTCGGTCTAGTGAAGCCGGATGCGACGTTTATTACAGTAACTTCTTATATTCCGTTCTTTACGCCCATGCTGATGTTCATGAGGGTGGGAATGCTGAATTTACCGATTTGGGAGCCGATCCTTGGAATTGTCATTTTGCTGGTTACCATTATTTTATTCGCTATTTTCGGGGCAAAAGTTTATAAAGGCGGCGTCCTCTTGTACGGGAAATCCAGTTCATTTAAAGATATTAAAAAAGCCATGCAGTTAACGAAAAATGAATGAGAAAAGGGAATAACTGTAAATGAACATGTGCAACGTTCGGAAGCGAGTCGATCGATGAGACAACTGCCATTGGGTTGTCTTATAGAGTTTGTTCAATGGGGGCTCACTTCAAATGATTGAAAAAAAGTCCCATCGCATTCAGAAGTGAGCCGATTTTTATGAGAAAACCGCCATCGAATTGTCTTTTAGAGCAGTTCAATGGGGTATATCACTTCAAATAATTAAAAAAAGCCCCACCGCGTTCAGATAAGAGTCCACCTATGAGACAAAACTGCCGAAGTTTGAGAGGTCACTGGAAAACTATTTGATTACATTCACTAACACAATATATAGTATGATAAAACCCAAAAATACATCAAAATACGGTACTTAGCAAGATTATTTCGCACTTTTTCAGTGGCCTTGAAATTTGAATCGGTTTTGTCTCATAGTTAAAAAATAAGAGTGAAGCCGGCTTAAAAATGAATGCTGCGTGAAATTGACTTCAAGAAGGTTTACCTAATTTAATAAGAATGACTCCGATTAAGCCACCAACCAGGTAACCGCCAAGCCCTAAATATATAGGTCCGGGAAAGTATTTGGAACCAAAAAATTACCCCCACCGTCGCAAACATTCCGGATAAAATGAAAGGCAATTTGTGTGAAACAGGAGGCGCACATTTTCGTTGAATTTCATAACTAACTTCATATGCATCCCAATGTGATATGTCAAAAATAGCTGGATAAAATAAAATCCATTGGTAGTTTAATATCGTTTGCGACTTTTCAATATCACCTAAAAATGCGTACAACAGGGCTTCATTTAAATGCCCATAAAAATTAATAGTCGTATTGGGGATTCCGAATAAAAGCCCCTTTAATAATTGACCGTTATATATTTGCCCGAATCCTGTCATTAACCAACCACAAAGAATAGCGATAAAAGGTCTGTAATTTATGATTTCATAAATTTTTTTAAAAAAATCTCCGTTTAACATTTTTTAGCATTCACCCTTAAGTTTCATCATTCCCTATAATGAACTGACTTATGTGACACCAACAACTAAGCCTTATTAGATAGGTTATTCGGTTTTGTTTAGCTATTTCCTTTGCCCCTCTATTTTTGATATAGTTTTACTTGATAACAGGCAGATGGCTGAAAAACAGAGATGTAAAGGTGGATAAAATGAGTCAAATAATACCGGTAAAGAAAAATGATTACATAGATGTAGAATTTGTTGATTTAACCCATGAAGGACAAGGGGTGGCAAAACTTGACGGGTTTCCTATTTTTGTTCCGGGTGGGCTGCCGGGTGAATCTGCACAAATTAAAATTTTAAATGTGAAAAAGAACTACGGTTACGGGAAATTGATCGAAATTAAGGAAAAAAGTCCGTACCGCGTAGAGATTCCAAAAGAGGACATGCACAAATACGGCGGTTGTCAGCTTCATCATATGTCCTATGAAGGTCAGCTTCAATTTAAACAAAACTTGGTGGAACAGACACTGACGAGAATCGGAAAGTTGCAAGATGTGAATATTCATCCGATTATTGGTATGGAGCAGCCTCTTCATTATCGGAATAAGGCACAAGTTCCGGTTGGTGAGAGGAATGGACGGTTGATTACCGGATTTTATAAACCACGCACCCATGAAATTATTGATACGGATGAAAGTGTTATTCACATGGAGGCCATTAATGATGCGATTAAGATTGTAAAAGAAATTTGTAGTGAACTTGGAGTTACGGCATACAACGAAGAAGCGCATACCGGGGTGTTGCGGCACATTATGGCGCGCTTCGGACGGAAAACGGACGAGTTAATGATTGTCCTTATCACGAGGACGGAAAAATTGCCCCATCGAAAGGAAATTGTTGAAAAAATTGTGGCTGCATTACCGAACGTAAAATCAGTTGTCCATAATGTAAATCCGAAGCGGACGAATGTGATTTTAGGAGAAAAAACGCAGGTGCTCTGGGGGCAAAATGTGATTTATGATTATATCGGAAATGTCAAATTTGCTATCTCACCACGATCCTTTTACCAAGTGAACCCGGTACAGACGCAGGTTTTATATGATAAGGCGTTGGCATATGCAGGTCTTACCGGTGAGGAAATTGTGTTTGACGCTTACTGCGGAATAGGAACGATCTCGTTATTCTTGGCACAACAGGCAAAAAAGGTGTACGGGGTGGAAGTAGTCCCGGATGCAATTAATGATGCGAAAAAGAATGCTGATTTGAACGGGAATACGAATGTGGAATTTTCGGTGGGAGAGGCTGAGGTCGTGATTCCAAATTGGGCAGAGGAAGGAATTCATGCGGATGTTATCGTCGTGGACCCGCCAAGAAAAGGTTGCGATGCGGCGTTGCTTAAGACAATTATTGAAATGAAACCGAAGCGGGTTGTTTATGTAAGCTGCAATCCGGCAACATTGGCTCGGGATTTAGGTATATTGGAAGCAGACGACTATCAAACCGTGGAAGTCCAACCGGTAGACATGTTCCCGATGACGATGCACGTTGAGTGCTGTGTGTTGCTCGTGAAAAAATAGAAGATATATAAGGGTCCGAGAATCGGTAAAACATTCTCGGACTCCCATCTTCCTTTATTTCAATTCTCTCTATTAGTTTGTGAAGCATTTCTTCGTCAAGAATAGGGTTTTTCACAAATTGCTCGACTTGATTGATTAGCTTTGTAAAATCAATGGTTTGCTTTTGGTGAAGTAATCCCTGTTCTAATTTTGCTTTTTCCTCATTTAACTTTGCAAGCTGGTTGCCATTATCCTCAATGAGCAATCTGTATTCTTCGTCTTGGATTTCGCCACGTATTTTCATACGAAGTGCAACCGTTTTATCTTTCTTTAAGTGTTCAATCTCTTTGAGAATGTTACCGAGTCGTTTTTGATCTCGTTGAATGAACTTTGCCATTTTCTTCTCAATATCCTTTTGAACGGATTTAGTGGAAAGTGATGAAAACATCTGTTTTATATCATCTGAAATTACTTCAATCAATTCACTTTCCCTTACATAGTGGTCAGAACATTGTGTGTGGCCATGCTTATTATAGGTTCCACATACGTAGCCTTTACGATTTTTTTTAAAGTGCATGCTCTTTCCACAATCAGCACAGAAGGATATATTTGTGAAAAGATGTTTTTTTGCATATGGCCGTTTACGTTTTCTTTCTGAAATTAGTTGTTGAACAACAAGAAAGTCATCTTTTGAGATGATCGGTTCATGCGTGTTCTCAATAACAACATAGTCATCCGGGCTATTCTTTTTACGTCGTTCGGAAGTGACATTTATGGTAGTTTCCCGTTGTTGAACAAGATGACCGATGTAATGAGGATTTTCCAGTATTCCCCTTATGGTAGATCCATGCCAAAGTGAACTTGAATTCCTTTTTCCCGCAATCTCTGATGGAGTAGGAATCCCTTCCTTTAAAAGTTCTTTTGCAATACTGTCAAATCCCTTTCCCAAAAGGTAAGAGTTGAATATTTGGCGTACTACATCTGGTGTGTTATCATTTCTGATTTTCAATACTCCATTTTCAACATAATATCCATAAGGTGGAATGGAACCTTTAAATTTCCCACCTTTTGCTCTTACTTTCAGAGCGGTCTTCACACGGTCACTTGTCCGTTGTGATTCCTGTTCGTACATCCAGGCGTATAATCCAAACATCTGTGTGTTTCCAGAGAGTGTGTCAATGGCACCGTCCTATGTAAGAATGTGTATGCCACGATTTTCTGCAAGATTTTTAATTTCATAAGATAGTTGTCCATTCCTTGCTAACCGTGACAATTCTTTTGCTAGGATGATGTCAAATTTTTTCATTTTCGCATCTTCAATCATGCGTTTCAATTGAGGACGCTTCTTCGTTTTTGTGCCAGATTGGACATCCAAATAGATGTCGTATAAATCCCATCCCTTTTCGGATAAAAGATTCATAAACAATTCCTTTTGGTTTTCAAGAGATTGTTTTTGTTCTTCTTTGTTTGTTGATACTCGAATGTAAATTGCAGCTTTCAAGCCACTTCCTCTCCTTTCTTGTCTGAAGAGTCAGTGGAATTCACCTTATTATTATCATAGATTTTCTTGATAAGTGCGTCAATTTTTTCATTCAAGATGGATTTGTAAATGTCTTCGAGGGTAATCGGGGATTGATCGTTGAAGATTCTTTCGGGGGTCATTCTGTTTTCCTCCTGCTGTTTTTATTTTTTGTTGGAATCAAATGATATGGGGATGATGTGGAGACACCGAAGGAATTTGATTCGAGGGTGTTTACCTTCGGTTATGATTTAATCTTACACAAGCCCGTAATTGAAAATCAAAATTCTTAGGTTCGAGGGTCAAAAAATTTTTTCACAAAGGGACGTTTATAGATAAGAAGGAAATGGAGAAATGGGAAAGGCTAGTCCAAGAAATGTAATCATTTGCATGTGTAAGATAAATCCATTGGTGTACATAGTGAAGGCTGTATGTCATTGGAAAGGAAAGAGGATGGAAGAATAGTTGACACAATTCGATAACCAATAAACGAAACCGTAAAGCAATTCGTCTTTACGGTTTTTTCTTGTAATCAGACTTTGGTAAGTGTTGGAACTAACAGAGTGCAGAATCTTTACTTTTATGAACATGTTGTCATACAGTTGAACGGCTTTGATGAATATTTTCTTTACAACTACATAGCATGCAATACTTCGTGACACATTGGTTCCTATCCATGTGTTGGAGGTCATATAAATTAGTTTGGGAAGGGGAAAACAGAGTTCTGAAAACTCTTGACAACAAAGGGATTCACTATTCCCGTGAACGAAAATAAAGGAGATGGTTTAATTTGATTCACACATTTGAAATGATGTTGCTCATAGCCTATTATGATGTTCAACATTTATTTTCCATGTACAGTGTAAACATTAACAAGTATGACTACTTTGGAGCTGCGGTTAGACAACTTAACAGTGAAGTAAAAAAGAGATTTCCTGCCTATTCTATTACTTGGATGAACTGTCGTGCGGATGGGGATTGGCATCTACATCTGAAGGTGGATGCTGTCAAACTGTTGAATAGAGGAGAGATTATAGAAGATGATTATGATTTGATAGAATCCGATATTCGAAAATTCCTTATCCGACACTTTGGACATTCGGATTATTTCGATTCTCATACGCTAACAAGAATTGATTATAGAATGGATGTGGAAATGCCAAATCCAAAAGACCGGGAACTGTTATTTCATCTACTTGAAAAATACACTGCTAAATATGCCTACAAACAAAAAATCAAATGGGGGAAGGATGAAAATGGAAATCCTTTTAAATATGACACATCGCAATATCATAAATGTAACAGTACGGAGTTGTTCATTTATGATAAAGAAGAAGAACGGATTGCAAATGGTGAGAAAATCCAACCGTACGAAATTGGCCGGGTCAGATACGAACTGAGATTGAAAAATGGTCATCTCAATAGTATGAAAAGAAATGATAAAGGAAAAGGCAGGCCAAAGAAATTAAGAAGCTACTTTTCATACCAACTATGGAAAGAGTACATGGAAAAGCACGTTCTGCCCATCGTTCACCGAGGTGATTACTATAAAATCACTGAAGCTGAGAAGCTAATTGGTCACAGTCAATTTTCAAAACGAAAAAAAGAAAGTCTTCGCAATTTCTTCGTTATGATCTCCAAAGGCAGCATTGACACCCCTAAGAAACACATGTCCCTACCTACTTATCGGAAATACCTTCATGAACTCGAAAGTATCGGAATAAATCCCATTCTCATTCCAAAAAACCGTACCGATTACCCCAATTGTTTAAAAAACCCTTTCAAAATCTAAAAATATTTGAACATAAAACACTGAAGGTGTTTAAAATGTGTTGCTCCTAACACTATAAACACATTTCAAAAAATTGTCCAAAAAAAGACAAGAGCTGTTTCATGGTTCCTGTCTGCCTTCTGGCTTATAGCGGTTCATTGCGTCAATCAATGCTTGAGCTATTACATCTTGAGTTTTTAAATGAGGATAATATTCTTCGCAAAATTGGCTGAAATTCTCGTAAATGGCACTGTTCATCCTAATGCTTTTGTTGACGAACTCGGCATCTTTACTGTAGATGCGTTTATCTAGCAGTAAATTCCCCGCCTCTTCAAAATGATGAACAACTTTCTTCAAGGTATCTAAATGGTTCTTGATGAAAGTTATTTCATCACTGTGTTCGGTAGTGGTACTTGCCGTTCGTTCCGCTTCGGAGCGGACAAACGGATAGTATTTCTTGTCCGCTTGATGATAAAGGTAATCTCCCCTCCCTCATAAGTTTACTGAAAGTGCTTGAAGGAATTCCAAGAAGTTTGCTGATTTCCTTCAAATCATACTTTTGTAGCATTTTGTTGACTTCCTGTACTCTTTTTGTTGGTGACATTGAAATGAATGTGTCTTTATCCAATTCACAAAACCCCTTTCTTTTTATGAAGTTAATGTATGATAGATAAAAATCTATTCGATATAACTGTACCTTCACTGTATTTTGTACAATGTATAGGGTTCGTTTCATCACGAAATAAAGATTGACTCTACCAATCAAAAAGTTATATACTGTATTTGACAATAATAAGTCAAATGATGGATTTAACATTCGAATGGGAGGTGTAACATGCAACTTGGTGATATTGCTCAAATACAAACCGGCCTTGTTCTAAGCAGAAAGAAAGCGGAAATGCCATATGAAGCAAAAGCTACATACAGTCTCCTCTCACTCAAAAATATAAGTGAAGACGGATTCATCGAAAATGATTCGTTTGAAGCGTTTATTAGTCATGATAAGCTGGATGACCATTATTTTACTGCAGAAGGCGATGTCCTGATGCGGCTGAGCCAGCCGTATACGGCTGTATATGTAGACAAGCACCATACCGGTTTACTGATTCCATCCTATTTTGCGATTATAAAGGTGGATCAGGAAAAAGTTTTGCCTCAATACTTGGCCTGGTATTTGAATACATCAAATGTAAAGAAGGAATTAGAACGCTCGCAAGCTGGCAGCAGGATTCCCAGCACCAATCAGCATGTCATCAGAAATCTTCCTTTTGAACTTTTGCCCACTTCCAAGCAAAAAACGCTGATCGAGCTTTATCAGCTCCACCAAAAGGAAAAAAGGCTTTACAAAAAATTGATGGAAGAAAAAGAGTTGTATTTTCAAACGATTGTCCAACAAATTTTGAAGCAGGGGGAAAGAAAAAATGGCTGAACAAATAACACAGGATAAAATTAACAGTGTGCTATGGCAAGCTGCCGATACTTTTAGAGGAAAAATTGATTCATCAACATATAAGGACTATATTCTGACCATGTTGTTCATCAAGTACTTGAGTGACACTTACAAGGAACATCTGGAAGAATATACGAAACGTTATGATGGAAATGAGCAGCGGATTCAGCGTGCATTGTCACGAGAACGATTTGTATTGGATGAACAATCCACATTTGATTATTTATATAGTAAAAGGAACGATCCTGAAATTGGCGAAATTATTAATAAAGCATTAGAGCGGATTGAAAATGAAAACACCGGCAAGCTGCGTGGCGTTTTCCGCAATATCGACTTTAACAGTGAAGCTATTCTCGGCAAAGCAAAAGAACGGAATGCCATGCTTCGTTCCTTATTGGAGGATTTTCAACAGCTTTCCCTTCGCCCATCGCAATTGGGCAATGAAGATATTGTCGGAAATGCGTATCAATACATGATTGGCCTTTTCGCTTCAGATGCCGGGAAAAAAGGCGGGGAATTCTATACGCCTGCCGAGGTATCAGAACTGCTTGCCCGACTGGTTAAGCCGCAAGAAAATGACCGTATCTATGACCCAACTTGTGGTTCAGGCTCTTTGTTGATAAAAGTGGCCAAACAAGTACCGAGCAGGAAAGTTGCCATTTACGGACAGGAGCGAAATGGTGCCACTCACTCATTAGCTTTGATGAACATGTACTTGCACGGCATTGATGATGCGAAAATTGAATGGGGCGACACACTCGCCAACCCGTTGCATCTGGAAGACGGCAAACTAATGAAATTCCAGGTCATCGTGGCCAATCCTCCTTTCTCATTAGACAAATGGGCAATGGGATTTGCCGGTGAAGGTAACACAGATAAAAAATTTAAAATGGAAGCAAGCCTTGACCCATATAGAAGATTTG
>ERZ777010.185-NODE-185-length-76750-cov-31.174601_pt1 | contig 76750 bp, 83 predicted proteins | sample MGYA00374963_ERZ777010 | MGnify/ENA primary metagenome ERZ777010 (study PRJEB29309, sample SAMN06268256) | bioreactor metagenome | isolation source: Joint BioEnergy Institute, California, USA | place: USA:Joint BioEnergy Institute, California, USA | collected...
AAGGTAACACTGGACCAACTGGACCTACCGGACCTCAAGGTGCTACCGGACCAACTGGACCTTCTGGACCTCAAGGTGCCACTGGACCTACTGGACCTACCGGACCTCAAGGTAACACTGGACCAACAGGGCCTACTGGACCGACAGGGCCTACCGGACCGACAGGGCCTACCGGACCAACAGGGCCGACGGGACCTACTGGACCAACAGGGCCGACCGGACCTACTGGACCGACTGGGCCTACTGGACCAACTGGACCTACTGGACCAACAGGGCCGACGGGACCTACTGGACCAACAGGGCCGACGGGACCGACAGGGCCGACCGGACCGACAGGGCCTACTGGACCGACAGGGCCTACTGGACCGACAGGGCCGACCGGACCGACAGGGCCTACCGGACCAACAGGGCCGACGGGACCAACAGGGCCTACTGGACCAACAGGGCCTACTGGACCGACGGGACCAACAGGGCCGACCGGACCAACAGGGCCTACGGGACCAACAGGGCCTACTGGACCTACTGGACCAACAGGGCCTACTGGACCTACTGGACCAACAGGGCCTACTGGACCGACTGGACCAACAGGGCCGACCGGACCAACAGGGCCTACTGGACCGACTGGACCAACAGGGCCGACCGGACCAACAGGGCCTACTGGACCAACAGGACCGACAGGGCCTACTGGACCGACAGGGCCGACGGGACCAACAGGGCCTACGGGACCAACAGGGCCTACTGGACCGACGGGACCAACAGGGCCGACCGGACCAACAGGGCCTACGGGACCAACAGGGCCTACTGGACCTACTGGACCAAACTTTGCAATCGAAGGATTCTCAGCAGTTAGAACAGCAGCTAGTGTAGCCGCTGGTGGTCAGCTTGGCAACTGGACTATAGCTTCACCATACTTTAATACAACTGACTTTGATCCTGTTAGTGGTAACTTTACGGTTCCAGCTACTGGTAGATACTCGATCTCAGCAACTATCAGTTATAGTACAACTGTAGCTTTATCTATATCATTTGCTGGCAACCCGGCATTTGCAGTACGTAATATTACTACCGGCGATGATTTAATCGTAGGACTATTCCCAATTTTGAACATTGGTTTAGAATTAGTTAACATAAGAGGGGTTCTTGGTAATGGAACGGTCACATTAGCAGGAGAAGTGGAACTTACTGAAGGTGATGTAATAGGCCTATTCTATATCGATGATGGATTATCAATTACCATAGACCTTGGCGGTGGTGGTGCTCCAATCGTTTGGTCCATCCATCGAATTGCTTAAGCCAATCCATTTAAACTGCAGACTCACTTGAATGATTCAAGTGGTCTGCAGTTTTTTTTGAAATCACTCATTACAACATCAATTTTACTCAGTTTTCATTTGGAAACTAGTGACAGGCACTCTGAAATTAATGATTCAAAAATGAACGAAATCATTGAAATTAGGCACAAATCCAGCTTCGTTTCAATACACTAGAGGGTGTATGAGAGTACATTGAGCCACATGGATGGTTATCTATTTAAGGAGGTCACTTTGAATGTCTTTGCCTACCATTCCCGATATTACTCCTGAGATTACATTAGATCGATGTAAGACCATCAATTTATTGCTTTCTTCCATTGCAATGGAGGAAATTGGTCTTTCCCATATTTTGAATGCTGAAGCCGAAAAACTTCAAATGTTTATAAAAAAGTCTCCTTGCGATTTTCATGGCTACTTAAAAATCAATGAGAGCGTCAATCAAACGTTGCGCACCGTAGTGAAATCGCAAATCTTGCTCCAATTCAAGCTTGAAGATGTGGTGACACTGAATCAAAAATCTTGCTGTCATCCTCGTAAACATTACAAATGTAAAGAATGCAAGGAAGAGAAAGATTGTAAATGTAAACATCATCATTGTAAAGACCCGTTCGATTCTTCATTATGCTATTGCCCTAACAAGAAGAAGAGGGATTGTCATTGTCCAAAGTGTAAATCCGAAAAAAATTACGATCATTAAGCATTATGCTTTTTACGAGGGGGGTGAACAATGGAAGAAAATCATCAAGTTGAGTTGCTACAATGTTCGCTGAACTTTTCAACATTCATTCATTCTTTTGCCCAATTCCTGATCAACTTTTTTGAACGTCGCCATCAAACGCAAGAACTATCGGATGAAGAACTGCTTCAAAGTGAAACACAAGTCATCCAATCATTAGTATTAATCGAAAAATTGCACATGCTGCTTTTACTCCACTTTTATATTTACCGAACATTCATTTCTTCCGAAGCAATATCACCTTTTTTTACGGATGCAAATAGAGAACTGTTTGAAAAGATGCAAATGTTATTGCAACAATATCCATTTCTTCTTGAAGAACATCAAATGATTTCCGAAAAAACGGTTGCCCAGATTTTGAACTATTATTACATCCGTATTTATGAAGAAACCAATAAGGAATCGGATGAAGACGAATCAAATCACGTAACGATTATTTTGTCACCCTTACCTCCACCTTGGTTGGCAAACAATATGCATATACCACGGAAAAAGGAAGTGTAGGTTCATTGTCTTCCCCTTCAATTTCCCTTTGTATGATTGTCAAAAATGAAGAGGATTTTATTGAACAATGTTTAAAAAGTGTTCAAGGAATCGTGGATGAAATCATTATTGTTGATACCGGCTCGGACGACCAAACAGTGGAAATTTGCAAAAAATATAATGCCTCCGTTTTCCCTTTTGAATGGAAAGATCATTTTGCTGAAGCACGAAACTTCGCCCTTTCAAAAGCCAAAGGGGATTGGATTTTGTGGCTCGATGCGGATGAAGAAATGGAAACCGGCCATGAACAATTGTTAAAGCAAACCTTAAACAATTCCACTGCGACCATGTATTTAATGCCCGTTTTGAATTATTACGGCGAAACATTTCCGGTAAATCCGAAAAATGCATTTATCTATTATCAACAACGTTTATTTCAAAATCATAAAGGAATTAAATTCTATAATCGCATTCACGAAGCCCCTATTTTCCCAACTGTCCAAGATTCCAGCTTCACAACCGATTATTTGGAAATCCCCATCCATCATTATGGATATATCGAAGAATTAACCGCCAAGCGCAATAAAGCAGAACGAAACCTGAAGCTTATCCAAGAAGAATATAAAGATCCGAATCACAGCCCATGGATTGAGTATCATTTGGCAAATGAATATTATCGCAGCGGAGATTATAAAAAAGCCTTTGATTATCTAAACGAATCGATCTTCCGGTTTTTGCTGGAAGGCATCAAACCGCCTTCCATCCTCTACCGCTTAAAATACGGCATTCTCGTCGATACGAACAGTTTGGATCACGCGTTGGAAGGAATTGAAAAAGCGATTGCATTATACCCTGATTATGTTGATTTGCATTTTCTAAAAGGATTGATCCTTTATCAAACGAACCATTATCATGAGGCTTTGGCAAGTTTTGAAAAATGCCTGGAGCTTGGGGAACAAAACTCCAAATACTTGATCCTAAAAGGAACAGGAAGTTTTAAAGCGGAACATTATAAAAAACAATGTTTGGAAAAATTGGGTAAATCTTAAAAAATAAATGCATGAAAACAGGCTGTATCTATCTGATACAGCCTGTTTATTTTTCATCGCCGACTTCTTTAAAATGTTTTCTGAAAAACTCTTCATTATAAAGAACCGCCCGGTCATTCGGACGATATTCTTTGGCTTTTTTATTATATTCAACGGCCATTTCTTTATCGCCTTTGTGCCAGTGGCAAACGCAAAGCTGCAAGTATGGATACCAAGTGGAGTATGCCTGTTGTACAATACCCAGAATTTTTGATGTATCAACCATTAAAGCCAACTGATACCACATAATCGCTTTATCGTATAATTTTCTTTCAAGATACAAATCACCCATTCGGCAAGAAACTTCCGGTCTCGGCACATCATATTGTATTGAACGCACCAAAGATTCAATCTCTTTTTCCAGATTCCCTAATCTTCTGTAACAATAAGCCATATTGATGCATGCACGGATTTTTTCTTCTTCCCATACATCTTCAAGCTTCAAAAATTCTTCGTAATGTTCGATTGCTTTTTCATACTGTCCATGATCTTTTAATTCATTGCTGTAATAAAATAAATCTCGAGGTGTAAATTCTTCCCCTTTTTTCAAACGCTTTTCATAGATTTTTAAATTCCGGTCACTGGAGTCTTCCTTTTTTTCCCTTCGATGAGTAATCGCTGTATCTGAATGCAGCACTTTTCCGGAAACCTCCAAGTACTCATGGACTGCCCCTTTCCAAACAAAGTTTTTCTCCCTTTTCACCAGTCTGTATCTTCTAAAGCTAAAGGTTGGATTATTATACTCATCAAAAGCAAGATGATAGAGCATCGACACCGCATCCACTTCGGACGGCAATTGTTCCTTTAACTTTTTGAATTTCTCCCAATCCTCATCTAAAAGGACATCATCCGCATCCATCCAGAAAATGTAGTCTTTCGTCGCCTGCTGAAAAGCAAAGTTTCTTGCTGCCGAAAAATCATCCTCCCACTCAAAATCAAAAACTTTATCCGTATATTTCCGGGCGATTTCCTTTGTTCGATCGGACGAGCCCGTATCGGCAATAACGATTTCATCCACAAGATCTTTTACGCTATTTAAACAGCGCTCCAGCACATTTTCTTCATCTTTGACAATCATGCATAAGCTGATTGTAACCATGCATCAATCCTCCATATATACAGAATTCATATTAGTATATGAATGAACTAGATTTTGTGAGCCGGCAAGTCTTCCCCTGTTATAGAAAAAAGGACATGGCCTAACACCATGTCCTTTTTTTCCATCCGCTATTTCCGGATTTTTTCAAAGTCCTTATTATAAAACCCCGCATTTCTATAAACACACTAACATGAACTGATCATTTTATGAATGAGCTCCCGGTTTTTTTGATAAAAGATTTCATTATGCGAAGACACCATACCCATCGCTTCCGCATCAGGTTGAACGTACAGTTTTGCCTTATTCACCGCTTTGATGGCATCCGGGAATGTTCCGGCAAGCAAGTGGACTTTTCCTTCATAATCCACCGCATCTCCCACCGCATAAAGTCCCGGAACATTGGTTTCGCAATGTTCATTTCCTTTAATATAGTACTCATTCACGAATTCAACCTTTAATGGACTATTTTCAAATAATGATTTTTCTCTTATGTAGCCATGGTTTACAACCACTTCATCCACCGTTACATTTGTGACTTCTCCCGTTTCATTATTTGTCAATTCCACTTGCCCTATGGCTGTGCCCTCCTGGTCAGGAATCAATTTCGTAATTTCCGTATGGAAAAGGCATTCCACCGTGCTGTTCATCAATTGGGAAACTTGGGCTTCATGGGCATTCAACTGGTCTTTCCGATACGTTAAATATACTTTTTTTGCAACCGGTTCCAACTCATTACACCAGTCAACCGCTGTGTGGCCGCCCCCTGAAACGAGGACAACTTTGTCTTTGAATTTCTTTAAAGATTTGATTGTATAATTTAAATTGGCGCTATAAAAATTGGATGCGCCTTCCACCTCCAGTTTTTGGGGAGTGATGATGCCTCCTCCGATTGCCAAAATGACCGTTTTGGAAAAGTGGGTTTGTCCGCGATCCGTTTTTAATACGAAAATCCCTTCATCGTCCTTGGAAATCTCCGTCACCTTTTCCCCTAACACAATGGTAGGCTCAAAGGTCATTGCCTGCTCCACCATCTGCTGAATTAATTTCTCCCCGGTAATCGGTGTTAATGCCCCCACATCCCAAATCAATTTTTCGGGATAAACATTGACTTTCCCGCCCAAATAATGCTGGGATTCGATAATTTTGGTTTTCATTTCCCTTAAACCGCTGTAAAAGGCGGAAAATAGTCCACTGGGTCCTCCGCCAATAATGGTCACATCATATATATCATGTAATTTCATTATGAATCCTCCTGGTCAAAACCCTGTTACGATAATGATAATCAATCTCATTATGAATTTTAACATACCAACATTCACATGGGAATGGACAATTTAATTGGACACTGAAAATAAAATGTTTATTCAATTAAAAAGCAAGGTTAAGAAAGTAGCTTTCCTTCTTCCTAACCTTGCCTATGTTTGGCTTTATTCATTGCATGTTGCATATTGAAGGACCATTTCCTCCAATACATCGACCCCTATTAAAATATCCTCCAAACTCGTAAATTCGTCCGGGTGATGGCTGAGTCCATTTACCGACGGAATGAAGATTAAACCTGTTGGACAAAGTTTCATCATATTCATCGCATCATGGCCCGCACCGCTCGGCATTTTTTTATAAGGGATGTTTTTCTGTTCACATATCTTTTCCGTCAGTGTTATGATTTGTTCCGAAAGCGGCACCGGCTCTTCGAAAGACAGCTCCTGGCAAATCACATCCAATCCCCGTTTTTGTTTAACATAATGGATCGTTTCATGCAGATGATTTACGACCCTTTGACGAGATTCAATGGAAGTTCCGCGGATATCCACTTTGATTTCCACTTCCCCCGGCACCACGTTCATGGCTCCGGAAGCAACCTCGAGCACTCCGACCGTGGCAACGGTACCATACGGTTGTTCTTGTATTGCGATCTTTTCCAATTCCAAAGCGATTTCCGACGCACCAAGCAATGCGTCTCTTCTCAAGTTCATCGGCGTCGTGCCGGAGTGGGAAGGGGCCCCAATAATTTTGATGGCATACCGGACGGGAGCCGCAATGCCCGTGACAATGCCAATTTTTTTATTTTCCTTTTCCAATACGGGTCCTTGTTCGATATGCAATTCAAAAAAAGCTTTGATCGGCTCGCCTTGTCTATTTGCTTCTTCCACCGTATCTATTTCAAGCGCGCATAAAGCCATTGCTTCCTCCAGGGTGATGCCATTCCGGTCTTTTAAGTGTCTATATTTTTCTTTATCAAACATTCCGGCCATCGCTTTGCTTCCCAATGTGGCGACACCAAAACGGGAAGATTCTTCACAGGCGAAGGAGATTACTTCAATTGGATGATCCGTGATAATCCTTTTATCATTTAGCCGGTGCACCACTTCCAATGCCGCGATCACACCCACGACCCCATCAAATTTACCGCCTTGATATACCGTATCCAAGTGGGAGCCCACCAAAACGGGAGGAAGGTTTTTCATTCTCCCTTCCCTTCTTGCAATCACATTTCCGCATTGATCCATACGAACGGCAAGTCCCGCATCCATGCACATTCTCATGAACGCTTGCGTGCAGGCTTGTTCTTCATTTGTATAGGCAACTCTAGTAATTCCTATTTCTCCGGAATTATATTGGTTCATTTTGTCCAACAGAGTTTGATATCTTTCTTTCGAATTCATAGACATCACCCGCCTCATCATTTAACTGTATTTAACCATTATATGATAGATTTGCTACCAATATAAACTATCTTTGCAGGCAAAAATAAAGAGGCGGGTTTTGTCCCAGCCCCAATAATTTTGTACCAAATCACTCTTTTCCGTTTCTCTCCTTTTTCGCCAGGTAATTTGCTTTGTGGAACAAATCTTTCATCAAAGCGGCTGCTCCTGCCACCAATATCCCTTGCAACACCGCTTCAACAACCCAGCCGTAATTGGCGATGCAAAAAGCGATCCCCAAAACCACTTGAACCCATGGAGTGACCCAAGGAGGGACTTTCGGGGTCCGGTTCAGGAACAGCCCGATCAAATAAAGCACAGGAATCATCACGACCGATTCAGGATATATATAATTTTCCAATATAAAAAAATCCATCTTTCATCCCTCTTTGTTCCAGAATGAATTGAGTAAAATCTATAAAGATTCCTCTAAATATTCTATGTTCAGGGTGAAAAAACGGTTCTTTGGCAATAGAACGTTGCTAGTTTAAAAAAATTAAAATTTTAACACATTTGTTACTTTTTACATTAAATAATAAGGGTACAATATTATTGACTATTAATATTGGAGGCGTTTTATGATGAGAGGATGGCTATTTTCCGGTACAAACAAACCATTGCAATTGATTGAAAAAGAAGATCCAAAGGCGATTCCTGGCCATGTAGTCCTTGAAGTGAAGGCTGCCGGTCTTTGCCACTCAGATGTCGCAGCATTGCAAGATCCGGGCTGGATGCCTTTGTTCCCGAATGGACCTGTCATTATGGGCCATGAATTTGCCGGTGTCGTTATTGAAGTGGGAGAAGGTGTTGAAGATTTAAAAGTTGGGGATCGCGTCGGAGTAAACCCGATGGATCGGGAAACAAAAATTACCGCCGGGTATAACTATGATGGCGGATATGCGGAAAAAGTGCGCGTTCCTGCTAAACAATGCGTAAAAATTCCTGATGGCGTTTCCTTTGTGGAAGGAGCAGCTGCAACCGATGCCGGCATCACAGCTTATCGTGCCCTCTTCACCATCGGACAAGCCAAAGAAGGTACAAAAGTGGGGATTATCGGTGTCGGCGGACTTGGACAGTTTGCTCTGCAAATGGCATTAATCAAAGGATGCAAAGTATACGCGACAGATATTTCTCCAGAGGCCAAACAATTGGCAAAAGAACTCGGCGCACACAAAGTGTACGATTCGATTCTTGATATGAAAGAAGCGGAATGTGACGTCATTGTCGACTTTGCCGGTTTTGGACAAACAACGGCTGAGGCATTGGAAGCGATCAGACCTCAAGGAACAGTCGTCATCGTTGGTATGGGAATTTTGGAAGCCAACATCAACACTTACTTGATGATTACAAAAGAAATTAAACTGTTAGGAAGCAACGGCGGCACTGTTGAAGACTTGAAAGGTGTATATGATTGTTTCGCGACAGGAAAAATGTCTCCAAACTTGGTCACAATCCCATTCGAAGAAATCGACAAAGGTTTGGAAAAATTGAAAAACCATGAAGTAAAAGGTCGTTTGGTGGCTGTATTTGAATAACTAAATTACCGATATAAAAATCAGGTTTCAATTTTTGGAAACCTGATTTTTATTTGGATTGTTCCAAAATGGACACTTTTTCTCGTCCAACACAAAATATATTACTTTTTCACTAACATTTTCTTAAAACCAAACTGATTTACTGGTATAATAGAATTAATTTACATCATTAGCTGAGTCTTTTGGTATTATTTCCTATATTAGCATTACTAAATACATAGTTGATTTTCACAAAGGGGATCAAACATATTTTTCTATCTATCCAGGGGGAATTTGTATGGAGAGATTATTACGATCAAGTGTTGCAAAAAAAGCGCTTATGAAAGTGCAAAATGTGGCCACAAAAGTCAGAGACAAGTGGGATTATGAAAAAGAGATTGAAGAGCAGATAAGTGTAATTCGGGACGTGTTGGATAAGGAGCTGGATCGGGACGAATATCTGGTCATTGTCGATGAAGACGGCTTCGGATACATCCATACCAACCGTTTAAGAGAAGGTTCTTCTTTCAATGACAAAGTCGGTTTGGCAGCTGCACAGACTAACACAGGATTGCTGCAAATCTATCCAAGAAATACGGGAGAAATACTGATTGATGCATCATGTCCACTTTTAACGGATAAAAATGGCAAACGCTTTAATATAAGATTGGGCAGGCTTGTTCACGAGCCGTTTATCGGGGCCATTTTCGGAAGTTTAACAGCGGTCTCCGGCATCGTTTCCGCCATCATCACATACATAGCAAGCAAAGACATCGTCGCCGCAGCCAGTGTCTTATTCGGTACTTCGATGGTGAGCGGGATTTTAAGTTTCATTTTCCACCATATCATTATGAGAAGATTGCGGGAATGGTATGGGGTTACGAAAAAAATATCTTCCGGAAACTTGAATGCCCAGGTCGAAAAGGTGGGCTTCCGCAACGAATTTCACCAAATCGGTTATGAAATCAATAAAGTCATTTTAGGACTCCGCGCAATCATCGATGAATTTAAACATGCCGCCGAAACCGTGGAGCGGATCAGTAAAGAGCAGGAGAAAGAAACACAACGAATTTCTACTACTTTTGAAGAATTGTCGGCAGCTGTTCAAACTTTCCGAAGCGGTGCCGAGACACAGCGGTATTCGATTGCCAATGCCAATGAAATGGTGGAAACCATGATGAGTCAAGTTCAAGAGATGCAGGAAGAAGTGGAAAAAGCGGTTTCAGGTGCGGACGAAGCATTACAAAATGCCGGAAAGGGACAAGAAGCCATTCAATTTGCGCAACAACAAATGGAAAAAATCCAAAACGATGTTGTCAATTCCGCATCGAAAATTTTAAAAATTACCCAAGAAGCCAATATCGTGAAAGAGAAAGTTGCTTCCATCACCCGAATTGCAAAGCAAACAAACTTGCTTGCCCTCAATGCTTCCATTGAAGCTTCCCGCGCCGGGGAGTCAGGGAAGGGATTTGCCGTTGTAGCCAATGAAGTTCGGAAACTGGCGGAAGGAACGAACGAATTTGCGGAAGAGATTATGACTTTATTAGAAAAAACATACAACGATTTGGAAACGGCCGTCAGCCAAGTGGAGAATAATGTTAAAGCGATTGATAAAGGCATGGAAGCCGTTTCCCAAACAGACAAAGTGATTGAACAATTGATTCAAACCTCTGTTTCCACTAAAAACTTGGTATTGAATAACCGTAAATTTGTAGATCTTGTCCATGAAGATGGAAATAAACTTCAAGAAATTATGAAACAAGTGAACACCATCGCAAATGACTTTACAAATATGGTAGCCGCAACAAATGAGAGCGTGGATATTCAAGTGGAGGCAATTAACACCCTCGCGCAGAATGCTTCAAAACTTGCGGAAGAAGCCATCCACTTGAACGGTATCATTAATCGGTTTCATTATTAAGTAGTGCCAGGCATTTATTATGTGCCTGGCTTTTGCTTTTCAACATACTCCTTCACTTTCTGCTGGATTTCAGCAACCAGGGAGGAGTTGATGTTTCCTTCCCTTCCTTTCGAATCGCGGCTTGCCATTTGATTTCCTTTCGACCCTTTACTTTTTTGTTTATTTCCTTTGGAGCCACCACTTTTATTGCCTTTGGAGCCTTTACTTTTCTGTTTATCCCCCTTGGAACCGCCGCTCTTATTGCCTTTGGAGCCTTTGCTTTTCTGTTTATCCCCCTTGGAACCGCCGCTCTTATTGCCTTTGGAGCCTTTGCTTTTTTGTTTATCTCCCTTGGAACCGCCGCTTTTGTTGCCTTTGCTTCTCTCTTTTCCCCCTTTGGATCCGGCACTTTTGTTCCCTTTTGAACCTTTGCTTCTTTCTTTATTCCCTTTTGATTTCCCTTTGCTACCGTTTGATTTCTTGTTTTTCACTTCAACCGCCGCCTGGAGCAGTTCCGGGTCTTCGATCGGGTTGTTAAACATATATTGAAGTAAATCGTTCTCTCCGGCAATTTCAACCAGTTTTCTGACATCATCAACTAATAAAGTACTAATCTTAATCCCCTCCATATACAAAGATTTGTTCTTTATAGTTTATGTATTTCATTGCTCACGCTTTGGGTGATTTTCCAATTTCAAGAATAATTTTTGGGAGGCATCCATGTGGAAACATATTCCATCGAAATATCTAAGAAGAATTTGAAAAGAATCAATAAAAATATTTGGGCAGATGTTTATGTTGATGCCCGGTTAACCATCAATGACCAACGTTATGACATTCGTATCGGTTTAAGAGGGAATCAACTGCGGAAACACAAAAAGAAATCCTACCATATCATTTTTGAACAGCCTCATTTGATGGACGGACATCACGAAATCCATTTAAATGCGGAATACAAAGATCCATCCTTGATTCGGAATAAACTCTCCTTTGATTTTTTCCAAAAAATCGGTGTGCTTGCACCGGAATCGAGACATATCCGCTTGTTGATCAACGGGGAAAAACAAGGAATCTATTTAGCCATCGAATCATTCGATCAGTATTTTTTAAAAAGAAAAAATTTGCCCGAGGGCTCGATCTATTATGCCACGAATGATGATGCCAATTTTTCTTTGTACACCCCTGAAGGATACTTGAAAAAATCTTTGATGGATGGATATACAACAAAATATTCCTACCAAACCCATGAACACTTGAAAAATATGCTGATTATCATCAACACTTATCCTGATGAAACATTTCGGGAAGAAATTCAAAAAATATTGGATGTTGGGAAATATTTGAGGTGGCTTGCAGGGGTTGTATGTACACAAAACTTTGATGGTTTTATCCATAATTACGCCTTATATCACAATAGTGCCACCCAATTATTCGAAATCTCCCCATGGGATTATGATGGTTCGTGGGGAAGAAACCTGCATGGTGAACCACTTGGGCTTGAATTTGTTCCGATTAAGGGATATAACACTTTAACAGCCAGATTATTGGAAATCGAACAATTTAAGCAAATGTATCGGGGGATTTTGGAAAGCATACTGCAGGAACAGTTCACAATTTCAACCATTCAGCCGCAAATCGATGAACTGCAATCTGAAATTCTGCCTTATCTCCAAAAAGATCCCTACATAAAGAAGCGCAGAAAAAAATTCCTGAAGGAGAGGGATTTTATTCTGCAGTTCATTGAAAAGCGAAACAAATTTTTGCGGGAGCAGTTGGATTCGCTTTATTAATAACTTCTCCCCCCCTATCCAATTGGAAATCCTTTTTCATAGAGGAGGAGAATGAGTGTATTCCGTAATTTCTTTACACCTCATCATTTTATTCCACTCTGATGTTTTATAATAAAACAAGCAATACCCACAAATACAAGCTTAATAGACTGACCGTCAGCGCAACTGGTATGATCAAAATTGTAATACTTATATATTTTCCCCAAGTCATCCTTATATTGTGTTTTTTTAGTATAAACATCCAGATAAGTGTGGCCAATGTGCCGATGGGTGTCAGCAATGACCCGATATCGCTTCCTATGACATTGGCAAGATAGGCAACCTGCAATAATGCCGGATTCAAACCCATTTCCGTTATTGCCAGCGTCCCAATCATTACAGCAGGCAAATTATTGAAAATATTTGAAAGAACTGTCGTCAATATTCCCATTATGATTGTGGCGTTGAATGCACCTTGCTCAACGATCTCTTTGAATGTGGTTATAATCAGCGTATTCAATCCGAGATTTTTCAACCCATATACAAGTACATACATGCTGAAGGCAAATAATAAAATGTGCCATGGAGAATTCATGACCACATCTTTTATGCCCATTCTTCTTTTGAACCAACGGATCGCTATCAGTACAAATGCTCCAATTAAACCGATCAACTCCAGAGGAATTCCGAATGGGGAAAGGGCGAAAAAGGCTCCTCTGGTAATCACCACAACCGCAATGCAAATTTTAAATAAATGATGATCGATATCCGTATCAGCTGACGGATCAAGAGGATGGGTAAAAATATTCGATGGTTTGTCGTGAATCGAAATTAATCCCAATTGTTTCGGAATACTCTTTCTGAATAAGAAATATAGCAGCAGACTCATTGTAAAAATGCCAATCATCGAAGGAATGAACATGATTTTCACATAACCGTTTAAATCCAGACCAACAATTTTCAACGCTATTAAATTGGAAATATTGCTTACTGCTATCGGTGCACTTGAAGCTGTTGCAATCAGTGCTCCGGAAATCAGATATGGGGTGTATTGATGGGGTTTCAATGATAAAAACCGGATAATATGGATGATGATGGGGGTTGTAATGAGAATGCTTCCATCGTTATTGAATAACATCGTCATAAAAAAGCATAATAGATTGATATATACATAGAGCCTGATTCCTGAATTATTCGATTTTATGATAATGTTTTGGGCAATCCATTTAAAAAAACCGATACTCTCCAATACAATGGACATCATAATAGTGGAAAGTATTGTAAGTGAGGGGCCACTTACAATACTCAGAATGTTTTTTAGATCTTGGATGCTTACAAATCCTAGTACGACAATCATCGCAGCCCCTATTGTCACCGGAATCGTTTCATTGATCCCCTTAGGTCTCCAAAGCATAAATGCAATGGAGAGAGTAAAAATGATTAACATGAGAATCGTAGAAAAATCTACCATTTAAACAGCCGCCTTAGATTCTTCATATGTCGACTTGGTCGTTTCCACCACTGCTTCTTCCTTTGTTGGCACCGGTGATTTCAGAAATAACTTATAAAACAAAACACCTACAATTGAGAAGTAAAGGAGCATCATCAATGTTTTCCCTCCTTCTCCTATCAACCTTTAATAATAACGTCTCTCCTTTAACTGCAAATACATTTTTTCTGCATGTTTCATGATGGCTCTATATTGGTTTTCCATGTGATACATTCTTTCTGCAAATTTCATTAATGCATAGTACTGATATTCCAATAGCCGCTTATTATCTTCCATGAGCATTTTCACCGGCTCATGCAAGAAGTCTGTTTCTTCACCGGAAGCTGCGTGCACGATTGGCTCCAAAATCTCTTCAACGTTTTCTTCCGCATTTTCCTGCTCCGCTGCCACCGCAATTTCTCCGGTCACTGGTTGAATTTCATGCACTTGATCAGCCGGTTGCTCTGTTTCTTCCAAGGATTCAGAAACAATTCCGATGTCGAAGTCTTCTTTCTCTGCAATTGCTGCAATATCTTCTGTCAAAGCAATATCCGTTTTTTTTAGTTCCGGATTCAATTCATCTGTTTCCTTGTTCTTATCACTTGGAACATCCGCTTCCATTGTCGTCAATTCCCAAGTGCAATCTTGTATTGGAGAGTTGAATTTTACTTCTTGGAAGTGAGGTCTTTTTTGGTGTTTTTTCTTCTTTTTAGCGAGTGTGGCTGTCTGCTTTTTCTCCATATCTTCATCCGCTGTGGTTGATTTTATTTCAATCTCTTGCGGGTTTTCCGATTCGTTTCGAGGTGATTCGTGAAGGAAGGTGTCATTTGCCGTAATTACTTCGATATTCTCATCTTGGACCGTTACGTTTGTTTGTTCTTCGTGCTGTTCTTCTTGTTGGGCAACTGTTGTTTGTTCCGGAGAATCCTGATGCGTCGTCTCTTCTTCATTTGCCCTTGGAACAAGCTGTTTCATTTTTTCTTTGATCGTTTCCGCTATCGCTTTTTTCTGCTCTTCTGTCAATTGGTTATCCGTGTTAGACAAGTTTGAATCTGATGGAACAAAGGTGATGTTTGATGCCGCATTGGATACAAGATTTTCGATTTGATTTTCATCCACTTGCTCATTAAGAACATTTGTAATTTGCGATTTTAATATAAAGAATTGTCTGTCTCCGTTAATCAATAATATATAGTCGTTGAAAACCCTGCTAAGCACTCCCGAAAAGCTTTGATTGTTGAAACTGTTGACGGTGATCCATTGCAAATACATTGTTTTTAGAATTTCATCCAGTTTCGCCCGGTTGATGGTTGCAATTTTTGAACCGTTATTGTTTAATCCTGAATCATTCACATTCTTCGAAATGGCTTTGATTTGGGTGATAGGAAAATATAAAATCTTTTCATCCGCTTTAACAATCAAATGATCATCTTGAACACTTAATAAGGTGCCATGAATGGATTGGTTTTCAGCCAGAAATAATTCGATCTCTAAGCCTTCTAAACCTCTGATAGTATCCAACAAATTATCCGCATTCAAAATTAGGGCCTCCTTTTACATGCAATCCGCACAAAGTTTCCCCTATTGTTGGCTGTTTTCATCCTGTTGTTTTTCAGGTTCTTTCTTTTCAGGTTTCAAGCCATAGCTCACATTGCGGATATGGAACATTGCTACACGGATGACTTCATTATTTTTGACGATAGTGGCATAATCATCAAATATTTCTTCCAATACCCCTTCCACTGACTCAGGTCCTCCACGGTTAATTTTCACCCATCGATGACGCAACTCTGTCAATACGGATTTGAAATCCATAAAACTCTCAAACCGTTTGAAATCTTCCGGCACTTCTGCATTCAACTTCATTTCATTTCTTGAATCTTGTGTAATGCTTTTAACATGTTGCAGTTTATAGAACACTACACCGTCTTGTTCCGTCAATAATGCGAAATAATCACTTTGTGCAGAAATCACTTTTCCAACCCTTGACTCAGGTCCTCCACGGTCAACTCTGACAACTTTGTTCAATAAAGATTGCATAAGCTCCCTGTTCATTGTTGTTCCTCCCATTATAAAATTCATTATTATTTATACGTGTAAAGGCAAAAAGGTACATAGTTATACGCCTATTCATCAATAATTAGGGATTGGCGTTATGTTTATTGTATGAACGGTGAATGAAATCTGATATTGATTATTCATGACAAAACATAAAAAAGCCGGATTTGAATTGAATCCGGCTTTTTTTATGTGATGGAATGTTTATATAGATGTTCTTTTTCATTTCCCCTGATTTTCGGCCACTTCCATTGTCAAAGTCCGACTAAAAAATCCTCCATTCAGAAAAATTTCTCCCCATACTTTTTATACCTTCACTTTCACCAAAAGGAATCCGGTTTTTTTCTATTATATTTTTCTAAAAAAACTCGTAATAATTACCCAAATATAGATTTGATTCTCACATAATCTAATGGCAGCCAAATAGAAAGGAGGGATTATATTGGACAGGAGAAACCGCCGTATGAATTCCGTTACCGATCAAAGTGTGAACCTTCTGATAGACAGTGTCCTTAAAAGGAACGGGGTAAAACTTAGAAAACCCCGATTAAGCGTGCAAGAAAAAAGAAAGTTAAAAAACTTGCTTATGGACTTAGAAAATAATGTGAACAAATTGGTGAAAACAATTAAGAAGTGAGACCCATAAACCGCAAAAGGAGGAATAATGGCATGGGCAAAAGCACAGTTTGGCGTGGAAATATGCCTGCTGTTGAAGGAATCGATATGACTAAAAGAAGTAGAGAAAGAAGTTGGAGTGCATTAGATCCTTCTTCCGTACATCCTATGGATCGGGATAGAAACAACTTGGAAGGATCAATCGATAATATTCAAGAATCCTATGAGCAAATTATTGTCATTGATTCAGCAGATGTTGAAATTACAACGACAGATACGCAAGCGGCATTGTCCCTGCAAGTGGCATTGCAGGCTGCCATCAGTTTGGTTCTCAGCATTTCCATTGGCAGCAGCAGAGAAGCTGAAAGAATCACGCAAGAATTAATTGCAAATGTAAAATCAAAGCAAATCAATAGACAACAAACATATGTCGAAAATTCCAGAGGAGTCAGAATTACTACAACTGACACAGATTTGATCATCAACATCCAATTATTACTGCAAATTTTAATCGCTTTAATGGCAAGAATCGACGTCCTCTAAAGGGCAGAATGGATCGTGTAGCGCCGCAAACGCTGCACCCTTTACTATTTTTTTCAGCCAAATAATACCGTTTATCAGCGTAATAATAGTGAATAACTCTCGATGACCGGCACTGTCATTTGTTCTTCCAGATGTTTGGCCGTTGAAGCGGTTCCCAACACTTTTCCATATATCTCCACTTGGTCATTTAGGCCGACTTCATAATCCTGCTCTTTTCTTTTTACATATACCACTTGATTTTTTAACGGTTCCGTCGACATATCAATCATCATATATTCAGTGCCATCCAAAAGAAAGACTTTGCCCGAAAATTTGACCAGCTGTTTTCTTTGGCTTCCATAACGTTCAAAGGCGATTTGATGCAACTCATCATAATCCACTTCAATCGCGTGATTCTTTAAATAATTCAATGAGTAAGCATTCAACCCGGTTTGACCGGTTGCCCCGCTTGTCAAGCCTGCCACGATCAACATCCCGATGATGATTCCGCCTTGAATGAAAATCGATTTCATCATCTCTCCGAATCCACTTTTTATAAATGCCACCATTATGTAATACAATCCAAAAAATAAATGGACGATCAAGATGGACAGAAAGATGTCGCTGACACTTTCTTTATTATAAATGGAGATGAAACTTGCAATTCCAATGATGATAAGTTCCACGATAAGAATGGCCCGTGCGTTTTCGGTTAATTTTGGCCATTTTGATGTTTCTTTCGGATTTTTTGCCGGTTTCGGCTGAAATTCCTCATAATGGTGTCCACATTTTATGCAATAAAGGGTATGATTGCTGTTTTCCTCCTGGCATTCCGGACATGTCCAATAGAAATCCGTTTTGGCATCTTCTTTGTAATAACCGCACTTCAAACAATAGGTTGCATGGCTGTTGTTCATATGATAACAATGGGGACAAGTCCATTTCGGCATTGTCATTCACATCCTCATGATTTACTCATAATTCAATCATACATAGAAATTTCTGAAAAATCCAAAATTACAGTTACGATGACCATTTGTTATATATTTTTTCTCCATTGAAAAAAGACCATCTCATATTGGATGGTCTTTGGACAGGTGCTTTATTTTACATAAGCCGATAAATCAATCCGCTGCTCCATTTCTTCCAGCAACGCTCTTACTTCCTCCGTAGATTTTGTATTCATCAAGCGGTTTCTCAACTCACTTGCCCCACGGAAGCCTTTTACATAGATTTTGAAGAAGCGATGGAGCGCTGTAATGGAACGTGGTATTTCTTCGATAAACTTGTCATGCAAATCTAAATGATATCTCAATAAATCTAAATATTCCTGAACGGTATGCTCTTTCGGATCTTTTTCAAAGGCAAAAGGATTTTTAAATACGCCCCTTCCGATCATAATTCCGTCCACACCATATCGTTCTGCAAGTTCAAGTCCCGTTTGACGGTCAGGAATGTCGCCATTGATTGTCAAAACCGTTTCAGGCGCAATACGATCCCGAAGTTTCTTAATTTCCGGAATAAGTTCCCAATGGGCAGGTACTTGGCTCATTTCCTTTCTTGTCCGCAGATGAATGGAAAGGTTGGCAATCTTTTGTTTGAGAATGTGAGTGAGCCACTCTTCCCATTCGCTGATGCTTGTATAACCCAACCGTGTCTTCACACTCACAGGAAGCCCGCCCTCTTTGGCCGCCTGGATCAATTCACTTGCCACGTCCGGCCGTAAAATAAGTCCGCTGCCTTTTCCCCGTGATGCGACATTCGGCACCGGACAGCCCATGTTAATATCGATCCCTTTAAATCCTTCTTCAGCCATGCCAATACTCATCTGGCGGAAATATTCCGGCTTGTCTCCCCAAATATGCGCCACAATCGGCTGCTCATCTTCTGTAAATAATAAACGTCCCCGTACGCTTTTCCGGCCATCCGGATGACAATAACTGTCCGTATTTGTAAATTCGGTGAAAAATACATCCGGTCTGCCCGCTTTGCTAATCACATGGCGGAATACCACATCTGTTACATCTTCCATTGGGGCCAATACAAAAAATGGTCGAGGCAAATTCAACCAAAAATTCTCTTTCATTCAAACCTCAATTCCTCTCATGATGATAATCTTGAAACAGTCTCGATTATTTACATATTCTTATAACATGATTTCTTGTTTGTTATCAAACGTAAAAGTATGGATATTCTATATTCTCCGTTAATTAATATAATATAAATCAACCAATAATGAAAAAGACTTCGTCCGGATTTCAACAAACTGAAGAAAGCTGCCAGTGTCTAAAATGGCATGAAAAGAGCTTCTCGGGGGTTATTCCCCAGAGAAGCTCCCATTCCTTTTAATATTTGAAATTTGAAATGGCTGATTTCAAATCTTCGGCCATGGAAGAAAGCGATTGGGCAGAAGCGGAAATTTCCTGCATTGCCGCCAATTGTTCTTCCACAGATGCAGCCACTTCTTGGGAAGCGGCGGTATTTTCTTGTGCCACTTCCACAATTCCTTCCATCTCCAGACCAACATTTCGAATGGCACTGGACATCTCCGAAACGGCTGTAGAAACTTCCTCCATTTGCGGTGAAATTTCCTTCGTTGTTTGTAGAATCCGATTGAATTTCCCAATGGCTTCTTCAGTAATCACCACTCCGTCTTTTACATCTGTCGTAATCCGTTCCATCGTCTTCACTGTATTTTCCGTATCCGCTTGAATTTTTTCGATAATCGCATGAATTTCCTTCGCCGAATTTTGTGTCTGTTCAGCAAGATTTCTTACCTCATCGGCAACAACCGCAAAACCTTTGCCATGTTCGCCTGCACGGGCCGCTTCAATGGCTGCGTTCAACGCAAGAAGATTCGTTTGATCCGCAATATCGGTAATCACTTTTAAGATTTCATTCACTTCCTTGGAACTTTCATATAAAGATTGGATGATATCTTGTGATTCACTGACAGATGAATGAATAAATTTCATCTGTTCCACTGTTTTAGACATCGCTTTTCCGCCTTCATCCGCCTCTGCAACGGATTGATGGGAAAGATCCGTTACTTTTGATGAACGCTCCGCAATGTATGTTACGCCACGTGAAACTTCTTTAAAAATTTGGGATACTTTCTCAACCGTATTGGTTTGCACCTCTGCGTTTCTTGATACCTCTTGAATGGAGTTGGCCACTTGTTCTGTCGCGGCGCTTGTTTCTTCGGAACTTGCAGACAGCTGTTCTGCCGTAGCGGCGACATTTTCAGCTGTTTCGTCAATTCGGTTGGTGAGTGTACGTAAACCATCAATCATTTCATTAAAAGCATTTCCCAATTTGGCGAAAATGTCATTGGACCGTATTGCCGCATATTGGGTCAAATCCCCTTTGCTGACTTTTGCCGATAATTCAACGATTTGTTTAATCGGTTTGCTCACAGACGAAATGATGAAGACCACCGCAATCGTTCCACAAATGATCGCAAAGATCCCCACCATCAAAGAGGTGTACAGAATGGACGCGTTAGCTTCATCTATCTCCTTTTTGTCGATCAACCCGCCGATTTTCCATTTGGTCAGTTCATTCGTCACATACACTATTGCGACGGATTTTCCGTTTAATTGTTCGTTTAACTGACCCCTCTCTTTTTCATGCAGTTTTTCAAAAACCGATCCTTTCGCTTCACTTCCCAACTCAGCATTGGGATGGGCAATATATTTGTTGTTATCGTCTATAACAAAACCATAGCCTTCTTTGCCAATATGTATATCTTTGACTACTTCTTGCAATTTATTCAAATTGATATCAATGCCCACTACGCCTTTACCATCGTTGACTGTTTTTGAAATGGTGATTACCATTTCGCCTGTACTTGCCGCAACATAGGGTTCGGAAATAATCACTTCGCCTTTTTGCTCCATCGCCTGTTTATACCAATCTCTTTTTCTGGGATCGTATCCTTCCGGAACCCCCAACTCCGCCGGCTCCTTTACAAACTTCCCATCTTCGTTTCCTAAATAAACACCGGCAACTTCCGGATGCGATTCCTGATAAAAATCCAGCCATTTCCGTATTTCCAGTTGATCCGTCTCTTGGAACTTGGATGTTTTCATTTGATTTGTGAGTACATGAATGTCCGTTATTTTAGGTTCAATCACATCGTTAATGACGATATTCATCATCGATACATTATCCGAAATATCATCCAATATTTGTGATTCCAATTTTTTCTTTGCAGACTGATAAGAAATTACTCCAATTAACATAGAAGAAATAATCAAGATTAAGGTCATAAAGACAAGTATTTTCACATGGAAATTACGAATACTGAATTTATGTATTTTTGTTGAGGTATTTTTCATTTCTCCACCTTCCTCTAATGATCAACCATTGCCGTCAAACGGAGCCTATTTTTTTATCGATAAAACTTTTATTTTTTAGATATGTTTTTTTATAGTTTATATTTTGTAAAACTTAAGAAAAATCTTTATAAATAAAAAATTTTTATGATTACGAAATCATAGATGCAACCGTATAAAAAGTCATTTCTAAATTAGATTGAAATAGTTTTAATTGATTCAAAATGTTTTTCAACAAAAAACGGCGATTCTTCTGATTGAATCGCCGTTTACTTGTTTAATTTCATATTTCAATCGGCTCAAAATCAGGGGATCTGTGTGTAGGATTACCTGGCCTGATTTCTTATAGTCATCAATAACGGATCATTTTGGCTTACTTATACCGGAATTTACTTTATTAGTTATGAAAAAACGGTAAAAATCAATTTTCCTATTAAATTCTATTTCATTCTGTCGAAATTATAATTGCAATAAACTTAGACTTTTTTTATACCATTAAAATGAGTATTTTTACCTAATTATACGGTTTTATATTATAGGGTTAAAATACCCATATTTATTCTTTTTTTATTATTTATTTTTGTTTTACAAATTTTTTCATTATAAAATATCAAAAAATTAACGGAGTGAGTGAACAAATATGTCAATCAAAACCAAGTTACTTGCAAGCTTCGGTACAATTATCTTCATTTTAATCGTTCTTGCAACTTATTCTTCCATCCAAATTTCAAAAGTGAATGACGATTATTCTTACTTAATTGACGATCGAGTGCATAAGGTCGTTGAAGTCGGGAAAATTCAAAACGCTTCTTCTCTGCAAGGTTTGTATCTCAGATCTTATGTATTGCGCCAGAGCGATGAAGACTTGGAAAAGTTGTATGAACAAAGGAAAATTGTTGCTGAAACGGTCGAAAAAATCGAATCTTTATTCCGGGATGCTTCCATGATCGAGCAATTCAAAATCGTCAAAGAACAGCAACAATTATACAGTGAATATGTCGATCAAGTGATTGATTATGTCGATAAAAAACAGTTAGACGAGGCTTATGATGTGCTTTTTAATAATGCGGTGCCGGCGAATGTAGCGATTCAGGATGCAATCAATACCATCATTGATTTCCAAACAGAACAAATGAATACAACAAAAGCGGACACTACATCCCATGCGGAGATAAGCATAATCATTCAAATAGTGATTGCGGCTTTATCGGCAATCGTTTCGATTCTATTAACCATCATTATTGTAAGAAATATTTCTGCTCCTTTAAATAAATTGACAAAAGCGGCTAAAGTGATGGCTACCGGGGATCTTCGCGAAGAAGATGTATCCGTGAAAACAAAAGATGAAATAAATGATTTGGCACAAGCCTTCAATACAATGAAAAATAACCTTGCCCACTTAATCGGCAACGTATCGGCAAATGTTTCCCAAACGACGGCGGCCGCCGAACAATTGGCTGCCAGCACTCAAGAAATCGCCCACGCTTCAAAAGATGTCGCAAATTCAGTGGAACTTCTTGCAAATAACGGCTCCAAAGCGGCGGCTACCGGCCAGGAATGCGCGGCTGCAACTGACGATACAGCAAAAGGAGTCGGCAGAATCGCAGAAGCCGCTCAAACCCTGTTGGAACAAACGATCAATACCCGTTCCATTTCTGAAGAAGGCGGCAAAACAATAAAAACAGTCGAACAACAAATGAAAGTGATTCAACAATCATCCTATGAAACCAAAGAAAAAATAAGACATTTAAGCAGCCAATCAGCGGAAATCGAAAACATCACCAATGTAATAACGAATATAACGGAGCAAACAAACTTGTTGGCCCTTAATGCTGCAATTGAAGCTGCACGGGCGGGTGAACATGGAAAAGGATTTTCCGTTGTGGCAGACGAGGTCCGGAAACTTGCAGAAGAATCTAAGAACTCGGCTCAAAAAATTATTGAACTTACTTCACAAATTCAAACCGGTACAAAAGAAGTGGAAAACAGTGTGAACCTAACTGTCCAAAACGTCGATCAAGGTGTGGAATACTTGCAAGATGCCCAAGTGGCCTTCAACGATATTTTGGATGCCATTACAACCATGTCATCTCAAATTGAAGAAATTTCCGCTTCCACAGAAGAAATTTCGGCAAGCACGGAAGAAGTCGCCGCCTCCGTTTCAGAGATGGCGAATTTGGCTAATCATGCGGCGGAACAGTCAAATACGGTTTATGCTTCTGTCGAAGAACAAACAGCCAGCTTGAATGAGATCAATGATGTTGCAAAATCTTTGAGTGATGGCGCCCGAATGCTTCAGGAAGAAGTAAGTCAATTTAAAGTTTTATCTTAATAAGAATCAAAAGCTCTGCAATCCAATCAGGATTGCAGAGCTTTTTCTGTTTACAAACCGATCCGCACAAACAACCGTTATCTTTTATCGTCAATGCAGATTATTCTCCTACCAAACCGTCTTGATCCGCATCATGCATATAAGGGTAGAGCCAATGATCCTTCGTAATCGGCATCTTGAATCCTGCCGCTTTCGCTTCTTTTATGGATACTTGGCCGTCACCGTTTGTATCGATCGCGGAAATATCCCCTTTTTTGTTGGAACCGGCTGATTTCGAATTTTTATTGCGGGTCAATCCAAGCGACTCGTTTACTTTATCGGGATCCACATTATCAAATTCATCCACAACCTTATGCCCGTTCACCGTGTAAGTGTATTTGTAATGGGAAGGTATTTGTGTTGTTGTATTTGGATATGTAATGATCGCTTCAAAATCCGTTGCTCCCCCCGCTTTACGAATCACATCTTCCATATAGGCCTGATCGCCATGCCGGTTCAGTGTGCTATTTTGCGGTGTAATGTTATATGCATTGGATACCCCTCCCAAAGAATCGGCAATGACATGCCCTTCATCCAAATCCGGTCTTTCGACGCCAGGGACTTTCGCTTCATCATCATAATATCTTCCGGATGATGTGACAGGTTCTGTGCGGTCATCCTGCAAAATGATTTCATCGGCAATCACCCTTACAAGCTGCCCGTATTCGTTCGTAAATGCCCAGTACTCCCGATCGCCAAAGCCAATATCCACTACCACGTTGGGTTCGCGATGCCCGGACAAATCCCCTCCATCCACTTCTATCAGTTTATATCCTGGAAAACGTTCGGTAATGGTTTCGGCGGATCTCTCCTTCGTTGCGGATTGTTCAACTGTTTGATCACTGCCGTTTGTTGACGGTTCAATACTTGTGCAACCAACCATCATAATAATGGCGGCCATCGTCAAAATGAAAGAGTTTAATATCTTTTTCATTTTATAACTCCTTATAGTAATTTTTTGATTTTACATCCATCCAATTATATTAGCATATAACAGGTTGTACTATTTTCAAAGTGTTGAATTCATATTTTTTGGAACTCATTTTTGATTCATATTGTCTTATTAAGAAATGAATTGAATTGGGGGATTCTATATGAACGCAAAAAAGTGGGTGTATTTTCTGGGATTCATTTGCCTTATCTTTGTCTTAACAGCGTGCGCGAAAAATGGGGAAACAAAAGATGCCGTTATTGAAATGGAGAAATCGAGGCACTTTACCGAAGAAGAAATTCATGAGGCAATGGAAGCAGTAAAAGAACAGTTCCAATCTTTCGAAGGATGCCATTTGACAAAGTTATGGTATTCCGAAGAGGACTACGAAAAAGAAATTGAAGTTTATGTGAATTCCGGTGATGAAGTGAGAAAAAGCCTGAAAAAAGAAGATATGATCATCCTGTTTTCCAATTTCAAAACCGGCCCGTCAAGCATCAATCAAGGATTTAATCCTGATTCAACCTATACGGATTGGATGTGGATATTGAAGCGAAACAGTAAAACAGGAAAATGGCAAGTAATCGATTGGGGCTATTAATGAAGCGGAAGACCTTTTCTCGATGATGAAAAAGGTCTTCCAACTTTTTTAGATTTTAACTGTCGAAGCATTTTTCCGGGTGAATAGGACACCGATGATCATAAAGATGACCGTTAAAACGATTGTTAACACCAATGTTTTCAAATAATATTCGTTTTCGCTTTGGGTTAATAATTGGACACTGTAATCCGCCAATTTCCATGGTGAAACGTTCCAAAACTGTCCTATCAATGACTGGATAAGAACGCCAATAGGCAAAAGGATCACCGTGAATGTGATGGAAAGGGCTGTTTTGAACATGGCACTGAACATAAGGGCAATGGTCGTTGCAAAGAAAATCCAGACACAATAACTTGCAACCATTTGAATAAAAAGAAGGGGCTTCACAGTACCATATAAAATGGCTGTATAATACATGCTCGCCCCATAACCCAAAATAACACTGAAAACGGCAAGCAAATTTATTGCCGCCCATTTGCTGAAAAACAAAGCTGTAAATGAAATGGGCCGCACATATAAGAAAAGGGCCGTTCCATTTTGCCTCTCCCGATTGATCATCCCCGCCGCAAGTATCACGAGTACAATAAGACCGATCGACTGAAACTGGCCAGTGGAAGCGAGCAAAATATCCGCAGGCGTATAATCAGGAAATGTCATGGTGAATCCTTCCGGTAAATTTCCCACCGCATTTAAAATATCTTCCATATAATAATTCATGATAGGATCCGAGATGCCAAGAAATATAAAAAGGAGCGGCATCCACAAAAACTTGAAACTGCGCCAACTTTCCCGCAATTCTTTTTGAAATAGTGTGGTGAATGTCCTCATGGCGATACCACCTTCATGAAAATCTCTTCAAGGGTCAACAGTTCCCGTTCAATCTTTAATACCGTAAATGGGTAATTGGATAGTTCCCCCATCACTTGCTGCATTGTGGGGAAATGATCTTTTATATGGATATAAACAACAGTTCCTTCCACCTCAGTGGACCATTTTGTTTGAGAAGCGTAACCGGTAGCTTCTTCAACTTTCGCAAATTGAATTCGAATACGGGGCACATCAAATTTTTCCCGAATCTCGTTTAAAGAACCTTTTTCCACAACCTGTCCCTTTTTCAAAAAAAGAAGTTGATCGGTCATTTCTTCCGCATCATTTAAAATATGGGTTGAGTACAATATTGTGGAATCAAGCTGCAATTGTTTCAACAGATTCATGATTTCCCTTCTTCCAACCGGGTCGAGGGAAGATACAGGTTCATCCAATAACAGCAGTTTCGGTTTATGGACAATTGCCTGGGCAATGCCAAGCCGTTGTTTCATACCGCCGGAATATTGGGATGTTTTTTTGCGGATGGCGTCTTTAAGGCCGACAAATTCCAAAACTTTTTCCGCTTCTTTTTTGGCATCCTTTGCGGAAATCCCGCTCAACTTTGCCGTCATTTCAATGAATTCCAGACCCGTCAGCCATGGATAAAATTGCGGATATTGGGGCAAAAATCCGATTTCCTTTCGGATATCCTTGATCCCCTCCATGCTCACGGTTCCCTTGGTTGGTTTCAATAAGCCGGCGAGCATGGACAATATGGTTGTTTTCCCGGCGCCATTTGGACCAATCAGCGCCGTAAAAGAACCGTTTTCAAGGGTGAACGAAACATCCGATACCACAGTTTGCGTACCAAAACTTTTGGTTAAATGTTGAACGGTAATCATGATTTCCTCCCGAAAATAAAATACACAATTGGTCCAAGGATATTAATAAAAATGATAACCAACGCCCATAGCCACTTCGGCCCGTTCGTCGACTCAATGCGGATTAAATCCACCAGCGCAACAATCAGCAAAACAACTTGAATTACAAACAGCGGGGCCACTAACGCCCAATTGATGTCCATCATTTTAGAACCTCCTCCACCTTTAAATGACATGCCAAATTAAGCATCATTGCTTTAAATTCGTTGATTTCTTTCAGAGGTGCAAAAATTGGATCGTTCCAAATGGTCAGCACCAAATCCTTTTTAATGGATTGTTCATCCCTCGGAGCTTCTCCGCCAATGACGGATGTTTTTTCTATCCAATCGGTCACTAAATAAAAATAAGAATTTCCTTGCAGCTTCATCGGAAATTTTATTTTTGTACAAAGCTTTGCGTAACATTGCAGCATCTCCATCGCTTGTTCTTGGAGACCCTTTAAAACAAATACTGCGGCAGCTTTATAGTAGAAAATCAGACAAGTATTGAAATGAAGGCTTTCCAAATCAAAGAGCTGAATAAGCCGGTGAATTTTTTGAACCGTTTCCTCCACATAATCCCCGTTTTCCATCTCCATCATCATGCTTTCCGTTGCATAGGAAACCAGTTGCACCAAATTTTGATAATAACTGACTTGGATGATTTCTTTAGCCTTCTTTGAATTTCCGATCATTTGATGGGCAGTTGCAATGAGCTGGTTGGCCTCCACAGGATGATTTATATCATTTCCCAATAATTCCAAAACCTCTTCCGGTTTCCCCAATTGCAATAATGCAACTGCCTCCATCATCGTCGCTTCGTTAATGAGCAAAAAGTCTTTGCTGAACATTTTTACATGGGAACAAAGTTGAATGACTCTGTTCAATGTTTTTTGCCGATCAGGCGATTTGGGAGCGTAATTTAAATAAAGTTGTGCCATTTTTAGAACAAATGGCAAGCAGGAATAATATTCCTTCAATAGTTCCTCAATTTCTTGTTCAACCAGTTCAAAAGGCTGTTTTGAAAACTCCTTTGAAAGCCGGATGTAGGTTTGCCGTATTTCATCTTTGGTCATCTGGGAATTGTAACCCAATAATTCGTCGATTGAGAGATGGAATAATTTCGCCAATTTGGGCAACAGTGTAATGTCGGGATAACTTTGCCCCTTTTCCCATTTGGAAACCGCCGCTCTTGAAACCCCTATATATTCAGCGATTTGTGCCTGTGTCAACTTCAATTCTTTTCGACGATTTGCAAAAATCTTTGTAAATTGAAAATGATCCATATTTATCATCATCCTTTATTCTTATCTTAATGAAAAAGGGAACGAATTTATATCAAATAATAGTTACGTTTTTGAACATTCATCAACTGCAGGTTGATTTTATTACCAAAAAGGGGCGCGGCATACTATAATATGAAGATGAGATTTTACCTAAAAAATACAAATTATTTCCACCTTTTATTTGCTATGATAAAAATAAAGACGAATGGAAAGAAGTGTTATTTATGATGGATCCAAATCATCTTAATTACCACGGTCAGCTCGAAGATAATAAAAATAAAAATGCTCTAAAATGGGCTTTTATTTTTATTACCAGTTTTATGCTTGTCGAAGTGGTTGGGGGTCTGATCACAAACAGTTTGGCTTTGCTGTCCGATGCCGGACATATGTTGACGGATTCTTTATCATTGGGTTTCAGTTTATTTGCCATCATCATTGGCCAAAAGGAGGCTAACAGCAAAAAAACTTACGGATACCGCAGAATTGAAATATTTGCCGCCCTCCTGAACGGGATGACATTGATTGGTATCGCCATTATTATCGTGATCGAAGCGATCCACCGCATTACGAAACCGCCGGAAATCGCCAGCATGGGAATGTTGATTGTAGCGGTGATTGGCTTATTGGTAAACATTGCGGTTGCTCTTATTTTAAACAAAGGCAATGAGGATAATCTAAATGTGAGAAGCGCATTTCTCCATGTGCTGGGTGATATGCTCGGATCTGTTGGCGCGATTACCGCTGCGATCTTAATCCTGCTTTTCGGATGGAAATTGGCGGACCCCATTGCCAGCATGATTGTGGCCGTAGTCATTAGTACCAGTGGGTTCCGGGTGGTGAGGGAATCATTCAACATATTTATGGAAGCGGCACCGAAGGAATTATCAACCCTCATGATTAAAGAAAAATTGCTTACGATTGAAGAAGTGCAAGAAGTGGCGGATTTGCATCTGTGGATGATCACTTCCGACTACCCTTCATTTACATGCCACGTAATTGTTTCACAAGATGCGGATGAGCAAGTTGTATTAAGAAAAATCCAGAAGATGCTTCACGATGATTTTTCATTGCATCATATGACCATTCAAATTGAAAAAAGAAACAATCTTCAGAGCCTGTAAATATACTTACAGGCTTTTTTATTTATAAAAACGCAATAATTATACTGATATAATTTTTGAAAAATTGAAATACTTGATAAAATCGATGTTAAAAAATTATTATCAAACACTCTTTTATTCTTAAAAAATTCCAAAACTATACGATAAAAATATCGCATACTTTTAGTGTGTTGCCACTAAAAAAATAATAGAAAAGGAAAATGTTATGAAAGCAACAAAAATCAACTCATCAATGAAAAACAAATTATGGACCTCTTTTTTGCTAATGTTAATTGTACCATCCGTCATTGTTGGTGTCCTTTCATACCACTATGCTCAAAAGGTTGTGGAAAATGAATTTAATGAATCCGCTACTTCCTCTATGAACTCAATGGATGAAATTGTGACGACATTTTTTACGCCATTATTAAAAAATGTCGATTATTTAGCGGAGACGTTAGATGCCACAAAAGTCGCCGTTGTAGAAAATTCCAATATCGGTGTAAGTGAAGAAATTTCAAAAGCCCTTGAGAGTTTTAAAGCAACTCATGATGACTTATCCCTCGTTTATATTGCAACAGAAAACGGAGTATACATTAATGCACCTGCCTCAATGAAAAACCCCGATGATTATGATCCACGGACTAGAGAATGGTATCAAAAAGCCATGGAACATAAAGGTGAAGCGATTATTTCGGCACCTTATACCTCTTTAGCAACTGGAACATTAGTTGTCACAGTAGCCGAAACAACGAAAGATGGACATGGTGTTGTTGCATTTAATGTAGAGCTAGATACAATTAAAAACTTTGCTTCCCAAATTAAAATCGGAACGTCCGGTTATGCCTTTATTGCTGACGAAAAACGCAATATTGTTTATCATCCGGAGCTGGATGAAGGTTCAGAAATGCCAAATGAAAACCAATATGAAAAACTATATAAACAAGATTCCGGCACTTTCAGTTATACATTTAACGGCAAACAAAAAGAAATGTTTTTTACAACCAACGATTTAACAGGTTGGAAGTTGGCTGGAACTATGTATTCCAGTGAAATCAACGATCGAGCTTTCCCAATTCTCCAAAATACGATCATTATCCTGATTGCGAGCATCATCATTGGCAGCGTATTAATCCTGTTAATTGTTCGTTCATTAATCAGACCAATCCAATCATTGGTTCATTCTGCCAATAAAATCGCTGAAGGAGATTTTACTCAGAAAGTTCAAGTAAAATCAAAAGATGAAATCGGAAAACTCGGCAACAGTTTTAACGGAATGATTAGCAATCTGGAAGGCATGATTAAAAAAATTAAGCAAACGATTGAACATTTGGCTTCTTCATCGGAACAATTATCAGCAAGTTCAACCCAATCCGCTCATGCAACAGAACAAGTTTCAGCCGCTGTTCAAGAAATTGCAAGCGGAGCGGAACAAGCCAATGAACATATCGAACAAAATGATAGATTGCTTACAAATATTCTTAGCGGCATATCCAACATCTCTGAAAAATCTAAGCAAGTAACACAACTTGCCAGAGAATCTTCAAAAGAAGCTGAAGATGGAAGAGTAGCCGTTGTGGAAAACGTAAATCAAATGAAACATATTCATGAATCTGTCGACAAATCCAATGAAATGATTCAATCATTATCTTCCCGTTCAAAAGAAATCGGCAATATTTTAAGTGTTATCAGCGGCATTGCTGATCAAACCAACCTGCTTGCATTAAATGCGGCCATTGAAGCGGCTCGCGCTGGCGAACACGGTAAAGGCTTCGCTGTTGTTGCGGATGAAGTAAGAAATCTAGCTGAACAATCTCAATCTTCCACTAAATTAATAGAAGAAATTATTCGAAGCATTCAAAATGATACGGACACTTCTGTAAAATTAATGAATGAAGTGCTGGAAAATACGAACCGAGGATTAACCGTCACTGAAACGACAGCAGAAAAATTTAAAAAAATCATAGAAACATCCCATTCGATTACACCACAAATCGAAGAAATTACAGACACAATGGAACAGATTTATACGAACGTGGAAGATATTGTTGCAAAAATGAATATTCTTACAAAAGTTTCCCAAGAAAATGCCGCTAACTCTGAAGATGTTGCAGCATTTACGGAAGAACAATTGGCTTCCATGGAAGAAATCAATTCCTCTGCAAAATCTTTAACAGACTTAGCGGAAGAACTAAGAACACATATAAACAATTTTAAAATTTCATAAAAAGAGTCGTGCCAGGTACCTAACTAAAGTACCTGGCACTTATTATTATCATCTTTCTACGCTTCATCTACCACACAAAATTCATATCCACTATGTTGAAAAGCCTCAGGGGGAATCGGATACTTGACCTCCGAGAAATTTTCAATCAATAATTCTTCCTTTATCATTTGCCCTGTCACTTTATCGTATGTTTTTCGCCAAATTTCATTTTGACGATAGTTTTTACCGTCTTTTTGCAAAAATTGATGATTTCTTTCCTCAATATGATATGAGCATGGCATTTCCGTATCTGTATAGATCGCGCCTTTTAAATGTTTGTCCGTCACCCACACTTTGATCTGAAAGGATTGATTTGTTGGATTGTAAAAACGCAAATCCACATAGTTATAAAAAACGCTTGCCCCGCTGCCGAACGGGAGGGTTCTGCCCGAATCAGGGAACGGATCAAAACTGTGATGATGTCTTTCAACGACAACAAGGGGAGTATGTAGAGCCATCCAATAGAGCAAGTTGGCCAGCTGACAAATGCCACCGCCAATTCCCGTCTTTACTTCCCCCATTTTTAATTGCATACCTTCAATATATCCCTTTGACTTCGTTGTTCTCCCCACAAGTTTCCAAAAGGAAAAAGTCTCTCCTGGCCTGATGATGACACCGTCAATTTTACTTGTCGCAATTTTTAAATTGGTAATTTTATTTTCTTGCAACTGTGGATCACTGTTGCCCAATTTCCTTCTTAATAATGATTGATGTTTTTTGCAAGTAAAAGGGAAAGTGGTCGTTAAATCTCGCGTTTTGGCAAACTGGTTTCTGTTCGTGAAATCTGTGATTGCTCGAAAAAGTCTTTTTTGCTCGATGCGAGCGTGATAGAAAATCGGATGAATTTCAGACAATCTCAATATCAATTCCCTCTTTCTACTTATTCATTTAAAAATTCTTTCTAAATATAAGACGAGGAAATCCCCAAAAAATTTCAATAAAAATTGATTTTTTTTAGAAAAATTTTCAAAAGTTCAAACTTCCCGAAAGAGATATTTTTCCACTTCACCAACATTTAATGATTAAAGTGGACTAATTTTGTAAATTTTCTTATTTTTATTATATTTATTTTTATTATTGATTATTGGTGTTTCTGAATGTATTATATTCATATCTTTTTACTATAGATTAGATTAGGAGGGTTAACATATATGGCATACATGATTATCTCTGGACTACTTTGTGGGGCCGCGTTAGGTTTCGTCATGCAAAGAGGACGTTTTTGCTTAACCGGCGGATTTCGCGATATGTATTTGGCGAAAAATAACCGCATTTTCTATGCATTGCTGCTTGCTATTGCGATTCAAAGCATAGGCGTTTTCTTGCTGATGGATTTGGGGGTTTTCGAATATTCGGCAGGAGCATTTCCTATTGTTTCTGTCATCATTGGATCTTATATATTCGGCATCGGCATTATTTTGGCGGGAGGCTGCGCAACGGGGACATGGTACCGTGCTGGTGAAGGCCTCATTGGAAGCTGGATTGCATTAGCCGGTTATATGTTAATGAGTACAATCATGAAAAGCGGCGTACTCGCACCATTTAATCAGAAGTTCCAACAAGTTGGTGTGCTCCCTGCGAACTCCATTCCAGATACCATCGGAATCAATCATTGGTTCCTCGTCATACCATTTGCGGCGATTGTCGGCTTCATTTTATACAAACAATTCACAAAACCAAAAATTGCAATTCCGACTTTAAAACCAAAACGTACAGGTTTGGCACATATTTTATTTGAAAAACGTTGGAATCCGTTTGCTACAGCCTCTTTAATTGGAATTATCGCATTTCTTGCTTGGCCATTAAGTGCGGCAACCGGACGTGTATTCGGACTTGGAATTACGACACCTTCAGCGAATATCCTTCAGTATTTAACTACTGGAGATAGTACATTTATCAACTGGGGCGTCTTTTTGGTTTTAGGTATTTTTGCAGGTTCATTTATTGCGGCAAAGGGCAGCAATGAATTCCGTTTTAGAATGCCGGATGTTAAAACGGGGATCAACAGTTTTATTGGCGGTAATTTAATGGGAGTTGGAGCCAGTCTTGCCGGAGGTTGTTCAATCGGGAACGGCTTGGTGATGACGGCCGTTATGACATGGCAAGGTTGGATCGGTTTGCTCTTCATGATTTTAGGCACTTGGACGGCTTCATATTTTGTCTATGTTCGTCCACGCCAAAAAGCCAAATCCGTTAAACTCGAAAAACAACCCGCCTCGGTTTAATGCATTGAATCAACAAGAAATTGCACTCAAAAATTAAAGGAGGAAACGGCGATGAGAAAAAAATTGGAAGTACTTGGCATGGTTTGTCCATTCCCTTTACTTGAAGCACAAGAAGCGATGAAAGAACTTAACTCGGGCGATGAATTGGTCATCGATTTTGACTGTACTCAAGCTACCGAATCCATCCCACGTTGGGCTGCCGAAGAAGGGCATACAGTAACCAATTTCGAGCAAATTGATGATGCTACATGGACAATTTCAATTCAAAAAAAATAATATAGAAAAGAACTGTGTATATGTAATGGAAATATTACATATCACAGTTCTTTTTTAGTGAAAGGCCTGACATCTAATGGATGATGAGCCAATCAAAGCATCTAATTAAATCGCTTTATGTATGGACCATTTATCGATAATTCGATAAGCGTGGCTGCCATTTCATTTGGAGTGCATTTGTAATTGGTGGTAATCCACCATCGGATGCTTTCCAAATAGGCGCCCGCAATATACGAAATGATCAATTCCTCATTTTCACTCAGCAAATATTGACGGGTTTCGGCATAATGAATCCCTTCTTCCACATATCTCTTTAATATATCCAAAATGCCCTGAATAAATAACGCATCCGGTTGATGAATTAAAAAAGTTTCATAAGCAATGCGATGATTTTGGATATGCTCAAAAAGCAAAAATAAGTTTCTTGGCATTTCTTCTTTCGGCATTTCTTTCAGTGGTTTCGGGGATTGAATTGTCAGGGCTTCCTTCAACTGCAACAACAGATGATTGAATAGATCCCTTCTGAGCTCATTGATATCGTTGTAAAGTTTATAAAATGTCGGCCTCGTCAAACCGGCCTCTTTGCATATTTGCTGAATCGTGAGTTGCACGTTTCCATCTTTCATCAAAGATAAATATGCGCTATGTAATTTTTCTTTCGATTTTGCCTGTCTTGGGTCCAGTTTCATTGATATCACCTACTACTTGTATAGTAGCATGAAAATATCAATGAAAAAACAAATTACAACGCTGTCCAACCGCCATCAATCACTAATTCGGCACCCGTCATAAAACGTGATTCATCGGAAGCCAAGAATAGTACGCCATAAGCCACATCTTCAGGTTCTCCGAAATATGGAAGTTGTGTGAAAGCTTTATAATATGGCATTGCCGCTTCCATTGTCGGTGCCGTCATCGGCGTCACGATAATGCCTGGATGCACAGAGTTTACACGAATTTTATCTTTTGCGTATTCCACTGCAGCGGATTTTGATAATGCACGCAATGCGCCTTTTGCCGCCGTATATGGGCTTGAACCGGCCATACCGACAATGCCGCCGATAGATGAAATGTTGACCACTGAACCTCCGCCCGCTTTTTGCATTTCAGGAATCGTATACTTCATTCCCATCACACAGCCGTTCAAGTTGATATCCATCACGCGGTTCCATTCTTCCATCGTCATATTTGCAAGCGTTTTATCGGTTGAAATGCCCGCATTGTTCACCAGTACATCCACTTTTCCAAATGTTTCAACGGCTTTTGCAACAACTGATTTCCATTCTTCTTCGGAAGCCACGTTATGTTTGATAGCCAACACTTCCCCGCCTTCCGCTTTGATTTCTTCGGCCACTTTTTGCAGCAATTCCTCATTCACGTCAGTTGCTACAACTTTCGCCCCTTCTTTGGCGAACAATTTCGCTTCTGCAGCACCCATGCCGCTTGCCGCGCCAGTAATGATGGCAACTTTGTCTTTCAATCTCATTATAAAAACCTCCTAATTATTATTACTAATTTACAAAATGTAAATTAGTTTACCCATAAAATAACAGAGTTTATAATATATATCAAATCAATTTATAAGAATTGATTAATAAACAAACAGGGTCGAAAAAAATTGGAAGTTGTCGATATAAAAAATAACCGCTATACTGGCAAAACATTACAATTCATGAAAGGAATGTTTAAAGTTGAATCGTAGTTTGCAAGCTTTTATTAACATTGCCCCTGTGATCAAAGAAACGCTGGGATCTTCCACAGCTCTGGCAATCACTGATAAGGAAAAATATATTTATTTTTCACCCTCTGATAAAATCTATATAGATGTGAAAGTGGGGGACTCCATTTTTTCCAACGACGATAATGCCTTTCAAAATGTATTAAAAGGTGAAAAAATTTCCATGACCCTTCCGCCTGAATATTTTGGGATGCCCGTAGCCTCAAAGATCTTGCCCATTCACGACTTTGAAACAAAAGAAGTTATCGGGATTCTTACATACTCAAAACCTCTCGATCATGAAGCCAATATTGACAACGCCTTGGCAGAAATGAATAAAATCATTCAAACTTTACATAAAAATATGGAACGGCTCTCAGCAAAATCCCAGGAACTGACCCACAAGCACTGATATCAGCGGACAGGCTTCCAAATCCTTTGAACAATCGAAACATATTGAAGAAGTCGTTAAATTGATTGAAGGCATTTCAAGTCAAACGAATCTTTTAGGGTTAAATGCCGCTATCGAAGCAGCCCGCTCCGGTGAAGCCGGAAGGGGATTCGGTGTAGTGGCCGAAGAAATTCGGAAGCTTTCCCTGCATACTAAAGAAGCTTTGGGAACAATCAGTAAGTCATTAAATACCATTCGGGACAACTTAGATCAATTAAATAATGGGACAAAAGAAGTTTCCGCTGTTTCCGAAGAACAGGCTTCCATAACGGAGGAAGTTTTCAATGAAATTGAATTATTGGAAAAACGCAGCAAAGAATTGGTCGACTATATGAAAGAAGTATTGAATCATTAATACCAAAACTCAGGCGGCAAAATCGGAAAGGAGATTTTACCGCCCGCTGATATAGCCCCAATTCTTATTCCTTTTGCATCATTCCCAAGATAAAATGGGGATTCATGATCCACCGAAACAATTCCTCACCATACGCCAAAACGACAACCGGGACCCGTCTTCCGGTTGTTTTTTTATTTTGTTAATCCTTTTTCGTTTCTTTCATACAATTTTCAGAATTCAGTAGTATCTTGATAATCACAAAGATGATATTGGTTTCGAAGTGCTGGATGGCGGTGAAAAATTTCTGATCATTTTATAGAAATCGAAACGGAAAGGAAAGAGGTGAACATACTTGATCGGAAGACAGGAGAGATAAACAGGCAGGTATGTTCTTGTAGAAGTAAAAAGTAAAAAATGAAAGCTTGCAAAAGGATTATCATGCAGGCAATTAGAAGGAGCGGATAAATATGTTAAAAAAATTGACATTGACAGGATGCACATTACTTTTATTAGCTGGATGCGGCGCAAATACATCAACCGAAAATGTTGATTCCTTTAATCAAGCAGGCACTTCAAATCCAATTCAAAATCTTTCAACAGGAAATCAGGCCAACAATGTTGATATCGTTAATCCAAAAGTTTCATTTTCAGAGGCTTTGAAAATCTTTAACCAAACTTACCCGGATGCAAAAATTGAATCTGTTGATTTAGAAACAGGATTGGGAGGTTTATATTACGATATCGATGGTTTTGATTCAAGAAATGAATACGAACTAAAAATTGATGCAACCACAAAAGAAATCTATGCAAATGAATTTGAAAGAAACAAAAATACTGATGAAATATTGGATCTTTCAAGCGTGATGGATCCAAGTGAAGCCATCGCAATCGCTTTACAAGTGCCGGAAGTGCAAGGGCTTGCCCCAACAAGCTGGTCCCTTGACGCAGACTATGGAATGCAAATTTATGAAATTGAATTCAAACAAAAATACACAGAAATCGATATTAAAATCAACGCCGTCAACGGAGATATTCTGGAAGTAAAAATCGATGATTAATAATAGAAGTCAACCCTCCAATAAATGATAGAAGTCAACCCTCCAACCAAAATAACCGCAGACACTTTAAATGTCTGCGTTTATTTTTTGGCATCAAAAAGGGAACCTTCCCTAATAAGCCTTTATCAATTCAAGAAAAGAAGAACGGACAAACCATAATATAATGGCACTTGGCTCCCTACAATAATAAAAAGGACCATTCCAATCATCACCACTTTAGCGATTTGTCCGGGTGATTGGTATAAAACAAGGATTGTGGCGATCCAAATCAGCAATTCCAATGGATGCGTAAGATCAAAATACCAGAAACCAAAAACAAAAGTTTGGCTTGTCATGAACATAAAAATGGCGGAGGAAAGGATGATCGGCACCAATCCTTTTCCTTTCGCATACCAACAAACAAAGGCCAAAACCGGCGAAAGGATTGTCAGTGCCACCCAAATCATCATGTAGGATTTTGGAAAAAACCCGGCCACTGCAACAGTGTAATAATAATCACTCCCCACCATTCCTGCAAAAAACATTAGCACATTTAATGCGGCCCTCATCGGCGATTTACTATAAACCGATATCATCACTCCGAAGAAAAGCCAAACTCCCAAACGGGAAAGAAAGTTTCCCAAATCCAAGACTTGAAGGACATAAGGCAATTCATTAATTGCGGAAGTATCCAATATTTTGGAAATAATCCCCATCATCATACCTAAAATACAGAATAAAGTTGTATACCCTATTTTTTTCGATGAAGAAATTCCTTCCGGTTCCCGAATTTTATTTAACATCTCTCTCATTTTATGTCTCCATGCTTCCAAATGATTTGTACCACCCATTCTGTGATGATTCTTACAATCCCGAATTTAAATGAGGGAATATTAAAAATTTTTTCTCCAATTTTCTCACCTTTATATATAATAAATTACATCCTATACTCCGTTAGAAAGGTGTTTTGAATTGGAAAATTTCTTTTTATTTGTCCTCATGTGCATTTTTCTTATAATATTACCCGGCCCTGATACGGCTGTTGTAACGAAAAACACGCTAATCAATCAGCGGATCGGCGGCCTGAAAACGTCTTTGGGCATAATTTGCGCCCTTCTTTGCCATACGTTTGCCGCTGTTTTGGGATTATCGGCAATCATTGTGAAATCCGCCCTTTTATTTTCCATCATTAAATACGCTGGTGCGGTTTACTTAATTTACTTGGGTGCCAAGATTTTATGGTCTTTAGTGAAAAAGGATGGAACCAACATTCCGGTGGACATCAAAAGACCGAATGAAAACAAATCCTGTTTCAAACAAGGATTTTTTACAGATCTATTAAATCCAAAAGTGGCTCTCTTTTTCCTCTCCTTTTTCCCTCAATTTGTGGAGCGGGGCAATGACACCTTTTTGCCCTTTCTGATAATGGGGCTCACTTTTACTGTTCTGTCCGCTTTATGGCTGGTGATTTTTGTTTATTTCATCAATGTGGTGAATGATTTGATGAGAAAACCGCGAGCCAAACATGTGATTGAAGGAATCACCGGCACCATCATTATCGGATTTGGAATCAAGCTGGCTTTGGAAAAGGCCGATTAAAGTTGTCGGCCATTCCAAATCCGCCTCCCTATTCCAAAGGAGGAAGTAACGGATAACTTAAATAACTACTAACTCCTAATACGATTGCCAGTGCAATATAAATGACGAAAAGACCTGCCTTCACTTTTCCATCTGTTTGATAATAAGAAGCGGTTTCCTCAACATAGTTATGTATTCTCTCCACTTCTTTCTCAAAAGCCGAAAGAAATTCCTGTTTCTTCAGCTCCCTCTTTCTTTCTTTTTCCTCATCCGTCATTTCTCCATCTTCTTCATCCAATAGATGCAAAGTGTTTTGCAATTTTTCCTCAACCTGCAAATTCGGTTTCAATGATTGGGCGAAATATTGCAAATGTTCATAGGTGGACGTTTCCGCTATATTTCTGAGTGAAGTTAACATCTCTTGATAATCTTTTACGCGATTTCGATCATACTCAATATTCTTCTGCTCTTCCCGAATTCTCCGCCACTCAATGATCCCCATGATTAGCACCATAAAACCTATAAAGCTTCCTGCCCAAATCGCATAAGCCAAAAGCAAAACCAAGCCGACTGCCCACAACTTAGTACTGATCCCCGAAACAATCCGTCCTCCATCCAGCGGTGTCATTGGAATGAGATTGAAGAGATTGATGATGGAACCCAACACAATGACAAATGCCCAAAAAGGTTCTTTCGTCCAAATATACAAAGGGATGGCGGGCAAAAAGGCAAGCAGTCCAAATAATGGCCCCATGTAAGCCAAAAAGGCTTCATCCTTTGCATTTTTGGGCCGCTCTTTCATACCGATGAACGCCCCCACAAAAGGAATGAACACAGCAGGAGTTGTCGGCAATTTTAATTTTTTGGCAGCAACCAAATGACCGGATTCATGTACAAACAACAGATATACAAGTGCCAAGGCAAACTTCCATCCATAAAAAACGGCGTAAGTTGCCAAATATATCGCCATGCTAATCAATGTTTTTATTTTCAGGAATTTCAATATAGGCAGGATCCATTTCAACTTGCCCAACAAAAAAAGTGCCCCGACACCGATGATTCCCCACGCCGTCGTTTTCTTCTTTGATTCTTCCATGTTTTTACCTCCACAACATAGTACGTCATCCTGCTGCATTCAATGCACTGTTTATAAAATCCTGTAATGGAATTTTTATGTTATTTTATCACAAAAACTTTATTTCTACTCTCACATTTCCGACTTGCAACTAATGGATTATCTCTTTGCGCATAAAAAACTTCAGCTGACAAATAGCTGAAGTCCCTATCGAAATCACGAAACTTGCTTGTTGTTCTTTCGTTCCTCATAATACTCTTCCCAGTCATGATAAATGGAAAGCAGTTCATTATCCAAATAAGTAAGGGCTTTTTCTTTCAAATCGGCCGGTACACCATAATAGCTTTCTGCAATAGCCCCTGTGATGGCAGCGATCGTGTCGCTGTCTCCCCCGATGGAGATGGCATTCCGTACCGCGTCTTCAAAGGAAGTGGATTCAAGAAAGGCTTTGATGGCTTGCGGAACGGTTCCTTGGCAGGATAGATCCGTTTTGTAGGAATCCCGGATTTCATCAATTGTAAAATCCAATGGATAATATTGTCCTTCGATTTTTTTCTGGATTTCGTCTTTTGACCATCCGCGTTGTGCCATATAAATTGCGACCGCCACCGCTTCAGCACCTTTGATTCCTTCTTGATGATTATGGGTTACCCGCGTCACAGCTTTAGAAAGCAGGGAAACTTCCCGTTCTGTCTTCGCCGCGAATCCGACCGGACTTACCCGCATGGCCGCGCCGTTTCCAAAACTGTTATAAGGACGGGGATTGTCGCTGTGAACCCATTCCTTAAATCTTCCGCCGTAACCGCAATTCGGATATTTGCGTCCAATTTCTTGCATATATTTGACGCTCATTTTTTCCACTTGTGCGTAATAAATGGGATGAGTACTGTGAAAAGAAGGTTTGAGGATTTTCTCTGTCTCCATAATGGATTTGGCGACGGCGAGAGTCATGATGCTGTCATCCGTCACTTTGCAATCCTTCGTGAACAGATCGAAATCTTTTCTTCTATAATTATTAAACTCAAATCGTGAACCAACGATATCTCCAATAATTGCGCCAATCATTCGGCTTAACTCCGCACTCCTTTGATTATGTTCATCAGAACTGTTACCAACACTCTACATTCATTATAATCCCTTTTACAAAGGCTGGTGTGAAAAAAGCTCAATTTAATGGAGAAAACAATCCGTTGATTTTCACCATCATCACTGCTCTTGAGTAAACTAGAAAAGGGCCCAATGATTCACGATTCGAAGGGATTGATCAAATATGTACCCATTTACCTCAAACGGTTCTTTCACTTACTCCCTCAGCGCCTCCTATCCGCAACCATTTTCCCAATACTCCGCACCACTGCGGCACATCATAACTCGGCAACAATACTATCCGGATCACCGTTGTATAAGTAAAAATGAGTCCGATTTTATGGCGATGAACCGGCTGCTATGGATGGAGCATGTGAATTGAACCCGGATGATCATCATCAGTATTGTGTTTCAGTTGCCCGATTTACCGTTTGTTCAGAAACGTCTTTTGCAAAACGCAACCGATTTGGGCAATTGTCTGAGACCTTTTTACGGCAACCAGATTGCAGATGCCTATGCCCAACTGATCAAAGAACACCTGGTCATTGCCGCCGAGCTTGTAACAGCAGCGGTAAAAGGGGATACTGGCACAGTGAATGCCAAAGAGAAAGAATGGTATGAAAATGCAGATGCAATTGTTTTATTTTTGAGCAGGATCAATCCGTATTTATCAAAGGACATTCTGAAAGAAATGTTTTACACCCATTTGGAATTGACGAAAAACGAAGCTGTGACGATGATTCAACAAAATTTCCAAGCAGATATTGATGTGTTTGATGAAATTGAAACTGAAATATTGGCGATGTCGGATTTGATTGCATCGGCGATCGTCATGCAGTTTTATTCTCTTTTCCGGTGTCCATATTCATTTTAGTCACAAAAGAGCGAAGGAAGAGATTCGCTCTTTTTTTCTTGGGATAACATTATGTTTCGGAGAAGAAGGGAGCTGCATTAGTGCGGATGATTCCCTCATTGGTGTGGATGCTGCCTTAATTAGTGCAGATAGGTTCTCCTTTGGTGCGGATGCTGCCTTAATTAGTGCAGATAGGTTCTCCTTTGGTGCGGATGCCACCTTTTTTGGTGTGGATACCGCCCTTTTTAGTGCGGAAAGCCCCTCCTTTGGTGCGGATACCACTCTTTTTGAAGTGAACCCCCTCTTTCGTACGAATTGTTCCTCTTTCATCCGGATGCTGCCTATTTTTGGTCAAAAAAAAAAATTTTTTACCCATCCCCCTTTCTTTCATTTTTTTTTCAGAAATGGCTCCTAAAATGATAATCAAAAGGAGGAAAGGAAAATGAAAAACAAATTATTGAAATATGGAATTTTCATTATTGTTCTATTCTTTGCCTTTCAATCAGTCGTAAACATTGCAAGTGCGGATGACCATTATAAGGGGGATCGCTACTATTATCCGAAATACGAAAAGAGCGATAAAAACAACTACTTCGAAAAATTTGATAAACACGACCATGATGAAGATGACGACGATTATAAATGGAAAGGAGAATATGAACGGGAAGGAAACTATAAAAACTTCCAACAAAATACCGTTCAACCATCTTACTGGAATGTTTGGACAAGAGATACCAATATTACGATCAGCAACAATTTACCAGTTGAAGAAGCAAAAAAAGTTCCCTTTAAATTGAACGGAAAAACAGAAACTCTTCTTGTTCTCCCTTCCAATGGTCAATTGCTCGTGTCAGGTGAAAAAATGGCAAAACTTTTCGGTATCAAATCGAAATATTACGAACAAAGCCGAATTCTTGAACTTTCCAATGGCAAAGAAGAATTGATCGTTCGTGCCGGAACAAACACCGCTTATGAAAATATGATCAAAACACCAATGCCTGCAAAAGCCTTCAGTTATGAAAAAACGGTTTATCTTCCTCTTTCAGTTATAGCCAATGCCTTTGGTTATAGCGTGGAATGGGACGAAACAAACGAAACATTTGTCTTACAACAATTTTAAAGGGTAGGGTGAAAAAAATGAAAGCAAACAATAAAGCGAAATGGATTGTCGGAATTACAGGTGTTGCATTTTCAGCATTTGTATTGGGCCAAATCAATGATACGCCGGTCCATTCATCAGCAACGAACCCTAACGATGCTGCACTGGAAATTGAGATCAATGATTCCATGAGTGAACGTGAAAAAGAACTGGTTAAACTGGACTGGAGCAACTTTACGCTCAATCAAAACCAATATCAAGGTGCCGATGATTATGGTTACTACAAAACAAGAAGATCATAATGCCAGCGAAATGGATTCCATCCAACTCAATATCATGAATACAAATTTTCGCATTACCATCGAAAATCGGGATGGAACCGAATGGAAAAGTTATGTCATTTCCTTTCTTCAATATATCGAACAGGAATTTTCAAGATTTCGCAAAAATAATGAACTTTGGCAATTCAATGAAGCCAAAAAAAATGAAACGGTACGTGTTTCACCCATTCTGTACGACCTTCTGAAAAAAGCGGAAGAATATCGGCAAAAAACGGAGGGGCGATTTTCCCCTTATATGCTTATACCTTTGGAGAACCATGGATATAATCGATCCTTTCCTTTTAATACGGCCAACAATGATTCAACGAATGTACATTATGAAAACGAATCGGAACCCCTCATTTTTATGGACGACTATCAAATCATAAAACATACAGACCAAAAAATTGATTTGGGCGGAATTGCGAAAGGTTATGCAGTGGAATCCATTGCCAAATGGCTGCAAAATAACACTCGCAGCAAATATGGAATCGTGGACGGCGGCGGAGATATGTCCATATGGTCGAACGGAGAGAAAACGTGGAAAATCGGAATCCAACATCCTTTCGACGAGGAAAAAACCATTGGATCTTTCTCCATCCAAAATGGAGGAATTGCCACATCCAATATTGTGTACCGCAGCTGGACCCAAGGAAACGTGAAAAAACATCATTTATTGGACGGAAGAAATGGAATGCCTGTAGATACAGAAATTGTCCAGGCAACGGTGGTCATGGACCATTGCATCGATGCGGAAGTCGGCGCCAAAGTTTGCTTTATGGCGAATGACGCATCTGTTGACTCTGTTTTATCCAACATCAGCCAAAAGTTCAGTTATGTCCTTGTCAAATCTGATGGAAAAATTGAGACGGGAGGGAATAAAACCCGATGATACTGGATCTGTTTTCTAACTGGAATCTCATACGTGTATCCGGCTTTCTTGCCTATTTTCTACTAACCCTTTCCATCATGGCCGGTCTGATGCAAAAGATTTCTTCTTTTAAAAATCAAAAACAGCTTATGATGGAACTGCACAAAATCAGCGGATGGATTGGGATGTTGACCATTGTGTTCCACGGCACCTTGCTATTGGTGGATCATTACGTTCCTTATAAAATCAGTGAATTAATCATTCCATTCGCTGCCGAAAATGAACCGTTCTTGTCCGGAATCGGAACAATCTCCTTCTATCTGTTCTTAATCGTCATGGCCACTTCCGATTTCTTCATGAAAAAACTTGGTTTCAAACTATGGAAAAAACTTCACTTCTTAGTGATTCCTGCATGGGTGTTTATGATTCTCCATGGCATTTTCATCGGAACCGATTCCGACCAGGTTTGGGCAATCTTTATCTACTGTTTAGGAATTGTTTTCGTTACAACATTGCTTATAATCCGATATTTTGAAGGCAAATTAAAAGCCGTTCATAGTAAAAGTGCTAATTAACCTCCTTAATATACCGTATTGAAACCCCTCTTAAAAAGGTTATCCGGGAAAGATTGGATCTTTCCCGGATAACCTTTTGATTTTATATGCAATTAATGTTTCTTCAATTTAATTATAAACTCTGTCCCTTTCCCGACTTCACTCTTCACTTCGATTTCTCCTCCGTGGGCTTCCACAATTGTTTTGGCAATGGATAGACCCAGCCCTGTTCCGTTTCGTTTTCTTGATTCATCTCCCCGGTAAAAACGTTCAAAAATATGTTGCAAATCCTTTGGAGAAATGCCGATTCCCGTGTCTTTCACGCTTAACAAGATTTTCTCTCCCTGTTCGGCCAATGAGCATGTGATGGATCCTTCTTTCGTATAGCGTGCGGCATTATCCAGCAATATATAAAGGAGCTGTTGAATTCTTACTTTATCTCCCTTGATCCGGATCCCGTCCTGTATATTTTCTTGAAGTGTCAATTGGGATGGTACAATTCTTTTGAACCGGTTCAGCAATGAATGAACCTGTGAAGAGAGATCGAATTCTTCCAGTTCCAATTTAAAGTTTCCTTGGTCATGTCTTGCCAAAAATAATAAATCGTCCAAAAGTTTATGCATCATTTCCGCTTCCTGTTTCACATCTTCCAACACTTGTTTTCCAAATGGACTCAAGTGTTCCTCTTCTTCACTCGCCAACACATCAATGGAACTATAAAAAACACTGAGAGGTGTTCTTAGTTCGTGGGACGCATCAGAAACGAACTTTCTTTGTTTCTCATATGCTTTTATAATCGGTTTCATTGCCTGGCCGGCAAAGAAGTTCCCTGCCAGAGCAAAAAGCAAACTGAAAAAGATGGTTAAAAACAATAATATCCAAATAATTCGTTGAAACAAATGCTTTTCGTCGGTAATATCCTTTCCGACAACAACGCTTCCGATCAACCGGTCATCCATTTGAAGGGGATAATAGATATAAAGGATATGGACCTTATCCCATTCGATTTCTTTTACGGTTCTTGAAGATGGAGGGGTGAAATCTGTTTCAAAATACTCTTCAAAACCTTGGACGGTCCCTTCGCCTTCGATTAATTGAAAATTTTCATCCAATACGTAGTAGAAAATATCCCTTTCCGGTCGATATTTCAACGGCTCATTCTCTTCAAATTCTTCGTCGATTTCATCATAATCCTCTTCTTCAAAATCTTCGAAAAATCTCTTTTTACGCTTACTCTCCGGTATGATTCTTATATAATTTTTTTTGTACAGTTCTTCTAAAAATTCATGGTTTTCCTTCTCATAAAACCGTTCCAGTTCTTCAATCTCCTGTTTATTGATCGCATTCGAAATAAAAAGATACAGCACGAAAATAAACATCATTAAAATAAGCAGGAGGGATCCTGAATAAATCAAGGTGAGCTTCAATTTCACTTTATTAATTTCCATGGCTATCCCTCAACTTGTAGCCGACGCCTCTCACATTTTTGATGATCGATGGTTTTCCCGGCTCGTCCACTTTTTTCCGAAGCAGTTTCACTAACGCATCCAATGCGTTTTCCGTTACATCTGTATCAAATCCCCATATTCTTTCAATGATCATTTCCCTTGTCAACACTTGGTGTTTATTGCGCAGCAACAGTTCCAGCAACTCATATTCTTTCTTTGAAAGTTCTATCACTTTGCCATTTCTTTTTACAACATGATTGGATAAATTCAATTCCAGATCATCCAATGATAGAATTTCTTCAAAAGGCTTATCGACTCTACGTGACAATGCCCGGAGTCTCGCCACAAGCTCCTCGAATTTGAAAGGCTTCACTAAATAATCATCAGCCCCCGAGTCCAATCCTTCCACCACATCTTCAACGGAATCTTTGGCTGTCAAAAACAAAATTCCACCTTTAAAACCTTTTTCTCTGAGGCGCTTACATACTTCAAGCCCGCTCATACCAGGCATCATCCAATCCAAAATGATCACGTCATAATCGGTGAATATGGAATAATCATAAGCGCTTTGGCCGTCTTTCACCCAATCCACTCGGCCATATTCCTTTTGCAATAAATGATGGACCATTTTTCCCAAATTCTCGTCATCTTCAGCAAATAAGATATTCATTCGACCTTCACCTTCTTGTGCACAGTCTTTTTATACAAGCGTATCAAAAAAGGCTGAAAAAAAAATGAAAAATTCCCATATACTTTAAGGCTATTTAATGTCTTTCATATTTAAACATAAAAAAAATGGCCTCCATATCGAAGGTCTTGCACATTCTAAAACTTTGGCCGTTCATTATCGCTCCGCCCGCACTTTCTTCCTTATCCATGGGCTTTTACGACCCGTTTTACTTCCATTCGATCGTTTGATAACAGCGGATTGTGGATGACTGCGCAAACATTGGGCAGAAAGTTGGTTGACAACCAGCTTGTGCATGATATGATAAACATAAATTGGAAATTGTGATTGTGAAACATCCACTAGGGGTGCCTTTAGATAGGCTGAGATCAAAGTGTACCTTTGAGACCCTTAGCACCTGATCTGGGTAATACCAGCGGAGGGAAGTGGAGATGGGTTTTACATGGTCGACATGGTGTTGCTATGAGATGCTGTAGACTCACGCCGCTTTCTTTACTCTGGTAAAGGAAGCGGCGTTTTTGTTTTAAAACAAAGCAATTGATTAAAAGGAGTGGATCCAATGACTATACAACGTTATGACACAGTAATTGTCGGCGGCGGAGTGATTGGTGCCGCGATCGCCTTTGAACTTTCCAAACGGCTTCATCGCGTCGCAATTTTAGAAAAAGGGACAATGGCTTGTGAAGCATCCCGTGCTGCTGCCGGTATGCTCGGAGCACAATCGGAGTTTTTCTCGCCAAGTCCCCTCGTGCCGCTCGCCTTGCAAAGCCGGGCCCTTATGCCGTCCCTGGCTGAAGAGTTGAGGGAGCGGACGGGGATTGATATCGGTCTTGTTGAAAAGGGAATGATCAAAATAGCGGCCACTGAGGAAGAGGCGGAAGAGCTTCAACGCCACTATGCATTCTGGCGCGGTGCGGATGAACCGGTGCGATGGCTGACGAATGAAGAAGCGGTTGAAATGGAGCCGTCTCTTGCAAAAGAAGCAATTGCTGGTGCCATATATATTGAAGGAGACGGTCAAGTAAGCGCCCCGGATTTGGCCACAGCCCTTGCATATGCTGCAATTTCAGCCGGCGCCCAATTGTATGAACATACAGAAGTATTAAACATTCGGTCCGAAGCAGGCATCCATCTCGTGGATACAACGGTTGGAACGTTTGCTGCCGAGGCTGTTGTCGTCGCCGCCGGTGCCTGGACTGAGCGGCTCGGTACATCCCTCGGCCTTCCACTTGTTGTGTACCCGGTCAAAGGGGAATGCATCATGGTGCGCACTCATGTTCCATTGCTGCAGTCGACCGTATTTGCCAAAAACGGCTGCTATATCGTGCCGAAGCGGGGCAATCAATTGCTGATTGGCGCAACCTCCACTCCGGATACATTTGAACGGCGTGTGTCAGCAGGCGGGGTGATGAGTTTGCTCCACCGCGCGACCACCCTCATTCCGGACATACAACAAGCGGAATGGATCAACACGTGGAGCGGAATCCGGCCACAGACAAAAGACGGCTTGCCATACTTCGGGGAACATCCGGAACGGCGGGGATTGTTTGTCGCTGCCGGCCATTACCGAAACGGGATTTTACTTTGCGCGATCACCGGTCAGTTGATGGCGGACTTGGTTGAACGGAAAGAAACGGGAATCGATTTATCACCGTTTTCACTGACACGGCATAAAGCAGAAACCCCAATCACTTGAAGTACCGCATTAATCCACATATTCAAAAAATAAAACGAATGGGGGGAACCTTTGTCTTCCCCCATTCACTTTGCTTTTGCACACTGAATAGTCATGTAAAGTTTATACCCGCGCCAATTTCTCGGCCGTATAATCATAACCAACGACTTCCCCTTTTGGAGCGCCGGTTGATTGTTTATCTTGCTTATACCCGAGCAGCGGGAACACGAGTTCAGCAAATTGATATGCTTCCTCCAAATGAGGATAGCCTGATAATACAAACTTATCAATTCCAATTGACTGGTATTCGCGAATGCGTTCCGCAACCGTTTCCGGATCGCCGACAATCGCAGTGCCACAACCTCCTCGTACTAGTCCTACACCTGCCCATAAATTCGGATATATTTCTAAATTATTGCGTTCGCCTCTATTAAGAACTGTCATTTTCTTTTGACCGACAGAATCATAACGATTAAATACTTCTTGCGCTTTTCGGATTGCATCATCACTTACATATTTGATTAAATCATTTGCCGCTTTCCATGCTTCTTCATTTGTTTCGCGGACAATGACATGAACACGCAATCCAAATTCCACTTCACGGCCATGTTTTGCCGCTTCTTCACGCACTTTGTCAATTTTCTCTTTCACTTGTTGAGGCGGTTCCCCCCATGTTAAGTACACATCGGAATGTTTTGCCGCCACTTTGATTCCCGCATCGGATGAACCCCCGAAGAAAATCGGAGGATGAGGTTTTTGGATGCCAGGGAACATGATTTCCCCGCCTTCCACTTTTAAATGCTTGCCTTCATAATTCACTTTTTCCCCTGCCAATAAGGCACGCCAAATATCCAAAAATTCATCTGTCACTTCATATCGTTCATCGTGGGAAGCGAAGATGCCATCACCTGCAAGCTCCACCGGATCTCCTCCGGCAACAACGTTAATCAATAAACGTCCGTTTGAAATTTGATCGAGTGTCGCTGTCATGCGTGCCGCAACAGTCGGTTTCATCACCCCTGGACGGACCGCAATTAAAAACTTCAATTTTTGCGTAACTGTGGCCAGCGCTGACGCTGTCACCCACGGATCATTGCATGGCTTGCCCGTCGGTATTAATACCCCTTCGTAGCCCAGCTCATCAACTGCTTGAGCTATTTGTTTAATGTACGGGAAATTTGTTTCGCGTGCACCTTTCGTTGTAGCTAAATATCTGCCGTCTCCATAAGTTGGAATAAACCAGAAAAAGTCCATCACACTCTCTCCTTTTTATAAGAATTTGTTATTCAACACCTTCAAAGTTGGTTTGCCATTTCAGCAATTTTTTCTCCAATAAACGGACAAGGGAATCGGTCAGTTTACCAACCACCCCGAAAATGATAATGCCGACAAACACCTTATCTGTCTGGGAAAACTGCCGTGCATCCATAATCATATAGCCGACACCGGAACTGGAACCCATCAGCTCAGCTACGACAAGGCTAAGCCAGGCAATCCCGAGCGATAGGCGGATTCCGACAAGAATGTGGCCCAGTGCAGACGGCAAAATTAATTTTGTGAGCTTTTTCCATCTGTTGAACTCCAGTACTTGCGCCACTTCAAAAAGCCTCATATCGACTGAACGTATGCCATTATAAGTGTTGACATATAACGGAAAGAATGAAGCGAACGCAATGAGCAATATTTTCGATAATTCATCAAATCCAAACCACAAGATAAATAATGGAGTCACCGCCAAACTTGGAATTGTTCGCAACATTTGCATCGTTGGATCCAAATAACTTTCAAATTGCTTTGAGAAACCGACAAGAAAACCAAGAATTAAGGCGATACTTCCTCCGAGCAAAAAGCCGGCTGCAGCACGATAGATGCTAATCTGCAAATGTTCCAATAACACTCCGCTAATAATCAAGTGATAAAAAGTGGTTACAATTTGAAGCGGGCTTGGAAGGACTGTAACGGAAACAAGACCGCTTGAAGAAACAATTTGCCAAATGATGATGACAACTAGTGGGAAAACCAATCCTTTTCCCCAAGCGGCTGTTGATTTTCTCGCTTTTTTCCCGCTTGCAATCGGCTGCTTCATTGCCTGTGCACGGACCAAATCACTCACCACCTTTTAACAGTTTTTCAGCAAATTTGTTCTCCACTACTTCTTCTACATTGATTCCATTGCTAAACACGCCTTGCTCTACAAATAAATCCGCCACTCTTTGTTGACTGGAAATGACATCCTCATCAATTACTTGCATTTCATATGGTGTATTTTTTAAGACTTCCTCCACAATCACCGGGTCAATTCCTTTTAGGTCCGCAAAAAATTGGACCGCTTCCTCAGGATTCTCATTCAACCAATCGGTCGCCTTTTTATAAACTTCCAAATAAATAGATACCAACTCCGGGTTTTCTTCAATAAAATCTGTACGAGCAATTGTAAACACCGGACTAAATACGCCAATATCCTCACATTTGATCAATGCTTTTGCATTGTTCCCAACAGTCTGATATGAAATAAACGGTTCCCATGTAGCCCATGCATCAACCGAACCATTTTCAAAGACCGGTTGAGCCTCATCCGGTTGAAGTTGAATAATTTCAACCTTTGATGGATCAACGCCTTCCTTTTCGAACGCTTCATATAACAAACCGTAAGCACTGCTTCCTTTCGCAACGGCAACTTTTTTTCCTATTAAATCTTTAATAGATTTAATGTCGCTATCTTCCGGAATTAAAACTGCATTATTGGTTTTACCTTTGGATAATAACGCTATTTCTTTAAAATCAATGCCTGCCGCTTGCCCTGAAAGCGGTGGTGTATTCCCTACTTCTGTAATATCCAACTTTCCTGCGGCAATACCTTCAAATTGAGGGGGACCGCTTTGGAATTCAGTCCAAACAATTTCAACTCCGACCTCTTTAAACGCTTCTTCCAACCAACCTTTTTCTTTCGCTATCCATAAAGGAGATAGAATTTGTTGAATTCCCAGATTAATTGTTTTCGCTGAAGATGTGCCTTCGCTGTTGCTTTGGTTTTCTGAACCGGATGAACAAGCCGCCAACAGCAGGCCGATGATTGTCAGTAACAATAAGAATCTTTTTTTCATACATCATTCCCCCTAAATCCCATATCCGTCGATATATTTTTCATTTTCCGATTTTTCGAATTCTTGCAACACCCGCTGCCTTATCTGCTGATAAGCCGGGCTTGTTCTTGAGCGTGGATAACTTAAGTCAACATGCACAAGTTTTTGGATTCTTCCCGGATTTGCACGCAATATTGCGATATCCGTCCCAAGATATACCGCCTCGTCAATATCGTGGGTTACAAGCAGCATTGTAATGTTTTTTTGCTGCCAAATATCGATGAGAACATCCTGCAAATGCCCGCGTGTGAATGCATCAAGGGCACCAAAGGGCTCATCAAGCAACAAAATTTCCGGATCCCGGATGAGTGCCCGCGCAATGGCCACCCTTTGTGACATACCGCCTGATATTTCGCTCGGATACGCCTTCTCATATCCTTTTAATCTAACGATTTCCAGCATTTCATCTACCTTTTTGCGAACTTCCGGATCTTTCAAATTCAAGTCTGCCGCAACATTTTGTTCAACCGTCAACCATGGAAATAAACGATGCTCTTGAAAAATAAAACCTTGGGCGATTCCCGGTTTCACGATTTGACGGCCATTTACCAGCACAACTCCCCGATATTCGGTATCCAGTCCAGCTACAATTTTCAACAAAGTACTTTTACCACATCCGCTTGGACCGATAATGGTTAAAAAATCACCTTTATTAAGATGCAAATCAATGCCATCAAGTACAAGTTTGCGCTCTTGTTCCATTTGAAAGCTTTTTTCAAGGATTTGAATTTGTACCCCCATAAATAACTTCCTCCCAACAAAAAAAGACAACAAGAGACCCCCATCATGGTACAATGCCATGAATGAAGACCTCCAGTTGTCTGGTAAGTCTTGTTTACTATCCTTATTTACTTACTAGGTATTTAAACAGATAAAAGAACGCCGAAAAGAAGCGTTTTTCAATATAAAGTATTCTTATATGTTTAATATAAAAATATTCTATTAGAATGTCAACATTTTTTTAATCCCCACAAAAACGCATCGATATGTTAAGACCCATGCCAATCCCGTTACAATTGCTCAAATTCAACAAGGCGTGTAACTGTTTCATCAACGGAATGTATATGTTAATATTTTCAATAATAGAAAATAAGGATGTGGAAATCATATGGATTTTTCAAATAAAACCGTGATCGTTACAGGCGCTGGGAACGGGATCGGAAAAGGGATTGCGTTGCTTTATGCGGAAAAAGGAGCCAATGTCATTGTCGCGGATGTTGATGAAAAAGCAGGGGCAAAAACGGTGGATGCAATCAAAGAAAAGGGTGGAAACGCGCTTTTTGTCAAAACGGATGTCAGAGATGAGGAAGAAATTGTCCGCTTAATGGAAATAGCAAATCTGACATTCGGCCGAATCGATATTTTGATCAATAATGCAGGGGTATCGGTATTCAAGTCCCCTTTTGAATTGCCGATCGAAGAATGGGACGATATCATCAACACGAATTTAAGAAGTGTCTTTTTGGCATCCAGGGAAGCGGCAAAATATATGCGGAAGAACAAAGCAGGCGGTTCCATTGTGAATATCGCCTCCACAAGGGCCATCATGTCCGAACCGAATTCGGAAGCTTACGCCGCATCAAAAGGCGGAATCATCGCTTTGACCCATGCCCTTGCCGCTTCATTCAGCGAATATCGAATTACTGTGAATGCCATTTCGCCGGGTTGGATTGAAACAGGCGACTATTCAAAGTTGCGTAAAATCGATCACGAGCAGCATTTATCCAAACGGGTAGGAAAACCGGATGATATTGCGCGGGCATGTTTTTATTTGACGGCGAAAGAAAATGATTTCGTCACAGGTGTTAATCTGATTGTAGATGGCGGAATGACAAGAAAAATGATCTATGAGGAATGAACAGTCAAAGGAAGGAGGACCTTGTAAACACCCAAATGGCTTTACAAGATCCTCCTTTCCCCATTTCATATCACCTTTGTGATTTCCATATTCTGCTGTTTCATTTTTCGTACCCACTGCAATAATGAAGCCGCCATGAAGAAAAGTCCGGTGATCAATGGAATCCAAAAGAAAGGACTGTCACCAACAGTGAAGGAATCGGAAACGACAATACTGAAAAATAACAAAATCAATCCCAGGCTGCCCCAATAACATTTTGCCCAATTCGATTTCTTTTTTGTCAGAACAATGCCTGCCACACTTAAAATGTAAATGAAACTCACAATCATCATGGCAGGAAATAAAGGTCTAAATTTTAATGCATAAACAAAATAATCCAATTGGTTGATATTCCGTCCATCCGTAATTTCTTGCATCATTAAATGTGTAAACGGAGTTGAATATTTCCATTCAAACGGGTTTTCCACTATTTCGCTTCCTTCATACCATGCGAAAAATGTGGAAAGAACAAAAAGTGCCATTCCTATGATCATTTGCAATCCATATTTACCCATCGCTACCCTCCCAATAACTTTACATTTAAGACGTTGCAGTTTCCCGGACGTTTCATCCTTTCTATGAATTTTATCGCCTTCATTCAATTTCTTTCATTTATGAATAAAGAAAAAAGCACATTTTCCCCTATGGAAAAGTGCCTTTCATTGTAATAATCCTTCACTAAAAAACTTGATATCCTGCGAACTTTTATTTCAAATGATATGTATGCTTTCTATTCATTTGTTGAATTTGTCTGAACCATTCTTTTTCCTTTTCTTCTTTTTCCAGGGTGGCTGTAATGGTAATGGAACAATCCAAGCACAGTTTGGAGTAGTTTGTGATTTGTCCGCATCTTTCACAGGGTGCGCCAAGGTTTGGGAACAATGTAGGTTTTAATTTTCCCGTTTTCACCCACTTATGTATAAGCTCATGAGAAACACCTGTTTTTTCGACCACTTCCTCATTGCTGAGCAGCCGATGATTTTTTCTTAATAGGAAGTGATGCAATTCAGAAAAAATTTCTTCTTCCGATAAATCCAATTTTTTCTTGATAGGCAGTTTCATTTCAACTCCTCCTTTCTTCCTGATGTCATCCTTCTCCTACAACCGTTTGATGGTCGTACTTGAAGTCATCCCACCGTTTTTTTGCATAGTTGCGGTATTTATTTGAAACTTCTTTGCCTGTGATCAATCGGGAAAATCCTCTTTTCGCATCCTCAATATCCCCTAATCGCAGACTGATTTCAGCAATCAAATATTGGATCCTTTCTTCGCTTTCTTTACTTTTTGTATGGGATTTATTGAATAGATCCCTTGCAGCATGGAGGTAACGATTCTCAGACTCCTTATCATGTATTAATCGATACAGCCAGGCGATTTTCATGGCAAAGTTGGCCAGAATCAGCGGTTCTTCCATTGAAACTTTCGCCACCAAATAAGCCAATTGAAAACTTGCGATCGCTTCAGCAACCGTCCGTTCTTTGCATAGGTCCATCACTTTTTGCAATTTCTTTATATAGTCTTCTTCAATAAGTGACATAAAAGGTCCGTAAGTCCGGGTCATGGATTTATGGAACGCATAACCGCAATGGGGGCAAACGGCGACTTCGTAAAAAAGTGGATTTAACCCTTCGTAAATCGGCATAAAATCCGAATCTTGCCCCGCGGCTTTATAACGGCCGGGGCGCACTTTATACGTTGTATATTGCTTTTTGCAAAAATTGCATACAACTTTACTTTCGTAATAATCATAATTCATTGACATACGATACCAACCCTTTTAACTTTACTGACATCATGTTGTAATAACAAACTTAACATTACGAAAAGACCAGGAATTTTTATTAAAATCCACCTATATTATGAATCTAAAGTCTTTTTTATATTATAACTTTTTCTCGTATTATTGTTTAGGTATTTAGGTATTTTTAATTAAATATTAAAATTTTATTGGTAAGAAAGGCGTGTTTCAGCTGTTAAAAATAGGAACCCTTCTCTTCAATCCCTGCCACTTTTCTTCGTGCAAAATATCGTCAATCAGAAAGCCAAAAGTGGATGCAATCAACGGTTGCGTCATTTGCTGTCGGCACCGACATGATGTATCCTTGACTGTATCACTCTTTTCTACGGGATAAACAATCCATACATAATCGGTAGCAACCAATATTTACACCGATCGCTAATGACAGTTGCGGGTGAATGGCAAAAAAAATCCCGGGCTCTGTTTCAGATACCCGGGATCCAAGTTGTTTTTATTCTTCCGCTTTGATCACCAATTTTACGATGGATATGAACGCCCCGTAAAGAACACCTGCAACCGGCCATACAATCCACGTATTGTCCCAATTCTCGCTAAAGAGTGACCATGCAAGGTAAATGGCAACGACCACACACCAATAAGCACCGCTGATTCTTCCAATCACAACCGATGATTTTTTCTTGCCTAATGTGTATTCCCCTTCTTGAAGAAGTTTTTCATAGCTTTCGCGGATGATTCCAACTCTTACAAACATATTCACGGCAATCGCAATTAAGACTAAAAGTAACGCAACCATTGACGAAATGATATAAACTTCATCTATAAGAAAACCGCTGATAATTAGTGGCAAGCAGCTTAAAATGCAAAGAATGACACCAATGGTAATCGATAAGTTGAACTTGCTCATAAAGGCATTTTTCTTCTCCCGCACCATGCCGCTTACTCCATATTCCGTTTCAATGGCCTCTTTATCTAAATATTTATACTTTTCCCCTTCATTCGCACATTTAATAAAAATATAAACGCCCACGGCAATCATGGATAATAATGCGGTAATTCCAATTCCGCCGGCGGCATTTTCCGAAATGCCAATGATCTTGCTGTTCGCCAGTCCTGCCAAAAGGATCAATAACACCGGAGAGAGGATGCATAAGGATACCCCAAAGGCAATCAACGGTGCATGTTTTTCCTGCAATTTTAAAAATTCCGTCGCTTCTTCCATGCTGACTTTGCGAATTTTTACGGGCACTTCCGCCACTTCCGTCAAAGCTTCCGGCGTTTCCCGATTTTCTATTTCATCCTTCAATAAATAATCCGTTGTCACTCCGAACAATTCCGCCATCTTGATGATGCGGTTAAGATCCGGAACCGATTGGGCACTTTCCCATTTGGACACGGACTGTCTTGATACTCCAAGCTTTTCCGCCAACTCTTCCTGGCTCCAGCCATTCCTCTTTCTTTCTTCAATAATTTTGTCCGCTAATATCATGTTCATCATCCTTTTTTATTTTTTTGATTGTCTTTCCTTTGTTCAATCACATCCTACTCAAAAGTTCAGTTGCACTCTATAAAGCGGGATTGGAAATATGTCAACTGGCGGTTGCAACCCGCATGATTACTGGATTTTTTTCATATGTATTCTTTCCTTATAAAAAGAACACCTCCAGATAAAAACTGAGGAGATGTATCCAAGATGTTCCATTATTTTATTTCCTTGACCCATCTTTTATATCCAAAATCATCTGATCATATGCCAATGGACCGAAACCCAAACTTTTGTATAATTCAATGGCCCTTTCATTCTCTTTTTCCACTTCCAGCCTCAATCTTACAATTGAAGAATCAAGTGTTGTTTTGAGATAATGGAAAAATTCTTTCCCCAATCCTTTTGAACGATATTCCTCCAAAATATAAATTTCGTCAATCCAGAGCATAATTCCTCCCGCTTCTTGGGAATACATTTTTGAAGTGATCGCATATCCGACAGGCTGGTCATTATATTCAAAAATATACCCTTCCAGATACACATTGGAGCGCATGATTTCATTGAACGCATCAATGTGATGTTTTTTCGGGATGGGATGCAGTACGGCATCAGAAGCATAAAATTGCTCCGCCAAATAATAGAAAATATCCGCATCCTCTTTTTTCATTTTTCTGATCATTAGACTTCACCATCTTATAATCTTTTTATTATGCCATATAAACGCACATCATCGATGATAATGGGGACCATCCACTATCCCGGTCCAATAAGGATTGGATAGAAAAATGCAACCCTCTGCTTTTAAGCTTAATTAATACTTAATCAAAAACGTTAAACAGTTCACATGCACTGATACTTTTTATCATAAAAAAGGAGAGGGGTGGCCGGAATCTCCCTCTACTTATAAAAATCTTCATACATTTTTTCTAAAATTCGCCTTATAATTACAGGTTAATCACTAAAGGGTAACAGACATTAAAGCAACCTATTCAGGTTTCTTCAAAATAAATAGGATCAATGATATAATATGCAGGCCTTTTTCCAACTTGTTTAATTAATTGTTTTTCCAGTAAATCTTTTGCAATTTTTCTAACAGTTACTTCAGATATATTCATTTCATTGGACAGTTCTTTAACAGATAGACCATCATTAAAATGAAAGAAATGATTTTGTACTAAAATAAACATAAATTCAAAAGATTTTTCTTTTTTAATCCTAGTATCTTTTGTTAATTTATCATAAGCGCTTTCAATTAATTGAACTTTTTCTTTTAATTCAAAAAGCATTTCTTTTAAAGTTTTTAAAATAATTTCTAAAAATGTATCAATGAAATAATTCATTTCCCCTCTATTTGCAATACTATTAGTAATTTCGAAGGCTTTTAAATAGTTTGTCTTATATTTGTTACAACCCCTTGATAAAGAAAGTGAGGGGATATTGCCTAATGTTTTTGATAAATAAAAGCTACTAATAAATCTTGAAGTTCTCCCATTTCCATCATAAAAAGGATGTATATAACCAAAAAAGTAATGTCCTATTGCTACTTTTATTATTTCTGGAACTTCATCAGACTGATTCATAAAAACTAATAATTTTTCTACTTCATTTATAATCTTTACTTCCGGAGTTAACCCTCTATGTATAACTTTACCGGTACCCGATTTTTTTAATACATGTGTAACTTCTTTTCTGAAAATTTCTCCATCTGGTAATTCACTTTCCTCAATTTCACCTTCAGTTATTTCATCATATATTTTCCTTATATTTACTGGACTGGCAGGGAGCGACGTATTTCCATTAATTAAATTCATATATGACTTTACCATACTATTAAATCTATTATTAACATGTTTATTCATTTTAATGTTTTTAACACTTCTAGCAATTTCTTCTTTTGAACTTTTTACCCCTTCAAGTTCATTGGTATTAAATAATTCTTCAACTAAACATTCAAGAATGAAATGGTCTTTTGCTACTTTAGGTAATTGATTAAAGATAAAATTTAATTCTCCGGATAATTTATAAATTTTAGCTACAATATCAATTATATAATTAGTTGGAACATAGAATAGTTGAAATGATTTTGGCTGATTCATTGGTTTTATAAATAACATTAAACGTTTGGCAGCATCTGAATTTATTCTTTGTATATATTTATCTTCAAATTCATTTTTTTCTACTTCATAGAAAAACTTATATAAATATCTCATGATTCATACCTCCTTTTGACACTGAAAATGTAACTTTTTTAATATTTTTACATATTAATTTTAAAAATTCTACTTTTATTTGTATTTTTTTCGATTTTTTTATCTTTATAATTCACTTGATTATTTTTACATGTGCTCCACATTTACATCTGCCATGACCATTTTTTTTAATTTTTATCTTTCTATTACACGAAGGACAATTTATTATCATAAGACTGCCTCCTATTGATTGTTAACAATCCCATTATGGGCAGAAAAAAATAAGATTATTCTTAGATTGCACTTTTACATATCTTTTCAGTTGAATATAAACAGGGTTCCATAAATATTGAATTATTGTCTTTTACATATTATCTAAATGTTTTAATTTTGCTTTTTATGACTTCTTCTTTTTAAAATAAACGGGTTTGGAAAAGGTGTACTGCCAAAATAAAAACCGAACGATTACTTGAATCTCTACTATAACAAAAAGATTCAGTATCGTTCGGTTTTTATTTTGAATCCAACCTAGTATTAGACTATAATTTGATCTTGCACTTACCAGCATATTAATTATTTCAGTTTTTCTAAAATTTCCCGGATAAATGCAGGTTCATCTTTTGGTGTCCGGGATGTGACGATGTTTTCGCTCACAACCACTTCTTCATCACGATAGTCTGCACCAGCCAGTTTTACATCATCCCGAATGCCGATGTAGCAAGTCGCCGCTTTTCCTTTTAAAATATCCGCGCTGATCATTACTTGCGGACCGTGGCAGATTCCGGCAATCAATTTGCCCTGTTCATTGACTTCTTTTACGAAACGGACAACATCGTCATTGACCCGCAATGCTTCAGGCGAACTTCCTCCCGGGATGACAACCGCATCAAAATCTTCCGCTTTCGCTTCACTCGCTCCGATATCCGCCGTATACGAAACCGTCCCTTTTTTCCCTTTGCACTCCGCACCTTTTTCCAAGCCGACGATCACCGTTTCATGCCCTGCTTCTTTCACCGCTTCATATGGATTTTTCATTTCCGAATCCTCGAAGTTATTTGCAAGTAAAAATGCAACCTTTGCCATTAGAAAACCTCCTATTAGTAATCTTATAATATTAGTATAATTTATTTTTGTATAAAATTGCAAAATATGAAGTTTCCTATAATTTCATTGAATCGATTATCTCATCCGTTTCCTTATCCAATAGTTTTTAATTTTCCTATGGGAATGCCACTTTTTAATTACCACGCAAAAAGATTTTCCAGCTAGATGAACGTGTTTTTTAGACACCAATGGCATACCCCAAAAATGAGTGGAACAGCATTGATTCAGGCGACAATAAATCAAAACTTCCAAATAAAAGGTTCAGAAATAATGTCGGTATAAAAAATACAAGCATGCAGCCAAGAGGATACAGAAGCCCTTTGTATTGATGAAACCATTTATCGATCAAATGGATAACTCCTAAATAAATTGGAAAACAGATTGTTAAAAAGATAATTCCGCCATAAAACAAGATGGCAGCCAAATCCCCGCCTAACGTTTCATTCCACACCCATTTTAAAATAAGCATGTATGAGAAGATTCCGGCAATAAACGATAACACAGGGCTTAAAATATACAATCCGATATTTCTCATCAACACGCGCCCCCTTTCCAGTTATTGTATATGCTTTTAGAAGAAAGTAGAATACAAAAAATCAAAAATATAGGCGCAGCCACCCCTGCAAAAACATAAAAAATCAAACCCCTTTTGCAAGGGTTTGATCACAAATTCCATTTATATAAGCTTATTTTAATAATCACCGGATTTAATCAGCTGTTATTTTATTTTCCAATAAGTCCGCGTCCCATTATTAACTAAAACCGCATAAGTCGGCACTTGAAAAATGATAAGAAATAAGGTGAGCAGATCAATGGAAGAGGCCGCTGCATTTAAAAGTATGAAAAACTTGAATGCCGGTGTAAGCAGGCCAAATTTCCCCAATAATAGCGGGAACAGGACTGAAATGATTAGGTAAGGCGTTACCGTAACCAGAATAAATCTCGATTTGGTTATTTTCTCTTCTGTTGTGACAAACGCTCCAAATCCATTTATTCCCACATAGGTTTTCTTCGATTGAATAAAATTTGGTATAAAAATTAAATGAAGCAATTCATGCAGCACCAATAAAAGAAGCAACCATAAAAATGAACTGATAGGAATCGAAAAACGGATCCGGTCATCATGAATCCCAAACTCACTAAGCGAAATGCCAGAAAAGGTTTTGATAATCCAAAACGAAATGCATACCGCAATCACCATAAAAGGGATGGATAATAAAAATGCTCCAAGAAAAGTTTTTGGTTCTTTTAAAGGATGCCATTGCGCCCGAATCAGCTCTTCGTGTTTAACAGGATCCACATTGGGCAATTTCCTCACGAATTTCATTTCCCTCAACCCGCTTTTATTAACAAATATCAATTTTCCATTGTTTATTTTTATGTTCCAAATAACCTCTCACTTTTGCTCTTTGTTTGTTTCGTTCCAGATTGTTATACATCTCATCCATATTTTTGTAGTGGCCAATCACGTAAAAATATAAACCGACGGAGCGGCTATCCCGAAAAATATGGGAAAAATCGATCAGCAATCCTTCTTTCGTGAATTCAAAGAGCTGATTTTTCACCTCATCCGACATCGGATAAATTTTTCTTCTTTTATTCGTCGAAACGGCCCCGATAATTTTATTGGCGATGATTTCTTTAAATGTTGAAAGGTCCCGGCAATAGAGTTTGCAAAACCATCCGTCGTCATGGGCCAGATAGACAAATTGATTATTGATGCGGTCAAAAAAAGGCGATTTTAACGGTTTGCAAAAGTGCGATAAGTACAACACTTCCGCCTGCTCTTCCGGCGTACACTGGTTCAAATCTTCTTCATTGCTGTAATCGATCCAATGGAAATTGCCTAAACCGTAAATGTCTTCTTCCGTCAGTTCCAAAATCCCCTCTTTTCCCTCTGCTGTTTCAAAGTTCCAATGATAATTAAATCCGTTTGTAATAAATTGCCCGTCCGTAATTAAAAGATTTTCCAATTCCACGGGGCAATACTTGATAAATTCTTGAAACTCCATGCCATAATAAATGAAAGATTGCTCTTCAAAATTGGCATTGATATAAAATACATCTCTCAGTCTTCTCATCTTCTCCATATCCTCTACTTACTTATGTTTGTTTGAAAGTCACTTTTATTTAAATTTTTTTAAAAAACGAAATTTATCCTGGTTTGAGAGAGGGAGGTCATTGACATTATTGCTTTTCTGATTTAAAGAACTGCACTCTGTTTTTCCTGGAAAAAAACAGGAGAAGGAAACCGATGAAATAGGCAATGCAGGATGCAAAAAACAAACGGAAGATCCCCGGTGTTCCAAATAAATAAAAACTTATTGGCAAGGACAAAATAAAAGCGATGAACATCAGATACTCTTTTTGGATGAATGAAGAAAAGATTGCCAATAACGCAGGGAGACACAACATCAAAAATGTCGTCATCACCGTATTTCCTTCAACTGGTGTGGATGAATAAGGATTATAAAAAACAAAAATAACCCACAAGCCAATACTGAATAATCCAGCTATTACACCAAAAAGGATGCCGGCAAGCCTCACTTTCAACCCCTCCTCTGTTTTCAAATCCGTCATCGTTATTCCCGCTAAAAAGGAACCTTTCAGTATTTTACTGCAAAATATCCCTTAAATTTCAAGGAGAAGAAAATATTTTCAACCCTTTTCTAAAATCGTACCACTATTAATCATTTTAAAACATCTCTATCTAATAAAAAATTCTGACATTTATTTCAAAACGAACTTTGGAAATTTCCTATTCATAATAGTGATCTGTTTCTCTTAATGGGACTTCAATCTGGCATGATACTTTTCCCTTTGGCGATTATGTTCTTCTCATCGGCGATTTTCTTATCCAGATTGGCGATTAACTGACTTTGGAAAATGTTTTATATTAACAGCCTGAAAATAATCGAGCAGCCGTTTTCCAAACAGTCAATGCTTTTACCTTTTTATCTAAGTATTTTCATGTTATTCAATCTTCCGCCATATAATGATTGTTGTATGCCAAGCAAAGGAGGAAATGTGTGCAGGAAAAAGAAGTGCGTCTTCAAAAGATTCAACACCTTGCCCATGAAATTATGTATGAAATCAATTCTTTGGAAGACCAGAGGCAGTTTGAGGATTTAAGGGTTGTAGTTGACAACCTGTCCCGCGCAATCGGTGAATTTGCGGATCCATACGGCTGTTTTTCTTTGGATTACATTGAAGATAAATTGGAAAAATCTCATTCGATTATAAAAAAGCACAGAATTCCCCATATTGGTACACAAGGAAAAATATAATAATCGCAAACATTTGAATGAAAATGATACTAATTATCAATACTATAATTGAAAGATCCGAGAATATTCGCATTCTGATAAGTCACTGCTCCTTAAATGCCGAAACAAAAAATTAGCCGTCCAGAAAGTGTCCGGCTTTCGAGACGGCAATAAACATTAATTCTCCGGTGTGAATGTCTTGCAATCTGTTTCTTCGGTCGTGTTCGCTTCTTTTCCAGTGTGGCTGACTACGTAAATTTTTTCGGCTGAACATTTGTTTCCATCAACCCAATACTTGCAATTGTTTACCTCGCAAAGGATTTCTTGCGTCATTTTTTCACACCTCCTCTATTGAAATCTTTGACAAATTTCCGCGGGTTCATACTTTATTGATTTCCCTTACCCGCTTTCTTAACATGTATTAAGGTTATTTTTTTGAAACATTCTGCCTTAATTTCTTAGTCCAAACCGTTTATTCATCCTAATGGTTTCAATGAGAGTGCAATATTTATCGGCAAAATAGATAATCATCGCTTCCCTGCTTTTTGGAATTTTTGAAATTTTGATTGGCCACATATGGCTCCGCAATGTTTCATTATCCCACTTTTCCGCATGATTGCCGGCCATCCCATGATCCGCTTCATCAGAAGCATCTCCCGTCTTCCATTGATGGAGAAATAAATCGTGAAGCATGGCCGCTTCCACCAATTCCTTTTCGTTCGCGTTGAGATGTAATTTTTCGTTGATCAAATAACTGATCCAGGCCACATTTTCACAATGTTCCCGCGTGGTGGTCGCACCATGCTCGAAGTTTTTATCCATCTGTCCGGCCATATCCGAATTGTAGTAATCCTTGATCAGTTCGATAAATTGTTTTTCCCGGAGATGCTTGGCTATGCGGCTTTTCCGTTCAGGAAGTTCAAAAACGACAATGCGTTGAATGGCTTTATTGAAAAAAGCGGTTTGATAGTTATAAACCCGGCTCACAATGTCCGTCATACGATGCTGGAAGGCTTCATCTATGGAAGAAACCCGTTTTTGGAAATCGGTCAGCGACGAAACGGTCAATGTTGTATCGATGGATATCATGGAAACAAGGATAAGGGCCAGTATATTCAATACAGTTTCAGGTATCAATGTAAGCCATTGATCCGCCAAAGGAATCAGGCATTTCATCAACAAAATGGCGGCAGCACCAAAACCGATGGATGTTGGCACACTTGTCCTGCCGTTGATGTTCAAAGGGTAACGGCTATAATCCCACCATCGGGCCTTGAACAGTTTTTCAAGAATCCAGGAAGTCGGATATTCTAAAACCATACTGGCAATAAAACCAAGGATAAAAATCATCCACCAATCAAGATCTGGCACATATCCGTTTTTTATTAAATCAAATAGGAAATACCCTAATAACGAACCACATCCATAAATGGGACAAATCGGGCCATATAGAAATCCCCGATTCGCCCACTTCCGTCCCCGTATAGTGCAATAAATGCTTTCCCAAACCCAGCCAAGAAAGCTGAACAGAAAAAAGGCGACAATATATTTATTCAATTGATTTGTGTGAAAAATGTTTGGAAGAGTTTATACATACGTTTCAAATTATGCCGGATATCGGATATAGATAGCGGGCTATCTGCGAGAGGCTGGGACATAACTAATAAAGTGAACGAGCTGCAAAAAGAATTTTTGTAAAAAATTGATTGGAGTGACGGGGCGACTCCTGCGGGAACAGCCCGAGTCTCGAGACCCCGCAGGAGCGAAGGATTGAGCTCCGAGGAGGCTCGAGCCGGGCCCGCGGAAAGCGTCCCCGGAACGGAAATCAATTTTCTTCAATTATCAAAAAAACACCATTTTCTCCCGGGAGAAAATGGTGTTTTTTATCTTTTGTCCCAGCCACTTTTTACTTTAAATGTGAAATCCGTTTTCTCCTTCACAGTTCAACTTTTTGTGTTCCAAAATAATAGACATAGATATCTTCCATTCTTGGTTCCACGTTCACAGCAGATTCATTCGGTTTTTCCTCTGAAATAATGCGCAACTCGATGTCATTCCCTAGTTGATGAACATTCGATACAGCATAGTTTGTTGAATATTTTTCCAATTCCTCTTCCTGAATACGTAAGCGCCACACTTGATTTTCCAATTGTCCTAACAGCGCGCTTGGTGTTGCCTTTTGAATCAGTTCACCTTTTTTGAGCAATAACACTTCATCCGCTACATACTCAATGTCGGATACAATATGGGTTGATAAAATAATAATCTTATTCTTTGAAAGTTTGGATAAGATGCCTCTTAATCGTATCCGTTCGCTGGGATCTAATCCTGCCGTCGGTTCATCCAAAATCAAAATCTCCGGATCATTCAGCAATGCTTGTGCAATTCCGATTCTCCGTTTCATTCCACCCGAAAATCCTTTCAGTTTTTTCTTCCGTACCTCCGTCAAACCAACCATGTCCAATAGCTGTTCTACCCTTGACGCAGCTGTTTGTCTATCCAGCCCCTTTAAATTGGCCACATATTTTAAAAATTCTTCGGCCGTAAAATTCCGATATCCATGAAATTCCTGCGGCAAATATCCTAAAACATCCCGATAACGTTCCCCCAATGCCGAAATATCCCGATGATTATAAAGAACCCTGCCTTTTGAGGGAGCAATCACATCAACCAATATCCGCAATAAAGTGGTTTTTCCAGCTCCATTTGGACCGAGCAGTCCGTAAATGCCGGGAGACAATTCACAATTGATATTTTTCAATGCTTCAAACCCTCTATAATGATGAGTGACGTTTTCGATTTTTAGCATCATAGTTCGTGTCTCCTTATCTGTAATGTAATCGTCAGCACCAAAACACTTGCAAGGAAAATTCCATACCATATCATTAAGACCATAAATTGCGAATCAAGGACAATGTCTTTCGCCCTGATGAAGTACGAGAAAAATCCTTTTTCCAAAAACCATTCCAAAGAATACGGCTGAAGAAGATTGCCTCTCAACAAGTAAGTTGTTCCAAATAAAATTCCGCATAAAACTGCGGCTACCATGTGGGATTGAAATACCGTACAAACACAAGCCGCAAAAACGGAAAATAATACACTCCCCGCCCACACATAAGGAAAACTTTCCAAACACTCTACTATAAAGGTGATAGATAAATTTTCATAACGGTTGAAAATAAAGAATCCCAAGACTTGAATGAATAAAAATAAAATCGCAATGCCTGTTGTATATAGAGCGTTTGCCAGCATCCTGAATAAAAACAGCCTGGCTTTTCCGCTTTTCGTCGCCAGAATAGCCTCTTTCACTTTCTCTTCTTCATCCCAGAAAAACAATCTTGTATTCACAAATAGAATCATAAATCCTATCATCAATGAACCTATTAAATGCCAAAAGCTGATTGATGTCATAAAAAAGCGATCTGCCCCCTTTTGTGCGGCAAAATATAGCCGAATCCCCCAAAAACTCATCAATGCCGCAAAAAGAAAAAGATTCCACCGATTTTTTGCAAGTTTCTTAATTTCCCACAGAAGCATATCTTCTCCACCTGCCAATGGCAAGATTAAAAGCAAATAGCAACAAAGCAAAAACCATGAATAGAATATATATTTCACCTTCCGAGAATGGTGATAACCCTTCCAAGTATTGATGACCTAACATCCCATTAAATCCATAATCATAAATATTTCGAAGATAAACATCCAATTTCATTGATCCAGTGTAATAACACAAGTATTTATCATACAGTTCTTCCAGCGCAAAAACGCTTCCTGCAATCATCATGATAAAAACGCTTCGTTTTATAAAGAAGGATAAAGCGAGTATACACAACGAAAAAATATAGCTTGCCAACACCATATAGCCGAACTGAAAAAGCAAAAGTTGGGCAAAGGTCCAATCGGGGTTGGCATTGATGAAATAAACAGGAGGATTGACTTTAATTTGATTAAATGCACCTGAGATAGAATATTTAGATACCAAGGTAAAAAAGCTGACTAAATAAAAATACGAAACGATGATGGCACAATAAATGAACATAACTGCTTGTTTCACCATTAATAATTGGACTTGTCCCTTCTTATACGTCAACAACAATTCATTCATTTCCTGTTCCCGCTCAATTGGCAGGCATTTTGCACTTCCAATTACAACCAATACAGCAATCATCCAAAATCCGAACCAAGGAACTGCATCTAACATTGCTCTCCATAATCCGGAAGTCGGATTGAAGGAATCCCCGGTATCCCGCAAACCTAAATAGTAATAGACTGTACATAAAAAGAGAGCGATATATATTTCCGGCTGTTGAAACAATTTTTTCATTTCCGTCAGCCCCAACTTAATGAAACTCATAAGGCAACCTCTCCATTCCCCAAACCCTTACCAACCGGTATACTAACAACGCCAATAAAACAACGTTGATTACGAAATAAACCAAATAATTGATTGATAAAAGGACCGTTCCAACTGATGTAGAGATTGATAGTAAAACAAAGAAAATCCAAATGAGTATAATCACAGTCCAGGACAATACATCCCGATATCGAACGCTTAGAAATAATAATGTTAAGCTAAACAATAGAATGGGAGTCAATCCCAAACTTGCAATCCGAAAGATGGACAATGACAGTTCTACATGATGGATAAGTATCATATAAAACACGGTGCAGGTGTAAATGACAATGCTGCTGATCGTCATGGCGACAATTTTGGAAAATAAAATTTGTTGAAAAGAATATTTATAAGTACATTCCAATTCAACCATATCTTCGGTCTGTTCATTCATGAAATGCCAACCGATGACCAATATAGGAAGAGGTGATGTGAAAATAAAGAACAGCCATTTCTCCATTGTTAAAGGAAGTACCGTATAAATGAAAAACATAAGTAAGATGGTCATACATAATTGCCGTTTATAATGCCACAACAAATCGATAAATGCTTTCCAAATTAGTTCTTTCATTAAAACGATGGTTCTTTCCCGTCGAATCGGCATGTATGTTTTTAGCACGTCAATCGTTTCTTGCTTATCCCCTTCATGAATTTTGGGTAATGGATATGTTTGAAGAAGCGCTTCAAGTTTATCCTCAAAATTTTTGTTCTGTTCCAACTACTTTCCCTCCCTCATCTGTTTTTTCACTTTTTCCAAACCTTGCCGAAGCCTGGATTTCACAGTTGGTATGGGGGTTCCTGTAATTTTTGCGATCTCTTTCGCTGTAAATCCATAAATATATTTCAAAATGATGGTGTTCTTTTGCGTATAAGGCAATGCATTCAACATTTCTTTGACGACGGATTGATTGGCAATATGTTCACTGATATCCGCCCCCACCTTTACATTTTCATGCTCTATAGAAAAAGAAATGAAGTGCTTATTCTTTCGAAAGGAATTCATCGTATGGTTATGTGCAATTTTGAAAAGCCAAGCTTTAAAACTTCCTTGTTCTTTATATGTAGGCAAAGCTTTCAACATGGCAATAAACACTTCTTGTGTAATGTCTTTCGCTTCCTCATATGAACTGCCTAAACGGTAAATATAGTTAAATATTTCATCGTAGTAACGGCGGACGAGCATTTCCATCGCCTGCTCATCTCCAAGCAAAATTGACTTTATTAATGTTCCATCATCCTCTAACATGGCAAAACCTCCATCTACCTCTTAAACACAAATTATAAGGAAAAGGATTTAAACTTTTTCTACTTTTTTAGAAATTTGTATAAAATGTTAATTTCTTTAATATTTCCGGTATATGGATCCATACTTTTCCTAAAAAAAAACGACTTCCGGAACCGGAAATCGTTTAAGCGGCGCTAAAACATCTTCATTATCTGCATCTCTCGCCTTTGGCATATATAAATATTTAGTTTAATATTGTAGATATTCTTAACTTTTTATCCGTTAATGGATCTGAAAACGGGGTGAAAATGTGAATTTATATTTCCTCTTTCTTATTATCGCTCTCATCTTAACGGTTCTATCAAAAGTTTTCCAGTTCGTATTTCACAGCAAAATCGGGGATTTCATCGTGATCCCGGCTGCCATATCCTTTGTGCTGGCGGTGCTTTTTTCAATAAACAAATTCAACATTTTGTTTGAAACGGACAGGCATGACGCGATTATCATCGCTCTTTGGGCGTGCCTTGCAATCGTCATGTTCCAATTGGCACTGATGCTATTAATCGGTTACCACAATAAATGGGGATTTGGGTTTATTGCACTGTTTATTATTTGTTTAGGGATCTTTCTTTTCAAAATGGCTGGAATGCTAAAATAATTACATTTACATAGGATTGAGGAGATTTTTTATTTAGCAATCGTGCCACTATGAAGAAATAGTTGTAAACGGTTCTGACCATCTATTACGAATCAAGTACTAAATGTTTTTCCATTAAAACGGTGTTCTTCCATTGTCCATTTTTTCTGGCAATTCCTTTCCGGACTCCCACGATTCGAAAACCGCACTTTTTATGTAGTTGAATGCTCGCTTTATTCACTTCGATAATCGATGCTTGCAACATCCAGTACCCGGAGAGTTGGGCTTGTTCAATTAAATGCAATAACAGCCTGGAACCAACCCCTTTCCCTTGGGCATCAGGGTGTACATATATGCTCACTTCGCCGACACCTTTATAAACCTCCCTTTGAGAAACGGGGGTAATGGATACCCAACCGAAAATTGTTCCATTTTCGTCATAGACATATCGAAGGGATGGATGATATTTTTTATCCCATTCATCCATGGAAGGTACGGTTGTTTCAAATGTCGCTATGCCTGTATCAATTCCTGATTGATAAATTTTCAGCACTTCCGGAATATCCTTCTTTTCCAAAAATCTGATCATTGCACATAACCCCTTTATTTTTGACACATTGATCCTTGCCTGAATAGTTATTTCAATGTTTCCCAATCAACATCAGCCGCTGCTTTTTTCGAACTGGCATTCCCGAATTGCAAAGCTAGACTATTTTCAAACCCTATCCTACTGGTGCCCACATGGTGGAATCCTCTTCAATTACCAATGCATGTAAGGATGTTTCATCTTGGAGTTCTTTTTAACCATATTATCAAATTCCTCTTATTTTCTGTTAAAAAATATGAGCTTCTTTATTGCAAAGGGGGACTTATGTATCATTTTTTTTTACAAATCAACAATACTTTAATCTTTTTATGAAAACCCTTACATAATAAGCTATACTGAATAAAAAGGGGGTTTGATGTTATGGGCAAATTAACCGGCAAAGTAGCAATCATTACAGGTGGAGCTTCAGGAATTGGCGCAGCAACCGCAAAACTTTTTGTGGAAGAAGGCGCAAAAGTTGTTATTGTTGATGTGAATGAGGAAAAAGGAAAAGCCTTTGAAGAAGAATTAAAAAATCAAGGCGGAGAAGCGCTTTTTGTACAAGCGGACGTAACCAATGAAGAAGATGTTCAAAATGTATTCGCAAAGGCAAAAGCCTCTTTCGGCAAAGTTGATATTCTTTTCAACAACGCCGGTATTGGGGCTGTGAAACCGACAGATGAACTTCCATTCAGTGAATGGCGGAAAACAATTGCCGTTGACTTGGACGGTGTATTTCTGTTTGCACGTGCAGCCATCAAAGAATATTTACAATCCGGCGGCGGTGTCATTGTTAATACCGCTTCGATGTACGGCTTGGTAGGTGCCGCAGGAAGTGCCGCCTACAATGCAGCAAAAGCCGGGGTTGTCAACTTTACCCGTTCCATTGCGTTGGAATATGCTAACCGAAATATCCGGATCAATGCGATATGCCCTGGATTTATAGACACTCCAATTTTAGGGGATACAGATCGGAACGGTTTAATTGAGGCGACACCGATGAAACGCTTGGGTAAACCGGAAGAAATTGCAAAAGCCGTCTTATTTTTAGCAAGCGATGATTCATCCTTCATGACCGGAAGCGCCCTGGTTGTTGATGGTGGCTATACGGCGCAATAAGGCAATTCATTTCTATAAAAAAGGTAGAGGGTCAAATCCCTTCTACCTTTTATTTATTATTTTCATTTTGACAATCTTTTCCGTATAAATGCCGGTTCATCTATCAGAGTATGAGGTGTGATGATATTTTCACTCACAACGACAATAGCCTGCACTTTCAGTAGAGTATGTTGCGGCATTTCCTTTTTGAAATCCTGCACTTCCGAGCTGTTTTGCCACTTTTTTATTGCCGATAATCACTGAATCCCTAAAACGGATGGGCAATACTATTTTATATCTTCCTTCATTTTTACCATATTATACCATACAACTCCGCCATGTTGTGATTTGGATATGCCATGATTTGCAAATCCCAGTTTCTCATAAAAAGGAACCAATTCCAGTTTACATGTCAAAGTAATTCCTTCCCTTTCATTTTCTTTCACCAGTTCTTCCATTTTCCTAATCAGGATTTTGGCGATTCCCTGTTTTCTGGCGCGCTTATCCACGGCTACCCCCAAAATGCTTTGATAGCCACCTTTTTCCGGATTTCTATTGATCCGCTTAAACAGATCGTCTGTAATGTACGGTTGTTGAATCACCGGCCCATTAATATACCCGACAATTTCCCCATTCTTTTCCGCAACAATAAACGTATCGGGAATCATTTGAATCCTTTCTTCAAAAGCTTCTTTCGTTGCGGCCTCTTTCTTCAAAAAAGCTTCATTTTCAATGCGCAACAAATCTTGCAGATCTTCGGAATGTACATTTCTTAAAGTAATCATCTTTTCTATTCCCCCTTTCAATCAATTATTGTTAATAGTTTACCATATTATTCCAAGTGTTTTTCAAGGATATTTCTGCATATTTTTCCATCTTATCTTTTAAAAAATAGCATATCATCTGACCATATAAAATTTTATATTTCTGATTATTTTAATATTGCCACTATGATGTTAATTTGTAGAATATCAGAAATAGAAGGAGGGCCCTCAATGCAGCATATTCAATCCGGAAAAATAACAACCATACGTTTGACAACTTGCGCCATGTTTATGGCTATGATTGTAGCCCTTAGCTCTTTTGGACTCCCTGTTCCTGGAGGACATCTGTATTTCGTTGATATTGCCATTGTTCTTGCAGCCATCCTGCTTAACCCTATTGAAGCCCTTATCGTGGCAGGTTTCGGATCATTTCTCGGGGATTTTCTTTTTTATCCGCCTCCAATGTTCGTTTCACTTGTCACTCATGGACTGCAAGCTTTTGTCATCTCGCTTTTTTCCCACAAGGTGCTGAAAAGCAAACCAATCCTTTCTTCCGGGATTGGTGTAACGATTGGTGTCATCATCATGGTAACAGGTTATACCCTTGGAAAAATTTATGTATATGCCACTTTGGAATACGCCATTTTGAAACTTCCATATGAAATCGCACAAGGAGCAATCGGCGCCATATTAGGGATGATTTTATGCTGGAAATGCGGAATTCATAAACTGTATGACAAAATGATTCTCAGTAATAATTAATTGTGTATGGAAAATGTTCATTCAATATTTCCCATTTTTAATAACCCGTTTTCCACAAAATGAGTTTCATAGTACAGCGATTCCGAATATCTTCTGTTGGGAAATATAAAAAGGGATTTTGCCTATCGATCCAAATTCTGATGATTAGGCAAAATCCCTTTGTTTCTGTGTTTTTCATCTTAATAAATCAAGTGCAAGAAATCTTCCTTCGTCACGCCTCCGAAGTATGTAGGGATTTCGACATCCGCCAATGCTTCTTCAATGTCTTGATAAGCGTAGCGGACCCCAACTAAACGTTGCTCGACTTCTTCTACATCCCCCATGCCAAAGAAATCACCAAAAATCTTGATTTCTTCAATGATGCCTTTGTTCACTTCCAAACGGATATCAACTTCCCCTGATGGAAAGCGTTTCTGCTTTTGCATATTAAAGCGCGGGGATTTTCCATAGTTCCACTCCCATTTTTGGTAGCGTTCTTCCGACAAAGCATAAATTTTTTCCCAATCCTGTTCTGTCAACTCATAATATCGGATATTCTCCTCGCCGCCGAAAATGGATTTCAAAATTTCCATCCGGAACTGTTCAACGGTAATTTTTTTAGGCAGGAAATCGATGATGTTGGCAACACGGGAACGTACGGATTTGATGCCTTTGGACTCAATTTTGTCCTGCTTCACTTTCAACGAATTCGTCACCGCATCCAGATCCAAATTGAACATTAATGTACCGTGGCTGACCAAACGGCCGCGCGTTACATATTGCGCGTTCCCTGACACTTTCCGTCCTTCCACTAAAATGTCATTACGGCCGGAAAGTTCCGCCTTTACCCCCAATTTTGCCAACGCGTCCACCACAGGCTGCGTGAATCTTTTATAGTTGCTGAAGCTGTTTCCGTCGTCTTTTGTGATAAAGCTGAAGTTTAAATTATTTAAATCGTGGTACACCGCTCCACCGCCGGAAAGCCGACGAACGACAATAATGCCATTTTCTTCAACGTAGTCTGTGTTGATTTCTTCAAATGTGTTTTGATTTTTGCCGATAATGATCGACGGTTGATTAATATAGAACAGCAAAAAATCATCCTGCTCAATATCCATGTTTCTTATAAGATATTCTTCAATCGCCAAGTTCACCCTTGGGTCTGTAATGCCTTTATTATCAACAAAATACATCTATGTAGCCTCCTATGCAAATTGTCCATATCTATTTTACACGAAAAATGGCTCATACTGATTTTTTTAGTATGATTGAATTTTTCCTCAACCATTGCAAATTTTGCTAGATAGATTCCGGTTCAACACTTTCTGAAATAAGGTTGGGCATTTCATCTGGTTGGATGAATGTTGGAAAAGAAATGAAGAAAGGCCAAAATCTATGCATTTCTTCTATCTATTATTTCTCCAATAACGGATGAAGATATTGTGCAGAGTATGAAACTTGTCGGATTGCGTCCGGATATAAAACAAAAAGTGAGAAATTATTCACTGGGAATGAAACAAAAATTGGCCCTTGCCCAGGCCATCATGGAAAACCAGCAAATCCTCATTTTGGATGAACCGTTCAATGCATTGGATTATAATAGTGTACAGCAAGTGCGGGCATTATTAAAATCGTTTAAAGAGGAAGGAAGAACCATCCTATTGACAAGCCATCACCACGAAGACATCACGTTGCTATGTGATGAAGTCTATCGGATCAATCATTTTAAATTGGAAAAAGACGATAAGGCATTCAGTTATATAAATTGATCCTCTAATAAAATCTTGTACAGCTGAATTGATGGGCCATCTTATCTCCGTTTCTTCTCTCAGTTTGAATTGAAAAGTTGTCCACACTTTCAATCTAAGGAGAGAACAAAACGGATGATCAAGATGGCTCCATTCATATGTAGACTTACGTGAAAATCCCTGATAGTGTACATCCTTTTTTCACTAAGGCATCATCATATTTAAAACATCATCGCCATACATTAATAAGCAGAATACGGAGAGGAGGATTTTTTGTTTACCCAATATAAATATTGGTACCCTTATGTCAGTCCACACGATCCTTGTCCCCCTATCAAAATCAAAAGCTATTCTACTCCCCCTCAACTTTATATAGCATTCCAACCAATTGGATTACCTCAATTTCCAACCGCGAAAGAAGCATTGATGCACGGTACATTATGGCCTCAGCTTTACAGTCCTTATCCAAATCCACAAAAAAGGAATGAAAAATCGTGAGTAAAACAATGCCCCCGGAGTATTATCGGATGCTGGAGGAAATTCAGGCGATCGATTTTGTCATTGTGGAGTTGAACCTATATTTGGATACTCACCCTAACGATTTTGAAGCCATCAAGCAATTCAATGACTTCACTGAGAAAAGTATGAAATTGAAAATACAATTTGAAAAGAAGTTCGGGCCGCTGATGAATTTTGGCAAAAGTTTTTCGAATTACCCGTTTAATTGGGTGGATACCCCTTGGCCTTGGCAGGTTTAATCACCTATACTCGTTAGGAGGAACAAATGGTGTGGTATTATGAAAAAAAGCTTCAATATCCGGTGAAGGTAAGTACCTGCAATCCAATGCTGGCAAAGTATTTAATTGAACAATATGGAGGCGCTGATGGGGAGTTGGCAGCCGCATTGCGCTATATGAACCAACGCTATACCCTTCCGGATAAAGTGGTCGGCCTATTAACGGATATCGCGACCGAGGAACTTTCCCATCTTGAAATGATTGCCACGATGATTTACAAACTGACAAAAGATGCGACACCGGAACAATTAAAGGCGGCGGGGCTGGCGGATCATTACGTGAATCATGATAAAGCCCTGTTCTACCAAAACGCGTCCGGCGTACCATTTACCGCTTCATATATTCAGGCAAAAGGCGACCCGATCGCCGATTTGTACGAGGACATTGCCGCAGAAGAAAAAGCCCGCGCAACCTACCAGTGGATCATTGATTTGTCTGACGATCCGGATTTAAATGACAGTTTGAAATTTTTAAGGGAAAGAGAAATTGTCCACTCCCTCCGATTCAGAGAGGCCGTCGAAATCCTCAAAGAAGAACGGAATACAAAAAAATTCTTTTAAAAGTAAATGCTATCTAAAACAATCAAGTTGGATTTTCAACTTGATTGTTTTATTTTAATCAATTTGTATATTTTTTCTGGATATATAATAAATCTGCTTTTATCCAATGATGATGTATAAAATTTTGTGTAAAGCATTTTGCTAGACCAAAAGAAAAAAGG